>OLNZ01000405.1_pt1 | contig 44123 bp, 41 predicted proteins | sample 1672981 | NCBI WGS metagenome assembly OLNZ01 (sample SAMEA3136743, study PRJEB25190) | human gut metagenome | biome: human gut; feature: human-associated habitat; material: faeces | place: Austria | collected 2013 | reverse complement strand
GGCGGCGAAGCCGCCACGAGAGCCCTGAACCTTGAACCCTGAACCAAATGAAAGCCAAGTAAAAAGGAGCTGTGAAGAAATGAGAATTCATTTCTTCACAGCTCCTTTCCGCTATACATATTTCTTCAGCACAGACAAGAGAATGTCTATATGGATCGGTTTTGCCACATGATCATTCATGCCGGCATCCTTTGCCGCCTGCCTGTCTTCTGCGAAAGCATTCGCCGTCATGGCAATGATGGGGATCTGTGATTTCTTCGGATCCTTCAGCTTTCGGATCCGTCTCGTCGCCTCATAACCATTCATGCGCGGCATCTGGATATCCATAAGAATGAGATCGTAGTATCCGTCTGCTGCCTCGATGAGACGGTCGCAGCAGACCTGTCCGTCTTCTGCACGCTCCACCAAGATTCCCTTCTCTTCCAGAAGCTCGCAGGCGATCTCCGCATTGAGATCATTATCCTCCGCAAGGAGAATGCGTTTCCCAGTCAATGCTGCCCCCTGGTCTGACGCCGCCTCTGTTTCTTCCCTTTGGACTTCCGATTCACCGGTCAGATGCAAGGGGAGATCCACACGGAAGCATGTCCCGCAGCCCTTACGACTCTCGACATGGATCGCGCCTCCCATAAGCTCGATCATGGACTTGACGATGGAAAGTCCCAGTCCGGTCCCGATGACTTGATTCTCTGTAGAAGAGCGCTCTCGAGAAAACTCCTCGAAAATATGAGGCAGGTAATCCTGACTCATACCGATCCCCGTATCTTGGCAGGTAAAAATATAGCGCGCCCTTTCCGTTTCACTTGGAGTCACTTCGCAAAGCTTGATATGGATCGCCTGCCCTGCCGGCGTATACTTGATGGCATTGCTTACAATGTTTAAGAAGATTTCCTGCACCCTTGTTTTATCGCAAAGGACATAGCGATGCTGGATCTCTACCTCTGATGAAAAATGCAGCTGCTTTTCTTTGATATCCGCCTCAAAAACCGTCTCCACGGACTGCCACATATCCATCAGGTCTTCCGGGGAAAGATTCAGCCGAGCCGTCCCGCTTTCGATACGTGCCATTTCCAGCACCTGATCGATGATCGTCGTCAATAGCGTACTCGACACCTGCATTTTCTTCAGATATTCCCTCGCCTTTTCCGGACGATCCAGATGCTTTTCCAAAAGACCGGCAAATCCGGCGATGGCATTCATCGGCGTCCGTATGTCGTGGCTCATGTTGAACAAAAACCGAGTCTTTGCCTCATTCGCGCTTTTTTCCCGATAAGCTGATCGCTGCAGTTCGGCCGCATGCTCTATTTCCCGACGTCTTCTCCTCAGAAATTGATAAAAAATCGTAACGATCAAGATGGCGAGAAGCCCTGAAATCCCACCGTCTGCGATCCAGTACGCGGGCGGAATCCACCCATTCACAGGCATAATGTCAAAATACCATATCGCATTCGGGATCTCGCAAGTCACTGTCAGGCGATCTTTCGGCATACCCGATTGTCCGCTGGCGATCGTCACGGGCTGTCCATCTTTGTTGTTGTGCGTCCAGATCTCATACAGGAAGGAAGACCTGGATAGTTGATCCAATCCCGTTTCATTCAAAAATTTCTGCCAGTCAATGACAATGACGACGAATCCCCAAAATGAATGGTGTCCCCTTCCGTCCGGGAGGTACACCGGCGTAAAGAGCAGCGCTCCCTGCCCGCCCTGCTTCAGCGTATAGGGGCCTCCGAGCGTATACTTCCCGGTCTCCTTTGCCCGAAGTGCATCATAATATCTTTCATGCTGTGTCAAAAGATTCAGCGACAGCGCCTTCTCGTTCCCCTGCATAGGGTAGATATCGGTGACCACTCCATTCGGCGCTAGCTCATAAGCCTTGACCACACCGTCTTCATTGGGAAATGCCTTTGCCGTTTCAGAGAATGCATCCTGATCCGGCTCACCCCCGGCGATGATCCGATTGGCCATGAAATCGGAGATCTGCACATACTTTTCAAGCTGCATCTCCACACGGCTTGCTGTGATTTTCGCTGTATACATCGCCATATCTTTCTGTTCTTTTTCCATATAACGGAGTATCAGCGAGCCTGCCGCAAAGCAAAAAAGAAAAGAGATCACACCCATGAGCACGCAATAGATCTTGATCCGTGCCTCTGTTTTATGCTTTCCTTTTTGCTTTTCCTCATGGTTTTTCTTCATCATTTGACCGTTCCTTTGTATGATTCTTGACTTCCGTCCTCGATCGCATCAACTTTCTTTTAATTTTACACTTTCAACCGATGACTTTCAATATCATCGGGCGCACCATCTTGAGGAAAAGCAGCCCGCATATCATCCTTTTTCACGTTTGGGTATAACCGACGTCACATATTTTGCAAATCAAAGTGAGACGCCATTTCGAGCGTAGCGAGATGGGGCATGCCAGCGGTCATCGAACAATGCCCAATATACCGTAGTGCTGCCCCCTCAGCCCTCCGGGCAGCTCCCCCGATGGGGAGCCAAGAACGTTCTGCCGCTTAACTTAATAGCATTCCCTAGAGGGGAAGGCTGCGATACGAGAATACCATCTTCTAAAAAAGGCGGCGAAGCCGCCACGAGAGCCCTGAACCTTGAACCCTGAACCAAATGAAAGCAAAGTAAAAAGGGGCTGTAAAGAAATGAGGATTCATTTCTTCACAGCTCCTTTTTCCATACCATCTTATTTCTTAGCTGCTTTCTTAGCTCTGGTCTTTTTAGCCGGTTTTACATTGACTTTTTCTTTCAGCTGTTTGGAAACGCGGAAAGCCGGAGTCTTGGAAGCCGGGATCTTGATGACTTCCTGTGTGGACGGATTATGGCCCTCACGAGCTTTACGTTCACGGACTTCGAACGTACCAAAGCCGATCAGCTGGACCTTTTCACCTTTGGCAAGAGCACCGGATACGACATCGATGACAGCCTTGACTGCTTTTTCGGCATCTTTCTTGGTCATTTCTGCTTCCTGAGCGACAGCAGTGATGAGTTCTGTTTTGTTCATAACTAAACATCCTCCTTTAATAATGATGGCTTTTGCCAACAAAGAAGAGTGGTGCACAGGGCACACCGCTTCTCAGCTCCAATGGGCTAGGGGAGCGCTGATGTATCCGTCTTTCGGCAGAAATCCTGCCACAAGACCTGAGCCTCCTCGGGCGAGATGTCCATCAGGCTCTTCCCTCTCTGGAAAAGGCCCTTTTCAAAGGCTCTCAGCTGATCCATGACATATCTGGCGTAGCGATGGAGAGCCAGTTCAGGTTCTACCCCTTCTGCATGTATTACACGGTCTAACGCAAAAAGGAAACGCCCCGCCACAAGCTCTTTATCAACAGCTCCCTTCCCGTCTATGGCTGCCTTGATCTCCTCAGCACAAGACGCAGAAAGTGCGCCATCCTCGAGGGCTTCTGTCAGTCCATGGGAACCAACTTTCCTTTGAATTATACATGCTAAAAGCAGACTTGACAAGTCTTTTGGGACGCCGGAAAGCAGATATTTTCGGTTTTTTTCCAATCTTTTCCGTGTTTCCCAATCTCCAAGGAGCTTTTTCGTCTCCTCCACCGTGATTTTCTCGAAAACGAAGGGATGCCGGCGGATCATTTTCTCATTGATACCGTCTACGACATCCTGCATGGTGAAAAAGCCTTCCTTCTCTGCGAGGCGCGCATGAAAGACGACCTGCAGCAGCACATCGCCCAGCTCCTCTTTCAGGTTCACCATATCATCCTTGTCGATCGCATCGATCACTTCATAGACCTCCTGTAGGAAATAGGTACGAAGCGATCTATGATCCTGCGCGCGATCCCAGGGACAGCCGCCGGGTGCCAGCAGCATATCCATCGTCTCCTCGAGCGGAGACAGTGTGAACGGCGTAGGTTCCTTCCCTCTTGCTTTGCGGCTGTCGAAAAGGAAGAGAAATGGCTCCTTCCCAAGGTCATGCCGGAATTCATCCATGGTAAGCCTGCGAATACGGCCTTCCGAAGAGAGGAGGATGAGTGCGCTCTCCTTCTCATACAGCATAGAAAGCCTCGATGACAGAATGGCCTTCTCCTCTTCTGTCACATCCTTTAAGATGAGAAGATGCGGCAGCGTAAGAGAGATCGATGCGGCCTCTTCCCCGCCTGCTATGGTGAACGCTTCATCCTCATGAAGCAGCCCCTTCGCAGAAAGGAACGTGAGTATTTGTTGTATAGTCATTGGCATCACCTCGCTTGGATCTTTGCTGTCATTATAGCATAAAATGACCGGCTCTATTTCGATGGATCACGAAAGAGGCTTCACAGGGACCCATCACTTTTTATTTTTCCGGTCAAGCGCCCTTCAGCCAAAATAAAAATCCGTCCGTGACAGATCGTCATAGACGGATTTTTATGGATTAAGCGTTTTTAGCTGCTTCGCAGATCTGGGTGAAGCCAGCCGGATCGCTGATAGCGAGTTCGGAGAGCATCTTACGGTTCACTTCGATACCAGCACGGGTCAGGCCAGCGATGAGCTTGCTGTAGGTCAGGCCGTTCTGACGAGCTGCTGCATTGATACGAACGATCCAAAGCTTACGGAATTCTCTCTTCTTGGATCTACGGTCTCTTCTAGCATAGTAGAGAGCCTTCATGACCAGTTCGTTTGCTTTTCTGAACTGGGTGTGACGAGCACCTCTGTAGCCCTTAGCCAGTTTCAGAATCTTCTTATGTCTTGCATGAGCGGTAACGCCGCTTTTTACTCTTGCCATTCTCTTATATCCTCCTTATTAGCCGTTTGGAAGCAATCTTGCTACACGTTTGTAATCAGACTTGGAAACCAGTGCTGCTTTTCTGAAATTTCTCTTTCTCTTCGGGGACTTCTTTTCGAGAATGTGGCTCTTGAATGCTTTGTTTCTCTTGAACTGACCGGATCCGGTTTCAGTAAAACGTTTTGCCGCAGCGCGACGGGTTTTCATTTTCGGCATTTTGTACTCTCCTTTGTTATGCTTTTGGGGCAACGATCATTGTCATGTTGCGCCCTTCTAATTTCGGTGGCTTTTCGCGAACAACGGTATCACCCAGTTCTTTAGCGAAACGGTCGAGAACATCCTGTCCAAGTTCTGGATGGGTCATTTCTCTGCCACGGAACATGATGGTCACTTTGACTTTGTTTCCATCACCTAAGAAACGCTGCGCATTCTTCAGTTTGACAAAGAAATCATGGTCTTCGATATTTGGACGAAGCTTGACTTCTTTGATCTGGAATACCTTCTGTTTCTTCTTGGCTTCTTTATCACGTTTCTGCTGTTCATATCTGTATTTGCCATAGTTCATGATACGGCATACGGGTGGACGGCCATTGGGTGCCACCTCGACGAGATCAAGTCCTTTTTCTTCCGCCATGCGAATCGCTTCATGGAGCGTCATGATCCCCAATTGTTCATTTGCATCGCTGACAACACGCACCTCTCTGGCGCGGATCTGTTCATTGATGCGAAGTTCCTTACCTATTCTTTTCACCTCCGAAATAGAAATCATTGCAAGTGTAAAGGCGGACAGCATCTGCCGTCCGCCTTGAGTTCATACGTAAACCTTAGTAGCCTGCGCCATGTAAGGTGAGAAGCGGATGACTTCTGCTTGCAATCAATTACACGGGATATAATACTACAGAAATCAGTGCGCGTCAAGTAAAAAAATAAAGGTTGTCGGATTCAAGGGTTAGCCCCTCGGGCGTGGTGCCCTTTGATTACGTGCGAAAGAGGTTCAGCGGGTTCTATAGGTTCAAGAGGTTCAAAGGGGTTGGTGCGGCGCATAAAAATCAGAAGCGCCGCGAAGTATAAATAATGGCGATGCCCTGAGCTGGCATTCCAGTCACAAGTCACCAGTCACTTGAGACTCCTAATCCCTAGCCACTAGCCACCAGTCCCTAGCCACTAGCTACTAGTCACTTCTTCTTCTTCTCGTCCTTCTTCCGTCCCTTCTCTTTCTTTTCTTTCTCTTTCTTCGGCTTCTTGACCTTATGGTGTACGTCTTTTCCCACCTTTTCGCCTTTGACATCACCCGCGGCTTCGATGGCCTTTCTGTCTTCTTCGGCTTCTTTGGCGGCGAGACGGCCAGACTCTGCATCTGCTGCTTCCTGCTTAGCCGTCATCGCTTCAGCGTGCTCCCGATCCACGTCGCCTTCGCTCATTCTGGGCAGGACGACAGTGACGGTCGTGCCTTCCCCTTCGATGCTTTCGATAGAGAGCATGCCTTTGTGCTTTTCTACGATATGCTTGCAGATCGCAAGTCCCAGTCCGCTCCCGCCGGTCGCTTTGTTCCGGCTCTCTTCGGCACGGTAGAAGCGCTCAAAGACACGTCCCTGCTTATCCTTCGGGATGCCGATGCCTGTATCCGATACCGTTAGGATCATCTTGTCTGCCCCCTCCGGTGAAAGGCGTGCGTATACATCCCCGCCTTCATGGTTGTATTTCACCGCATTATCCAGAAGATTCATGATAAGCTCAGAGAGAAGTGCTGCATTGCCATAGGTATAAAGCGGGTCTGTATCCACGTGCACCTTGACATGCTTGGCATCTGCCTGTGGAGAAATGAGATCAGCTGCATACCGCACCAGGCTGTCCACAGAGACGGTCTTCCATGTGATGGTGGTCTCTGTCTCCTCGATCTTGGAAAGATGCATGATGGTATCGATCAGTGTCATCATTCGCTGGGATTCATTCACGATGCGGCTGCCGAAAAGCCGCACTTCCTCGGGCTTCTGGTACATGCCATTGGCAATCATTTCTGCGAACCCGCTGATAGAGGTCAGCGGTGTCTTCAGCTCATGCGAAACATTAGCCGAGAATTCGCGGCGCATTTTTTCAGCCATATAAGAAGCCGTCATATCACGAAGTACGATGAGAAGACCGGATTCTCCGTCGGTGAGTACGATCCGATTCATGACCATACGGAAGGGCTTATCAAAAAGGTACATGGTGTACTCCTGCTTCCCCTCGCTGTGGTAGGCTTTGCCGATGACGCGAAGCCAGTCCTCATCATGATAAAGGCTCGCTATACGGCGGAAGCGCTTGTTTTCGTTCGGATGGAAAATATCTTCGATCGTCTTATTGTAATCGATGATCTCCCGGCTGCCATTCAGAAGGATGATGCCGTCTGTGATGGTATCGACCACGATGCGGATCGTATTTCTTTCCTCTTCGATATCCTCCATATAGTTTTCGATATCATTGTGCTGCTCTTCGACTTTACGGATGAGAGGGCGCAGTTCCTTATATTCCGGCGGCAGCTCGTCCACCTTCTCCCCCTTCATGATACGCTGCACGAGGTCTCCCAAGAGATGGAAGGGTTTCAAAATGCTTTCTGTCTCCCGTTCCGCAGCAGCCAGACAGCCCACGGTGAAGACCAGGAGGAAGATGAAGATCTCCGGCAAGTAGGAGGAGTAGCCTTTGTAATTCACCATGCGTCCGCTTGAAAGCCGGAGTACCGTGCCGTCATCTGCTCTGACGGCATAATAGCTCTTTGGCTTGTCAAAGGAGTCCTTATGCACTTCGTGTCCACTGCCTGTCGCAAATGCCGCCTTCACTTCGCCGCTTGCCTTGTAATCCTCCTCCTTGTGGTCACTGTCATAGATGACAGAGCCATCGGTATCGAGCCAGACGATGTGAATGGCACGTTCATTGTCTTTGAAGACCCAGTCCAGATACTCGATGCTGCTCTCTTCCTTGTCCTTGGAGACCGCGCCGGAAACGACACGCGCCGTGCGCCCGAGCTCCGCACTGATCTGCTCCTGCATGCCCTGGTAATATAAGATGGCCGAGAGTATGAATGTCACGACCACGGATATGATGCCCATAAAGAGCAGACTTTTATAAATTCTTCCTCTCATGTGTTTCTCCTACGTGAGTTGTATTAGTAGAAATATAAAATAGAGCAGCATAGCTGCCTATGCATGACTCCATAGGTAATAGGTTCTAAATCAGGGATCAGGGATTAGGGATTAGGGGCCTTGAGTGACTTGTGACTGATGACTAGTGACTGGAATGCCAGCTCATGGCATCGCCATGATTTATACTTCGCGGCGCTTCCATATTTTTATGCGCCGCACCACCATTTCGCATTTCTCATTTCTAATTTCTCATTCAATCGAGGCTTTCATCCGCAATCCAAGGGCGCTCCGCCCCAAGGGTTAACCCCAAGCCTCTTCCCTATTTTCTATCCCCCAGCCTGTAGCCCACGCCGCGGACCGTGCGAATGAGAGAGCCTTCTTCCCCAAGCTTCTGACGAAGGCTCATAATGTGCATATCGATGGTACGGCTTTCCATCTCAAAAGGAGAATCCCATACCGATTGCATGATCTGATCGCGGGACAGGACGATGCCCTTGTTCAGCAGGAGATAACAGAGCAGGTCGAATTCTTTGAGAGTCAGCTGGATTTCTTTTCCGCCTACTGTGACGACGTGCTGCTCCTGATCCACTACGATATGACCGTAAGAGAGCAGCTTCTTATTCGGCTCCGTCGCTTTTTTGGTTCGTCGAAGGACCGAACGGATCCGCGAGAGCAGCTCCATGATGCCGAAAGGCTTCGTCACATAGTCATCCGCTCCGCAGTCAAGCCCTTTTACGATATCGAACTCACTTGTTTTCGCCGTCATCATGATGATCGGGACCGTCTGCATGGCTCCGCTCCCCGGCGCTCTCATTTTCTTCAGAATGGTCAGCCCATCCTCGCCCGGAAGCATGATATCAAGGAGCAGCATGTCAGGTATATTTTTCTGCAGCGCATCATACAGCGCATTGGCATCACCAAAGCCTTCGACCTTGTACCCCTGCCCCCGGAGTGCATAACTCACCAGCTCGCGAATACTTTCATCATCTTCTACACAGTAAATTAAAGGCATGATTTGTCTCCTGTTTCATGATCAAAAACATTCAATTTTAGCAATAGGCATCAATGAGAAATTAGAAATACGAAATGAGAAATGGTAGTACGGCGCACAAATTATATAGCGCCGAAACGAATGAAGGAAACACCGATTAAATCGTTGTCTGATTTGGCTCTTGTATTTTCATACAAAGCAAGAAATAGGGGGCGCGAATAGCGAGCTATTTAAGGAGGGTTATGACGAATCATTGCATGAAAATACATACCAAATCAGATTCTGCGATTTAATCAGCGTTTCCTTAATTATCTTACCCCATGCGGCGCCCTATTATTTTTTGCGCCGCTCCTTCATTTCTCATTTCTCATTTCTAATTTCTAATTATTATGCTATCCAAAAGCCGGCACGCCAGAGACCTTGATCGTCTCTGACCCGCCGGTGAAGTATTCCTTTTTATTTTATCATATGAAATCAACCAAAGTTACCGGAAATGTAACGGATCGTCCGTTCTTTCTGCGGATTCTCGAAAATCTGTCCGGTTTCGCCGTATTCGACCATTTCGCCAAGGTAGAAGAAGGCTGTCTTGTCAGCGATACGCTGTGCCTGCTGCATGTTATGGGTGACCATGATGACCGTGTAGCGTTCCTTGAGCTTGACAGCAAGTTCTTCGATATGAGCGGTGGAGATCGGGTCGAGGGCAGAGGTCGCTTCATCCATCAGGAGAACATCCGGCTCTACGGCAAGGGCTCTGGCGATGCAGAGACGCTGCTGCTGACCGCCGGAGAGCCCGAGGGCAGACTTATGCAGGCGGTCTTTCAGTTCGTCCCAGATGGCAGCCTGACGCAGGCTGCTTTCTACGATCTCATCCAGATCCGCTTTCTTGGTGATGCCTTTCAGGCGAGGACCATAAGCGACATTATCATAGACGCTCTTCGGGAATGGATTCGGCTGCTGAAAAACCATGCCGACATGGCGGCGAAGAACGATCGGATCGATATCTTTGTAGGCATCGACACCGGCAAGAAGGATCTCCCCTTCTACACGGCAGGACGGGATGAGGTCATTCATGCGGTTCAGAGAGCGCAGGAACGTCGATTTCCCGCAGCCGGACGGCCCGATGAGTGCGGTGATCTGATTCTTTTCAATGCGAAGATTGATGCCCTTCAGTGCCTGAAATGAGCCATAGTAAAGATCGACATTCTTGCAATCGAAACTTATATTGTTATATACAGAGATGGCTGGTGAGCCAGCAGGAGCCGGGACAGCGACTGAGTTTCCATTATAATACATTATGCATGTTCTCCTTCTGTTTTCTTAGTAATGTAGTGACTGACGAGGCGAGCGCCTATGCTGAATGAGAGCACCATGAGCATCAAAATAGCAGAAGCTGCAGCTGCTGTATCAGCGGCAGATCCGCCGACGCCCTCGGTGCGGGATGCCCAGACCTGCAGGGACAGGGTTTCACCCGGGCGGAATGGATTCAGCGGGCAAACAGGCGATGTGATATCCCACACCTGCCAGCTGATGTCGGTGCTCATGCCTGCGGTGTAAAGGAGTGCAGCGGCTTCGCCAAATCCTCGGCCGGCTGCAAGGATGATGCCGGTCACGATTGGTCCGATGGCCGCCGGCAGCATGACCTTCCAGATGGTCTCGAAGTGGGTCGCCCCCAGTGCAAGGCTGCCTTCTTTGAAGCCGTGCGGCAACGCTTTCAGTGCATCGTAGGTTGTCGCAGTGATAAGCGGCAGAGACAGGACAGACACCGCCAAAGCGCCTGCGAAGAGGTTCCACTGGGATCCGACCATGATGATGAAGACCAGGTAGCCAAAAAGGCCGACTACGATCGAAGGGAGAGAGGATAATGTCTCGATGGCGATGCGAAGCGCATGGATGATGCGACCTTCCGGTGCATATTCCGCCATGTACACACCGGCAAAGATACCGATCGGTACAGAAATCACAAGAGAGAGGAAAACAAGATAAACGGTGTTAAAAAACTGATTTCCAATACCGCTTGCTTCAAAAGAGAAGATCTCCGGACGGAAGGCTTTGATACCGCCCCAGACTACATACATCGTGAAGGCAATGAGAAGCAGGACGAAGGCACCGGACACCACATAGAAGACAGCCGTCGCGAGATGATCGGACATATGCGCCCTCTTCAGTGAGCCGCTCACATGGCGAAGCTCGTCCGCCGAAAGGGAAGAATTCGGGTTCATCAGATTTTCTCCTTTCTGGCAGCGATCAGATGAATGATCAGAATGAAAAGCAGGGAAACGATAAAGAGCAGGAGTGCCATGGACCACAGGGCTGCATTGAATTCGCCGCCGTCCATAGCACCGCCCATATCGGAGGCGATCGCAGACGTCAGGTTGTTCGTCGGATCAAGCAGGCTCTTCGGGAATGCGCGCATCTTCCCGATGACCATGGAAACAGCGAGTGCTTCGCCAAAAGCTCTGGCCAAGCCGAGCACGATAGCAGTCAGGATGCCCGACATCGCAGCGGGGAGAAGCACTTTATAAATCATCTGCCAGCGGGTAGAGCCAAGACCATAGGCGCCTTCGATATACTTCTGATTCACGCTGCGGATGGCATCTGCGGAGACGGAAGTGATCGTCGGATAGATCATGACGGAAAGTACGATCGCTGCCGCCAGCACCGACTGCCCGTGAGAGCGGTCAAAGACCTTCTGGATGAGCGGTACCAGGACGACCAGCCCGACCCAGCCATAAACAACAGATGGGATCCCTACGAAGATCTCTACCGCCGGACGAATGATCTTTTCCCCGATCTTGGGTGAAATCTGTGTCATGAAGATCGCCGTGGAAAGGCTAAAAGGGATGGCAATGACCAGTGCGACCGCGCAGGTCAGGATAGAGCCCCAGATGTAGATCGCCGCGCCGATCTGTCCACCGCCGGCTTCGGTATCCGTTGGTTTCCAAACCGGAGAGAAGAGAAACTCACTCACAGAGTGATGAAACTGTGTAAACGAAAGCATGCCTTTCGCCAAGAGGAAGCAGCCGATGGCGATCGTCAGGACGACCAGGAATCCGCCGCAGAGAGTCGAGAGGCTTTTGCCAAAGTATTCTCTTCGGAACATATGCTGGTTCGTACCGCTGCCCTCCATATTGACTCCTTTTTCAAAAATCGGGACCATGGATCATTCTCCTTGATAGAAACGGAAAAGGCGACTACGCAAAGCAGCCACTTTCCCCGTCTTCTGTAAGCGTTATTGCAAAATCGTATTAAGGAAACGCTGATTAAATCACAGAATCAGATTTCATATGGATTTTTATACATAGCGTCGTCGACATCCTCCTTAAATAGCTCGCTATTCGCGTCGAATGTCTCCTCGCTCTGTATAAAAATCCAAGAATGAAATCTGATAACGATTTAATCAGTGTTTCCTTAAATTTGTTTGGACAAAGGGCTGAGCTTGGCAGTCAGGCATTACAGGTGACTGGTGACTAGTGACTGGTAGCTAGGGATTAGTAGCTAGGGATTAGGTTTGCGATACGAGAAAACCGCTAGTTTCAAACCTCCGCGGCGCTTCCATATTTTTATGCGCCGCACCAGCACTCCTCACTCCTCACTCCTAACTGGCGAGCAAAGCTTTCATCCACAATCAGTGGACAAGCCGCCCCACGGGCTACCCCCCCCATTTATTTCTTCATTTTGGAAGAAACGCCGTAGCCCTGTTTTTCGATCTCTACGCCATATTCATCAGAGAGAATGTAGTCGAGGAAGGCTTTGACAGCGCCGGTCGGTTCACCCTTGGTGTACATGTGTTCATAGCCCCAGACTTTGTAAGTGCCATTGTAGGTATTTTCCAGAGTCGGCGCCACGCCGTCGATCGCAAGAGCTGCCACGTCTTTGTTATTGACAAGGTATGGAAGAGCGACATAGCCGATAGCACCCTTGGTCTGTGCGACGCTCTGGATCAGTGTACCGCTGTCATCGGTTTCCAGAGATTTGTTGGATGCTTCTTCCTGACCAGCCAGTGCCAGTTCTGTGAAGAGAGCACGGGTGCCGGAGGTGGTCGGACGGGTGACAAGGACGATCGGTTCATCCGGGCCGCCTACCTCTTTCCAGTTGGTGACTTTGGCTGTGAAGACATCCTGCAGCTGCTGGGAGGTCAGGCTCTTCACTTTGTCAGCGATATCTTTATTGATGATGGTAGCAACGGTCATGGTGCAGACCTTATGGTCTACGAGGCCTTTGGCTTTTTCAGCCGGCAGCTTCTTTTCAGCCGGTACATCGGAATTGCCGATGTTGACAGAGCCTTCAGCGACCTGCTTCAGACCGGTACCGGAGCCGCCTGCATTCAGTGTCAGGGATACTTCCGGATTCTTGCTCTTGAACTTAGCCGCCGCATCCTTTACCAGCGGAAGCAGTGCGGAAGAGCCGGAAGAAGTGACCTGTCCGGTGACCTTCGCACCGGAAGCAGCACCGCTCTTTGCCGGCTCACTGTTTCCGCCGCAGCCTGCTGCTGCGATCAAAGCGGTAGAAGCCAGTGCCAGTGCCATCATTTTTTTGAGTTTCATTTTGTGTCCTCCTTAGAGACATACCTTTTATTTTGTTTTCTCTTGCGTTGATATTTGTAGTCTAAAGGATGGATGTAAAAAAGAAAGAATAGGTGCTGTACAAGTCTGGTTTAGATTGTAAATGGAATGTAAATCCCAAGTTCAACGGGTTCAACGGGTTCAACGGAGAAGGTGGCGGCTTTCGCCGCATATTTATATGAGGCGATGCCCGAAGGCAGGACGTTTGCATCCCTGTCCACTCTTGCTGAAAACTTTTTCAAAAATCAAAAAACTGTTCAGCATAGTGAAAAGTTTTTCCATTTTTGGAAATTTGTTCACTATACTGAACAGTTTGATCCATCGATCTATTTCTCATCCAATGATTGCATGAGAAGAAAATCTTTGAGTTTCACATGACGCACGGTACTGGTCGAATAATCAAAATCATCATTTGTGATGAGGATTTTTTCTCGCGCATTATCAAGTCCCGCAAACGCCCCCATCTCTCTGTCATACGCTTTCTCTTCCGCCACCGTGTATGCCACCTGGATTAGATACTCCCTCTGCCCTTTGGCTGCGATGAAGTCGATTTCCTGTCCCCTGTTATTATATACATACACTTCATAACCCATATAGATAAGCTCGTTATACACCACATTCTCCAGATTATGCGTCACATCATAGCGTCCAAACGGCTGATGAATCGTATTGAAAGCCACATCTTCATCATATAGCTTCTCAAAAAAGTCCAGTTTCTTCTTTGCTTTCAGAGAATACTGTGAGACTTGGCGAATCGCATATGCCTCCTCCAGATACCCCAAGTACTTCATAACCGTGTTGACAGAAATCTGTACTTTCTGACTGCGCAGATATTTTGAAATCGAATTGGCACTGAAGATACGCCCATTCGAAACCATGATGTACTCGACCAACCGCCGGAACACTTCCGCCTTGCGGATTTGATATCGATTCATAATATCATTCAAGACAATCGTCCGGTGCAGATCCTCCAAGTATCGCAGCATGGCTTCTTTCTCCCGAAATTCCAGACGTTTCGGAAATCCTCCATAAATAAGGTACTCACTGATCGGCGCCTCTTCTCCGAGTTCTTTGGCATACGCTGCTATCTCTTTGTACACGAAGGGCCGTATGCAGAACGCCACATATCGCCCCGACAATTCCTTGGTGAATTCTTTCGACAACAATTTGGAATTACTGCCCGTAACAAAGAGCGAAATATCCTCCAGACGCAGCGTGCGACAGGCTAGATTCCAATCCTTGACCAACTGCACCTCATCCAGAAACACATAGCACTTGCCCTCCTTTCGTCGGGCCAGCACATAGGAAATCAAGCTGTCTGCATCAGGAATCTCCCGCAGCAGCCGCGTGTTTTCGAAATTTAGAGAAAGAACCTGCCGTCCCGCTTGCTCCAGTTCCTCTTTGATCTGACTCAATATGACCGATTTCCCGGAGCGGCGAATCCCTGTGATGATCTTGATCAGATCACTGTCATAGAATGGACGGATCTGGGAAATGTAATGTTCTCGTAGTATCATCTGTCTCACCTCTTTTTGTTCATTATACTGAAAAGTTTTCCCAAAATCAAAAAACTGTTCAGTATAGTGAAAAGTTTTTTGATTTTGGGAAATTTGTTCACTATACTGAACAGTTTGAACATGGAGCGGAAAGGATGCACACCTAGGCTGCATCCTTTCTGCTTATAGGTCCACTGCGTAGCTCCAAGTTCCGAAGAGAGTTTCGCAATATCCGAACGATTTTGATCTTCAGCATCCAGCCAGCCGTCCATCAGGATGCCACGGTTGGTATTCTGGTCTCCAGCTTCCATCTGCCCGACCTTGCTGTATTTGGGGATCAGGGACTTCAATGTTTCAATCGACGGCTGGATATCGAAAGCCGATTTCTCCCCTTTTTTATTTGTTGAAAAGATTTCCTTTTATATATAAAACACAAAGCCACCAAGAAACCTTGATGGCTTTGTGCAAAGACTATAATGCTCTAACCTGTCAGCAAACGGAAAACAAAGCAATCCGCCTGCGACAGGAATTAGAATCCTTTTTCTGCTTTACTTCAATAAATGTATTGTCCCTCATGGTCGGCCTTCGCTTTCTTGTACGCTTCCTGTGCTTCCTCATAGGTGCTGTAGCTACCTAATACGTTTCCCTTAGGTTTACCATACTCATACGGTAGCTGCGCCAAACCATTGTGATTTTTTCCATCAGAGCCAGGCTGATTTAGCCAGACACGATTCTCAATCACCGAATACCCGTTTTTCTTGTCATAACGATAGGACAATACGGTTTCCTTGCTCCAGCCGCTCCCCTTATCGTTAGCATCCTTCGTCAATGTTACTGAGTCCAAATCTTCTGTGGTCCAGTACAGGACGCCGCTTTCGAGGCCGGGTTTTCCTTTATTTTCGCCATTATAAAATGTCCACATGGTCGCACCCAGCTTCCCGATCGTGCTGTCCTCCTCGTCACCATTCGTGAGCCAACCAGACTGTATCAGCCCACGTCCGTAATCGATACCATACCCATGGCCGGGGTAACCGGTTTGTATCTCTTTAATCCGTTTCAGAACCGCTTCCATATCAAAAGTTCCCGTATTCTTCTTTGCCGTCTCCATAAGGCTCGATGCATTTCCGAACACATTCTTGATCGAGTCTGCGACTCCTGTCTGGGAGTAGATCCCCCATCCGATACCGATGATGATCGCGAGCATCAGCGCATACTCGACAAGATCCTGCCCCTTCTGTGAATTTTTGTAAAATGTGAACACTGTTTTCATCCTCCTTTATTGTCTATATTTTAGCAAAAAAAGGATAGGGAAATCAATGCGCCCTCCTAGTTGCTCTCACGATCAAAAACCGCCCTGCTTTGGCAGAGCGGTTTTTTCAAGCGCTATGTATTTATCTTATTCGATAACCATGAGGAGGTCGCCGGATTCGATGCGCTGACCAGCCTTGACATGGATCTCACTCACGATACCATCCATCGGCGCGGTGATGGTGGTTTCCATCTTCATCGCTTCGGTGACGATGACGGGGTCGCCCTTCTTGACAGAGGAGCCTTTTTCGACGAGGAGTTTTACCACAGAGCCGGAGAGTGTCGCACCGACTTCGCCCGGTACGTCCTTGTCCGCTTTTCTGGAGGTATTCGCAGACTCTGCCACATGAGCGTCGTGGATCTTGATCTCGCGCGGCATGCCGTTCAGCTCGAACTGAAGCTCTCTGTTGCCTTCCAGGTCCGGTTTTGTGACATTGTCAAGGCGAACGAGGAGCATCTTGCCTTCATCGATGTTGATGCGGATTTCTTCACCGACTTTCATGCCGAAGAAATAGGTCGGCGTATCAAGGAGAGAGAGGTCGCCATACTTATGATAGCGATCCATGTAGTCGGAGAAGACTTTCGGATAGATGCAGTAGGAGGAGACATCTTCTTCGCGGGTCGGGATGTGCTTCTCTTTCATTTCCATCTTGACTTCTTCAAAGTCGACATTCTCCGGCTGGCTTTCGAGGTGCGGCTTCTGTCCGCGCAGGATGATCTGCTGGAGTTTTTCCGGGAAGCCGCCATACGGGATGCCGAGCTTGCCGTCGAAGAAGTCGACAACGGACTGCGGGAAGTCGAGGGTATCTCCCTTTTCATAGATATCTTTCTCGGTCAGATGGTTCTGTACCATGAAGAGGGTCATATCGCCGACGACCTTGGAGGACGGGGTGACCTTGATGATATCACCGAACATCATATTGACCTTCGCATACATGCGGCAGACTTCCGGCCACTGGGCTCCGAGACCGACAGCTGTTGCCTGCTGGCGCAGGTTCGAGTACTGTCCGCCAGGCATTTCATGCTGGTAAAGGGTCGTATTCGGATTCGTCATCTTGGAGTCGACACCTGCATAGTACGGACGGACGCCCTGCCAGTAGCGGTCGATGGTCTCAAGCGCATCGATATCCAGCTGCGGCTGGCGCGGGTTATTCTGCAGTGCGTAGTACATGGAGGTCATGGACGGCTGGCTGGTACCGCCAGAGAGTGCGCCGGTCGCAACGTCTAAGATATCGACGCCTGCATCGACGGCTTTGGCATAGGAGTACAGGGTGCATCCGCCGCCTTCATGGCTATGGAGATGGATCGGAAGATCGACAGCATCTTTCAGCGCAGAGATCAGGGCATAGGCAGCTTCCGGCTTGAGGAGACCTGCCATATCTTTGATCGCGATGATATTCGCACCGGCATCCTGCATCTGTTTCGCAAGGTCGGTGTAGTATTTCAGGGAGTACTTCTGACGGTTCGGATCCATGATATCGCCGGTGTAGCAGAAGCAGGCTTCAGCGAGCTTTTCTTTCTTGCGGACTTCGTCGATGGTGACGGTCATATGGCTGAGCTGGTTCAGGCAGTCGAAGATACGGAATACATCGACACCATTGTCAGCCGCCTGATCGATGAAGTGACGGACCACATTTTCCGGATAGTTGGTATAGCCGACGGTATTCGCACCGCGGGTCAGCATCTGGAAGAGGATGTTCGGCGCGGCTTTTCTCATCTGGCGAAGGCGTTCCCACGGGCTTTCATCAAGGAAACGATAAGCCACGTCGAAGGTCGCGCCGCCCCAGTTTTCAAAAGAAAAGAGCTGCGGTACGTGGACAGCGGTATAGTGGATGGCATTCATAATGTCATGGGTCCTGACACGGGTCGCGAGCAGAGACTGGTGCGCATCACGGTACGTGGTATCCATGAACATGACTTCCTTCTGGTCCATGACCCACTTGGAGAATTTCTCCGGTCCCATTTCATCGAGCAGCTGCCGGGTACCCTTCGGTGCTTCGATCTTATCTGCATCGAGCAGCGGAAGCGGATTGAAATCCGGCTTTTCCTGATGGCCGGCACCGGCATAGCCATTGACGGTGATGTCGCCGATGTAGGAGAGCAGCTTCGTGCCGCGGTCGGAAATCATATCCGGTTCCTGCAGGAGCCACGGGTTTCTGTCGATGTAGTTGACATCGCAGAGCCCTTCCTGGAAATCACGGGTACGAAGCATGTTCTGCAGGAAATAGATATTCGTCTTCACGCCGGAAATGCGGAATTCTTCCATGCAGCGGAGCATCTTGTGGATGGTGTCCTTCGGATGAAGGGCATGCGCGGTGACTTTGACGAGGAGAGAATCATAGTACGGGGTGATGACGGCGCCGGTGTAAGCCGTGCCGGCATCGAGACGGATGCCAGGTCCGCCGCCGGAACGATAGGCAATGATCTTACCGGTATCCGGCATGAAATTGTTCTGCGGATCTTCCGTGGTGATACGGCACTGGATCGCAACGCCTTTGTACCAGATCTCATCCTGCTTGCCAATGGCGATCTCCGGCCCGTCAAGAGCATAGCCCTCTGCAATGAGGATCTGGCTCTTGACGATATCCACATTGGTGATCATTTCCGTGACGGTGTGTTCGACCTGGACACGCGGATTGACTTCGATGAAATAGAAGTGCTTTTCATCCTGATCGACAAGGAATTCGACCGTGCCGGCATTCACATAGTGGACATTCTTCATCAGTTTGACAGCTGCATCGCAGATGTTCTTTCTGAGTGCCTTCGGAAGAGACCATGCCGGCGCCATTTCGATGACCTTCTGGTGACGGCGCTGGATGGAGCAGTCACGTTCGAAGAGATGTACCACATTGCCGTGCTCATCGCCCATGACCTGTACTTCAATATGCTTCGGGTTCATGATGCAGCGTTCGACATAGACTTCATCATCACCGAAGGCCATCTTTGCTTCAGAGCGCGCACGGTTGTACGCTTCTTCCAGATCTTCCATGCGGTCGACATTTCTCATGCCGCGTCCGCCGCCGCCATTGACGGCTTTGATCATGACCGGGAGTCCGTAGGTTTCTGCGAAAGCCTTCACTTCATCAAAGCTGTGAACAGCGCCCTTGGTCCCCGGGATCATCGGGATCTGCGCTTTTTCGGCCTGAATGCGGGCATTCACCTTGTCACCGAACATGATGAGATGTTCGACCTTCGGCCCGATGAAAATGATGCCTTCTTCTTCGCAGCGCTGGGCGAGCTTCGCATTTTCAGCAAGGAAGCCGTAGCCCGGATGAATGGCATCGACGTCATGCTCCTTACAGATGCGGATGATATCTTCGATGTCAAGGTATGCGTCGATCGGCTTATCCCCTTCGCCGACCAGATAGGCTTCGTCAGCACGGTTTCTGTGCAGGGACAGGATATCTTCTTTCGAATAGATAGCCACGGTGCGGATGCCCATTTCACTGCAGGCTCGGAATACGCGGATCGCGATCTCGCCGCGGTTGGCTACCAGTACTTTATGGATTCGTCTCATGAGATTCTCCCTCTCAATAAAATAGAATGAACACGATGATCGCGTCATTCTGATGCGCTTTTAGCGTTTGATAGTACTATTTTAACCAGTGAAAGCCGCAAAATCAATAGCCTGTATGAATTGGTATCAATCATGGTTTTAATAAATGATATGAATAGATGGGTAATGATATTGTATTCATTATGTGTCACACTTATCATAATCATCAATTTATTATTTGAGGTTCAAGGTTCTAGGTTCAGGGTTCAGGTTGATGGGTTCAGGGTTGTGGTGGCAGCTTCGCTGCAAAATATATATTTGCGGCGAAGCCGCCACCACCATTTCTAATTTCTCATTTCTCATTCAAACGAGGCTTTCAAATGGAATCAAAGGGCGACCCGCCCCCACGGCTACCCCCGAACCCCGAACCCTGAACCCATTATCTTCCACAATATTTTCTGAAATCACAGAACCGGCACGCCGTCGGAAGCTCGTTCTTTTTCATTTCACAGCGACGTGCAAAATCACGCGCCAGGATCCGCCTTGCCGTTGCATCGAATTCTTCCATCCGTTTCTCCACGCGTTCTTTGCTCATAGGAAAAACAACGCATGGCTCCTCGGCATCACTGGTGAAGTACAGGACGAGCCTGTCCACGGAGCGGCCGAGTTTCGTTTCGACGAGGTAGGCATATACCTCGAGCTGGCTCAGGTATTTCTCCATAAGGGGACTGTCCATCGGCGGTTTCTTCCCCGTCTTGAAGTCTATGACCCGCACCTTATCCCCATCCCCCGAGAGAAGATCGATGGTGCCGTTCAGAATGTAGTCGTCTTTGACCAGCTCAAGAGGGCATTCGGCAGCAAGCGCATCATCCCAATTTCCTTTCCGGAAATCCACATATCCAAGGATCTCTGAAAAGGCCTGCTTCAGTTTTGCCTCAGGGAGCCAGCTATTTTCTTTATCAGACAGGGAAATGTAATTCGCCATCATCCAGCCGTAGATCACAGAGGGCGTCGCGCGATCGGCCTCTCCGCGAAGGACCGCGCGGTGGATATCCTCGATCGTCTCATGAACAAGCTCACCGTACATGGCATGACTCCCCTGCGTGCCTGCGAAGCGGTAGACGCGATGCCAGAGATACTTCATCGGACATTCTTCATAAAGGGCGATCTGCGACGTGAAGGCGAAACGCGGCTTAAATACATTCCGTCCCACAGGGCGGCAGGTGAGGTGGTGGTAGTCCGCTTCTTTCGCATTATCTGCTGGAAGAGCGGGCATGATCCATTGAAATTCTTCCGATGTATCCCCCTTCTTTTGAGAAGATGCGAGGACGAGGAGCGTTTCCGCGCGGGAGAAGGCCGTATAGTACTTGCGCCATAAATCAAAATTTTTCATTTCCTTCGGTGGCTCAGCAGGCTTTCGTCCGCTCACCGTTTCCACCACGCGGGAAATCAGGTCACTTTCTGCATCCCAGCGCGCCCGCTCGTCGAGCGATGGCACGATGACAACGGGGTACTCGAGCCCCTTTGCCTGGTGGATATTCAGGAAGGATACGGAGCCCGAGGGCGCATAGCGCTCTTCATCTTCATACTCATTCACGCCGTTTTCAAACCACAGCCGCAGATAGCGGGAAAAGAAGAGATGCACGTCCTCCACAGTCTCCTCACCATGCCCGTGATTCTCCGGCAGGAAAAAGCCAAAACGGGCAATCAGGCGCGTGATGGCGGACAGATTTCTGGCTGCATTCGATTCACCCCGGACCGCGCTGTCCAAAATATCAGAAAATGGTGCAAAGGAGAGCATCTGGTAGACGAGGTGCAAAAAAGAGGCGGGAAGTTTCTTCTCATAGGAAATGACACTCCGCGTGCGGTTCAGCCAGTCTTTCAGCGCTCGGTGCCCGGGTTTTGCGAGCATCATCCGCGCGACGCCCATGCACTCGAAGTATGTATCGAGAATCCCCCTCGTTTCCTGCATGTCGTCCCGATTTTCCATGGAATCCGAAAAACTGGGAAAGAGCAATAGGAGCGTCCCGATCAGCCACTCGACTTCCTGTCGCTTGAAGAACCAGCCCGCCCGCGGCGCGTAGGAAGCGATCCCCTTCCGTAGAAGCTGCAGCTGCAAAGCGCGCGATGCATTGCTTTTCACGGACGAACAGAGTACCGCCACTTGGTTATAGTCCGTGATCTGCCCCCGTTCTTTCAGCCCTTCGATGAAATCAGCGATCCGCGCGTGACACTCAGAAAGATCCTTCCCCGTGATGCGAAGGACGGGCGTCCCCGTTTCCTCTGACGCGGCATGAATGTCCCCCTTCACATAGCGGAACATCCGCCCATCCGCTCCGCGCCAGCTTTTGAGTCCGCGCATCCATGCGATGCAGAAGCCGACAATTCCCGGATGCGAACGATAATTCGTATCCAGCTTGCATGTATGGCATGTCTCATAGGTCTTCGAAAATCCCAGAATATTTCCGATGGATGCCCCACGGAAGCGATAAATGCTCTGGTCATCATCCCCCACCACGAAGATCTGCTGAGAACAGCCCCCAAGAAGACGGATGAGCTGCTCCTGGATGAAATTCGTATCCTGATACTCATCGATCATGATGTACCGGATCCGTTTCTGCAAGCTGTCAAGGATCTCCGGATAGGAAGAAAGAAGCGCATATGTCTCCTTCTGCAGGCGGGAGAAATCAATGAAATGACTTTCCTCTTCGAGGTGCGTGTACTTCATCATCATCCGTGCGAGCACTTCTATGCGCCCGCCCAGTAGATTCCCGCATGTCCGCCGCATCTCTTCCGGCAAGAGCAGCTCCTCGGAGAGACCATTCACATAGCGGCAGATCGTCTGGCATTGGCGCCATGGAGAAATACCGATCAGCTTCCCCTGCTTCAGATAGGAGTCCTGTATAACACGGCGAAAATTCGGGATCGCTGCAAATTCCTGCAGATGCTCGTACACCAGGTACTGCTGCTCAAACTGGTCCACCGACAGATAATTCTTCGGAAGATGGGTATACTCCTGAAATTCTTTCAGAATCTGACGGCAAATGTGATGGAAAGTACCGATGTACATCTCATGCAGATTCACCTCTATGCCCGCCTTCGACAGCACATCCGTGAGCCGCGTCGTCAGCTCCTTCGATGCCTTCTGTGTGTACGTGACCAGCATGATCTCTTCCGGCTTCACCCTCTTCTCGCGGATGAGGTAAAGCACACGCTGAATGATGGTATAGGTCTTTCCCGTCCCCGGTCCTGCGATCAAAAGCGTAGGACCTTCGGAGTGGATGGCAGCTTTTTGTGATTCATTCATAGAGAGGACTCCTTTGGGAAATAGTGACTGGGGACTAGGGACTAGGGTCAGCAGGTATAATGGGTTTTAAGGGTTCAAGGGGTTCAGGGTTCAAGTGGTTCTAAGGGTTCTAAGGGTGGTACGGTGCATCATCATCTGGAAGCGCCGCGGAGTTTTAGAATATATGATATTCGCAAAAGATAAGAAACCTGTGAACCTTTGGAACCTTCAGAACCCGCTTAACCTATGAGGATTCGCATAAAGGATAGATTGTTTTTTCTGCTTTCTAACTTAAAGGGTTCTAAGGGGATAGTGCGGCGCATTGAACCTCTTGAACCCATCTCCCTTGTCACCCTTCACTTTCACTATGTCCCACCACCGTAAGGATCCCCAACACCGGCAGGCAGAGGACATAAGCAAAGGAGTAGCGAAAAACGGAGGAGGCCGGCGTGGAGAGGAGGAGAGTGGCTGTATTCACTAGAAGCGGCAAAAGCGCCCAGAGATATTCCTTTTGCCCCTGCCTGATCCAGACGAGCCCCAGAAAGAGCGCGATCCAGAGCGAAAGCCCCGTCCCGATGAAATGGCTTCCCTCATAGGAGACATTCGCCAGCCGCGCCTTGAGCCAAAGCGGCAAAGGGAAATCCCCCGTCGCCATGCGGTCATTGTCTGCCGGTTTCATATCCTTTGTATTCTCATCCGAAAGCGCCCAGCCGAAGCGCGACTGCACGCCATACTCGAAAGGATCCAGATTCCACAGGGCATATGTCTCCGTCAGCCAGCCTTCGACATAAATCCGCGGATTTCTCAAACCGGTATCCACCCATGCCGACAGGAATTCTTTTTTCTGCCCATTCAGCCAGTTTCTATGGAAATGGTCATGCCACTTCACGAAATCCACCGTGAAAGGAGAGTACTCTTTCTTCCACTCCTCTTCCGACAGCAGCTCATCCATCAGCTTCCGCGTCTCCTCACTCCGCTCTCCTTCGAGCTTCATCGTCCGCCCCAGCTGCTGGAGCGGGATCGCCATAGACTCCTGAAAGAGCGGCTCCCAGTGATGGGTGCGCTGGATGACCTGGGCGGGGACGATGGAGATCAACGCAAAAATCACCCAAAAGAGGAGTATCTCCTTCCGCTTCTCCAGAAAAAAGAGAGCAAGGGATACCGACAGCGCGACAAGGAGGCCATTGCTGCGAAGCAGCATCGCAAGAAGCGCCGTAGCAAGGATCCAAAGAGACGCCCTCCCCCAGGGCTCCCCTTCCGCGCGCCGAAGGAAGAGCCATACGAAGAAGAGCAGCCCCAGCGAGAAAAGACCATCCCGCACTGCTGCAATACTATAATTTCCCACCATCGGAAAAAAGAGAAAGTATCCGTACAGCCCCCATCCGGCAAGATCATGCACACGTCCCTTCACCCAGAAGGCAAAGGCGGTAAGCCCATAGGAAATCAAAAGAAGCTGCAGCAGAGAAAAGAAGAAGATGACCGGCTCCCGGCTCCCCAGCACCTCCTTTCCCCAGCCCGCACCATAGCCGTATATCACCGAATACAGCCAGGGAAACTGCACACTTGCATAGAGTGGATTCTCCATCATGAAGACCGTGTCATTCATTCCCGGCGCCGGATAAAACGAGAGAAGGAAGGGCAGCTGCCAAAGCACCATCAGAAGGAATGCAGGAAGACACCATGTCCGATCTGCTGCCGTTCTCCTCGAACAAGAAAAGCCAGAAAGCCGATCGACCAGTTTGGGCAGTAAAAGAGAAAAGAACGCCGTCCCCAGAAGAAGGATCGGCACGTCCCAAAAGTCCAAGAGCGCGCGCCCTGCCTCTTTGAGCTCTCCTGCCCGATCCAGACAGTCTATCTTCACCGTGTACCAGAGCGCAGCCGCCAAGAAGAAAGAAAAGCATATATATAGGTAAGAAAAACGTGTCCGAAACAGTTTCATAAAAAGCTCCTAGATCTTAAAGGTCGTCGGGTGCAGGGTTAGCCCATGGGACGTGCTGCCCTTTGATTGTTGGTGAAAGCCTCGCTTGAATGAGAAATTAGAAATGAGAAATGCGAAATGGTGGTGCGGCGCATAAAAATATGGAAGCGCCGCAGAATTTTGATAGCGCTTCGCGCCGTCGTCATCTCGAGCGTAGCCCTCGATCTTTATTGCAGAACGTTCATCGCCTGATGTGAGGCAGCACCAGGACATCATTTTCCCTCGACGCATACACGCTGATTCCCGCAGTGCAGTAAAGATCCCTCGACTGCGCTCGGGATGACGATGCCGGAGAATCCCAGTCACTAGTCACTAGTCACCAGTCACTCGAGACTCCTAATTCCTAGCCAGTCATCCCTGCTTTCAAACTTGTAGCGGCAGCTTCGCTGCAAAGTATATATTGCTCATTATACCATGTTCCCCCTTCTCTCCTATGCTACAATATGGCGAATCTCATGATTTCTTATACATAAAGGAGACCCTTTATGTATAGAGAAGAACGAGTCAGAGCCGCCCTTGCCGGCAAAGAAGTCGACCGCGTACCGGTCGCTGCCTGGATGCACCTCTCCGCCTTCGACCAGAATCCGATCTCCCTCGCCGAGGCAGAAGTCGATCTCACAGAAAAACTTGAACCTTGAACCTTGAACCTTGAACCTCACCTAAAAACCGCTGTCCGAAACCATTCGGACAGCGGTTTTTTTCTATTCGTGATTCAATTTCCCTTTCAGGTCATGGTCAGTCATCGCGCAGACGCAGGAATCAGACCAGACATTCTCTGCTGTCTCGATCATGTCGATGATCGTATAGATCGGAAGGATGAGCCCCATGATGCCGATCGGCGCGCCGATACCGCTCATGAGGGAAAGCGTCAGGAAGTAGCATCCCATCGGTACCCCTGCATTGCCGACAGCTGCGAGTACTGCGACGATGAGCCATGTGAGCATGGTCGTCATCGAAAGCTCGATCCCCGCATTCTGCATGACGAAGAGCGAAGTGATCAGTATGAAGGCTGCGCATCCGTTCATGTTGATGGTCGTGCAGATCGGAAGTACAAAGCGGGAAACAGCGGGATTCGCCTTTAGATTCTTCTCCGCCGAGGCAAGCGTTACCGGCAGTGTGCCCGCAGAGCTCTTGGTGAAGAGAGCGACTGCAATGGCAGGAGACATTTTCTTGAAAACATCGATCGGATTCAGTCCACGAGCCAGAAGGAAGAGCGGCAGGACAAGGAAGAACTGGATACCGTTACTTGCCATGATGACGAGCGTGTATTTCCCGAGCGCCCCTACGATGACCCCTGCTTCGATCTGGGCGGAGAGCTGCCCTGCAAAAGCCAGAATGCCGACAGGAAGAATGGCGAGAAGCGCTTTGATCAGCGTAAAGAGAAGCTCCTGAAACCCAAGGATGCCCTTCAGGAGGACTTCGCGATTCTCCGTCTTCGGCATGAAGGCAAGCCCGAGACCGAAGGAGGCTGCGATCAGCATGACAGCAAGTACATTGCCGGACAGGAATGGCTGCAGAATGTTATTCGGGATGACATTCAAGATGTGGTCATAGTATGTGACCGTTCCCAGCTTCTGCGGCACGCTCGAAGCCCCTGCACTCGCCAGATCCGTCGGCAGATTCCCCGGTGTCACCCAGAGATACATCGCAAGCCCGATACCTGCCGCAAAGACGGTGGTGAGAAGCGTGTAGACGACCGCGTGTGCAAAAATGCGACCGGTTTCCTTCTTGCCGCCGAGTGCAGCCAGTGTCGTGATGACAGCGAGCGCGATCGTCGGTACCGCGATGAACTGGAACAAACGGGTGAATACCGTCGCGATAAAATTAAAGAGCTCATTCAAAGGCTTGATCCCGAGCCAGCCCAGAGCGGCGCCCACGACCAACGCCAGGATCCAGAGAATAAACTGCCGTCCCTGCTTTTTTGTCTGGTGCTCTTTCAGCACGCTCTGTGCTAAGTTTTTGACATCCTCATTTTTATTCATATCATTTCCTCCTATCATTTCCTACTATTCCTACTATGGCGATCAATGAAAAAGAGTTCAGCAGCAGATTCTATGGATGCAGCAAGGCTCGCGAAACATTGCCGCATCAGGCAAGATCTTTATTTCAAACAATAAAAAAAGCCCTTCCTCCCCCATGGGACGAAAGACTCGTGATTCTCACCCAATTTCACCGTTGCGTCACCGCATCGGCCTCTTTAAGTCCAAACAGACTCTGATCCTGTAACGGGAATCCCCGGGAGAGCCTACTTCTTTTCGGTCTCCTGGCTCTGAAACGCACTTCAGCAAAGTTTCTCTGCCCGCTTGCACTGTCCGGACTCGCTAAGAGAAGAAATCCCTGCGTACTCTTTTTCTTCATCGCTTATTGGACATACTATAGCATAGATAAAGGAATGTGTCAAACCTCTGTAAGAAAAAAAGAATACAGTGCCCTGGTCTCTATGTCCCCTCATCAGATGCTCTCTTTTTTCGATCTGCCATTTTTATACTCTACTCTTCCCAACTTTCCTCCACTTGTGGTAAGATATGAAAAATAATTTCTTTATTTTTTAGAAAGGAGACGTTCCCTCATGGGTATGCTCAAAGAATTCAAAGACTTTGCCCTCCGCGGCAATGTAGTAGACATGGCAGTCGGTGTAGTCATCGGCGCTGCATTCGGAAAGATCGTTTCTTCTCTGGTCAGCCATGTCATCATGCCTCCTCTGGGCTACCTTCTGGGTGGTATCGATTTCTCCAACCTTTTCATTCCTCTGAGCGATACCCCGGTCTCCACGCTCGCCGAAGCAAAAGAGCTCGGCGTCCCGGTCATCGCATACGGAGAATTCCTGAATGCAGTCATTGATTTCCTGATCATTGCTTTCGTCATTTTTATCGCCATCAAGCAGATCAACCACTTCTTCCCGAAAGCTCCGCCAAAGGAAATCAGAAAGTGCCCCTACTGCAAAGAAGCGATCGCAGATGATGCGACCCGCTGCCCGCACTGCACGGCACAGCTCTGAGACGCCTCTTTCGGCAGCAAAGGCGGTGTGACAAAAACCTGTATATTTTGTCACACCGCCTTTTTACATTCGCTTTCCCCATGAGACGCCTAAAGCCTCCCCGAAGGGAGGCTTTTTAGAGGTGTTTGGAGTTGTTGAGAAAGATTTGTAACAATGAGTGGAATCATCACGGCCAATGGTGATTTCCTTTTGTTTACGATTCTATATTACCTCACATCGTCTTTATTGTCAAGTATTGTTTATTGTTTTCATGAACAATAATTAACAATCATCCTTCATAAACTTCAAATTCATCCTTTCCGGCGCCGCAGACCGGGCATACATAGTCTGCCGGCAGATCTTCAAACTTGGTTCCCGGGGCGATGCCATTGTCCGGATCACCTTTGGCTTCATCGTAAATCCATCCGCATACAGTGCATACATACTTTTTCATAGTCGTTCCCTCCTTTGGGAAAACTCACAGGGGGCCGCATATCGGCTTCCCTGTAGAAAGGAAATGTCGGTGCGACCGCAGCTTGTGATTTTTCAAGAGTGAAATCCTCGGGAAACGCTGATTCAATCGCAGAATCAGATTCTACAAGAATTTTTATACATAGCTTCGTCATAGCCTTCCTTAAATAGCTCGCTATTCGCGTCAGGTTATTCCTCGCTATGCATAAAAATTCAAGAGTAAAATCTGACAACGATTGAATCAGTGTTTCCCTGGAGCGATCGGATCCGTATTTCCCTTCTTTCTATATTTACATCTCTCTATATAGTATTATATCACAATATTCAAATAGTTCAATATCGAATGATACGTTTTTTCCCTCGCCCAAAATCATCTGCTCACCACCCATTGACCAAAAGGTCCCGACCTTATATAATAGGTATCGCAAGCCATGCGAGCGTGGCGGAATTGGTAGACGCACAGGATTTAGGATCCTGCGCCTTGTGCATGGGGGTTCGAGTCCCTTCGCTCGCACCAAAAAAAGCACTGTGGATCTCACAGTGCTTTTTTATTGGCAGTCACTTTTTTCGCTAAAGCCGATTTCTCAGAAATTTACAGTCTTCCCATAGTAAGCACATTCGAGGATCTTGGCCATAGCTTCTGCATCTGCCTCACGCGGGTTCTCCGGAGTGCAGGCATCGAGGACGGCATTCTTAGCGATGGCATCCTTCTTGGCAAGGTACAGCTCCTCTGGCACCCCATAGTCTTTGAGTGTCAGCGGGATGTCCATCTTCTGATTCAGTTTCTGGATAGCCTCCTCATAGGAAATGACAAGCTGTGCATCTGTGCGTCCCGGAAGACCTGCCACGCGAGCGAGATCGGCATAGCGCGAAAGACAGGCTTTCTTGTTGAACTGGATGACATACGGCATCAAGATGGCATTCGCACAACCATGCGGGATATGGAAGACCGCACCGATCTTATGCGCCAGAGAATGTGTGATCCCCAGAAGTCCGTTTGAGAAGGCCATGCCGGCAAGGCACTGCGCGATATGCATTTTTCCTCTGGCTTCCTTGTCTCCATGATACGACTCTACGATGTTGTCAAAAATATCGGAGACAGCCTGCTTGGAGAGCGGTTCCGTGAAGCCATTCGCAAACTTTGACACATAGGCCTCGGTCGCATGTGTCAGCGCGTCCATCCCTGTATGCGCGGTGAGCTTCTTCGGCATGGTGAACGGGATGTCGAGGTCAAGGATGGCAAGATCCGGCGTCAGGTTGAAATCAGCGAGCGGATACTTGATGCCTGTCGAGTAGTCGGTGATGACAGAGAAAGCCGTGACTTCTGTCGCAGTCCCCGATGTGGATGGGATAGCGACGAAGATCGCCTTCTGACGAAGCGGCGGCAAAGAGAATGGCTTTTTGATCTCATCGAATGTCAGATTCGGATATTCATAGAAGACCCACATGGCCTTGGCTGCATCGATCGGTGAACCGCCGCCGATCGCCACGATCACGTCCGGCTGGAATTCTTCCATCAGCTTCGCCCCCTTCTGCACTTCTTCGATGGATGGATCCGGTGTGATGCCTTCGAGCGTATAGGTGGCAAGTCCTGCGTCCTTCAGCACCTTTTCAGTCTTCTGAAGGAAACCGCCTGCCCGCATGGAATGACCACCGGTGCAAATGAAAGCTTTCTTGTGACCCTTCAGCAAAGACAGCTCATCAATGGCTCCATGACCACAATAAATATCTCTAGGTAATGTGAAACGGAACATAGTGACTCCTCCTTTTGGCATAGAATCATACGGAAGGATGGACGATCAGGATCTCTTGATCGAAGAAATTCTGATCTGTCCCTCTTCTTATAGTATACACTTTTTTATGCAGACTGGAACATGTATGCTTATTCTATATGAAAAAGTCATTGGAAATGAGTTAAAATCATACATATAGAAGGCCTATCGCCCACTGTATGTGGACTGCTGCTTCCCTATGAACCCGCCGATGCCCGGCTCCCTAGCCACAGCCTTTTTTATCGGGTATAATATAAGGGAAACGCCGATTCGATCGCTCATCAGATGGGATCCGTGTTTCCTACAAAAAGTGAAAGGAATCAAAACCTCTTATGGAAGATACAGAGAATCAAGTTTTTGTCCACGATCATGGCGATGGACATGTCCACACCCATGTGATCGGGCACATCCATGACGGACATCATCACAATCACAGCCATACGCATGACCCGCAAAAGATCAAAGCGATCATGAATCGGATATCTAAATCCATCGGCCATATGGAGTCGATCAAGAAGATGCTCGAGAACCAACGGGACTGCGCCGATGTCCTGATCCAGCTCGCCGCAGTGCGTGCGGAGATCAATAATACCGGCAAGCTCCTCCTGAAGGAGCATATGGAGCACTGCATCGTGGAAGCGGTGCAGGAGAATGACCAAGAGGCCATCACACGCATGAATCAGGCGATTGATATGTTCATGAAGTAATATATGGAGCGCAAAAAGCGCAGATGCCATCGTAATGAGCGGTGGCATCTGTGCTTTTTGGTTTTTATCCTACGCCAGCGGCTTCGAGCAGACGGCGGGTATAGAGTTCCTTCGGATGACGCAGGATCTCCCCCATGGCTCCCCGCTCGACGCATATCCCGTGATGCATAATGAGGAGTGCGTCACAAAACCGCTCCGCGAGCGATAGGAAATGGCATCTCCGCCTGCCAGATCCATCAGGGCAAACGTGACGAATGTCACGCCGAGAAGAATGAGAAGGCAGGAGATCCCTTTCTTGACTATCCACACCATAGGCACCCATCACTTTTTCGCTTCAATGCAAAAATACGGCGTCGCCGCAAAATTCAGCTGCTCCTCCGGAAGAAGGATCTCTTCGGAAATATTCTCATATAGTGTGACCTGCATCCCCATCTCTTCAAGTACCTGCCGGTCCCAGGCAGGACGTTTCTTGGGCGAAAGGGGCATCTGTCGCGCAATGCGTTCGCAGGCCATGACATCGGTCGAAATATAGCGGTCAAAGACACCCGCTTCTGCGACCTGCTCGCGGTCCCTGTCATAAAGAGCACGGTCTTCTTCGCTATACAGGTAGTTGTACCAGTTCGCATCGAAATTGAGAAGGATCCCGCCCTTTTTCAAGACGCGCTGCCAGCTCGCATACGCCTTTTTCGGATGCGGCAGCGTCCATGTGAGATTTCTCGTCACGATGAGATCGTAGCTGTCTGCGGGAAGCGGCACCTCTTCCGCATCCCCCTCGACATAACGGATCCCCTCAGCGAGCGGTCCTGCATTCTTCTTCGCCTCTGCCATCATGGCAGGATTCCGATCCAGTGCCGTCACCTCGCAGCCCGCCATCCCCAGAATGATAGAGAAGAAGCCGGGCCCCGCCCCGATATCAAGCGCTTTGATTCCTTCTCTCTCCGGCATGGCATCCTGTACACGTCGCATGATATAGGACGTCCAAAGCTCCTTTTGCCGTCCGCAGAGCTCTTTCTGATTGATCTCCGAATAGCTCGGCGCCCGCCTTGTCCAATAGTCTATGATCTCTTTTTCCAGCATCAATGGCTCTCCTTACGATAAAGGAAACGCTGAACCCATCGCTGGATCAGTGTCTCTCCACTCTCTTATTCATAATGAGTCTACCAATAAAAAAAATCCCCCACAAGCCGGGTGGGGGGTTCTATACGAGAGCATACACCTAAGGAAACGCTGATCCGATCGCTGGATCAGATCTCATATGGATTTTTATACATAGCGTCGTCGACTTATCAATATCACCTGCTTTTCTATCATCTTTAAATCCATAGAATGCAGCTTTCAGATTATTGAGAACTGGAATTCCCTCAAGGCTGCTCGGCACAAATTATGCCCGCAAACCGCTCTTGACGATTATTTCAGCCTTACAGTGCAGAACAGCATGCATCTTAACAAGACCAGCTGCTGTGCTTTCTTTTTTCTGACCATGACCCATAATCGGAAATGGCGCTGCATCAATAGCCCGAATCAACAAACTACCGCTGCCATAAGCCGGATCTCAAAGGTGTCTGTATTTGATACAATCGAACGATAGCAGGGATTTTGAACACCCCCGTGTGCAGAGAAAATATTATTTAAATCGGCACATAAAAAACGTGAACTCATGATAATATTTACTCATAAGTTCACGGCTTTTGATTATTCCTATTCTTTGCAAAATCGCTATTTAAGCTATTCTGGTAGGCCCCAATTCCGGTTAGCATCGTTTCTTCTATTCTCACTATAGAGACTAGGTTTACATAATCTATGAGTCTCTCCTTTTGAATCCGTCCAACTAAATGTTACTTCTGAATCGTGTGTTTTCCCCGAATTGCTCTGATAAACACAAACAGACTTTTTAACTTCAATACCATCAAGAATCATCGTTTTATATCCACGAAATGCACCGAATTTACGATAAAACACACTGTCTAACAAAGAATATGAAAAATCGGCTTCTTTGATTTTATCAGGGTTTTCAATAAGATATTTTTTTCGTTCATCTTCCTGTCTAATTCTGTCGGCTTCTTTTTTTAAGGCACTTTCTTTATCGATGTACGCCTGCAGCTCGGTTGATTCAGTTATACTTTTCCCCTTATGCATGACTAAATCTCCGTTTCGATATAGTTTCATAAGGACTTTAGCTCCTTGGGGGCTTATTCTTATCGTAGTTCCATAAAAAGACTGCACCTCTATATGAATAGCTTTGTATTCCTCTTGTGATAATTTCGTTTCACCAACACGATAACCGAAATCTGATATCTCCATAGAACCAGGTACATAGCTTATTTCCAGGGCATCATCAATTAATTTTTTTGATTTGTTGGGCATAACCCCTGGTAAACATTTCAATGCCTCTACCAGCGTCATGTATTTTTTTACCACTGCTTCTTCGTATAAGTCCATTTTCCGCGTCCTCCATTTATTGGCTGTTCTTACAATTATTATATCATAGGCTAGAAAACAACACGACGTTAATTCTCAAAGTAAGTGCCGGATTAGCGGTAAAAGTAGCACTTACATGTAGAACCACCTCGCTCCAAGGTTTACTCCGATGTGTATGGTCATGCCAGCATCAGCTTCTATGCCTTCAACAGCTTTTGAAAATGGTATTAACGAAGGACAGCTTTATCAATGGGTTCGCAAATACAATATTAGATTTATGTCAAGAAAAGGCAATGGCTATGGCAACTGTATCATGGAAACATTCTTTGGCAGGATGAAGAACGAGATGTATTATGGAAATGATCGGATTCACCCCAAAACAAAATGGATGCATCCTGTAAAGTACAGGGATGCATCCATTTGTTGAGTCGATTTCATCAATCAATGTGTCCAGGAATCTGGGTACATATCACTCTGGTGTTTTTTTATTCCGCATCTTCCGGCAGTTCTGCGTTGGTGTACACTTCCTGTACATCATCGAGTTCTTCCAGTTCATCGGTGAGGTGCTGCATGGTCTGAGCAGCATCGCCTTCGAGCTTGACATAGTTGTCTGGAACCATAGCCAGTTCGGAAGCTTCCGCTTCGATGCCTTCTTTTTCGAGGGCTTCGGAGACGGTGAGGAAGTTTTCCGGAGAGGTCGTGATTTCATAGCTGTCTTCGCCGGTAGTGACATCGTCAGCGCCCGCATCGAGAGCGATCATCATGACAGTGTCCTCATCGGCTGCGTCTTTGGCTACAATGATAGAGCCTTTTTTCTTGAACATCCAGCCTACGCATCCCGGTGTGCCTACAGAGCCGCCGTGATGGGTGAATGCATGACGGATATCTGCGGCTGCACGGTTTCTGTTATCGGTATTGCATTCGACGATGACAGCTGCACCTCCCGGGCCGTAGCCTTCGTAGGTGACTTCATCGAAGCCTGCACCGCTGGCAGCGCCGACGCCTTTAGCGATGGCACGCTGGATATTTTCCTTCGGTACATTGTTCTGTTTAGCCTTGGTGAGGGCCAGTTTCAGACGCATGTTTCCGACGGGATCACCGCCGCCCATGCGGGCTGCGATGGTAATTTCCTTGGAGATTTTAGTGGTGATCCTTGCGCGAATGGCATCAGTCTTGCCTTTCTTGCGCTTAATATTTTCCCACTTAGAATGTCCGGACATAGTACGTTATTCCTCCTTTTGATTCCACCATGGTTCGCCCAGAAGGCGGTCAAGGATGATGGCTACGGCGCTGCGCACGCACAGATGGTTGTACATACCCGCTCCGTAGATGGGTTCCACGATGTAGTCGAACTGTTTCATCATTTCCTTGGTCATGCCAAAGCCTGTACCAAAGAGGATGAAGATTGGCGTATCTTCTTCGTGGATCTTCCTGCGCATTTCTGTGTAGGAAACAGTATTTGGATAGACCCGGGCGTCCGTGGTCACGATGGCCGGTTTTTTGCCTGTCTCTTTTTCGATCCAGGCGATGGCATCCTCCAGGGTCGGAACCAGTTCCGTCTCCTCGAAGGCTTCCTTCCGGTTGATATTGTAATGCACGCCGCCGCCGGTTTTCCAGTGGTTCATGATGCGGCTCGCCATTTCACGCTGTGCTTCGACAGGATGCACGATGAAGTAACGCATCACATCATAGGTTTTTGCCGTTCTGGCTATGTCATGGAGGTCATAGTTGGTCAGAGCTGTAGTGACGACTTCCATGTGCTTATTATAAATGGGATAGTGGATGAGCCCGATATACACAGGTGCCATTACTTCTCCTCCTCTTCTATTTCTCGCATGAGCTTCTGATCGGTCTTGGTCAGTGTGAGCTTCTCTAAGAGATCCGGGCGGCACTTCAAGGTGCGCCTCAGCGCTTCTTTCCTGCGCCATTTCGCAATGTTTGCATGATGGCCGGAGAGCAGCACATCCGGCACTTTCCAGCCGTTGTAATCCGCCGGCTTGGTGTACTGCGGATACTCGAGGATCGGCTCATAGAAAGAATCGCTCTGTGCGCTTCCCGCATCGCCTAAGACGCCGGGCACCATGCGGGCCACGGCATCTGCGATGACCATCGCACCGAGCTCGCCGCCCGTCAGGACATAGTCGCCGATGGAGATAAGCTCATCCGCAAGATGCTCTTCGACGCGGTGATCGACGCCTTCGTAGTGCCCGCAGATGAGCACCAGATGGTCATAGTCGCGATACAGCTGTTTTGCTTTGTCCTGCGTGAAGGGCATGCCGGCCGGCGATAGGAAGATCACACGGTCACGCGGCCCTTTTTCCGGCAGCACATGACGGGCGGCATCAAAAAGAGGCTGGCACATCATCAGCATCCCAGCCCCACCTCCACAGATCGTGTCATCGACTTGTCCATGCCGGCTCTTGGTGAAATCTCTGGGATTCGTCACTGCCATCTCCATGAGGCCGCCTTCCAGAGCACGTTTGATCATGCTCTGATGGAAGAAGGCTTCTATGAATTCCGGAAACAGCGATAAGATATCGATTTTCATGGACTTACTCCCATTCCAAAAGCTTGACTGTCATGGTGCCGCCTGCAGGGTCTACATGAAGGATACAGGGCGGGATCGCAGGGATCAGGGTCTCCTTTCCCTCTTCAGAAATAACGCTGTACACGTTATTTGCCTTGGTCTCGATGATCTCCTTCAGGGTACCGACAGGCTCACCTTCTTCAGTCACGACCTTAAGTCCTAAAAGCTCGTGGTAGTAGTAGGTGCCGTCTGTCCGCTTTGGCAGCGCCGAGGCAGGCACTTCGACTTCCATGCCACGCATGAGCTCGGTCTGGTTTCTGTCTTCTACGCCTTCCACATGGAGAATATAAATATTCTTGTGCGGACGGCAGGACATGAGCCGATATTTTTTTCCCCCGATCCAGAGATACTCCAGCGAACGGATCACTTCCGGCCGATCGATATCGGGGAACATACGCAAATCACCCCGCACACCATGCGGGGCTACGATTCGGCCGATGAGTACATTGACATCGGATTTCATATCATTCACGGAAAGCAATAATCTTACCGTCTTCAACCAGGATTTCCCCGCCTACGATGTTGTTCATATCGTCACCGACATGAATGGTCACGAGACGGTTGATCGGTGCGCGGTTGAGTTCTGCACCGATAGCCAGCTTTTCCAGGTGTTCTTTATCGTTCGTCAGCTTTTCCTTCACCTGCTGCATCTGTGCCTTCTGGGCTTCAAATGAAGCACGGAGCTGGGAAGCTGCTTGGATATTGACTTTAGCCTGTTCAGCAATGCGGCCGTTTGCCTGAAATTCAAGCTGAGCCATGTCATGTTCGACACGCGACAGGTTCGTATTGATTTCATTCAGCAAAGTGGTCTTCAGTGCCTCTGTCAGCTTGGACTTCACAGCGACAGGGACAAGGATCTGCATTTCATCCATAGGGCACCCCTTAGATAATATCGACAGCGACCTTGCGATTTTCACGCAGGGCCCCTGCTTTGACTACGGTGCGGATGGCATTCGCAATCCGGCCTTTTCTACCGATCACTTTGCCCATGTCTTCAGGAGCGACGTGGACCTGGTAGATCTCCAGGCTGCCTTTCTGAAGAATGGTGACGGTGACGGCATCAGGATTTTTGACAAGAGCCTTAACCAGTGTTTCCACCAATTCCTTCATCTTGCGTCCTCCTTATTTCTTTGCTTCTGCAAACTTAGCGAGGATGCCGTTCTTTCTCAGAATGGAACGAACAGTGTCGGTCGGCTGTGCGCCTTTTCCAAGCCAGGACAGAACCTTTTCTTCATCGATCTTTACCGGAGCGTCCAGTTTAGCCGGGTCGTACCAGCCGATAGTATCGGTCGGTGCACCGTTTCTAGCTGCTTTGGAGTCGATAACGATAATGCGGTAGAATGGATTCTTCTTAGCGCCCATACGGGTCAGACGAATTTTTAACATTGATATTTCACCTCCTTGAAATGATCTCGATTATTTACGGAACATCCCTGAGAGACCGCTAAGGCCGCCCAGTTTGGATGGATTTAACTTTTTGGGGTTCATACCCTTCATTTTCTTCATGGTCTTCTGCATATCAGCGAACTGCTTCATCATGCGGTTCACATCCTGGATCTTGACGCCGGCGCCTTGCGCGATACGCTTACGGCGGCTGCCATTCAGGATCTTCACATTCGCACGCTCTTGCGGAGTCATGGAGAGGATGATGGCTTCAATGTGTTTCACTTCTTTGCCATCAAGGTCGATGTCCTTCAGCTGGTCTTTGAATTTGCCCATGCCCGGAAGCATCCCGAGGATGCTCTGGAAGGATCCCAGCTTTCTCACCTGTTTCAGCTGGTTCAGGAAATCGTCAAGGGTGAATTCCCCTTTACGCACCTTCGCCGCTGCGTCTTTCATGGATTCTTCATCCATATTTCTCTGGGCTGTCTCAATCAGCGTAGCGAGGTCGCCCAGATCGAGGATACGGCCGGCCATACGATCCGGATAGAAATCCTCAAGGCCGCCGTCGAGTTTTTCGGACACACCGATCATCTTGATCGGCTTGCCGGTGACGGTCTTGATAGAGAGCGCCGCACCACCTCTGGCGTCGCCATCCATCTTCGTCAGGATGGTGCCGTCGATGCCCAGATTTTCATCGAAGGCTTTGGCAGTATTCACAGCGTCCTGACCGGTCATGGAGTCAAGGACGAGAAGGATCTCATGCGGATGGACCTCTGCTTTGATGTTGCGAAGCTCGGCCATCAGCTTTTCATCGATCGTGAGTCGGCCTGCGGTATCAAGGATGACGACATCACGGTTGTATGCCTTGGCTGTATCAATCGCGTACTGCGCGATGTGGACCGGATCCACATTCGGCGGCATGCGGTAGACCGGGACATCCGTCTGCTCGCCCAAAACTTCGAGCTGCTTGATCGCTGCCGGACGATAGACGTCGCAGGCTGCCATCATCGGGCGGTGGCCTTTTTTCTTGAACATCAGAGCCAGCTTGCCGGCAGTCGTCGTCTTGCCGGCACCCTGCAGGCCGACCAGCATGATGATCGTCATGCCGGAGGAAGACAGAGTAATCTTGCTCTGTGTCCCGCCCAAAAGCTCTGTCAGCTCGTCTTTGACGATCTTGATGACCGTCTGGTCAGGCTTCAGGCTGCCGAAGACCTCTTCCCCCATCGCCTTTTCACGGACGTGAGCGATAAAATCTTTCGCCACCTTGAAATTGACATCGGCTTCCAAAAGTGCACGGCGGACCTCACGAAGCGCCCCATCAATGTCACTTTCGGAAAGCTTGCCCTTCCCACGGAGATCCTTGAACGCAGACTGCAGCTTATCTCCTAAATTTTCAAATGGCATCCGGTCACCTTCATTCTGTCATCACTTTCAAAAGACTCTCTGCCTCTCCCCGCTCTGCCTGGGGAATGAAATGCAGCAGCCGTAAGGCAGCCTTTTCTCTCTTCTTGCGAAGGGAGCAGGTGTGAAGCGCTGCCTCATAGGAAAGCAGCTGCTCTTCTCCATGACGCATCGCATCATGGACCGCCTGACGGGAAATATGGAAATAGTCAGCAATCTCAGCGAGCGTGAGATTTTCATTATAGTATAAGTCGAGGCAATCCTTTTGCCTCTTCGTCAGGAGCTCTCCGTAACAATCAAGGAGCTCTCCCTTCTCTACGATGTTTTCAATAGACATAGTTCATCACCACAACGGATGTTATTATACAGGAGGAAAATGGTCTTGTCAAGGGGTTTTGCTTGACAAGACTTTTAAGGTTCGTGGTTCAGGGTTCAGGGTTCGGGGTTAGACCGTGGGCGGGACGCCCTTTGGTTGTTTGCGAAAGAGGTTCAGCAGGTTCTATAGGTTTAACGGGGTCGGTGCGGCGAAAAAAATGGAGTGCCGCAGAATTTTGATAGCGCTTCACGCCGTCGTCATTTCGAGCGAAGCCGAGAAATCTCTATGGCAGAACGCTCATAGTCGCATGTGAAGCAGCACCAAGCCATCGTTTTCCCTCAATGCATACGCGCTGATGATCGCAGTGCCGTAGAGATCCCTCGGCTACGCTCGGGATGACCATGCAGGGAATCCCAGTCACCAGTCACTAGCCGCTTAGTCACAAAAAAAGTGATGCCGCCCGCAAGCAACATCACTTTCCTTTATTTCTCCATTTTCACGCCGGCCTTCTTCAATGCTTTGAAGGTATAGTCGAGAATGTTGTACAGTGTCTCGCCGTCTTCTGCGGTGAGCTTCTTCGGATCGATCCGTTTCATATCCTTGTAGTAGAAGGCGAGCTTCTCACTGATGGCTTCGATGGCTTCGGCTTGGTTCTCCTTCGCTGTATCCTTCTCTTCAGCGGCACCCGCCTGGACTTTGAAGAGTTCTTCCTGAAGGCGCGCATTCTCGTCTTCCAAAGACTCGATGGTGAGCTTCAGTCCTTCATTGTCATCGCGTTCCTGCGACAGATTCATCTGCAGACTTTCCACAGTGCCCTTCAGCACCAGGATCAGCTGCCGTGCCACTTCCATGGCTTCCAAAGTATTTGCGTTCTGCATGCGTATCGCCTCCCGAGAAAAAAGGTCCATCCGGTGCAGCAGGGTCGGAAGAGCCGACGTTTGAAAATAGATCGTTTCAGAAAGGCGGGAAAGCCCGACGAACCTCTTACGCCGCTGTCCCTGATGGCTCAGACTTCATTTTCTTTATTCTACCACAACTCTGTCTATCTACTGTAAACTTTTCACAAATTTTTGGACATGTTCTCGATAGGCAGGGCCGTTGGTGGCCATTTCCATCGTGTGACCGGCGCCTTGGAAAAGATAGAGCTCCTTTCTGGGACTGCCGGCTTCGGAGAAGAGGTCTTCCGCTGCGCCGTAGGGGATGAGCGTGTCAGATTTCCCATGAAGGATGAGAAGCGGCGAGCGCGCTTTGGCAGACTGCACTAGAGGATCGAGGTCACGGAGAAGTTTCCTGTCATGCACGAAGAGCGCCGCCTGAAAGAATGGATTCAAGACATCCATACCAAGCACTAGGCGATCATCGCCTGTGTAGCGCATGATCTTTTCACGGCCGAGCTCCATCAAGCTCGCGTACGAGCTGTCTGCGACATAGAATTTCATTGCCAAGCCCTCTTTGCTGCCGCTGTAGAGGAGCGCCATCGCTGCACCCAGAGAGATCCCATGGATGCCGATCTGCATCGAGGGGTCTTTCGCTTTCAGAAAATCGACCCACGCATTCAGGTCTTCGATATCATGCACGCCCCAGTCCGGGTACTCACCTCCGCTCTCGCCATGTCCGCGCAGATCGACCATCAGGACGGAGTAGCCCATCTCACGGTAGATATCCGCATATGGCACGCACATGGAACGGTTCTGGTACAGACCATGCAGCAGGATGACGGCGCGGTGGTTTCGATTTCCACTTTCGATGTACGAGCCTTTGAGCCGTGTACCGTCCTCTGATGGCACCGTCACCGACTGCCAGCCGTAACGATTCTCCATCGCATGGATCTGCGAAAGATCCCGCCGGTGATTTTCGATCCCGAGGATCTGATCCCAAGGCGCATGAAAAAGCTCTTCATACGCCATATTTCCAGCAAATCCTCCCGCCAAAAGCAGCGCGAGCAGTGCCATATAAAGCAAGCCTTTGAAAAGACTAAAAAGACAACCCATACCTATCCCTCGATCAAGCAGCGTCCATCAACCATCACACATCAGCGCGGGAAAAAGATCTCGTGCCATCTCTCTAAGAAGCAACACCCTTCATGCCCCTTTCCCGTCTATGGAACAGCTATAAGTATAGCACACTCTCCAAGAGGGTGTGCTGTCTTCCGCGGCCTATCCCCCTAACGGACGGTTTCTCATTCGTCCCGGATCCTTCCCTTCTCCACATTCGGCGCAAGGATCCTCTCCTTTGCATAGCGCCAAAGGACGCGGGAGCCCTTCGGAGTCAACTCATTTCTTTTATAGATCTTGGAAAGCGATACACCGAACTGCTGCCATGCTTTCCCATCCGTGTAGTCATTCAGCATCATCGGCTGGATATTATCCATCGTGTGAGCAAAGCGTGCCTCTGCCGTCTCACCGGCCTCAAACTCCTGCCAAAGATCATAGAGCTTCCTGCCCTTCTCCTTCGGCAGCATCCCAAAGATACGCGCCGCCCCTTTCTCTTCCTTTGCGTGCTGCTCTTCCTTCGACACGCCGCTGTAGGCATACGTATCCCCCGCATCGATCTCCACGAGGTCATGAATGAGCAGCATCGTCACCGTCTTCAAGACGTCGATGGGCTCATTGCTATACTCAGAAAGAAGCACCGTCATCAGCGCCATGTGCCAGGCGTGCTCCGCATCGTTCTCCCAGCGCACCGCACCTGTCACATACGTCTTCCTCTCGATCAGCTTCTCCTTGTCGATCTCACGGAAGAAATCGAAAAGTGCATCCAGTTCTTTCAATTTTTCATCCATAGCAACCCCTCTTTGGTATAATGAAATGTGTTAAATGATGGTTTAATGTTTTTTTGGGGAATAGCCTTAGAAATCAGGGGTGAGTGACTGGTGACTAAAAATTAGTAGCTAGGGATTAGTGGCTAGGGATTAGGTTTTCGATACGAGAAAACCGCTAATTTTAAATCTCCGCGGCGCTTAGGGAAACACTGATTAAATCGTTGTCTGACTTGGCTCTTGTACTTTCATGCAAGGCGAGGAATAAGCCGCCGCGAATAGCGAGCTATTTAAGGCGGGTTATGACGAAGCATTGTATGAAAATACATGCCAAGTCGGACTCTGCGATTTAATCAGCGTTTCCTTAGATCCTTCGACTCAGTTCTCATATTTCAGATAAGCCATTTCCTAACACACGACGTTTTTCTCCGCTCAGGATGACGAAATGCGCCGCACCGCCCTCGCACTACCTATAGAACCTGCTGAACCTTTTTCGCACGTAATCAAGGGGCATCACGCCCCACGGGCTAACCCTGAACCCTGACCTCTCCAACCATTATACCAAAAGGAGTCTCCCTTGCGTCCTAGTCTACATACCTTTCTCCGCTTTGCGGCCACCGGGCTTGCTCTCTTCACCCTCATCTACGGGCTGCACCTTGCCGTGACAGGCGAAGTCTTCCCGCCATGGAACGACGTGTCCATCTTCTTCACCTGCGTGACACTCTCCCTCCTCTTCACCTTCTACCGCCCCGCATTCCGGCAGCTGCCGCTCCTTTTCTTCGCCCTTTCCGCGATCTCCGTCCGCTTTCTGACAGGCCTTCTCACCCCTGCCTGGGATCTCTACGGCTGCCTCTCCTTCTCAGTCGCCACATGGGGCATCCTCGCACTTCTTTCGCCGCCTGCACGCTTTGCGCGAGAGAGAGCCTGCTATGTCTTCCTCGCCGGCTTTCTCATGACGCTCCCCGCCCTCGTGACATGGAGCTGCTACTTCCTGACAGGCAGCTTTCCGCAGTCCGAAACACTTCTCGCACTTCTGCAGACCAATGTTAGTGAAGCCGCCGGATACCTCTCCGGACACCTCTCCCTTCCCCTTTTGTTATGCCTTCCGCTCTACTTTGGCGCGCTCCTCCTGATCTCCGGAAAAAGCAGCACAGGTGAGCTCTTCTCCCGCCCTTCTCTCCTTCCGCGGCTTACCCTCCTCCTCGTCGCCCCCGTCAGCCTCACCCTTTCCTACAGCAATCCCGTCACCACGCCATGGATCGGCATCAAGGACTACATGAAAGCCTACGCCGACTTTGAGCAGAAATCCAAAGAACGCACAAGCCGTCTCACGAACCTCACCATTTCCTCAGCGCCCGGCCTCTACGTCCTTGCCATCGGCGAATCTGAGAACAGTGAGCACATGAATGTCTATGGCTACCCGCGCCCGACCACCCCCTGGCTTTCTTCTCGCAGAAACGACCCTCACTTTCTTTTCTTTGATGACGCCTACAGCTGCTACGTGCAGACCGTCCCTGCACTCTCCTATGCTCTGACCGCGAAGAACCAGTACAACGACATTTCTCTTTCAGATGCCCCCTCCCTCATCGAAGCCGCCAAAGCCGCCGGATTCCATACCGTCTGGATCAGCAACCAGATCCGCTTCAGCGCCTGGGATACCCCGACCACCATCATCGCCTCCGAAGCCGACGAGCAGCACTGGCGAAACAGTCACCTCGGCACCACCGCCGACCTTGATGTCTACGACGATGCCCTCGCCGAAGAGCTCATGAGCATGAAGAGCAGCGAGAAGACCCTCGTCATCCTTCATTATATGGGAAGCCACATGCCCTACGCCTATCACCATCCCAAAAGCTACGAGAAGATCCACAGCGACGACCCCTATCGCGACCAATATGACGATACCATCCTCTTCCACGACTACGTGATGGAAAAGCTGTATGAGACACTCTCTGCCCGCCCCGACTTCCAGACCCTCCTCTACTTTTCCGACCACGGCGAAGGCATCGACCTGCACCTCGACCACAATCCCGCCACCTACGTCCCCGAGATGACCTACATTCCCCTCTACATGGCCTTCTCCGACACCTACCTCTCCTCTCACCCAAAGCTCATGGGAAATCTTGCCGCCCGCCAAAAGAGCCGCTGGACCAATGACCTCGTTTTCAACACCCAGCTCGCCCTGATGGGCATCCGCCTCCCCGATCTCTACGAACCGGAGAATGACATCACCTCCGATCACTATGACGATACACCGGATCGGTTTAAGACACTCTTTGGGACAAGAACGATCACGGGTAAATAAAAGAAGGTGATGTGAAATAACGATCATCTCATTTTCGCGTTCCATCTGCCGCGGGGAACTTGC
>OLNZ01000394.1_pt1 | contig 44555 bp, 37 predicted proteins | sample 1672981 | NCBI WGS metagenome assembly OLNZ01 (sample SAMEA3136743, study PRJEB25190) | human gut metagenome | biome: human gut; feature: human-associated habitat; material: faeces | place: Austria | collected 2013 | reverse complement strand
TTGCAGATGCAGCCATGTATGCAAATAAAAAACAATTAAAAGGCGAAGATACGATCCGCTAGTAATTAAAGTAGTAGAAGATAGATACCTTAATTGAGAAGATAATTATGAGAAATGTTTAAATCAGCTTAATCAAAATAAGAATGTGAGGAAGAATACATATGAAAAGAATAACAAAGTACATGATAGCAGTATTTTTGATCAGCATGTTGTTGCCATGGAATGCACAGGCAAAGACGAAGTCCATTGTGAACTGTACATCGAAAAAGTATAGTTACAGTGATATGAAAAAGGATATTCAGCAACTGGCAAAAAAATATCCGGATTACTGTTCCTATAAGGTAATCGGAAAGACACGGCAAGGGCGTAATATCTATGATTTTATGATCGGCAATCCGGAGGCGGAGAAGTCGTTGCTCATTATCAGTACAGTACATGCAAGAGAATATGTTTGCAGTGCCACTACGATGCGGATTGCAGAGTATTATCTTGATAATTATAATAAAAAGATTGGTGGAACAAAACCAGGTAAAGTATTCGATAAAGTACAGCTTCACATGATTGCAATGGCGAATCCGGATGGTGTGTATATTTCGCAGCATAAACAGGCAAACTGGAAGTCGAATTCCAGAGGGGTGGATATCAATCGGAATTTCCCGATTCGTTTTAAGATTCAGGGAAAGAAGGGATTGGGAGGATATTCCGGGAAGAAAGCAAACAGTGAGAAAGAGACAAAGGCGATCATCAAATTAACCAAACAATTAAAAAAGGAACAGCAGTTGTGTGCACAGGTCAATTATCATGCAATGGGGAATATTATTTTTGGTTCGTATGATGGAAAGAATAAGAGAATAAAAAAAGAATGTGCACAGATATATAAGATTGCCCGAAAGGAGACGGGATATGCAGATTCCGCAGGATATGTGGGATCATCTTCCGGAAACTGCAGAGATTATATGCTGGAGAAAATTAAGGTGCCAAGTATTACAATAGAGGTTGGAACAACGACATGTCCTGTTGCCTACAGGGAATATAACCGGATATTTGAAAAGAACAAGGACGTGTTGATCCGTATTGCTAAGTTATACCAATAGAAATAGATCATGAGTTAGCAAAGGAGGGTTACCATATGCTAAAAGAATGGAAAGAAATGGAGTGTCCGGACAAGGACGAGCTAAAGACAAGACTGAGTGCAGCAAGAGAGAAGCTTGCAAGACAACAGTTACTTATTAAGGAGAAGAAGATACCGGTTCTTGTTGTGATGGAAGGTTGGGGAACCGCAGGAAAAGGATACTGTATCGGACAGATCATACGCAACATTGATCCGCGTTTTTTTAAGGTTTTCTCAATGCAGAAAAAGACGGAAGAGGACAAACGAATGCCGTTTTTGTATCGGCATTTTGCGAAGATTCCGGAAGAAGGACAGTTTGTGTTTCTGGATACGGCGTGGATGGATGAAACGACACAGGATTATATGTCGGGGACGATTTCTGAAGAATTGTATGCAAACCGGATCGAGTGCATCCGTCGATTTGAACGTCAGCTTACAGATAACGGATATCTGGTAATGAAATTTTTCCTGCAGGTATCAAAAAAAGAGCAGGCAAAACGTCTGCATATACTGGAAGAGCAAAAGGATACAACGTGGAGGGTTGGCAAGAAGGACCTCTGGCAGAACGCACATTATGACAGGTGCACAGAAGTATATGATTCCTATATGAAGAATACGAATATGCCGTCTGCACCGTGGTATATTGTGGATGCACAGGCACGTAAATGGACGGAACTTCAGGTGTTGGAGACTTTGACGCAGGGAATAGAGATTGCACTTAGCAATCACAAATTGGCAGTACCGTTATTACAGAATGTATTTCCGTTGGAGCGTATGCCATTACTTTCTGAGATCCCGTTAGATAAGACAATTGAGGAGACGGAGTATAAGAAAGAGTTAAAACATTTGCAGCAACGGTTAGGAGAGCTGCATAACCGTCTGTATCGCAAGAAGGTACCGGTTATCATTGCATATGAAGGATGGGATGCTGCCGGAAAAGGCGGTAATATTAAGAGGATCACAGAGGCTTTGGATCCAAGAGGTTACGAGGTGCATCCGATTGCCAGCCCCGAACCGCATGAGAAAGCACGGCATTATCTGTGGCGTTTCTGGACAAGACTTCCTAAGACCGGACATATTGCCATTTTTGACCGTACCTGGTATGGACGGGTGATGGTGGAACGTCTGGAGGGATTTTGCAGTGAAAATGACTGGATGCGTGCATACAATGAGATCAACGAGTTTGAGAAGCTGCTGCATGATGAAGGAGCCGTGATCATTAAGTTCTGGGTACAGATCGACAAGGAGACACAGCTTGCAAGATTTACCGATCGACAGAATACACCGGAGAAACAGTGGAAGATTACGGATGAGGACTGGCGTAACCGGGAAAAATGGGATCAATATGAGGAAGCAGTCAATGAAATGATTGCAAAGACCAGTACCACATATGCACCATGGCATATATTGGAATCGGTAGATAAGAAATATGCGAGAATTAAGGCACTTAAGATAGTGATCGAACAGTTAGAACAGGCATTGAAATAAGATTTGCACAATGCCATTATATGAGATTATGAAATTGGGGCAGACTACGGATTGGATCTGCCCCAATAGTTTTCAATGGCTTCCTGTTGAAGAGCTTCTCCGATTATGATCAGAATTGCCTGACCGTTAGGAATTGGCTGAATCTCAATTTTCTGATGGGTGGCATTGATGGCAAGCCAGGTTCCATCGGAAAGTTTCTGGAATCCCTTGATGCGGAATACTTTTCCGCAGCTGGGATCAGATAGGATCTCTTTACAGGATCTGCGGAGAAAATCTTCCGTAAAATCCATATTCATAAAATACAGACTGTCGTAGGTATCCTGCTCATCAAACCACATTTTGGTATAGTCGGCTGTCTGATAGCCGGAGGAGAGGATTGCCTGATAATCACAGTCCTGTAATGTTGACCAGTCGGTTGCAATCACCAGAGGATTCGGCATTTTTTTACAATGCAGGTTGCTGACTGCCTGTAGAACATACTCCTGTGTCCGGGACAATCTGGCGGTACTGACCTCCTGTACATGACTATATAAAACAGTCCCGGCCTGGGCAACCTGCGATGCAAGGAGATAGCAGGATGCATCAGAAAGCTGGAGTTCTAAGTTCGCATCAATGATCGTGATAACATTGCCAATCGTGTACCAGCGATTTAACGGATCTTCGTGTAGTGCATCAAAGAATTCATCCATATCAAAAATGCCGGAAGGTTCGACGATCACACGATCATATCCGCACATTCCCATTGCAATCAGTTTGGTCTTGAATCGTCTTCTGTGACAGTCGGCATCACAACCGCCGGCTACCATTTCTAATGTACAATGGTCTCCCAAAATATCCTGTAGCAGCATGGCATCAACGTTGACTGCACCAAAGTCATTTTCTAAGATGCCGATATGAAGTCCCTGTGCAAGCAGATACTTTGCGTATTGTTTAATAAATGTTGTCTTACCGGAACCAAGGAATCCGGTTATCAGATCTATCTGAATCATGAATGATCACCTCGTATAATAAGATGTTTTTATTCTAACATAGGATACCCTGAATGGAAAGAAAGAATCCGGCTGATGGCACTTGAACACAATGTTATAATATGATACCATCAAATTAATTGTGTTAGGTTTTATATGTTTGTTTTTGGGTATAAATGTTTGGAAATATAGGAGGTTGAAATGAAGATATTGCATTGTGCGGATCTGCATTTAGATTCTAAAATGACAGCCAATCTGGATAAGGAAAAAGCAAAGGAGCGAAAAGGGGAAATCCTGCGCACTTTCGAAAGAATGATCCGTTATGCGGAGGAACAGGAGATTGCTGTCATTTTGATCGCAGGAGATCTGTTCGATACAAAACACATTTCAGCAACTGCTAAGAATACGGTACTTCATGCAATTGTAGAGCATGCGGATATCCATTTTTATTATCTCAAAGGCAATCATGACAGTGACAATTTTCTTGCAGATCTGGAGAAATTGCCAGACAATCTGTATCTGTTTGATTCAAACTGGACCACATACGAAGAAGCAGATGGAAGAATCACGATCAATGGAATGGAATTTACAGAGGATAATGTGGGGAGAGCAGATGTTTCGCTGGTACTGGATGCAGCACGTTTTAATATTGTAATGCTGCATGGACAGGAATCTGTAAGCAAGGGAAAAGATAAGACGGAGATCATTCCACTGAAAGCATTTCGCAATAAGGGGATCGATTATCTTGCATTAGGTCATGTTCATGCTTATAAAAAAGAACAATTGGATGCCAGGGCAACGTATTGTTATCCGGGCTGTCTGGAAGGCAGAGGATTTGATGAGTGTGGGGAACATGGTTTTGTTGTATTGGATATTGATACGGAGACCATGCGTTATACACACGAATTTGTTCCGTTTGCCTATCGAACACTGCATACAGTTGAGGCAGATGTGACGGATTGTCAGACAACTGCGGAGATGATCGCAAGAGTGGATAACATATTACAACAACATGCATTTCCGAATTCTTGTTTGCTGAAGATCGTGTTGACGGGAATGTTAGATGTGGAATGTGAGAAAGACATCCATTACATCCGGACAAGATTTCAGGATGATTACTATTTTGTAAAAGTATATGACGAGACGACATTGAAGGTTGATGTGGAATCGTATATGTTGGATGTGTCGCTGAAGGGAGAATATGTACGTCAGGTCATGGCAGACGATTCCTTATCGGAAGAAGACAAGAAGATCATTATCCGTTACGGGTTACAGGCAATTGCCGGAGAGGAGGTGCAGTAGTATGAAGTTGATTTCCTGTCATATTGAGAATTTTGGGAAATTACGGGATTGTTCCATGGAGTTTCAGAATGATCTGAATGTGATCTGCGAGAAGAACGGATGGGGAAAAAGTACGTTTGCTGCATTTATCCGGGCAATGTTTTATGGCTTGGAAGGGGAACGGAAACGAAGCATAGAAGAAAATGAGAGAAAACGATATAAACCATGGCAGGGAGGAATCTTTGGCGGACAGCTTGTGTTTGAGGAGCATGGCAGACGATATGAGATTTTGAGAATTTTTCAGGACAAAGAGGCAAACGACGAGTTTGAATTAAGGGATGCGGATACGAATCTGATCTCAGATGCATATTCAAGCCGGATCGGAGAGGAACTTTTTGGGGTAGGAAGAGAGTCTTTTCTTCGTTCTATCTATATCGGACAGAATGCCTGTGATACATATGCAACAGATGATATCAGTGCTAAGATCGGTAATATTACAGACAATACAAATGATCTGAACAATTATGACAATGCGGATGCCCGGCTTGCGGAATTAATGAATAAGATGACACCTTCCAGAAAAACGGGTGCTATTGCCAAAAGGAAAGAGGAAATCGCACAGTTAGAGCGACTGGTATCGGATGGGCAGGGAATTAGTACAAGCATAGAAGAATATCAGAAGATGCTGGAAAAACAGGAGAGCCAATACAGATCAGAAGACGGCAAACTGCAGGAGATGACAACATTACAGAAGAAAGTAGCGGCAATGCAATCAAATCTTGCCAAGCGAGAGGAATGGGAACATTTAAAGAAAGCGGTTCAGGATAAGAAGGCGGTTGTAGACCAATTACAATGTGAGTTTCCGGGAGAAGTTCCAACAATGGAGGAGATGCGGCAGGCATTGTTGACATGTGGAGAGGAAGAGAAGGTTCGAGAGCGTGTGGAGATGACCAGGCTTTCGGAGGAAGAGAAGAAAGAAGTAGCAGCGTTAGATGACTGTTTTCAACAAGGTATACCGGATGAGGGGGAGTTGGAAGCTAAGATTCAGGAAGTTTCCCAATATCGGAGATTGTTACAGGAATATAATCAGAATCAATTGAGCAGCGTAGAGCGGCAACGGTATGAGCAGTTAGAGAGTGCATTTCATGATGAGAACGAACCGGTGTCAGTGATCATTGGTAAATGGAATGAAAGGAATAATCGAAAAGCGGCTATTCCGTCCAAACAGGCAACGGTTGCAGCATTGAAGAACGCATCACAGGAGGGGATGAAGAGGAATCCTGTGGTATTGGGGATAGGAATTGCGGCATTGATTATCGCAGGCTTATTATGCATACGATCTTTGTGGATACCGGGCATATTGGTATTGTTTGTGGGAACTGTTATAATTGGAATTGGGCGTAGAGGATCTGAAAAGAAAGAGGTTGCGGAGCAGACAGCGACGATACAGGCGTTAGAACAGGAAATCGCACAGGATCAACAGTGGATTACACAGACGGATACGGAAGTAAAAGCATATTTGGATGTACACGGGAAGCATTATGACGAGTATATGGCTGCCACCTTATTACAGCAGATAATGGAAGAGTCCGTTGAATATCATGCACTTCAAAAGAAGAAAAGTCATGCGGTAACAGCTGCTGATGAGAAACAGCTTGCAGATAGAAGACAATCTATTGTTGCATTTTTACAGCGTTATCAACAGACAACAGGCGCTGACGCTTATGAGGAAGCCATGTATGCATTGCAGACTAAGGTGCAGAGATATCAGACGTTAGCACAGCAGGAAAGCCGGCAAAGGATAGCATTAGAAGAACAGAAGACAGCGGTAGAACAATTAACGGGTTTTTTACAATCATATGGATATGTACCGGCAACGGATTGTCGGGCACAATTGAATGAACTGCAGGAAGTGGTGCAGCGGTATTATTATGCAGATGCTAATTGGAAAGAGGCAGTGCGTACACTTTTGCAATTTGAGGAACAGGTGGATACCGGGATATTAGAGAAGAATGCGGAAGAAAAAGATATGCCTTCTTTGGAAGAATTGAATGATTCTATATCTGTGCTGACGCAGAATATGCAGATGATCCATAAGACGATAACAGAGTATCAAAAGACATTAGAGAATCTGGGAATGCAATATGATGAATGGGAGGATAAAAAAGAACGATTAAAGCAGTTAGAGGAAATACAGAAAGAAGAACAACAGAAGTTCCATTACTTAAAACTGGCAAAGACAAAACTGAATCAGGCGAAAGAAAGCTTGACATCACGTTACACAGCTCCGGTATTAAATGCTTTTGAAAGATACTATGCAAGTATTACAGGGCAGGATAATATGGAATTCCATATGGATGCCAATATTGCGGTAACGGTAAAGGAACAGGGAAAGCAGAGGGATATCCACACATTGAGCACCGGGTATCAGGATCTGGTTGGCATCTGTCTGCGTCTTGCTTTTGTGGATGCGATGTATGAACAGGAATCCCCTATGCTGATATTGGATGACCCGTTCACTAATTTAGATGATGATAAGGTAATAGCGGCAAGAACATTGCTTCAGGAGGTTGCAAAGAAGTATCAGGTTATATATTTTACATGTAGTGACGCGAGAAGTATGTAATAGATAATGAAGAATATTGTTGGATATGACAATGGGAAAAGGATGATGAGAATATGGCAAAAATCAATGACGAAAAGTTTATAACAGATATGATTCGATATGCGTCATCTGCGGAGTCGCCAGATCATATTATTAATCAGATTTTGGAATATATTTGTGAAAGGATGCAATCGGATCGGGCATATATCTTTGAGGACAATCTGGATGGTACCTTTGATAACACCTATGAATGGTGCAGGGAAGGTGTGTCGAGAGAGATTGAGAATTTAAAGAGGGTTCCGTATGATGGTGTGTTGGATGTCTGGTTTGAGGAATACGAGAAGTCTCATAATATTATGATCTATGATATAGAAGAATATCGGAAGATAAGTGAGCCGATGTATCAGGTGCTGAAGCCACAGGGGATTCAGACATTAGTGACAGGGCCGATTGAGGTCAATGGTAAATATATTGGATTCTATGGAGTGGACAATCCTCCGGTTGAATTTATGGATAATATATCTGTTTTGATCGACATGATGGAATTTGTGATGTCTATGATGATACGGATCCGGAATTATACTAAGCAGATAGAGGAGAATGCAACAAAGGATCAGTTGACGAAGTGCTATAACCGGAAAGCGCTGCATTGGGCATATGAAGGAGATTTCGATAAGGGAAGCCCGATTGCGATTATTATGTGTGATCTCAATGGTTTAAAAAGGATTAATGATACCAAAGGACATGAGGCAGGTGACAGATATCTGTGTGATGCGGCAGAGGGGATGATGTCTTGTTTTGGGGAGAAGCAGGTATATCGTGTTGGCGGCGATGAGTTTATTATTGTATTGTTGGATATTAATAAGGACGAGGTAGAGCAGTTGATAGAACGTCTTAAGATGTATATGGATCTTAAGAAGGTTAGTGTTTCTGTTGGAATGGCATATCGCTATAATGCAAAGGAACCGTTTGAAAATATATTGCGGGATGCAGATAAGAAGATGTATGTAGAGAAGAAACGATATCATAACAAAGATATTGTCTGATGATGGGGCAGGGAGGGCAATATAGTGAACTATAATGTGGATTATGAGATATGTACGATCATATTTTTGATGTTATTGCTGATTATATCGAGGGTAAGAAAACGGTTGGTTGATTTTCAGTCCAAAATGTATCAGATATTTATGGATGTCTGTTTTGTGAATATTTGTTTGGATGTCATCACCTGCTATACAGATAGCTATTATAAAGAAGTTCCAATATGGCTGAATTACGGATTGAACTGCATATTTTTGATGGTACAATGTATGATACCAATGATGGTTATGTTGTACATTTATATGAAGGTGCAGCAGATTCGGGAAGGAAAAAGGTATTTTCTGATCCTGGCAGCACTTCCGGCTGTGATAGCGGCACTTTTAGTAGCGTCTAGTCCGGTCACACACTTATTTTTCTATTTTGATGCAACGGGATATCATCATGGAATATTGCATAGCTGGTTGTATGTCAATGCAGGATTGTATGCAATCTGTACGACTGTTTATGCGATTTGGGCACATAAGGTAATACGATGGACACAAGCTGTGTTGGGAATTATTATGATCATGGTAACATTACTGCCAACAATTGTTCAGTTTTTTATTCCTGATTATATGCTGTCAGGAATCGGAACAGCACTTACTGTTTTTATTATGTATCTGACAAATGAGAATTCGATCATGTACATTGATGTTACGACTGGAGCATTGAACCGACAGGCTTTTTCGCATCATATCAAGAAGTATAAGAAAAAGAATTTCCCGGAACAGATTTTTGTTCTGGCTTTGGATAATTTCAAGATTGTTAATGAGGTATATGGTATCGCCGGCGGCAATGAATTGATGCGGATGTTGGTGGAAGCGTTACAGAAACAATATTCAACCTCGGCAGTCTATCGGTTTGGAGGAGATAAATTTGCAGTTGTATTGAAAGAGACGACAGAAGGATCAAAAGAATTAGAAACCATTCGGGGTATTTTGCACCGGAAATGGCATCTCAATGATAACGATACGGAATTAGGAGCATGCATTTGTCTGGTGCATTCGATTCATCATTCGGAAGAGAGCCTGGAGGATGCGATTGAATACAGTGTAGAACAGGCAAAGAAGGTGGGAAAAGGGCAGTTTATTGAGATTACAGAGAACAGTGCAACGGAGATATCCCGCCATGCAGCCATTGAGCAGGCAATCATCAATTCGATTGAACAGGATACTTTTGAGGTACATTATCAGCCAATTTATGATACAAAGCAGCGAAGATTTCATTCCATGGAAGCATTGGCAAGATTACAGGTGCCGGGATATGGCTATGTGTCACCGGAGGAATTTATCCGGATTGCAGAGAAAAATGGAACGATCCTTAAGATTGGGTTACTGGTATTGGAAGAAGTGTGTAAGTTCTATAAAGAGTGCCGGTTGAAGGAGAAGGGGATTGCATTTATCGAAGTGAATCTGTCTGTTGTGCAGTGCATGCAGGAGCATATCGGAGAGGATATCTTACAGATTCTTCGGAAGTATGAGATTGATCCGGCGATGATCAATCTGGAGATTACGGAAAGTGCGGCGGCATATTCGGAGGAACGACTGATTCAGAATATGAAGAAGATGAAGGCAGCGGGATTGTCCTTTTCTTTAGATGATTATGGTTCTGGTTATTCCAATATCAATTATCTGGTAGATCTGCCGTTTTCTATTGTAAAGATCGATAAATATCTGGTATGGGCGGCGATGAAGAATGAGACTTCCAAGGTAATCTTAGAGAATATTATTGCCATGTTTAAGAAGATACATCTGGATGTAGTGACGGAGGGAATTGAAGACCTGACTATGGCACAGCTCATTACGGAGATGGGTGCGGATTATATACAGGGCTACTATTATTCAAAACCGCTGCCGAAGGAAAAAGTATTGGAATGTTTAGAGCCGGGATATTTAAAACAATTATAAGCTGTTGGAAAGGATGAATGAAAAAGAGAAATAAGAGTATTTTGCCATAGAATAAGACTATGGCAAACGCAAGGTTTTAAGTATTAACACTTTCTGTGATGGTTTGCTATAATAGGCAATGTCAAAGGGAACGATAAGTTCGAACGGGTGACATAAGATTACAGAAAGGAGAACCGAAGATATGAGAACAACATTTTCTATGAACAACACAATGATGACATGCAATATGATGGGCAGTGCTATGGGTATGTGCTGCGGTATGGATTGCTGTGTGAAATGGAATAATAGAGAATGTGCGTTAGATGCTTCGGCCTGATTGAGTATAGAATATAACATTAAGAATCAGTAAGAACCATCTTCGCGATGGTTCTTATTTTTATGCGAATGGCTGGAGAGGAAGGAAGAGATATATGGTAGAGATTGAAGTAAAGCATCTGTCTAAGACATTTGAACAAAAGGGAATTACGGTTCATGCGTTGCAGGATATTAACTTAAATATTGAATTGGGTGATATCTACGGTATTATCGGGATGTCCGGTGCAGGTAAGAGCACACTGGTACGATGTCTGAATTACTTAGAGCGGCCAACAGAGGGCGAGGTTCTGATTGAGGGAAAAGACCTGGGAAGCCTGAATGAGAAGGAACTTCGGGAACAGAGAAGTGATATTGCGATGATCTTTCAGCATTTTAATCTGTTGATGCAAAAGAGTGTATTGGATAACATCTGTTTCCCGTTGCAGATTCAGGGAGTGAAGAAGAAAGAGGCAAGAACAAAAGCGAGAGAGCTTCTGAAAACGGTTGGCTTGGAGGAAAAGGAGAAAGCGTATCCGGCGCAGTTGTCCGGTGGACAGAAACAGAGAGTGGCAATTGCAAGGGCGTTGGCAGTCAATCCAAAGATCCTGCTTTGTGATGAGGCAACGAGTGCACTAGATCCGCAGACGACTGCATCGATATTAGCATTATTGAAGCAGATCAATGAGCAGTTCGGAATTACGATTGTGATTATTACACATCAGATGTCAGTGATCCGGGAAATCTGTAACCGGGTTGCAATCATTGAACGGGGTGCGTTGGTGGAAGATGGATCTGTGACGGATATCTTTAATCATCCGAAATCAAAAGCAGCCAAGGAACTGATCTTAAGGGATCGCCCGGATACGGAAGCAGACAGAAAACAGGATGCGCTAGTCGGGCAGTTAAAGAGTAACCGTAAGATACGGATTGTCTTTTCCGACAATTCCGCATTTGAACCGGTGATTGCCAATATGATTCTGAAATTTGAAACTCCGGTGAATATTCTTCGTGCAGATACGAAGAATGTTGGCGGAGTTGCCAAGGGAGAAATGATATTAGGACTGCCGGAAGATAAGCATTTGCAGGTAGATATAGAACAGTATCTGACGGATTGCGGATTAGAGATTGAGGAGGTGACAGGTGATGTGGAGTAGTGAAGTTACAAATATGATCATAGTAGGAATCGGAGAGACACTTTACATGACACTGGTATCTACATTGCTTGGATATGTATTAGGGCTTCCGATGGGAATTGTATTAACCGTGACAGACCGGGATGGGATTCACCCAAATGCAGTGATATATAAGATATTAGATTTTATTGCTAATCTGGTAAGAAGTATTCCGTTCATTATCTTGTTGGTTGTATTGATTCCATTTACCAGATTTCTGGTAGGCAAGAGTTATGGACCGACAGCCATGATCGTATCGCTTGTGATCGCAGCGGCACCATACATTGCCAGAATGGTAGAATCTTCATTGAAAGAAGTGGATGCCGGAGTGATTGAGGCAGCAAGGTCAATGGGTGCTTCCGATTTTACCATTGTAATGAAAGTAATGTTAGTTGAGGCAAGAACTTCACTAATTGTGGGAGCAACCATCAGCTTAGGAACAATCTTAGGTTATTCTGCCATGGCAGGAACCGTTGGTGGTGGTGGACTTGGAGCCATTGCAATCCGTTATGGATATACCAGATGGCAGACGGATATCATGATTGTAACGGTGCTATTGTTGATCATTTTATTTCAGATTTTTCAGACAGTAGGAATGAAATTAGCAGATCATTTTGATCGAAGAAAGTAAGTAAATGATAGTGATATGACAAGAGAGCAGGGGAAAGCAGAGAGGTTGTATTACTTTCATATAAAAAATCAAAATCAGGAGGAAAGAATTATGAGAAAGAAAATTTTTGCAGGTATTTTAGTAAGTGTATTATCATTAGGAGTATTAACCGGATGCGGAAACAGTGCAGACGACAGCACAACCGCGGAAACGGTGCAGACGACACAGGAAACTTCTGAGAGTGGAGAGGATGCAAACGTAGAATCAAAGGGAACCATTACGGTAGCAGCATCCGCAACACCACACGCAGAGATTCTTGCAGCAGCAAAACCGATTCTTGCAAAAGAGGGATGGGATCTTGAAGTAACCGAGTATGATGATTATGTATTACCAAATGAAGTCGTAGAAGGTGGCGAGATTGATGCAAATTATTTCCAACATGTACCATATCTTGACAGCTTTAATGAAGAAAAAGGTACACATTTAGTACAGGTTGGTAAGATTCACTATGAGCCGTTCGGTATCTATCCGGGAACAAAGAAGAACTTAGATGATATTGCAGACGGTGATACGATTGCAGTACCAAATGATACTACAAACGAGGCAAGAGCGTTGTTGTTATTACAGGATAACGGAATCATTACGTTAAAGGATGGTGCGGGATTGGAAGCAACAGTGAATGATATTGCAGAGAATCCTCATAACATCAAGATTGAGGAGTTAGCAGCAGAACAGGTAGCCAGAGTTGCAGGAGAGGTTGCGTATGTGGTATTGAATGGTAACTATGCATTACAGGCAGGTTTCTCTGTTGCAAAGGACTCTCTTGCTTATGAGAAGTCAGATTCGGAAGCAGCTAAAACCTATGTAAATGTTATCGTAGTAAAAGAAGGAAATGAAGATAACGAGGGTGTGAAAGCGTTAGTGGATGTATTAAAGTCAGATGAAATCAAAGATTTTATCAATAAGACTTACGATGGAGCGGTAATTCCGTTTGAAGAATAATCAAATATTGTTTCGTATAATAAAATTCCTCATGCGGTTGACCATATGGGTAACGGTTGTGTGAACATAGCGGATGCCGCATTGGAGAAGATGGTATAACATACCCCTAATGTAGATGGATTGCTGCGTTAGGGGTATTGTTATGCTTGGAGGATAGGAGATTATAATAGTTGAAGAAATGGCAGCATGAAAGTGGTGCTATTCAGGAAAATATAGCACATTACGGGAGGGTATGATAAAATAGAAACGTACATAAAAAGAATAATATTATGTCAGAAAACAATTTATTAAGCATAAAAAGAGGAAGAATTTAACATGAAAAAAATTGTTGTAGCAGTGGATTCTTTTAAGGGGAGCATGACTTCTCTTGAAGCGGGCAATGCAGTGAGAGCAGGTATACATAAGATACATTCAGATTGGAAGGTAGCGGTCTATCCGGTTGCGGATGGCGGAGAGGGAACCGTGGAGACATTGACGTATCAGAAGAACGTAACGGAGCGTACCTGTACGGTGACAGGACCGTTAGGAGAACGGATGGAAGCCTCTTATATATGGTATGATGGGGAGAGTGGACAAACGGCGGTGATTGAGATGGCAGCGGCAGCGGGACTTCCGCTTGTGCCGGACGAAAGACGCAATCCTATGCATACAACAACATATGGAGTCGGAGAATTGATCCGGGATGCGATTAGGCAGGGATGCAGAAGATTCATTATTGGGATTGGAGGAAGTGCGACCAATGATGCAGGCGTCGGTATGTTACAGGCATTGGGATATCATTTCTACGATCAGGCGGGAAATGAGGTCGCTTATGGTGCAGAAGGGTTATCGAAGATTGCGGATATCGGATTTGAGAATGTGATGTTACAACTTTCTCAATGCACATTTCAGATTGCGTGTGATGTGGACAATCCGTTGGTGGGGGAAATAGGATGTAGTGTTGTATATGGTCCGCAAAAGGGAGCGGATGCAGATATGGTAGATACGATGGATGCAGCTATGAAGCGGTTTGCTGATCTGGTGGAGCATATTGCGATGTGTGATATGGGATCAATCCGTCCAAACGGAACACGAAATACGCCAGGTGTGGGGGCAGCAGGAGGATTAGGATATGCATTTTTAATGTTTTTAAATGCCGGCTTACGACCGGGAATTGATATTGTGTTGGAGGAGATTGGATTAGAACAGGCAATTGCGAAGGCAGATATTGTAATTACGGGAGAAGGACGCTTAGATGGACAGACTTTGATGGGAAAGACCCCTGCAGGAGTTGCACAGCTTGCTAAGAAATACGGAAAACAAGTGATTGCAGTTGCAGGCTGTTTTGGAGAAGGTGTAGAACAGTGTAGACGGAGTGGTCAGTTTGATGCCTGCTATGCAGTGAATGATATATTGACGGAACAAGAGAAAAAGCATGCGATGGAAAAGAAGTTTGCGGTTGCAAATCTACAGCGATTGATCACTCAATGTCTGGATGAAAAGAAAGTAGCCGTATTATTTCCGGGAATCGGATATCACACAGATAAGCCATTATTATATTATAGTAAGAAACTTGCCAGAGAACGGGGATATGAGATTATAGAGATCAAGTATGGGGAATTGCCATCCGGAGTGAAAGGTGATCCGGACAAGATGATAGAGGCGTTTCGCAAAGCATTACAATATGCAACGGAACAATTAACGGCAGTTGAATTTAATACATATAATGAAGTTTTGTTTATTTCCAAAAGCGTGGGAACTGCGGTCGCGGCTGCTTATGCGAAGCAATATAACATAAATGCAAGACAGATATATTATACACCGGTTGCAGAATCCTTTGATGCAATCGGACAAGAGGGGATTGTATTTCATGGAACCGCTGATCCGTGGGCGGAGACGGATAAGATTCAGGCAGAATGTGAGAAAAGGGGATTGTCCCTGTATCTGACGAAGAATGCGAATCATTCTATGGAAACGGGAAATGTAGAGAAAGATCTGGAAATCATGAAAGATATAATGGAGAAGACGGCGGCATATATGGATTATCTGTAAAATCTATTGCTTTTTAGAGGTAAATATAATAGAATATTTTGAGGTAGGTTTTAAAAAACAATAGGGAAAGAGTTGTTTGTGTAAAAGATTGGGAGGCTGACAATGGTTCGGGAAGAAAATGTCAAGTTAATGAGTCAGATTGCAATTTATGAGAAACACGATGGCAAGACAGAAATACCGATGCATTGTTTTTACAAGTCGGATTATGTGCGGTTAAATGCATTGAAGGCAGTTGTTTATGCCTCTATTGTATTTATTTTGATTGCGGGATTGACGGTTTTGTATCGCCTTGATGATATATTGAAGAATATATTCAAATATGATTATAAAAAACTCATCATAGGGATCTTGATTCTTTATGGAATTTGGATCTTTGTATATTGGTTGATCGCACGTATTATATATGCAAAGAAATATGAGAATGGCAGATCGAATATAATTATATATAATCATAATTTAAAGAAATTACAGGAAGAAGCAGAAAAAGAGGTTATGAAGGCGAAAGGAGGAGTGGTAGTTGATGACGACTTTATTGACTTTTAGAGATAATATCAAGGCTTTTGTAAGCCGTTATGACTATATCTTTACTCCAATCGGGAAGGGGATTCTTGCGTTTATTATATTTTATTCCCTGAATTCGCAACTAGGATATCTGTCCGTATTAGGCAAACCATTTTTGCTATTACTGATTGCTGTTGTATGTGCATTTTTGCCATTGGAGATTATTGCAGGAATATCTGCCATTTTCATCGTATTGCATTCGTTTAAGGTTACGATGGATGTTGCGTTGTTAAGCTTTGCAGTTATCATGATCTTTTATTGTGGATATATGCGTTTTTTGCCGAAGACAGGAATCATTGCATTATTGATTCCGATCTTTTATGCGTGTCATCTGATATATGCGGTTCCGATTGTAATCGGATTTTTGATCGGACCGGCAGCGATTGTGCCGGCGGCATTTGGCATATTGTTGTATTATTATAGTGGGGCAGTTGCGGATCTTGTGAAAGTATTAGCAGCGACAACGGAAGAAGATGAAGCGGTTCAGGGGTTTCAGTATGTATTGACAGAACTGATTCAGAATAAAGAGATGATCTTAACAATTGGTATATTTGCAGTTGTGATCCTTGTGGCATATCTGATCTATCGTTCATCGTTTGAACATGCATGGATGGTATCATTTTTGGTGGCAGGATTTTTGAATATTGTGTTATTTTTGATTGGAAGTGTTACACTATCAATAGAAGTATCGATCGGATCTATTTTGATTGAAAGTGTTGTGGGCGTATTGATTGCAGCATTGCTTCAGTTCTGGAAGGGAATTGTGGATTATCAGAGAACCGAGATCCTGCAGTTCGAAGATGACGATTATTACTATTATGTAAAGGCGGTTCCGAAGTTGTCGGTTGCGGAATCGAATAAGAATGTGAAACATATTAATTCCAAAACTCATAATTAGATGGAGATGGTAACTGTTGAAACAATTAGTGACATATTTTAAAACATATTTTGACTGGTTCTATATTCCGAGAATTACAGTAACGGATGTGATAGAGATCGTGATCATAGCGATTCTGATCTACTATATTATGGACTGGTTTAAGAAAACCCGTGCGTGGACACTGATCAAAGGCATTTTGGTGCTCTTACTGTTTACGGGAATTGCGATGTTATTTCAATTTAATACAATATTGTGGATTTTCAAAAATACGATCAGTGTGGGCGTGATTGCGGTGATCATTATTTTCCAGCCGGAATTCCGAAGGGCATTAGAGCAGCTTGGACGTAAGAATTTTATATTTTCTTTGTTTTCGACAGATGATACAAAGTCCGGAAGGATGATAGACCGTAAAGTGCTGAATGAGATCGCAAAGGCGGTCTTTGCAATGGCTGAGGTGAAGACAGGTGCATTGATCGTAATAGAACAGGATGTGAAACTCGGTGATTATGAGAGAACCGGTATCGCGATTGATGCGGAAGTTACGAGCCAGTTATTGATTAATATATTTGAGCATAATACACCGCTACATGATGGAGCGGTATTGATCAGGGATAACCGTATTGTGAGTGCAACCTGCTATCTGCCGCTGTCGGATAATTTGGATATCAATAAGTCATTAGGAACCAGACATCGTGCAGGGATTGGTGTAAGTGAAGTTTCGGATAGTATTACGGTCATTGTTTCAGAAGAGACAGGTGGAGTTTCTCTGGCATATAACGGAATGCTTTATCGGGGATTAACACGGGATAATTTTCCTGCTAAGATAGAAGAATTAAGTAAAAATGAGCCGATTACCAAAAAAATGAAATGGTGGAAAGGTCTTGGTAAACATGAAAAATCGAATTCTTGATCATTTTGGACTGAAAGTATTATCTTTGATAATTGCAATTGTAATATGGGTGATTGTTGCAAATGTAGATGATTATACTACGACAAAGCAGATATCAGGCATAGAGATCGAATTTATAAATGGCGATGCCATTACAGAAAAGAATAAAGTATATGAAGTTCCGGAAGGCACAGTGATTGATATTATTGTAAAAGGCCGGCGAAGCATTGTTGAGAAACTGACAAATGAAGACTTCAAGGCAGTTGCAGATCTGTCAAAGATGTCGATCACGAATGCAGTTGCAGTGAATGTTTCGGCAGTTAGCAGCCGGATAGATAAGGAACTTACGATCTCATATACGAATAATGCGGTGAATATCGCAGTGGAAGAAAAATTACAGAAACAGCTTCCAATTACGGTACGTACAAGTTCAGAGGTTGCAGATGGGTATGCAATCCGTAATAAGACGGCATCTCCAAATCTGATTACGGTAGAAGGAGCGGAGAGTGTTGTTAATACGATTGAGGAAGTAGTGGTAGATGTTGACGTGAATGGAGCAAGTGAGAGTTTGTCAGCTTATGCAGCTCCGGTTTTTTTGGATAAGAATGGTAATGAAATTGATTCTTCCAAATTTGATTATGATGTAAAAGAAGTAGAAGTGTCAGTAGAAGTCCTTAAGACAAAAGAGCTGACGGTACGTGTTAAGACACAGGGTGAGCCGAAGAAGGGATATGCGGTTGCAAGTATCAATTATCAGCCGACAAGTATACTGGTTGTCGGTGAGGCGGCAGATCTGGCCAAAGTAGATGAGGTTGTCATCGATGATATTGATGTCACGGACTGTTCAAAGGATCTGGAAACACCGATCACATTAGCGGATTATCTGCCAAGTGGAATTACTTTGGCGGAAGATACACAGGAAGTCATGGTGAAGGTTGCAATCGAAGAGATTGAAGAAAAGACACTGGTGATCAGTGGTGACGAGATTAATATTGTTGGCAAATCCGGTGAGCTGAATTATGAGTTTAAGGATAATATCAGCTATATATTGAAAGTAAGGGGATTACGGGAAAATTTGGATAACCTTAAGGTTACGAATCTGATCCCGAGCATAGATGTGTCCGGTTATGATGTTGGAACATATAAGTTTAGTGTGAATTTTAAAGAAATAAAAGGTATCGAAATATTAGATAATATAGAAGCCGAATTGGAGATTACACAAGTGCAATAGGCTTTAAGAGGAGGGATTGGTATGGTGGCACAAAAAGTTGTGGTTACCGAGCCTTCTGGATTGCATCTTCGACCGGCAGGACAATTGTGTGAATTGTGCCTGAAGTATGAATCGAAGATTCAGATTAAAAAGGGGTATCAAACCGCAAATGCAAAAAGTGTATTAGGGGTGTTAGCGGCCAGAATCAGTCAGGGAGACGAGATTGAGATTGTTTGTGAAGGATCGGATGAACAGGAGGCATTAGACCAGATCGTCAAAGTATTTGAGGCTGGATTTGGAACATTGCAGTAACATGTAGAGGATGATGCATATCATTGACATATCATGGAGGTGAGTGCTTGTGACGGCTGAATCACAGAAAAAAGTGGAGCAACTGAAACAGATTGTTGCAGACAGTAATAATATTGTGTTTTTTGGTGGAGCAGGAGTATCGACGGAAAGCGGAATTCCGGACTTCCGAAGCGTGGATGGATTATATAACCAGAAATACAAATATCCACCGGAAGTAATGGTAAGTCACAGTTTTTTCCGGCAGCATACGGAAGAGTTTTTTGAGTTTTACAAGAACAAAATGATTGCGTTAGATGCAAAGCCGAATGCAGCACATAAGAAACTGGCACAGTTGGAGCAGGATGGAAAAGTAAAGGCTGTGATAACGCAGAATATTGATGGGCTTCATTATGCGGCGGGCAGTAAAGAGGTATTGGAACTGCATGGAAGTGTTCATCGGAATTATTGTGAACAGTGTGGCAAATTTTATCCGGTAGAATATATTGTAGAATCGAAGGGGGTGCCACGATGCGAAGCGTGTGGAGCGATTGTAAAACCGGATGTTGTATTGTATGAAGAAGGATTGGATTATGAGACAATGCAAAAGGCAGTACAGTATATTCGGGATGCAGAGGTATTGATCATAGGTGGTACTTCTCTTGCAGTCTATCCGGCAGCAGGTTTTATTGACTATTTCCGCGGAAGACATTTGGTTGTGATCAATATGGATCGTACAGCAAAGGATGTACATGCGGAACTGTTGATACAGGAAAGAATCGGCGAAGTATTTGAACGATTATAATTTGTGTTTGCCAAGTATGGTAGACCGGAGCGTATTGGAGCGATATTGACTGGGTGTAGTACCGGTTTGCTTACGGAAATTTTCAGTGAAATAGCTTTGGCTTGGAAAGGCTAGGGTAGAAGCAATCTGTGAGATACTGTAGTTGGAGTAAGTTAGCATATTCTGAGCTGTTTCAATCTTGGTAGATAGAATGTAACTGCTGATTGTGCTACCGGTTTCTTTTTTGAATAATTTAGAAAGATACGCAGGACTTAAGTGGACGTGAGCAGCTAATGTATCTATGGTAATTCGGGTATGCAAATGATCGTAAATATAATCCAGGCATTCAGCAATCTGTTTTGAACAGATTTTCTTCTTGCGAAGGGAACGTATGCGTTTGGTATAGTCTTCACACATAACTGGATGCAGATCTGAGATTTCTTTTATAGTTTTACAGGCATCTGCTTTTTGAATATAGAAGTCGCTAAGACTATAAGCGGCAGATAACTCCATGCCGCCTTCAATACAATAACGGGCTACGAGAGCAGTTGTAATAACAAAATGAAATTTCATATTCTGTAGAGGATTCAGAGAAAGGGTTCCAAGCCCTGCTTTATCCATCAAAGGTTCGAGACATAGTTCTCGGACCTTTTTTAGATTTCCGGATTTGATAGCATCATAAAATTCTAATTCTGGGTTGTAAGGGGCCCGCAAGATATCATTTTCTCTTTGTACAAATTCTTTGTAGACAAGTTCCTTATGAAGCGACATAGTAAAATCTCCTTGGTGTGATTGATGAAATTTATATTATTTTTTTGGTAAAAATGACTTGTTTGATTATAGCATGAAAACGATATATTGCGCAAGAAAAAGATATAATGGATTAAAATAACATGGTATAACTATTATTACAATAAAGTGGAGGGTCTTAAGACCAGAAAGGAGGAAGAATGAAATTAGAATGTGGCATTAATCTGGGAGGATATTTATCGCAGTGTGAACATTCAATGAAACATTATGTGACATTTATACAGGAAAGTGATCTGAGACAGATTGCACAATGGGGATTTGATCATGTTCGTCTTCCTATTGATTATGAAGTGCTTGAAGATGAAGAGGGGAATACTCTTGAAGAAGGATATGCTGTGATCAAGGGGGTTCTGGAATGGAGTAAACTTTATGAACTGAATGTAGTGTTGGATCTGCATAAAGCATATGGATACGATTTTAATGATGCAGGAAATAATGAAAAGAATAACTTATTTTCAAATGAATCTTTGCAGCAACGTTTCTTAAACTTATGGATACAGATTGCAGAGCATTTTGGACACTATGATAACGTTGCATTTGAATTATTGAATGAAGTGGTCGAAAAAGAGAATGCACAGGCGTGGAATAATCTGATTAGAAAGACAGTGACAGCGATTCGTCAGATTACAAATGATACGCCGGTCATATATGGTGGTATTCAGTGGAACAGTGTTAAGACATTGAAGTTATTGGAAGTACCAATGGATTCTAACACGATATTTACGTTTCATTTTTACGAACCGCTGTTATTTACTCATCAGAAGGCACATTGGGTAGAAAAGATGGATAAAAATAAGACAATTGAATATCCGGGACAGATGCAGGATTATCGTAAAGAATCCGAAGTGTTGGGATATCAAGGAGAAGTAGTGATTAAGGCGCATTCGAATACAATGGGAGAAGAATTTATACGAGAAATGGTCCAGGAAGCAGTTCAAGCAGCGGCAAATGCAGGTGTAGGTTTATATTGTGGGGAATTTGGTGTTATTGATCAAGCTCCGTTAATTGATACATTAAGATGGTTCAAGGATGTGAATACAGTATTTCGTGAGAATCATATTGGCTGCGCTGTCTGGAATTATAAGGGAATGGATTTTGGCTTAATTGATAAACATTATGATTCGATTAGAGAGAATCTCATTTCTATTTGGACTAAGGGAGAATAAATCTATAAAGATTAGAAAGGAAATTATATGAAAAAAATTATTAAAAAAGCAACGGCATTTTTAATGGCAGGCGTGATGGTTGTCGGTATGGCACCGGTAACAACATCGGCTGCAAAAAAGAAAGCGACAGTAAAGTCGGTAACTATCAATAATCTTGATACAAAAACATTGGTAATTAAGCCTAAGAAATCTTTCAAACTTAAAACAAAGGTGACCGTAAATGGTAAGATTAGCAAGAAGGTAACATTTTCTTCTTCTAATAAGAAGGTTGCAACCGTAAGCAAGAGTGGAAAAATCAAGGCAGTGAAAAAGGGTACGGCAAAGATTACTGTTAAGAGTGTTGCTAATAAGAATAAGAAAGCAACCTTGAAGGTAATTGTAGGTACACCGGTAACAAAGGTTAAACTTGACCAGACAAAGGTAACGGCTTATGCAGGGGATACAGTTAAGTTAAAAGCAACTTTATCACCAAGCAAACCGAGTGTAAAAAAACTTAAGTATAGTACCAGTGATAAGGCGGTAGCAACAGTAAGCAGCAAAGGTGATATCACCTGTGTGAAAAAAGGAACAGCAACAATTACAGTTAAGGCAACAGATGGAAGTGGAAAGAAAGCTACCTGTAAAGTGACAGTAGAGGATAAGCCACAGACAACAGAAGATAAGACAACAACAGAAGATAAGACAACAACAGAAGATAAGACGACAACAGAAGATAAGACAACAACAGAAGATAAGACAACAACGGAAGACAAGACGACAACAGAAGACAAGAAGCCGGAAGAAAAGCCGGAAGAGAAGCCAGATCTCTCCTATGAAGGATACAAATTAATGTGGTCTGATGAATTTGAGGGAACAGAATTAAACAAGGCTGACTGGAATGTGGAAACCCATGAGCCGGGATGGGTAAATGCGGAGCTTCAGGAATATGTAGACAGCCAAAAAAATATTTATCTAGAGGATGGCAATCTGGTAATTAAGCCGATTAAAACAGGTGATGGAGAAAATGCCACATATACTTCCGGACGTATCAACACACGGGGCAAGCATGATTTTACCTATGGTTTATTTGAGACAAGAGTAAAGGTTCCAACAGGAAAAGGATATCTTCCTGCATTTTGGATGATGCCTACCAACGAGAATCTGTACGGACAGTGGCCAAGATGTGGTGAGATAGATATTATGGAGGTTATGGGTGATAATACCAAGAAAGCCTATGGAACCATTCACTATGGTAACCCTCACGGTCAGGCACAGGGAACAAAGGTGATAACAGAGGGAGATTTCTCCAGTGAGTATCATACCTATGCGGTAGAGTGGGAGCCGGGCAAGATTGTATGGTATGTAGATGGTATCAAGTACCATGAAGCAAAGGATTGGTATTCTACAACAGAAGGACAGGGGACCGTTGCCTATCCGGCACCATTTGACCAGCCGTTTTATATGATTTTGAATTTGGCAATCGGCGGCTCGTGGGTTGGTTATCCGGATAAAACAACAACTTATGATGACCAGGCATTTACTGTAGACTATGTAAAGGCATATCAGAAGTCACCGGAATACTACGCGGAAAAAGAGGCCAAAGTAGAAAAGCCGGTAAAGCCGGAGGTTGTAGAGCCGGCAAAAGGAGAGAACCACTTAACGAATAATGATTTTTCTAAAGAAGATAACCTGTCAGGCGAAAATGGTTCTAAATGGCAGTTTATGACTGATAAGGGTGGCGAGGCAACGGCTGCTATCGTAGAGGCCCCTGCGTTCGGTGAAGGTGCCAAGGCTGTACAGATTAAGACCACAGAAGCCGGTACAGAAAGCTATGCCGTTCAGTTTGTACAGGCAAATATTCCGGTAAAGAAAGGCGGTAAATATCAGATAAGCTTTGATGCATATGCGGCAAGTGACAGAAAGATGATTGTGGATGTTTCCGCTCCGGATTACAATTACGCAAGATATTTGAATGATACAGAAGTAGCACTTACAAAAACCAAACAGACATATACATATACATTTGAGGTGACAGACCATGACGATGCCAATGCACGTTTAGAGTTTAACCTTGGTAATACAGACCCGATTTCTGATGTATTTATCACCAATGTGAAATTCACAAGAATTGGCGATGTGGTAATCGATGACAGCAAGAAGGTATTGACAGATGGAAACTATGTATACAATGGAAAGTTCCAGGAGGGGACAGAAGCCGGAAAGAAGAACCTGCAGTATTGGGATATTATAGATGCAGGCAGCAAGGCGAACTACGGGGTTACAGGAGTCCCGGACAACAGAAGATTTAAGATTACAACAACGGGCTGCGAAGCTGCAAATGAGGTTGTGTTGAAGCAGACTCAGCTTCCGCTGACACCGGGTAAATATGCGTTAAGCTTTGATGCATGCCTGGATACAGAGAATGCTGAGGAGACAAAGGATATTACTGTTAAGGTGGCAGGCGCTACAGATACATTTAAAATTGGCAAGAAGAGTCAGAGCTATACACTGAAGCTTACAATTGGTGCAGAGGCAAATATTGAGTCAATCGACGATATCGAATTCGCACTTGGTGTTAATGGTACCGTATTATTAGACAACATTCGTTTGGTAGAGGATACCTTGATTAAGAATGGTTCCTTTAATGCAGGGCTTGCAGGCTATGAAGTATATGCCGATACGCCAAGTAATGTGACTTATGTTGTAGACAGTCAGAAAGAAAATAATGCATTTGATATTACAATCAAGAATACCGGAGATCAGGATTACCATATCCAGTTAAAGCAGTCAGATGTGGTACTGGAGAAGGGACAGTGGTACAATCTGAAGTTTAAGATTAAGACAGATCTTGCCGGTGGCAGACAGGTTTCTTATGCAATTCAGAGAAACGGTGCGGTGCACAAGACCGAAGCAGGTAAGGAAGACTGGACTCCTTATGTACAGGATAAGGTTGACGTGAACGGAGAATACCAGACCATTAGTGTGAACTTCAAGATGAAATGTGACACAGATACAGGTTCTATTTTCAATATTGCGATGGGTAAAGTTGATAAACAGATTACGACCCAGCACAGAATCTGTATTGATGATATTTCTCTGGAGAAGATTGAAGAGCCGGAGGATGTGTTCCCGGATATTCCGGCAGGAACGAATCTGGTTCAGGAAGCAGATTTTGCCAAAGGTGTTGGTAAAGATTCTGCATGGGTTGAAACCATTGCAAACGGGAGTAATGATTTGGTTGCAGATGCTTCCAGTGCAATTGCAAATAGAGCAATTACCTATACAATCAAGAACACAGGCACCGAGGACTGGCACGTACAGCTTAAGCAGAATGATATACCACTTCAGGCAGGTAAAACCTATGTATTGTCATATGATGTGCAGTCTAGTATGAATCGTAAGATGCATTATGCCGTTCAGAAAAATGGTGGAGATTGGGCTGCATATAAGGAAGCGGATGTGGATTTGACTTCAGAGTCTCAGCATGTAAAAGTAGAATTTACTATGCCAGAGAATGATAAATATGCAGTACTCAGCTTCTCATTAGGTAAAATCGGTAAAGAAGAGGGTGCACAGATTACAAAGGAGCATACAGTTACACTTTCTAATATCTCTTTAGTTGAGAAAACATCTGCAGGTACAGAGACAACTAATATCATTGCAAATGGTAATTTTGCTGATGGAACAACAAGCTGGAATCCATATATTCTTTCAGAAGAACTGGGAAGTATCAGTGTAGCCGACGGGAAAATAACCTATACTGTAAATAACCCTGGAACAGAGGAGTGGAATGTAAAACTGACACAGGAGCCGTTAACATTGGAGGCAGGAAAGAAGTACCATTTTACATTTAAGGTTACTTCTTCAACAAACCGCACCATCAAGTATGTATTTCAGGATCCGACAGATTATACATGGTACGGTGGAGAGTCATTGGAGTTAGAAGCGGGTGTTGAAAAGGTTGTTAATTATACGGTAGATTTGACTAATAAGGATACTTGTAACGCAATCCAGATGAATGTAAATATGGGAGTAATTGATACATACACTTCTGAAGGTAAAACAACATATACACCAACAGAAGCTGCAGTCATTACATTATCTGACTTTGTATTAACAGAAATAACAGAATAATTATTTTAAAGATAGGAATTCGTATTATAACGGGGCATCATAGCTGGAAAGCTATGGTGCCCTGTTTGTGCAATAAGCCGTCATGCAGAAATTGTGCTTGCACAAATTTCTATATGACGGCCAATGTTCATCGAGTAGGAGTTAGCCTACTCGATTGTTTGAGAGGAAATAAGTGTGAGATATAAGTCAAGATTATGGCAGAGAAATTAATAAATATAAGAATAAAGCATAATACTATGAATAATTATAAGGCAATAAGCATACATATTAACATGATTTTTATGAAAAAATGAAATAAAAAATGCATTTTAGGGATGTACAAATCAAATTTTATGGTATATAATCTGCTTATGGGAAATCTATTAGATATAAGGAGAGATTATATGAATATCAATCTGGAATACTATAAGATTTTCTATCATGTAGCCACCGAGCTTAGCATAACTGGTGCTGCCAAGAAGCTCTGTATATCACAACCTGCCGTCTCCCAAGCTGTGAAACAGCTCGAGCAGGGATTAGGGATTGAGCTTTTTACCAGACGTGCGAAAGGTGTCAGTTTAACCCGAGCTGGAACTTTATTGTATTCTTATGTCGGGAATGGTTATGAGACGATCTTGGCGGGTGAGACACAGCTTGCGAAGATGATGAATTTGGAATATGGAGAGGTACGGATTGGTGCGAGCGATATGTCGTTGCAATTCTATCTGTTGCCATATCTGGAACGTTTTCATCAACTGTATCCTGAGATTAAAGTTACTGTGACGAATGCACCTACGCCACAGACCATTGACCACCTGAATCAGGGAAGAATTGATTTTGGGGTAGTGACCAAACCCTTAGATATTGATTCGAAGTATGATATTACATGCGTTCGCAAGATTCAGGATGTGTTTGTGGCGGGGGAAAAGTTCCGTTATTTGAAGGGAAAGAAGCTGGACTATAAGGAACTGTCTGCTTTGCCTTTGATCTGCTTGGAAGGTGATACGAGTACAAGGAAATATGTAGATAGCTATTTGGAAGAGAGAAAGGTATCTGTTACACCGGAATTCGAACTTGCAACAAGTGACATGATCGTGCAGTTTGCAATGCGTAATCTGGGAATTGGGTGTGTTGTAGAAGATTTTGCTAAGAAGCAGATCGACAGTGGGGAGTTGTTCCGGTTAGAGTTTAAGAAGAAGATTCCGGAACGGGATATGTGCCTGATGATCGATCAGCGGTCGACAATGTCGGTTGCGGCGGCAAAACTTTTGGAATTATTGAAGGTAACGAACCGGGATGACCAATAGCAGTAATTAGAAGCTATCAACGTCTTGCAAAGTGGCATGATCAGGAAATCGATAGGACACAATGTAGGCGGATAGCAGGTAGGAGGATATGATGGAGTTAAATAACACATTTAAATTAGTGAATGAAAAGGGTCAGGAGATCGTGTATGTTGGATTGAGTGTAGTAGAGAATCCGGAGAATGGGCAGCGTTATCTGATCTATACAGAGGCAGATAATGCAAAAGAACAGACCGGAAGAGCCGTGGATCTGTATGCATGTGTATATGGAAAAGAGAATGGCAGAATTGTATTAGATCCGATTACAACAGAGAAAGAGAAGACATTGATCAAGACATTCATCGAAAAAAATATTAAGGTCGCATAAGTTGCGATAACCTTTCTTTAATTATATCAGGACAACTGCGTTTTTTGTGAAATGAGAATGCAGTTGTTCTTTTTTGTGTAGACAACGAGCCGGGTGCAAGTTCGTGCTTGCACGAAAATTTGTATTCGGCGACTGCTCATCCATAAGCCACACTTATGAGATATAAGCGTAGCTTATGGCTTCTATTAGAAATATTGATTTTACTTATGGGTTTGAGTGCGTTATACTTTAGGTAAATAAAAGGACGATTGTCCTCATTTATAATAATTTGGTCAAAGGAAGGGTTATTCACATGGTTAAAGCTGTAGTAGGAGCGAATTGGGGAGACGAAGGTAAAGGTAAGATTACTGATATGTTAAGCAAAGAGGCAGACATTATTGTACGTTTTCAGGGTGGTGCCAATGCAGGTCACACGATTGTAAACAATTATGGTAAGTTTGCACTTCATACATTGCCATCCGGTGTATTCTATGATCACACCACAAGTATTATTGGTAATGGTGTTGCTTTGGATATTCCAAAGTTATTCAAAGAGATTCAGGAAGTGACTTCGAAAGGAGTTCCGGCACCAAAGATCTTAGTATCAGACAGAGCACAGATGGTTATGCCATATCATGTGTTGTTTGATACATATGAAGAGGCAAGACTTGCAGGTAAGTCATTTGGTTCTACTAAGTCCGGTATTGCTCCGTTCTATTCAGATAAATATGCCAAGATCGGATTCCAGGTATCGGAGTTATTTATGGATGAGGCTGCACTGAAGGATAAGATTGAGCGCGTGATCGCACAGAAGAATATCCTGTTAGAGCATTTATATCATCAGCCATTACTTACAGTAGATGAAGTATATAACACATTGATGGAATATAAGAGCATGGTAGAGCCATATGTATGTGATGTATCTGCATATTTGTGGCAGGCAATCAAGGATGGGAAGAACATCTTATTAGAGGGTCAGTTAGGCTCTTTGAAGGATCCGGATCACGGTATTTATCCGATGGTTACATCTTCTTCTACATTAGCTGCTTATGGTGCAATCGGAGCCGGTATTCCACCATATGAGATTCAGAAGATCGTTACGGTTGTAAAGGCATATTCTTCTGCTGTTGGTGCCGGTGCATTTGTCAGTGAGATCTTCGGTGACGAGGCAGACGAATTAAGACGCCGTGGCGGTGATGGCGGTGAGTTTGGTGCAACAACAGGACGTCCTAGAAGAATGGGTTGGCTCGACTGTGTTGCTTCTAAGTATGGCTGCCGTATTCAGGGTACAACCGATGTAGCATTTACGGTATTGGATGTATTAGGATATTTAGATGAGATTCCGGTATGCGTTGGATATGATATTGATGGAGAAGTTACAACAGATTTCCCAACCACTGCAAAGCTTGAGAAAGCGAAGCCGGTACTTAAGACATTACCGGGATGGAAGACAGATATCCGTGGAATTAAGAAGTATGAAGATCTTCCGGAGAATTGTAGAAAGTATATCGAGTTCGTTGAGGAGCAGATTGGATTCCCAATTACAATGGTTTCCAATGGTCCGGGAAGAGAAGATATTATCTATCGTTAAGAATAATATATAAAGGTTATCCTAATAGAGAAAGCCTGCTGGAGAGTGGAATCTCCGGCAGGCTTTTTCTTACTTTACATTGCTACTCGCTTTTCTTTGTAATTTGAGCTATAATGTGCACATGAGAAAATGAATGATAAAGAAATGGTGGAAAGGATATTTTATGGAACATACAGTGAGGAAGAGTAAAAACAATCGAATTGCGATACGAATAATTGCAGGAATCTTTATTATGATCGCAATTGTCCGGATTATTGTGGTGATAACGAGTAAAGAACCGACGAACCGGATTGTTACAGCAATTCTGTGTGCCGGATGCCTCGCATATGGAATTTATCTGCTGAGACAGACATTGCGCCCGCAGGCATACGACATTACCTATGTTTTTGGTGATAAGACCATGACACTGAAGATGCACCGAAAAGATAAGACGATCACTTATGATGAGATAACGGATCTTGGCTTTGTAGTGCCGAATGAAAGTATGGATTACAGTCTGGTTCAGATATATATTGGAAAAGAGCAGTATATTATACCATTTCCGACCAATCGAAATGTGGCGGAGGCTCTATATGGAATGTTGAAGATTAAGAAGGAAGAAGCAGAACAAAACTCAAAAAATGCGGAGGAATGACAGATGGCAACAAAGGATAAGATATTAGAAATGTTACAGGAACAGGATACATTCGTATCCGGGCAGGCATTGTGCGATCATCTTGGAATCTCCAGAACCGCAGTTTGGAAAAATATCAATGCATTAAAGGAAGAGGGATATGTGATAGAATCTGTGAATAATAAAGGATATCATTTATTAGAAATACCGGATCGGATTGATCCGAACCGGATTGGAGAATATCTGCATACCAAATGGCTGGCACACAATATTGTGTATGATGAGAAGATGGATTCTACGAATACGCAGGCGAAACGTTTAGGGGAAGAGAATGCAGAAAATGGAACGGTTGTCATTGCAGAACAGCAGACGGCGGGAAAGGGACGACGTGGTAAGACATGGGTATCTCCGCTTGGCAATTGTTATTTTACAGTGTTGTTAAGACCGGATGTGCATGCAGACCGTGCTTCTATGATCACGTTGATTTCGGCATTGGCGTTGGCACAGGCGATTGAAAAGGTCATGGATCTTGAGACAATGATCAAATGGCCGAATGATGTTATTGCAAGTGGTAAGAAGCTTTGTGGTATTCTGACAGAAAGCAGCAGTGATCTGGAATATATTAACTATGTGGTAGTGGGAATCGGAGTGAACTGTAATCAGACGGAGTTTCCGGAAGAAATTCGTGAAATTGCATCGTCTATCTGTCTGGAAACGGGACGAACCGTGGATAGAACCCGGCTGCTTGCCGAATTCTTCAATTGTTTTGAAGTATGTTATGAAACATTTTTGGAGACAGAGGATTTACAGGGATTAGTTGAAGATTATAATGCCAGACTGATCAATCGTGGAAAAGAGGTCAAGATTGTAGAGAAAGAGAAGGAAACGGTTCTGAAAGCCGTCGGAGTTGACCAGCATGGTGGATTGATCGTGGAAGATGCAGAGGGAAAAAGGCGTTCTATTATATCGGGAGAAGTATCTGTGCGTGGTTTGTATGGATATGTGTAGGAATAGAGGAGTGTTTTAAGTTATCGTGCATATTGAATAAAAAATATTAACAAAGTGCTTGAAAATCCAAGGTATATTGTGAAATTTGTTATATATACATAATACACATGTTATGATGTATAACTGCGTTATAACACGACATACTTAATAAAATTAAGTGAATAATGCGCGGAATACATAAAACGACAGCTACGACTTAATATAATTAAATAAAAGTGCACATTTACATTATAAAATTTATTATAAAAGAGGGCTGCTTGCATAAATTAAGTAATTTCTATATAATACTTTATAGACAAAGGCGTCTGAGTGAAAAGAACATACGCTTGTCGTATGTTCTTTTTTTACTTAATATAATTAAGTCGCCAGTTATAAGGAGGATATAAGAATGTCATACGTTGATGAGGTACTTGAAGTAGTACAGAAGAAAAATGCTGATCAGCCTGAATTTTTACAGGCAGTAACAGAGGTACTTGAGTCATTAAGACCTGTAATTGATGCAAACGAGGATCTTTACAGAAAGAACGCAATCTTAGAGAGAATCACAGAGCCGGATCGTCAGATCATGTTCCGTGTTCCATGGGTAGATGACAATGGTCAGGTACAGGTTAATAGAGGTTTCCGTGTACAGTTCAACAATGCAATTGGACCTTACAAGGGAGGTTTGAGACTTCACCCATCTGTTAACTTAGGTATCATCAAATTCTTAGGTTTTGAGCAGATCTTCAAGAACTCTCTTACAACACTTCCAATCGGTGGTGGTAAAGGTGGTTCTGATTTCGATCCTAAGGGTAAATCAGACAGAGAGATTATGGCATTCTGCCAGAGCTTTATGACAGAGCTTTCAAAATATATTGGTGCTGATATCGATGTTCCTGCAGGTGATATCGGAACAGGTGCCAGAGAGATTGGATTCATGTTCGGTCAGTACAAGAGAATTCAGGGAATGTTCGAAGGAGTATTAACCGGTAAAGGTCTTACATGGGGCGGTTCTCTTGCTCGTACACAGGCTACAGGATATGGTTTATTATACTTAACCAATGCATTATGGAAAGATCATGGCATGAACTTGGAAGGCAAGATCGCTACTGTATCAGGTGCTGGTAACGTTGCAATCTACGCAATCGAGAAGGCTCAGGAATTAGGTGCTAAGTGTGTAACATGTTCTGATTCAACAGGTTGGATCTATGATCCGGAAGGTATCGATGTTGCATTACTTAAGGATGTTAAGGAAGTAAAACGTGCTCGTTTGGATGCTTACGCAGCTGCTCGTCCATCTGCTGAGTATCATGTTAAGAAAGATGCAAATGATCACGGTGTATGGTCAATCAAGTGTGACCTTGCTCTTCCATGTGCAACTCAGAATGAGTTAAACATTGATGATGCTAAGATGTTGGTTGCTAACGGATGTAAGTCAGTAACAGAGGGTGCTAACATGCCTACAACATTAGATGCTACAAAATACTTACAGGAGAATGGCGTATTATTCGTAGGTGGTAAGGCTGCTAACGCTGGTGGTGTTGCTACATCTGCATTAGAGATGAGCCAGAACTCTGAGAGATTATCATGGACATTCGAAGAGGTTGATGGTAAGCTTAAGGGAATCATGGAGACAATCTACGCTAACATCAGTGATGCTGCTAAGAGATATGATATGACTGTTGGCGGCAAGACAGATTATGTAGCAGGTGCTAATATTGCCGGATTTGAGAAGGTAGTAGATGCTATGCTTGCTCAGGGAGTATGCTAGGCATTGAACACTTAACGAATGCGAAGCATGAGGTTAGTGTGAAAGCCCTTCCTGAGACTTCATTGCAACGAGCCTGAGGCGAAGTTGGAATGGTAGCCGAATGGAAGATTATTGATATAGTGTTTAATACGGAAAGGATGCCACGCAAGTTTACTTGCAGATGGCATCCTTTTTCTTATCGTTGAATTACTTGTAAAGTAAGGTTTTTGGGTTATAAATATTATGAAGTTTCTGCGATAAGTCCGGGAGAAAAATTCTTTGATTCCTTATTGAGTTCGCTGTAAATATTCTGAAAGAGAGTACGAGAACGTAATACGGATTCCTGACTTGCCTGATAAAGTTCCATGTCTGACAAGTAGTTGTCATATAGTACTTTAAGAATTTCTCTTGATTCGAGAAGATTATCCCCATCCACATAGGCTTCCACTGCTTCGGGCATACCGCCTACAAGTAAGTATCTATATATCTGATCTATTGCTAGTTTGTGAATATGACTATCTAATGGTTTCCTTTCCTCATAAGCTGTTTTAACAGTGTTATAGAGCATTTTATTGTTGTTCATTAAAAATTCATCAAAGGTGGTACACCTTTTGTAATAAGAATCAAAATATTATTGAAAAACAAGATATAATTTTGCATAATATAAGTAAGATAGGGTCTGAAAATATGTGGAGGTGGTATTATGGAAGACATGAAGAGCAAAAAGTTCTGGCAGCACATTGGAGTTGCGACACTTGGCATGCTGTTGTTTGCCATGGGTATTAACCTGTTTATTGTACCGGCAGATCTGTATAATGGCGGAATCCTTGGTATCAGTCAGATTCTGCGTACAATATTCGTGCATTATCTGCATTTGTTTTCGGGCAAGACCGATATTGCGGGTGTTATCAATCTGGTGCTAAATGTTCCCCTTTTTATATTGGCATATGTATCCATTAGCAAAAGCTTCTTTACAAGAACTTTGATCTGTGTGATCAGCCAGACGATCTTCTTTAGTTTCATACCGATTCCGGCAACACCGATCGTATCCGATTCGCTGACAGCGAGTATGATCGGCGGCATCATGGCGGGTGCAGGAATTGGAATTGCCTTGCGTTCGGGTGGGTCGAGCGGTGGTATGGATATTGTTGGAATGTATTTTACGAAGAAGTACAAGGATTTCAGTGTCGGAAAAGTATCCCTTGCGGTGAACTGCGTGGTATATGGAATCTGTGCGATGTTGTTTGGTCTGCCGACGGCAATCTATAGTATCATTTACTCGGCGGTAAGTACGTTGATGACAGACAAAGCACATATCCAAAATATCAATGTGGAGGTTATGATCTTCACGAAGGAAGCACCGGAACAGATCGTAGATTGTATCGTACATGAATTTCACCGGGATGCGACCTGGTGGGAGGCAAAAGGCGGTTATACGGAAGATAAGACCTATATGGTAATGACGATTCTTTCTAAATACGAATGTGAGCATTTACGACCGAAACTGAAACGGATCGATGAGCATGCATTTGTTGTTGTCAAAGAGGGAATGCGGATTGCAGGAAAGTATGAGAAACATTTATAAAAAACATGAAAAGTCTTTCGGATCAATAAGGATTCGGAGGACTTTTTGCAGAGGAAAGGCATACAGAATGAATGAACAAATGAAGAAAAGTAAATATGAAATAGATATGTGTAATGGTTCCATACTGGACAAACTGATTTCCTTTTCGATTCCGTTGATGTTATCCGGAATCCTGCAATTATTATTCAATGCAGTGGATATTATTGTGGTAGGAAGGTTTACCGGAAGCGAGGCGTTGGCAGCGGTCGGTTCGACGACTGCATTGATCAACGTGTTCGTGAATCTGTTTATCGGAATATCGTTAGGAGCAAATGTGCTGGCGGCGAGATTTTATGCAACCGGGCAGGAAAAAGAGATGTCGGAAACTGTGCATACAGCGATTACATTAGCGTTGATCAGTGGCATTGTAATGGGAATTGTGGGAATTCTGGCGGCAAAAGGTGCATTGGAGTTAATGGATACACCAGATAATGTGTTAAGGCTGGCAACGTTATATATGCGGATTTACTTTATGGGAATGCCGTTTTTTATGTTGTATAACTATGGCGCGGCCATACTGCGTGCGGTAGGTGATACGAAACGACCGTTGTTTTTCCTGATCATTTCGGGAACAGCGAACGTGGTATTGAACCTGATCTTAGTGATTCAATTTGAAATGGGAGTAGCAGGGGTAGCAATTGCAACGGTGATTTCCCAGTGTATATCCTGTGTATTGGTATTGCGCTGTTTGTATTATTCAGAGGGCAGTTATCAGCTCCGTTTTGCAAAATTAGGAATGAAAGCAAGATATGTCAAACAGATCTTTCAGGTGGGCATACCGGCGGGGATTCAGAGTACGATCATCAATTTCTCAAATGTGTTGTTACAATCTTCGGTTAATTCGTTTGGCTCGATTGCCATGGCAGGTTATACGGCGGCAAATAATATTTTGGGATTTTTGTATGTTTCCGTGAATTCGGTATCGCAGACCTGCATGAGTTTTACGAGTCAGAATTATGGTGTCCGTAAATTGAAACGAATGGATAAGGTGTTGCTGGAATGTCTGGGGTTAACGGTTACGATTTCCCTGATATTTGGCGGAGGGTCTTACCTGTTTGGACGGCATCTCATGCATATATATACGAATAGTCCAGATGTCGTGGCCTGTGGTATGGATATTATGTTGTATACAACCGTAACGTATTTTCTGTGTGGTATTATGGATCTGATTCCGGGGGCACTACGGGGAATGGGACATTCAACCGTGCCAATGATCCTCTCGGTGATCGGAACGGTTGGAACAAGAGTGGTGTGGATCTATCTTGTATTTCCGTATCACAGAGCGTTAGATTTTTTGTTCATATCTTATCCGGTATCGTGGATTCTTACGATCGTCATGCAGGTGATCTGTTTTTATTTTGTGAGGAAAAAGGTTCATGCGTTACAGTGAGAATATGCAAAATGATATATGTAAGAAAATGAGACAATAAAATAATTTTTATTGAAAAAAAGGAAAATGTCCAATTGTGTCGTATATTTAACAGTGGGTGGAAAATACCGCAAGATTATGAAAAGAGGGAATGACAGATGAACATCCGCGAGAAGTTAGAGGCCTGGGAACATGAATATTTGTGTGAATATGCATCCTTTTCGGATCAGTCATTAGGAAGGGATATTCCGGAACCTATGTGTGATGTAAGAACGATCTATCAGAGGGATCGTGACCGGATTCTCCATTGTAAGTCATTCCGGCGTCTGAAACAGAAGACACAGGTATTTTTATCACCGGAAGGAGATCATTATCGGACACGTTTAACCCATACGCTGGAAGTAGCACAGACTGCAAGGACTATTGCCAGAGCACTTCGATTGAATGAAGAACTGACAGAAGCTATTGCATTAGGACATGATCTGGGTCACACCCCATTTGGTCATGCCGGAGAACGTGCATTGAATGAAGTATGCTCTACGGGATTCCGTCACAACGAACAGAGTATCCGTGTGGTAGAGCGCTTAGAGAAAAAAGGAAAAGGATTGAATCTTACCAGGGAAGTAAGAGATGGAATCCTGAATCATAAAACAACAGGCAGTCCTTCTACATTAGAGGGAAAGATTGTACAGCTTGCAGACAAGATCGCGTATATTAATCATGATATTGATGATGCGATCCGGGGCGGCATTTTGTTAGAAAAAGATCTGCCGGCAACCTGTACCCAATTACTTGGAAACAGTACAAGAGATCGATTGAATACGATCATACATGATGTGATTGCCAATAGTGAGGGAAAAGGAGATATTGTATGTTCTCCGGATATCCGACAGGCAATGACGGGACTTCGCAGTTTTCTGTTTGATACTGTTTACACGAATCCGGTTGCGAAGGGAGAGGAAGGCAAAGCAAAACGTATGCTTCAGGAATTGTTTGGGTACTATACTTCTCATCCGGAAATGATGCCGGAAGAATATTTAGAAGCAATCGAACAGGGACAGGAGCGGGAGATAGTAGTGTGTGATTATATCGCAGGAATGACAGACAATTATGCGGTATTGAAGTTCCAGGAGGCATTTGAACCGAGTGGATGGAAGAGATAGAGGATAGAATATGTACTACTCAGATGAGATAATTGAAGAAGTACGTTCGAGAAATGATATAGTCGATGTGATCAGCAGCTATGTGAATTTGAAGAAAAAGGGCAATTCATATTCTGCCTGCTGTCCGTTTCATCATGAAAAGACACCATCCTTTCATGTAAGCCGGGAAAAGCAGATGTATCACTGTTTTGGCTGTGGTGTAGGAGGCAATGTATATACATTTTTAATGGAACATGAGAATTATTCATTTCCGGAAGCAGTGGAGGCATTAGCGGAACGGGCGGGTGTGAAACTGCCGGAACAAAGTATGTCGCCGGAGGCAAAGAAACAGGCGGATGAGCGTACCCGGATCAAAGATATGAACCGGCTGGCAGCGGGATATTTCCATTATCTGCTTCGGACGGAACATGGAACACATGCGTTAGAGTATCTGACGAACAGAGGATTGACAGAGGATACGATCAACCGGTTTGGACTGGGATTTTCGGATGTATATCGGGACGATCTGTACAAATATCTGAAAAACAAAGGTTACAAAGACGAAGAGATGAAGAATTCCGGATTGATCCGGTTTGATGAAAAATATGGTGCATCCGATCAGTTCTGGAACCGTGTCATGTATCCGATCGTAGATACAAATAACCGGGTGATCGGTTTTGGCGGACGTGTTATGGGTGACGGGAAACCAAAATATATCAACACACAGGAGACACCGGTCTTTGATAAAAGCCGTAATTTGTACGGACTTAATTTTGCCAAAAAGAGCAAACGGCAGGGCATCATTTTCTGCGAGGGATATATGGATGTTATCTCAATGCATCAGGCGGGATTTGATAATGCGGTGGCATCGCTTGGAACGGCATTGACACCGGGACAGGTCAATTTGATCAAACGATATACAGACCGGGTGTATCTGGCGTATGATAGTGATGAGGCAGGAACCAAGGCAGCATTGCGGGCGTTGGGAATCATGCGAGAATTTGAAATGCCGGCAAGAGTCATTTCATTGAAACCATACAAAGATCCGGATGAACTGATACAGGCTGAGGGAACGGAGAGCTTTGAACGCAGGATTGAACAGGCAGTAAGTGGCACGATGTTTGAAATCGGCATTTTGGAACATAATTATAATCAGGAAGATCCGCAGGAACGGACGCAGTTCCAGAAAGAAGCTGCAAGGATATTATCTGTTATTGAAGATCCGTTAGAACGTAACAATTATATAGAGAGTGTTGCCGGGAAGTATCGGATTGATAAGGATAGTCTGAAAGAGACGGTGACACAATATGGAATCTCGGGTGCAGCAAGAATCAATAATGATGTATTCCGTGAACGGAAACCGCGAAAGTCCGTAGAGGAAGAGAAACAGCAAAAACAATTAAAAGCGGAGAGATTGCTGATTACCTGGCTGATCAATGATAATTCGTTGTTTGATAAGATAAAAGATGTGATCGGTGTGGATGATTTTCTCGATCCGGTATATCGTGATGTGGTAGAGAATCTGTTGAAACAGTATGAAACAGATGGAAAAGTTACACCGGCGGCGATCATCAATCATTATCAGAGCAAAGAGGAGCATGAGAAAGTATCCGGTATTATGCAGCAGGAATTTGATATGGAGATTGCCCCTTCTGAAAAGTCGGTCGTGATCACAGATCTGGTAAAGAATATCAAGCGCAGAAGTTTACAGCATCAGTTAGAAGAATCCAAAGAGGATCTTCAAAAAATGGGTAAACTAATGATGGAAAAAGCAATGATCGATCGCATACAGATTCATATATAGTGATTATCAGATAGAAAAAGAGAAATATACAGGGATGTCGGAAAGACATTCTGAAGGAAGGATGGAAAAATGGAAGAACAAAAAAACATTACAGAAGATGCAAAGTTTCAGGAGAAATTACAGGAGTTACTTGCAATTGCCAAAAAGAAGAAAAATGTGATTGAAGATAATGAGATCATCGCATGTTTTGCAGCAGGCAATGTGGAATTGACGACAGAACGCATGGTGGAGATCTTTGATTTTCTGGAATCAAACAAGGTGGATGTCCTTACGATTTCAGATGTGGATGACGAGCCGGATGAAGATGCATTGCTTGATGTAGATGGTGAGGAAGATATAGAGGTTGAGAAGATCGATCTGTCTGTCCCGGAAGGTACGAATATCGAGGATCCGGTACGAATGTATTTAAAGGAAATCGGCAAAGTTCCTTTGTTAAGCGCAGAAGAAGAGATTGAGCTGGCACAGAAGATGGAAGCCGGAGAGATGGCGAAGAGTCAGTTAGAGGAAGCCGGAGATGATCTGGATGACGAGACAAAAAAGGAACTCCAGAAGTTGGTCGCTCAGGGAGATTACGCAAAAAAGAAACTGGCAGAAGCCAATTTACGTCTTGTTGTCAGTATTGCAAAACGTTATGTTGGAAGGGGCATGTTATTCTTAGACCTGATCCAGGAAGGCAATCTTGGACTGATCAAAGCGGTAGAGAAATTCGATTATCGAAAAGGATATAAGTTCTCCACTTATGCGACATGGTGGATTCGTCAGGCGATTACCAGAGCAATCGCCGATCAGGCAAGAACGATCCGTATTCCGGTGCATATGGTTGAAACGATCAACAAGTTGATCCGTGTCTCCAGACAGTTACTTCAGGAATTAGGACGGGAACCGACACCGGAAGAGATTGCAGAAGAGATGGATATTCCGGTAGAACGTGTTCGTGAGATACTGAAGATCTCACAGGAGCCGGTATCTCTAGAGACTCCGATCGGTGAAGAGGAAGACAGTCATTTAGGAGACTTTATTCAGGATGAAAATGTTCCGGTTCCGGCAGATGCGGCAGCATTTACACTGTTAAAGGAGCAGCTGGTAGAAGTATTGTCCACCTTAACAGAGAGAGAACAAAAAGTATTGCGACTGCGGTTTGGATTAGATGACGGAAGAGCAAGAACGTTAGAGGAAGTAGGTAAAGTATTTAACGTAACGCGTGAACGTATCCGTCAGATTGAGGCAAAGGCACTCAGAAAATTGAGACATCCTAGCAGAAGCAGAAAACTTCGTGATTATCTGGAGTAATAGAAGATGAAAGATATTAGTTTGTCGAAAAGAATGGAGGCTGTGGTGAAGATGATTTCACCACAGTCGTTTGCTATTGCGGATGTTGGATGCGATCATGCGTATGTGTCGATAGCGTTAAAACTGCGTGGTATGGCTCAAAAAGTGATCGCAATGGATGTGAGAAAAGGCCCGCTTGCGATAGCGGAGAAGAATATTGCGTTATACGGATTGGAGGAATCCGTTGATGTCCGTTTAGGGGATGGATTGGAGAAGCTGAACCCGGGAGAGGCGGATGCGATCGTGATCGCCGGAATGGGTGGATTGCTGATGCGGGATATTCTGGAACGGGGAAAGCGGATCTGGTGTGAAAAGGAACATCCGGTACTCATCTTGCAGCCACAATCGGATCTGGATGTTGTCCGGCATTTTCTGTATGAGCATGGTTATGTCATAGAAAGGGAAAATATGCTCACAGAGGATGGGAAATACTACACCGTAATGAGGGCAGCATTTTGCCTGGAAGAACCAATGATGGAATATAATGATGCGGAATGGCTATACGGAGCGTATAATCTGCAACATAAAAACGGGATATTGCTGCAATATTTGCAAGATCAGAGCGCAACATTGCAGCGGATTGATGAAGAGTTGCAAAAGACAGTGGCAGATGCGGAGAAACGTGGAACAGTGGTGGCAGCAAAGACCGGACAGAGGATGTTGACGGTCAGACAACAGATCCGCATAAATGAAAAAGCACAACAATATTATAGAGAATAGAGCGGATGAAGAATGGAGGAAGTGTCCATGGAATGTCAGAAAATTATGGCGTGTCTGGAGAGGTTATCACCAAGACAATATGCCTGTGATTGGGATAATGTAGGTCTTTTAGTGGGAAGAAAGGATAAAGAGGTCAATAAGATCATGATCGCATTGGATGCAACGCATGATGTGATCACAAAAGCAGTTGCAGAACAGGTAGATATGCTGATCACACATCATCCGATGATCTTTTCTTCTGTAAAACAGATCAATGATGATAATTTTATTACAGAAAAGGTACTAATGTTAGCGGAACATGGAATATGCTATTATGCGATGCATACGAATTTTGATATTGTAGGAGGAATGGCGGAATTAGCAAGCAGTCCGCAGTATCTGAATCTGACAGATGCGACACCGATCAGTTGTGAGCCCGGACAGACAGAAGGACTTGGAAGATACGGAAAGCTGCCTAAGCCGATGACTGCAACGGAGGTTGCACAGTATGTGAAAGAACGATTTGAGATACCATTTGTAATGTTATACCAGTCTCCGGACAAAGTGGAGAAAAAGTTTGATAAGATTGCGGTGTTGCCTGGATCCGGAAAAAGTGAAATGAAGCAGGTAAAAAGAGACGGATATGAGTTATATCTGACGGGAGATTATACGCATCACGAAGGACTGGATGCGGTGGATATGGGGATGACCGTGCTGGATGCAACCCATTATGGATTGGAACACATATTTATACACTTTATTCATGAATATCTGGAAAAGGAATTTGGAACGGATGCATTTTCGATTATAGAGGTGGACACGGGAATGCCGGTAAGGATAATCCAATAAGACAGTAAGAGAAGGAGGTCTGGCATATGATGCAGATTACAGTAGATGGGGTAAGACGGAAAGTTCAGGAAGAGATAACGTTAGAGGATGTGGCAAAGGAATATGGCCACTGTGAAAAAGGCGAGATTGTGCTGGCATATCAGAATCGTCATTTGTGTGAGTTGTTCAAGCAGGTAAAAGAAAATGCGGATATCACGTTTGTGGATACAACAGAAAAGATTGGAATCGAAACATATCGGCGCAGTATGATACTCATGATGATGAAAGCATTTCGGGATGTTCTCAAATTAGATGGTGCAACCGGAAGAATAAGGGTATTGTTTTCGTTAAGTAAGGGACTTTATTGTGAAATGGCGAGCCACCAGGCGGTGATCACAGATGAGCTGCTTCGAAAAGTGGAAGAGAGAATGCATGAATTGGTGCAGCAAAATGTTCCGATTGAAAAGCATACATATAACGCACATGATCTGGTAAAACGGTTTTCAAAACAGGGAAGAAAAGATAAAGTGCAACTGTTCAAATACAGACGGGCATCCAATGCAAATGCATATCTGTTAGAGGAGTTTGAAGATTATTATTATGGCTTTATGGTTCCGTCTACCGGTTATTTAAAACATTTTGCACTGTATCCGTATGAGGATGGATTTGTGCTACAGATGCCGGCGAGACGGGAACCGGATGTTGTGCCGGAATTCAAGCCGCAGAATAAGCTGTTTCAGGTCCTGAAACAATCCGATGAATGGGGTGTCATGCTTAACGTTGACACAGTTGGTGGTTTGAATGATGCAATCGCAGCGGGAGAGATTGGAGATCTGATGCTGGTACAGGAAGCACTTCAGGAGAAGAAAATTGCGGAGATTGCAGAGACGATCAAACAGCAGGATAAGAAGATTGTACTGATCGCAGGACCAAGCTCTTCCGGAAAGACTTCGTTTTCCCATAGACTGAGTATTCAGCTGAGGGCTATGGGAATGCGGCCTCATCCGATTGCAATGGACAATTATTTTGTGGATCGTAAATATACACCAAGAGATGCGGATGGTAATTTTGACTTTGAATGTATAGAGGCACTGGATGTAAAACAGTTTAATCAGGATATGCTGCATCTGCTGCAAGGAGAAGAGGTGCCAATGCCGACATTTAACTTTCTGGTTGGAGAAAGAGAATATAGAGGAGATTCCCTGAAATTACATGACAATGATGTATTGGTCATAGAGGGGATTCATGGACTGAACCCTGTGGTATCGGAACAATTGCCGGACGACAGCAAATTCCGTATTTATATTAGTGCATTGACCCAGCTCAATGTAGACGAACATAACCGCATTGCCACAACGGATGGGCGTTTGATCCGGAGAATTGTGCGGGATGCCAGAACGAGAGGGCACAATGCACAAAAGACGATTGCGATGTGGGACTCTGTTCGAAGAGGAGAAGAACGAAATATATTCCCATATCAGGAAGAAGCAGACGCCATGTTCAATTCTGCATTGATCTATGAGCTGAGTGTGATCAAGCCATATGTGGAACCATTGTTGTTTGCAATTTCGAAAGATGCACCGGAGTATCAGGAGGCAAAGAGGCTGTTGAAGTTCTTGGATTACTTTTTGGCAGTGGGTTCCGAGACGATTCCGAATAATAGTATATTGCGGGAGTTTGTAGGAGGAAGCTGTTTTCCTGTATGATGTCGAATAATGTACAATAAGTGAAAATATTGTGAAATAATTATAAAAATATTAAAAAAAATTGTGCAATATAGTGACAAAGCGACAAAGCTATGTTATAATAATTCTAATTTGAGATGATTAAGGAGGGCTGTTTAATGAGTGTATCAGGACAAAAGTTTGATTTACCACAGATGAAGTCGTATTTTGAAACACAGATACCCAATGTCAGATTGTTGAGCGACATGACGCTTAGCGAGACAGACTTCAAGAGCTTAGGCGCTAAACTCAAGTCAGCCTTCGCTTTTACAGATCGTAAGGATGGAATTGATGATATTATGATCTGTTATCTGGTGTATTGGGTATATGCGCTGATCTATTGGAACGAGGAGACAGGAATTCATGACGAATTGACAGATTTTTGTGCAAATCTGCCACAGTATCAGATCCGACATCATTTGCAGATGTTGGTAGATGCATTTGCGGATTATAACATTGACAAGTTCGGGTATCAGAACATGACCACAGAAGAACTTGCATCTGTTTTGATTGCACGTCATGCCGGAATACCAAATGATGAGAAGTATCAGGTGTTTGAATTGATCGACGATTATCGGAACCAGAATGTTTCGGTGGATACGATGGTAGATGATATATATGCACATCTGCCATATAAGAGTCAGTACATATTTTCTTTGTTAGATCGGAATTCGAGACAGGAGATTATATGGGAGATCCGTACATTAATGGCGGAGATCTGTTCTAAGGCGTATACGCGGGAAGAACTGTTACAGAAATATCCACATATATCGATCAGTTTGATTGATTATTGTTTCTATTGGCAGGAAGGCAAAGCGTTATTGACGCAGGCAAAGTAAATCTGTGAATCGTGTGATTTATTATTGAATCATTGCATACAAAAACGAGGAGCGGGATCATGAGATCTTACTCCTCGTTTTTGTATATAATATCTACAATGCAAAGTGACTCGGTCGATAAGCCGGGTTATGTCGTTGAATGATCATCTATCTAGACCTGCTGTTACCAACAGGTTCAAGCAACCTACCCGAAAACGTGACGGGCAGCCACATTGTTTTCTGTTCGGTCTTGCTTCGAGTGGGGTTTACAGAGCCTGCTTTGTTACCAAAACAGCGGTGAGCTCTTACCTCGCCTTTCCACCCTTACCAGTTACCTGGCGGTATATTTCTGTTGCACTAGCCTGGGAGTCGCCTCCACCGGACGTTATCCGGCACCC
>OLNZ01000367.1_pt1 | contig 47774 bp, 39 predicted proteins | sample 1672981 | NCBI WGS metagenome assembly OLNZ01 (sample SAMEA3136743, study PRJEB25190) | human gut metagenome | biome: human gut; feature: human-associated habitat; material: faeces | place: Austria | collected 2013 | reverse complement strand
CCGCACTCTCCGTCACATCTACGCGGCTCCCCGACGAAAGAAGGGATTCTTTTTTCGTTTTCGCTTTCCTGCGATTCACATGCCTGCGGCCAATCAACGTATGCCCGACGACTGCAGGCATCACCAAACATGTGTCAGATACGCGGCGTCGTCGGAGCGACGTGCGGCGGTGTCGGCACAGTCGAGTGCTGGCCGGCGGTTTCGTTGGCTGTCACCATCGCCTGCGTGATCTGGCTGTACATGTCCTGGTAGCCGCCAGGGGTGGATGCTGGAAGCACGACGGTCTTGGAGTTGTTGGATTCGCTCAAGGAGCGCAGCACGTCGAGGTACTGGTTAAACAGCACCACATTGTTCACATCGCCGATGTTCATGCCGACAGCCTGCAAGCTCTTGATCTGGTCGACGATACCGTTGGCGATCTCGCGACGGTAGTTGGCCTGGCCCTCGCCTTGAAGACGGGTCTTCTCCGCCTCGGCAGCGGCCTGGGTCTCGATCTGGATGCGCTGGGCTTCGGCGCGGTTGCGGGTGGCTTCCTTCTCACGCTGGGCGGCGTTGATGGAGTCCATGGCGTTCTTGACCTGCGGGCTCGGGTCGATGGCGGTGATCAGCGTCTTGACCACGGTGAAGCCGAAGCGGGACATCTCGTTGCCGACGGTCTTCTGCACGTCGAAGGCCACGTCGTCCTTGCGGGCGAAGGCGTCATCGAGGCTCAACGCCGGAATGGCGGAACGCAGGGCATCCTCCATGTAGGAGCGCAGCTGCCCGGCCGGGTCGCGCAGCTCGTAGTAGGCGGTGGCCACGTTTTCCGGGTTCACACGGAACTGGGTGGAGGCGACGACCGTGACGAACACGTTGTCGAGGGTTTTGGTTTCCAGCTGCACGTTGAGCTGGTTGACGCGCATGTTGGTTTTCATGGCGATACGGTCCACGAACGGGATACGGATGTGGATGCCCGCGAACTGCACCTTGTTGAACTTGCCGAAACGTTCGATGATGTATGCCTGCTGCTGCGGCACGATGAACAACGTGGACAGGAACAGGAACGCGATGATCAGCGCAATGACAAGGAGCGCTACAAGGAACGGCATGGCATTACTCCCTTCTTTGGTTTCTCTTTAAAGGTCTTGTCGCATGACCTTTCGTAGGTTCTGCAACCATTGCCGAACCCGAGTAAAAATTTACCAAAGAATGCAATCGTATGCAGACAATGTCCGCGAGCTGGGCAAGGGCCGTCCACGAACCAACCATCGCCTGTCCAGGAGCTGACCCACATACGCCCACGAGCCGGACAGAGGGGCGCTTTCCCCTGTCCGGTTCGTGAGATAGCGTGCCAGTTAATATTCAAATCCCTACCGATAGCAAAACTTTCAGGCATATACGTGTTGCGCGAAGGTGAACAGACTCTCGCCGGCATGACGGTTGAGATAGTGCTCATACGCGATGTCGAAAGCCTGACCGAGATCCTCGATGAGGTCCTGCTTGTCTTCGATGCCGACTGCGAGACGCACCAGTTCGTCGGTGATGCCGACCTTCAGACGCTCCTCGCGCGGCAGTTCGAAATGCGTCATGCGGCACGGCAGTTCGGCAAGCGATTCCACCGCGCCGAGCGAAACCGCCAGACGGAAGATATGCAGGTTGTCGAGCACGTCCGCAGGGTCGACGCCCGGCACCACTTCGAAGCTCAGTACGGCACCACCGCCCTTGAGACCGTTGGAGGCCAGCTCGTATTCGTGACCGGGCAGTCCCGGATAATGCACGGACTTGACCAACGGGTGCAGCAGCAGATAGCTGGAAATCGCACGCGCGTTCTCCTGCTGACGGTCCATGCGCAAGGCAAGCGTCTGGATGCCGCGACGCACCGAATCGCATTCGTTCGGCGCGAGCACGCCACCCAAACGGTTCTGCGCGAAGTAGACGCGCTTGCCCGGCTCATCGTCCTTGACCACCACGAGGCCGGCGTTGACTTCGGAATGGCCGGCCAGATACTTGGTGGCGGAATGGATGACGATGTCGGCGCCTTGGTCGAGCGGCTGCTGCAGATACGGGGTGACGAATGTGTTGTCGACGATGGCGATCGCGCCATGACGGTGGGCGATTTCGGCAATAGCCGTCACGTTGTTGACTTGCAGAAGCGGGTTGGTGAGCACTTCGAAGTACACGGCCTTGGCCGGACATCCATGCGCATTGCCCTTGGCGGATTCGCCGGACACCGCCGCATCGAGCGCCTCGTAATCGGTGGTGTCCACTTCCTCTACGATGACGCCCCAACGTTCGAAATACTCATGGAACAGCGAGTAGGTGCCACCGTAGATGTTCTTGCCGACGACGATGCGGTCGCCTGGCTGGAAGATCGACAGCACCGCGTGGATGGCGGCCAGGCCGGAACCGAACGCGAAACCGCGTGTGCCATGCTCAAGCTGCGCGATCTGCTTCTCCAGGAACTCGCGGGTCGGGTTGCCGCTGCGCGCGTAATCCCAACGGGGCATGGCCTCGACCGATTCGAAAGCATAAGTGGACGAGTTGTAGATCGGCGGATTCACGGCTCCGGTGTTGTTGTCGTTGACCGGCAGTCCGTGGACGAGCTGAGTGTTGAATCTGGTCATGGTGCGCACCCCCTCGGTGTGGTTTCCTTGCCGCGTGCCGTTCACGCGATCGCTGGTTCCTACTTAACCGTGTCTTGGAAAGCGCCACGCGCCGGAGATTATCGACGTTGCTTATACAACGTGCGAATCGCCATAGCGTTTATTTATGAGGGGTTATCGGATGGTACGAAACCTCCGGAAACATACACCCGCGTGGACTGTAAACGGTTTCGAAGGATGTGACATAACCGGCCCGGAATCGGCATGAAAAAGCCTTCCGCGGCGTGTGCCACGGAAGGCTTGGAAACAGGATTGACGGACGGCAGGCCGCCGTCAGGTCAGGTAAGAATCAAAGTTGGCCGCCTTCGACCACAATGTCATCCGGGTTGACGTCGGAGCCGTACACCGGCTTCAAAGTCTCCTCGTAATCCTTGTGGAAGAAGTTCTCCTTGCCGAGCTTCACGATCTCGTCGTTGATCCAGTTGAGCAGCTCCTTGTTGCCCTTCTGCACGGCCGGCGCGATGGTGTCTTCGTCACCGAGCTTGGTGATGCCCACCTTGAAGCCCTTGTTGGTCTTGGCCCAGGCCAGCACCTCGGTGTTGTCGGTGGAGAAGGCGTCGCCACGGCCGTCGAGCAGCGCGTTGTAAGCGTCGGCGTACTGGTCGTACTTCTGCAGCTTGACGTCGGGTTCGTTCTTCTCGAAATAGCTTTCGGCGGTGGTGCCCTTGGCGATGATCAGCGTCTTGCCCTTGAGCTGGCTCACGTCGGTGATTTCGGCGTTCTCCGGGGAGACCACGCCGAGCGCGACCTTCATGTACGGCTTGGCGAAGTCGACCTTCTCCTTGCGCTCGTCGGTGACGGTGAAGTTGGCCAGCGTGATGTCCACCTTGTTGGACGTGAGCACATCCACACGGGCGGCCGGATCGACGGACGTGTACTTGACCTTCACGCCCAGATCCTTGGCGAGACGCTCGGCGAAGACGATGTCGTACCCGGCGTTCTTGCCGTCCTTGTCGATGTAGCCGAACGGGGCCTTGTCGGAGAAGACGGCCACTTTGAGCACGCCGGACTTCTTGATCTCGTCCAGGGAGCGGGCGGTCACCTTGGACGTGGTGACGCCGCCGTTGGAGGCGTTGTTCTCCTCGCTCGGGGTGGCGGCGTTGGGACCGCAGGCAGCCACGGAGGCGGCCATGATCAACGCGGCCGATGCGGCCACGATGCTCTTGATTGTCTTGTTGATGATTGATGCGGTCATGGTTACTCCTCTCTTGTACGGATGACTGCTATCAAAACTTGCGATTACTCGGCGGAAGTTCCCGTCGGTTCCGCCGGCCTGCGATGCCTGTCGAATTCGAACGTGTGCAAGAAACGCTTGGCACGCTCGGTTTTCGGATTGGTGAAGAACGCTTCGGCGTCGTCGGATTGTTCAACGATGCCGCCGTCCTCCAGCATGATCACCTGGTCGGCGATGGCTCGTGCGAATTGCATCTCGTGCGTCACGATGAGCATGGTCTGGCCGGAATCGGCGAGTTCCAGCATCACGTCAAGCACCTCGCGCACCATTTCCGGATCAAGCGCGGCGGTGACCTCGTCGAACAGCAGCACTTCCGGATGCAGGATCAGCGCACGGCAGATGGCCACGCGCTGGCGTTGGCCTCCGGACAGCTCATGCGGCCAGGCATCCTTGCGGTCGGCGAGTCCGACGCGTTCCAGCAGAGCGATGGCTTCCTTCTCGACCTCCGCCTTGTCGCGCTTCTGCACGAGCGTCGGAGCGAGCGTGATGTTGCCGAGCACGGTTTTGTTGGGGAACAGGTCGTAGCTTTGGAACACCATGCCGACACGCGTGCGCAGCTCGCTGCCGCGCTTGCTGCGGCCGGCCGATTCGGTGCCCGGCTTGCCGGTTTCGATAATCTCGCCGTTCAGCGCGATGGTGCCGCCCTGAATCGGCTCAAGACCTGCGATGGTGCGCAGCAACGTCGACTTGCCCGATCCGGACGGGCCGACGATGACGAACACCTTGCCATGGGGCACGTCGAAGGAGATGTCGTCCAGCACTGGCTTGTCGGCATTGGCGTACCGCTTGACCAGATGCCTGATTTCAAGGCTTGTCTGCGATTTCCCGCTGTTTTGCGCGGTCTGCGTAACCTGTTCAGCCTGCTCAGTCATGCTTCCACCTCTTTTCCAACCTGCGGGCCACGATGGACAGCGGCCAGCACACGATGAAGTACATGAAGAAAATCGTTCCGTAAATCCACAAAGTGCCCGTCGGATACTGGAAACGGTTCGCGTCGATGATCTGCTGGCCCACCTTGATGACTTCCACCACGCCGAGCAGCACGGCCAATGACGTGGTCTTCACGATGCGCGTGGCAAGGTTCACGGAAGCCGGCAGCAGCCGGCGCAACGCCTGCGGCAGAATCACTTTCGTGAACGTCTGCCAGCCGCTCAATCCCAAAACGTACGACGACTCGTACTGCGCCTTCGGAATCGATTCGAGCGCACCACGCACCAGATCGCCCAGTTCAGCGCCGCCCCACAAAACGAAGACGAACACGCATGCGCCGGTCGCATCCAAATTCCAATTCCATGCCTGCGCGAAACCGTAGAAGGCGATGAACAGCAGCGCCAGCTGTGGCATGATGCGGATGAAATCCAGATAAATCCTGGTCAGCACCCGCACAACGGGATTTTTCATCGTCATCAGCCAGCCGACGATCAGGCCGACGGGCACGGACAACGCCACGGACACGCCGGCGATCCACACCGTGACCCACAGGCCCTGTAGCAGGCGCGGAATCACGCCCGGCTCGAGCAGAATCTCAGCGCCGCTCATAGTCGAACCTCCGTTCCAGCCAAGTGCCGAACAGCGAGATCGGCAGCAGAATCACCAGATACGCCACAATCAGCAGGAACAGCGACTCATAGGTGTCGTAGTACATGCCGATCAGGTCCTTGGCCATGTACATCACGTCGGCGAGCGCGATGGCGGACACCACGGACGATTCCTTGATGAGGAAGATCACATTGGCCACGACGCCTGGAATGGAGGTGCTGATGGCCTGTGGAATGACCACGCGGCTTAATGTCTGCCATTTGCTCAAGCCCAGCACGTATGCGGATTCGCGCTGCACTTCCGGAATGGTCTCCAGGCCGCCGCGCATCGCTTCGGCCATATAGGAGCCGCCGAGGAAGCCGAGTCCGACGATGGCGCACAGTTCCGCGGACCAGACGAGTCCGAGTTTCGGCAGGCCAAAATACAGGAAGTACAGCTGCACCAGCAACGGCGTGTTACGGCTCAGCTCGATGTAGACGCGCACGACCTGCCGCAGGACGGGGATGCGCGCGATCTCGATGCCGGCGCAGACCAAGCCGACCACGATCGCCAGGATGATGCCGAAGACGGAAATGAACAGCGTCATTTCGGCACCGCTGACGAAGAACGGCGCGTAGTGCAAGATGAACGTCCAGTCGAACACGCGCGCCTCCTTCTCTTCTCAACGGATTTTTCGTATTTGTTCCGGCGAACGCGGCTCATACTATCGCTTTATTCGCCACTACGAGCCAGTTTCGTTATCGGTTTTTCGTATAAGGACTTATCAGGTATCGCGAAACAGTCGTCCTGCGATCCCTCCAAGGTTCTTCTACAGTATGGCATGTTGGCGGATTGCGCCGTCGGCGCATATCGAAATGTGAAGATTGGGTATGCCTTGCGAGAGAGTATGCACATGCTCATTCGACATGCAACGATGGAGGATCTGGACGCGATCGAGGCTGTGGAGGCCGCCTGCTTCCCACCTGCGGAGGCCGCAAGCAACGAAAGCCTTACCGCACGCGTGGCCGCTTATCCGGACCATTTCTGGCTGTTGGTCAACACCGATGACGACGATACCCCGTTCCCCTCGCGTGTAGAGGACGGCACGTTGGTTGGTTTCGTCGACGGCATGGCCACAAACGAGCCGAATCTTGCCGATGCCATGTATGACGACGCCGATATGCATGACGAGCATGGCGATTGGCAGATGATTTTCGGCGTGGATGTGGCACCCGTCTACCAGCATCGCGGCTGCGCCAGCTATCTGCTGCGCCAGGTGATTCTCGACGCGGCACAGGCCGGACGCAAGGGCCTCGTGCTCACCTGCAAGGAACGGCTGGTCGATTTTTACGCACGGCTGGGATTCGTGGACGAAGGACTGTCCGAGTCGACGCATGGCAACGTGGTCTGGCATCAGATGAGGCTCGCGCTGACGCACGCCGTCGGCACGGGAAACCCTACTGCGAACGGCTCCGCCAAGACCGCGGAGCGTACCAATGATGCGGATACGACCGCCATGAGCGGCGTGGACCACGACACGGAAACCTTGGAGTTTCCGCAGGTCGAACCCACCGCGTGAAGAACGGCCGGCGAACTTCACGTGAACATCGCGACACGCCGACGATTTGCATTCCGCCGAGAATCCACGTAAGTTAGCACTCGCTTCGGGCGGTTGGCGCAGAGGTAGCGCACTTCCCTGACACGGAAGGGGTCACAAGTTCGAATCTTGTATCGCCCACGCGAAGCGGATGACGAAGCCGGGAAACCGGTGGAGACATCCCACGGGTGATTGGCGCAGCGGCTAGCGCACTTCCTTCACACGGAAGGGGTCATAGGTTCGATTCCTATATCACCCACTGGATGCCTGCTTCTCACGGCAGGAATCCTTTGCGGACATAGCTTAGTTGGTAAAGCGCAACCTTGCCAAGGTTGAGACCGCGGGTCCGAGTCCCGTTGTCCGCTCCAGCATGAAGCCTCACCGATTCGGTGGGGCTTTTCGTTTATCCGTTTGTCGGTATCCGACAACATGCCTCGGGTGGGAAGCAATCGGCGCTTCCCCCCCGTCTGTCTTTCGGTTCTATTCGCGCATGCCATCCCACGCGTAGTCGAGATGCATGAATTCGGGCACCTTGTACCATTTGACCGGATAGCCGGCGCCATGCGCGCAGAACACCGAATCCGGCGTGTTCTCCAAGTCGGATTCCGGATCGTAAGCCATGTTCTCGATCACCTCGTCGGCATTGTGGCACGGCTGGTAGCCGGCGAACACGCAGCTTAAATGGCCACGGCCGTGCGTGTACGCGTTCACGTCCATCGCATAGTCACGCATTTCGGATACCGGCGCCGTGCCGTTCAACACCATGTATTCGCCGTCGCCGGTAGGCGTGTCGAACGTGCCCGACATGCGCTGGATGTCGGCCATCGCATGTCCGACCATGTCCTGCGGCACTTCCAGACGGAAGCCGTACCAAGGTTCAAGCAGACGGCAATCGCCCTTCTTCTTCGCTTCCATCAGGCCCTGGCGTATCGCACGGTAGGTGGCTTGGCGGAAATCGCCGCCTTCCGTGTGCTTCAGATGCGCACGGCCCGTCAGCAGCGTGATTCTCATATCGGTGATCGGCGAGCCGGTGAGCACGCCCAGATGCTCGCGTTCCTGGAAATGCTGCATGATGAGGCGCTGCCAGTTGCGGTCGAGCACGTCCTCGCTGCACACGGTGGCGTATGCCATGCCCGAGCCCTGCGGCAGCGGTTCGAGCAGCACATGCGTTTCGGCGTAGTGTCGCAACGGCTCGAAATGGCCGATGCCTTCGATCGGAGCGGCGATCGTCTCCTTGTACAGGATGCTGCCCGGTCCGAACGTGACGTCCAGGCCGAAACGGTCGTGCATGATCTGCTGGATGATCTCCAGCTGCACCGCGCCCATCAACTGCAGGTGCACTTCCTCTAGGCGAGACTGCCAGACGACGTGCAGCAGCGGATCCTCGTCCTCCAGTTCGCGTAGGGCGACGAGACATTTGTGAATGTCGCACTCCCCCGGTTCCAGCGTGTACGTGAGCACCGGCTGGAGGACCGGACTGCCGGCGTCCCGCTCCATGCCGAGGCCTTCGCCGGGGAATGTCTGCGTCAGACCCGTGACGGCGCAGATGGTGCCTGCGGGGACCGTGTCGACGGTGGTGGATTTCGCGCCGGAATAGACGCGCACCTGGTCGGCTTTCTCATGCCATTGGCCGTCTTCGGCAACCGCATCCGCGTCGCCGGCGTGCGCGGTGCCGCTTAGCATCATCTTGGCCTTCAGTTCGCCGCCGGTCACCTTGAGCCAGGTCAGACGGTTGCCTTGCGCGTCATGAGACACCTTATATATGCGTGTGCCGAATTCGCCATTGTATTGCGGCTCTTGCGCGAACCGTTCGAAACCTGCGACGAACTGTTCTATACCGTCCATTTTCAGCGCTGATCCGAAATAGCAGGGGAACAGCTCACGGCGGGCGATCATGGCGCGAATGGTTTCGTCCGGCACGGTTTCGGTGTCGAGATACGCGTCCATGGCCGTTTCGTTTTGCATGGCGATCTCCTCCATGCGTTCGCCGTCAATCGGCTCGGTGAAGTCGACGCAGCCGTCCGAGAAGCGTTTCTTGAGTTGGGCGAGCAGTTGCGTTTTGTCGGCGCCGGGCGAGTCCATTTTGTTGACGAAGACGAATGTGGGCACCTGATAGCGATTGAGCAGTCGCCACAGCGTTTCGGTATGGCCTTGGATGCCGTCCGCGCCGGAGATGACGAGGATGGCGTAGTCGAGCACGGCGAGCGTACGTTCCGTTTCGGCGGAGAAGTCGACGTGTCCAGGAGTGTCGAGCAGGGTGATGGTGAGGTCGGGCGTGGCGATGACGGCCGGCTCGGTGAAGATGGTGATGCCGCGCTGCCGTTCCATGGCGTCCGTGTCGAGGAAGGCGTCGCCGTGGTCGACGCGGCCGAGTTTGCGTACTTGACCGGTAGCGGACAGCAGCGCCTCCGACAACGTGGTCTTGCCCGCGTCCACATGCGCCAGAATGCCCGCGACGATTCGCTTCATGGTCTCCCCTATCTTCGCAAGCCAATGGCTTGCCGTTCAATGGACAGGAAAGCCCCCGCACCGCATGAAACGACGCGAGGGCTTGATGGTGACCCCGGCCGGGCTCGAACCGGCGACCTTGAGATTAGAAGTCACATGCTCTATCCAGCTGAGCTACAGGGCCAAACTAAACACAGTATAGTCAGTTCGCACACGGTTGCCAACTCGACACGGCAATCACATCGCCTTGAGCACAATGCCGACGATGGCAACGAGCACGCCGACATATTGGATGCCGGCCACGGGCTTGCGGGGCACGCCAAGCAGGCCGAAACGGTCGACCAGCAATCCTCCGCCGACCTGACCGAGCAATACCAGCATCACCGTCATGCCGGTGCCGATATGCGCGGACAGGTACGCGTTGCACATCACCAGCGTCGCACCCAGCAATCCGCCTACCCACATCCACCACGGATTGCCTTTCTTCAGCGCGTCGCCGAGGCTGTAGGTGCGGTCGACGAATGCGACGACGATCGCAAGCGAGATCAGACCGACCACGAACGAGGCGAGCGATGCCTTCACCGGCGATCCCAACGCGACGCCCAGCTTGCCCAACAACGCCGTCTGCACGGCCGAACACATGCCGAACGCGATGCCTGCGCAACTCCACAGCACGGTCGCGGAACCTGGCACATGTACGGCTTTTCCGTCAGTTTCGGATTTTTCGGAATCGCCGGAATTTTCCGAACCGCCAGCCGGGCGATCGATGGCAGGCCTCAATCGCAGATTCGGTCCGGCGACGGCAAGCAGGAAGCCGACCAGCGTGATCGCCGCGCCTGCGATGCGCAGCGGGGAAATCGGCTGCGCGGTAGTGCCGAACCAGCCGAAAGCGTCGATCAGCAGGCCCATGACGATCTGCCCGGTGACTGGCATGATCACGGTTTTGAGACTGCCCAGTTTCGGCAGCAGCAGCACATTGCCGGTCAGGAAAGTGACACCGAACACGCCCGCGAACCACATCCACCATGGGCCGTTCGCCGCGGTGGCGGGAATCAGCGGATACGGGCCAAGCAGCAGCGTCAAAGTCAGCATCGCAATGAGGCCGACGCTGAACGACACCAGCGAGGCGCGCAACGGCGAGCCGATGGAACGGCCGAGCCGCGTGTTCACCGCGGTCTGCACCGGCGTGATCAGTCCGGAGAAAATTCCCAGCAATCCTTGCAGCATGTTCAGCCTTCCTACGTTTCTCGGCACACGCTTCCCGGCACAGATTATCACAGCACCAGACCATCAGCCGACGTAACAATAAACCCTTGAAATCCAATGATTCCAAGGGTTTTCATGCAATCCCAGCAAAAGGTGCGAACCGGCGACCTTGAGATTAGCGGTCAGGAAACCGGTCGACGGCCAAACGCTACTCGATAATCCAGCTCAGGCCGACGAGCACGATGACGAACAGCACGTTCACCGCGGTGTAGACGGCCAGATAACGGCCTTTTTTGTCCGGGTAGGCGCGCGTCACGTTCTTGTAGCCGATCAGCGACGCCATGGACGCGATCAGCGTGCCCAAGCCGCCCAGGTTGGTGCCGATGATCAGTTCACGCCACTGGTCGCAGAAGCCGGACAGCAGCAGCGTGGTCGGCACGTTGGAGATGAACTGGCTGGACACCACGGCCACTTCCAGCGGATGCGCGCCCACCAGCGAGGCGGCCAGCTCGTAGAATTCCGGCACGCGCTTCATATTGCCGATGAAGATGAAGAACATGCAGAACGTGAGCGGCAGTCCCCAATCGACGTTGCGGAACACGCGGCGGTCGCATAGCAGGAACGCCACGAACACGATGACGCACATCAACCACAGCGGAATGAAATCGCTCACCGCCAGCAAGCAGACGACGAACAACGCCGTGTATACGATCGTACGCCAGCCGCCATAACCGGCACCGTAGCCGGTCACGCGAATCTCGTCAGGCTGCGGCCGGTCGGAATGCGGGGCGAGTACGTTCTGTTCGATGCCGGAACTATCGATCGCGGAAAATTCGGAAACCGGTTTGCTGCCGAAAATCACGCAGGTGATGATTATCAGCAGAACGGCTGCGGTAGCGGAATACGGGGCCATGATGCCGATCATCTCGGACGTCGGCATGCCCGTCAACGCTTTCAGATACAGGTTGTGCGCGTTGCCGATCGGGGTGAGCATGCTGCCCACGTTCGCGCCGATGGTCATCAGCGTGCCGACAAGCACCGCATGCTCTTCCATGTGCGCCATCGTCAACACCGCGATTGCGAACGGCACGAAGGTGACCAACGCCACATCATTGGTGATGAGCATGCCGGAGAAAAACGGCAATGCGATCAACGTGAGCACCAGGCCACGCGCGGTTTTGACGTGATGCAGCAGGCGCGAGCCGATGATGCGGAACACGCCGATGCGCTGGAAGCCACACACCACAAGCATCAGGCAGATCAGCTGCGAGATGGTGCTGGCGTGGATGTAGCCGGCGTATTCCTTGTCTGGCGGCACGATGAAGCACGATATGAGTGCGAGTATGGAAGCGACTACGAGAATGGTCTCGTTCTTCAGGACCTTGACGATCAATCGCCGCATGCATTCCTCCGTCAATCCCGTTTGCAACCGCCTTGCACACCTTGCAAAACCCAAGCGATTTTCATGCAAACGCCTAGACCACTTTACCCAAAAATGCGACTAGCACGAACCCTCGGCGTGCTGCTTTTCCGACCATTCCAACGATTTTCATCCACTATTGCTTACTGCCGCATGCTTTTGCAAACCGGCAAAAGCGAAAATAAGACCCGCAAATCTTCACAAATTAACCCCGCGTGCGCCAAGATTTTGTCTAAAAATCATCTTCCGTTCGCCTTCGATTCACCATATGGGCGTGTCACGCAACGTTGTTGCCGAAAACACGCGACTGCAGGTCCTTGCGCAGCGTTTCCAGTTTGGTGATCTGTCCGAGCAGTTCGATTTTCTCTGCACCGTCCGGCAGTTGCGCCATGCGGCGCTGGGCCGCGCCGATCTTGCGCATGATGCCGGTATCAAGCAGTCTGACGATCAGTTCGGACGCGTACCGCCGCTCCTCCTGCGTCGGCTTGCGCAATTGCGCCGATTGTTCCTGCGACTCGCCTGTATTGCGGTTCGCGTCCGCTTCGCTCGGCGGCAATGGCAGCGGCATGACGGCCAGCTCGTTGATGACCGATTCGAGCATCGGACCGCCCGCCTTCGTCAGATTGTGCATCCACAGTCCCTGCGGCACGTCTTCCCCTGGAAGCCCGCCCGCCGCGGCGACCGCTTGGAACAGCGTGCGGAACACCGGCGTCATGAAACTCGACAAGGTCAGGCTGGCGAACATCGTCGGATCGACGGCCAACGGCACCTGGATCAGCGTGGCCATGAACTGCTGTTCGCAGATGAACACGGCGTCGTCGATGCGATAGTAGCTTTGGTCGGCCGCGTCGCGATGCTCCAACGCCTTGCGTGCGGCGGGATTCGCATACGGATTCGCGCCACGTTCCGCATATGCTGGTTCAGCCGACGGCCCCGCATTGTTTTGGAATCGACGTTTCGGCGCGTACGCGTCCTCGTCACGCATGTTCAGTTTGCGACGCTGGTACGCCACTTCGCGTTGCATGATGTCCAGATCGACGCCGATGCGACGTACCGCCTTGCGTGAGTACAGGTCGAGCAGCGAACGGTCTCGGATTTGCGCGATCAGCGGGGCGACCGCCTTGACCGCGCCCATCTGACCTGTCGCGTACGTGGTGTCGAAACGGTCGATTGCCGAATCGATCACGAAATCGTACAGCGGCCGCGCATTGGCGATCAGCGCGCGCACCGCCTCGTTGCCGCGTTTGATGCGCAGATCGCACGGGTCGAGGTTGTCTTCGGCGACCGCGACGAACGCCTGCGTCGAAAACGCGGCGTCCAAACCGAACGCGTGGATCGCGGCCTTCTGCCCAGCCGCATCGCCGTCGAATGTGAACACGACACGCGAGCTCAACGCCTGCCCCTCCACCTTCAGGGGGCCAACCAGCTGCACGGCGCCCAACGAATCGTCCGCGATCAATCGGCGGATGATCTTCGCATGCTCGGCGCCGAATGCGGTGCCGCACGTGGCGACCGCCGTGTCGATGCCGGCCAGATGCATGGCCATCACATCGGTATAGCCTTCGACGATCACCGCCTGGCGTTTCTTCACAATCGCCGATTTGGCAAGGTCGATGCCGTACAGCACCTGTGTTTTGCGGTACAGCTGCGTGTCGGGCGTGTTGATGTATTTCGCGTTGATCGTGTCATCCTCGTACAGCTTGCGCGCGCCGAAGCCAAGCGTACGACCGGTCGAATCACGAATCGGCCATGTCACGCGGCCACGGAAATAGTCGTATACGCCACGCTGGCCCTGACGGGCGAGTCCCGCGTCGAGCATCTCCTGCTGGGTGAAGCCTTTGCCGGCAAGGTGCCGCACCAGGTTATCCCATCCTTGGGGGGCATATCCGCAGCCGAACCGCTGGCAGTCGGCCTGGCTGAAGTTGCGACCGTCCAACAGCTTGCGCGCGGCGAGCGCCTCCTTGGTCATCAGCTGGGAGACGAAGTATTCCTGCGCCGCCTCGTTGGCTTCGAGCAGGCGTGCGCGTTTCGAACCGGTGTGCGCGGGCACGTTGTCGGCTTTGTCGTAATGCAGTTCGATATGGTATTTGTCGGCGAGCAGCTCCACCGCGTCACGAAAGTCGATGTTCTCCTGATGTTCGACGTAGCCGAACACGTCGCCGCCGAGACCGCAGCCGAAGCAATGCCATACGCCAAGCGCCGGGCGCACGGAAAAACTTGGCGTTTTCTCGTCATGGAAGGGGCATAGGCCTACGTATGTGCCGGTTCCCGAGGGTTTGAGCGTGACGGTCGCGGATACGATGTCATACAGGTCGGCGGTGGCGCGGACCTTTTCTATGTCTTCCTTCTTGATCATTCCCGGCATACGGTCCAGCCTACCAGCCCGTTCAGCAGAGAAGGGAGTGGAGGGTCAGGGCGGACGTGTCGGTCAGGCTCGCCACCTGGTCTATGGCCACGCGCAGGCGTTCGCCGTCGCTGCCGGCCTCACGCCAATCGTCGAGGAACACGTTCTCCAACGCGCTGGACGGTTTGGGATTGTCCGCCATGAACACGTCCACCAGATCGCCGACGATCCGCTGTTCCTCGCCGTGCATCGGCTCGCCGGGCTCCATGACGAAATGCACGGCGATGCCTTTCAGCACCACGATTTCGTAGCTGGTTTCCTCGGGAATCACCAGATCGCCGTTGTATCGGGTCAGCGGCTCGTTGCCGTACGTGTCCCGCGTGGCTTGTTCCACGGAACCGGCGAATCGGCCGATCAGATCGCTGGTCATGTTCTTCAATGCGGCGAGCGCGCGGCGCGAACCGTCGAAGTAGCCGGGGAACGTGTCGCGCCGGTGCATTCGTGCGAACGCGTCCACCAGTTTGTCGGCGTCCCATTGCGGACCGTACCAGGCGCGCGCGTCCTCGACGACCGCGTCGATCACTCCGTTTTCGTGCAGTTCGCCCGGATTGAACGCGCCGGTGGCGATGGCGTCCTCCACGTCATGCACGCTGTAGGCGATGTCATCGGACAGGTCCATCACCTGGCATTCGACGGGACGGCGGGTGGTGTCGGGCGCGTGTTGTTTGAGCCAGGCGAACACGTCCGTATCATCCGGATAGACGCAGAATTTCGCGCTGCGCTCCCCTTTCGGATGCGCGGCGGCTTCGGCAAGCGTCCACGGGTATTTGACGGCCGCATCGAGCGCGGCACGCGTCAGATTCACGCCTGCGGAACGTCCGTCGGGAAACAGTATTTTCGGTTCGAGGCGCGTCAATAATCGCAAGGTTTGCGCATTGCCTTCGAAACCACCGATATTGCCGGCGATTTCGGCAAGCGCACGTTCCCCATTATGGCCGAACGGCGGGTGGCCGAGGTCGTGCGCAAGGCAGGCGCAGTCGACCACGTCGGGATCGCAACCGAGCGAAGTGCCGATCTGTCGACCGATTTGCGCGACCTCCAACGTGTGTGTAAGCCGTGTACGTGCGAAATCGTCCGTGCCGGCTACCAGAATCTGCGTTTTCGCGCCGAGCCTGCGCAATGCGGACGAGTGGATGAGTCGGGCGCGGTCGCGTTGGAAGGCGGTGCGGGAGCTGGATTTGGGTGGTTCCGGAGCCCAACGCTCCTCGTCGAACGCGCTGTATCCTTCGCTCGTCATGATGCACCGCCTTCCTATGGGTGCGGCGGCTGCCGCCGCTTTTTACGGGATTACAGGATGCTTGCCGGGTCGAGCTTGGCGAGGTCCTCGGCGGACAATACGTCCGTGGCATGCTCGTACAGGCGCGGAATGCGGTTGCGCAGGCAGGTGAAGATCTCGTAGCTGATGGTGTCGGCGGCACGACCCCAATCGTCCGCGGTCGGTTCGGCGTAATCCTCGCCACGGCCCGGACCGAACAGTTCCACATTGTCACCTTCGTGAATGCCGAGTTCGGCGGCGGAACCGTGCAGGTCGAGGATGAACTGGTCCATGCACACGCGGCCGGACACACGGTACAGGCGCGGGCCTTCCGCGGTCATCACGCGCACCGGACCACCGGGCTTGGTCACGTGCTTGGCGCCTTCCATGTCGAATCCGGAGGCGGAGCGGTGGATGCCGTCCGCATAGCCGAGCGGCACGATCGCGGTGGACGTGTCGGACGGGGTCAGATACGTGCGGCCGTAGGAGATGCCATGGCCGGCTTCCACGTCCTTGACGGTGCCGAGCTGCGCCTGCAGGGTCATGGCGGGCTTCAGGCTATACGTGGACGGCGTGCCCATGGCCGGATCGGCTTCGTAACCGTACAGGCCGATGCCCGGACGGGTCAGTTCGAAGTGGATTTCCGGACGGGACAGCGTCGCCGCGGTGTTGGCGAGGTGGCGGATTTCCGGCGGAATGCCGGCCGCCTCCATACGACGGGTGAAGTCCTTGAACGTTTCGACCTGCATGTCGGTGGATGCCACGAATTCCGGGACGTCCGGCGCGTCGGCGACCGCCAGATGGCTCCACTGGCCGACGATATGCAGCACGCCTTCCTTGGCGAGCGGCACCAGTTTGGCGAGCGCCGCGTCGAAACCGGCGGGCGTGAAGCCGTTACGGCCGAAGCCGGAATCGACCTTCACATGCACGCGCGCCGTCTTGCCGAGCCTGCGTGCGGCCGCGGCGACGCCGTCGATGCCGGCGAGCGAGCCGACGGAAATGTCGATGTCGTTGTCGACCAGCTCGTCGAACGGCACTTCGGCGCCGCTGTAGACCCACGTCAGAATATGGCAGCGATCGGGGCCGATGCCGGCTTTGCGCAGCAGCAGCGCCTCATGCGATTGCGCGGTGCCGAGCCATGTGGCACCTCCCGCGAGCGCGGCGAGCGCGGCCGGAACCAGACCGTGGCCGTACGCGTCGGCTTTGACGATGCCCATGACGGCGGTGCCGGAATGCGGACCGCCGACGACGCTCACCAGGTGGCGCATGTTGTCGCGCAGTGCGGCGAGGTCGACGATGGCCTGCGCCGGATACCGCCGCTGGGCGGCCTTGTAGTTCGCTTTGCCTTGTTCGGAGGAGAAATCCCATTCACGTGTTGCGCTCAAAGTCATGGCTCCCATTGTCGCGCCGCTATGTGACAGGTATGGAACATCAGGGACATATGGTGAGACGATTCACGATGTTTTCACGATTTTGTCCGGCAGTGTTTTTTACACTTTCCATACACAAGGCTGTTGCGCATATCGCCGCGGCCTTTCTGATTTCTGGCGTTGAGGCGTGCCAGAGTCCCGGAAATCCGTCCGGTCCAGCCCATTTTTGAAACAATCACAGGGAATCTGACGACCATGGATCTATTTCGCAAGAAGTCGGTGGACCAACTTGTCTCCGAATCGACTCCTCTGAAGCGAACACTGAAAACCTTCGACCTGACCATGCTGGGCATCGGCGCCATCATCGGCACCGGCATCTTCGTGCTCACCGGCAAGGGCGCGCTCACCGCGGGACCGGCATTGTGCGTGTCCTTCCTGCTCGCCGCCGTCTGCTGCGGCTTCGCGGGCCTGTGCTATGCGGAGTTCGCCGCGATGGCACCGGTTTCCGGCTCCGCCTATTCGTACGCGTATCTGGCGTTCGGCGAGTTGATCGCCTTCGTGATCGGTTGGGATTTGATTTTGGAATACGCGTTGCAGGCGGCGACCGTGTCCGCCGGCTGGTCGGGCTATTTCAACAAGCTGTTGGAAGGCTTCGGCCTGCATCTGCCGGTCGAACTGACCGCCGCGTACGGCACCACGCCGGGAGTCACCACGTATTTCAATCTGCCGGGCTTCGTGATCGTGCTTATCATCACGTGGGTGCTGTCCATCGGCATCAACCAGACGAAGAAGACCAACGACATCATGGTGATGATCAAGCTGGCCATCATCGTGCTGTTCATCGTGTGCACCGTCTGGTACATCAATCCCGCCAACTGGAAACCGTTCTCCCCGTATGGCATCTACACGTTCCAGCCGGGTTCGACGCAGCCGTACGGCATCGTGCCGGCCGCGTCGATCGTGTTCTTCAGCTTCATCGGCTTCGACGCCGTGTCCTCCTCCGCCGAGGAGACCATCAATCCGAACAAGACGCTGCCGCGCGGCATCCTGATTTCGCTGGCCGTGTCCACCGTGCTGTACATCATCATGACGCTCATCATGACCGGCGTGGTGCCGTACAAGGAGTTCGCGAAGTTCATCGACGCTCCGGTGGCGGGCGTGATTCTCGAGACCGGCCTCAACTGGCTGGCGTTCATCGTGAACCTCGGCGCGTTGATCGGCATGACCACCGTCATGCTGGTGCAGCTGTACGGCCAGTCCCGCATCTGCTATGCGATGAGCCGCGACGGACTGTTCCCGAAGTTCTTCGGCGAAGTGCATCCGAAGTACCGCACACCGTTCAAGGGCACGTGGTTCTTCGGCATTCTGACGGCCATCGCCGGCGGTTTCATCAACATCAACGTGCTGTTCGAGCTGGTGAACATCGGTACGCTGTCCGCGTTCATCATCGTGTCGGCCGGCATCCTGTGGATGCGCAAGACCCAGCCGGACGCGCATCGTGGCTTCCGTGCGCCGGGCGTGCCGTTCACGCCAATCTGCGCCATCATCTTCTGCCTGATTCTGATCTTCGGTTTGAATTGGGAGACGTGGGTGCGTTTCGCCGTGTGGTTCGCGCTTGGACTGGTCGTGTATTTCACGTACAGCCGCAAGCATTCTCAGCTTAACGAGCCGGGACTGTTCTAATCATCCCTTCATATGGAAAAGGACGTCTCCCGCAGTTTTACGGGAGACGTCCTTTTTTCTACGTTTCTATGTATGCGCAATCACCATTCGTGACGCTGGTAGGCGATACGCGTGGTATCGGTGGGGCGGTCAAGCAGTTGGATCAGGCCGCAGCGGGCGAATCCGTTCGATTCGAGCACGTGCTGCATGGCCTTGTTGTTCGGATGCGTGTCGGCGCGCACGTTGCCGTAATGTTCGATGCACCAGTTGATGCAGTCCTTGGCCGCGCCTTTGACGATTCCCGACGAGGCGATGCGGTGGATGGTCACATACGAGTCATCGTCCAGCCAGGCGCCGTCGATATGCGCGTAGGTGGGATCCTCGCCCGTGCACAGGGCGAACTGGGCGAGCACACGCTCCTTGCCGTCAGCCTCGTCCACCAGCAGCATGGTGCGCTGCTGGCGAATGTCGTCAAGGATCACTTCCTCACGTGGGAACGTGTTTCCCCATTGCGTGGGATTCCCGTTGGCCGCCATAAGCTCACGCGCATGCTGGTAGATTTTCAGCATGACAGGCAGATCATCCATGGTGGCACGACGGAACCGACGTTCGGAAGTGGTTTCGCTCAACCCTTTCACCTCAATTCGACTGTATACCTCTCTCAAGCATTCCAGCCGTCCAAACTACCACGCCCACCGCACAGGCATGGTAACGCTCACACAAGGCGGCGTTCGAACGGGTCGGAGCTGATGCCCTTGGCGAGGATGTCCTTGCACCATTCCTTGGCGGTGAACAGGCTGTGGTCGCGGTAGTTGCCGCAGCTTTCGATGGTGGTTGCCGGCACGTCGTCCCATGTGGCCTCGTAGGCGATGAATTCCAACGATTCCTTCAATGCGCGAGCCACATCCTCGGTGGAATGCTCGCCCCACGTCAGCAGGTGGAAGCCTGTGCGGCATCCGAACGGCGAGCAGTCGATGTAACCGGGGATGCGTTCGCGCAGCAGCACCGCGATGGTGTGTTCGATGGTGTGCAGTCCGCCGGTCGGAATGGCGTTCTCGTTCGGCTGCACCAATCGCAGGTCGTAGTTCGAGATCACGTCGCCGTGGGGGCCGGTTTCCGTATCGATGTAGCGCACATACGGCGCCTTTACTTTGGTGTGGTCCAATTGGAAGCTTTCCACCACCGGCTTGTCTTCCGCCATGTTCTGTCCTTTCGTTGTTGTGTTCACATTCCACTATTCACGGTTCGCGGGCTCAACGTCAACCGTCGTGCCATGCGTGTCGGTTATGGCCGGTTCAAGCCTCGTCGCCGGAATCCTCCCGAATCGCGGCCATGAACCGTTCACCGTACTGTTTGAGCTTGCTTTCCCCCACACCGTTGACGGCAAGGAACTGGTCGTCAGTGATCGGCTTGACCCGTACCATGTCACGCAACGTCTTGTCGGAGAACACGATGTACGGCGGTTTGCCGAGTTCGCGCGCGATGTCCAGTCGCAGCGCACGCAGCTTCTGGAATAGCGCCTCGTCGCCGTCATCCGGCACGTACGATCCGACAGCGGGAGTGGACACGTCGGGCGTTCGACGCGCACGGGCGTCAGCACGTTTGATCTTCTTGATGTCGTAATGGAATTCGGGTGCGACCGTTTCCGCCGCACGGGGTCCGAAGCCGACGATCGGCAGGCGTCCTTCCGCGATCGTCAGGAAGCCGTCGGTGGCCATCTGGCTCAGCACGTCGCGGATGCGCGCTTCCGGCACTTCGTCGAGCATGCCGAACGACGGCAGGCTTTCGGGGTTGAGATAGCTTAGATCCTGTGCCTTCGAGCCGCGCAGCACCTTGACGATTTTGCCGCTGCCGACATGCTGGTTCACATCGTGCACGCAACGGCTGATGGCTCGGGCGATGTCGGTGACGTCGATGGTTTCGAATGTGTGCTCGCAGTTGGCGCAACCGCCCACGCATTTGCCGTCCGTTTTCGCCGCCGCGCCCGCGGTTTCGCCGAAATACCGGGTCATGTACGCGTGCAGGCAGTCCGTGGTACGGCAGTAGCCGACCATCGCGTCGAGCAGCCGGCGTTTCGACGCGCGTACGGCTTCCTGCTCTTCGGGAGTCAATCGTTCGTTTTCGTAATCCGAATCGAGCAGCCGGCGGCGGGTGACGATGTCCGATTCGTTCCACAACAGCGTGCAGCGGCTTGGTTCGCCGTCTCGTCCGGCGCGACCCGCCTCCTGGTAGTACGCTTCGATGGATTCGGGCATGTTGTGGTGGATGACGAACCGCACGTTGGATTTGTCGATGCCCATGCCGAACGCGTTGGTGGCCACGACCACGGGCACACGGTCGGTGACGAAATCGCGTTGCGCCTTCTCTCGTGCGTCGGCGCTCATACCGCCATGGTAGGCGACGGCGATGGTGCCGATATCCGACACATCCGCACCCCCTGCGGCACGCAATTCGGCGACGGCGCTGTTAAGCGATTCGGCGAGCGCTTCCGTTTCCTTGCGCGTGGCGCAGTAGACGATGCCGGATTCGTCCGGATGGCTGGCGATGTAGGACGCCACCCAGGATGCTTTGTCTTTGCGTGGCATGCTGATGACGTCGAAATACAGGTTCGGCCGGTCGAAACCGGTGACGGTGATGGACGGTGTGTGCAGGCCCAGAATCGAAACGATGTCGCGGCGCACGCGTTCGGTGGCGGTGGCGGTGAACGCGGCGACCGTTGGACGTGTGGGCAGTCCGGCGATGAATTCGCCGATGCCAAGATATGAGGAACGGAAGTCCTGCCCCCATTGGGAGACGCAGTGCGCTTCGTCGACGGCGACGAGCGAGATCGGCACACGGACGGCGAAGTTGCGGAATCGTTCGGTTTCCAAACGTTCCGGCGCCACGTACAGCAGTTTGATCTGGCCGGAGAGCGCCTGCGCGAAGACGAGATCCTGTTCGTCCGGCGTCTGAGTGGTGTTGATGAACGCGGCCGGAAGGCCCACGTCGTTCAGGGCGTCGACCTGGTCGCGCATGAGTGAGATCAGCGGCGAGATGACGATGGCGACGCCCGGCAGGATCGCTGCGGGAATCTGATAGCAGATGGATTTGCCGGCGCCGGTGGGCATGACGCCAAGCACGTCGTGTCCGGTGAGGATGGCCAAGACGATGCCGGATTGTCCAGGACGGAACGAATCGTAGCCGAAATAGCGGTTCAGCGCCTCCAATGCGCGGGGGTCTACGGAATCGGCGGAATCAACAGCTTGCGTCATGGTTTCCAAGTGTAGCAATGCCGTGCGTTGACCGCGGAGAGCGAAACGGCCGGCGCGGGTCTTGCCCATGCCGGCCGTTTCATGCTTCTATCGGAAATAGGGAATTCAGATCTGGCGGAACGCCTGCTCCAGGTCGGCGATCAGATCGTCCGCGTCCTCAAGGCCGACGGACAGGCGGATCAGGTTGGCGGGCACTTCGAGCGTGGTGCCGGCCACGGAGGCGTGGGTCATGGCGCCCGGATGCTCGATCAGGGATTCCACGCCGCCCAGGGATTCGGCCAGGGTGAACACTTTGGTGGCTCCGGCGAACGTCTTGGCCGCTTCGAAACCGGCGGCGATCTGGATGGAGATCATGCCGCCAAAACCGCCGTGCATCTGGCGTGCCGCGATGTCGTGGCCCGGGTGGGATTCGAGCCCCGGATACCATACGCGTTCCACTTCGGGGCGGGTTTCGAGCCACTGGGCCACTTTCATGGCGTTGCGGCTGTGCTGCTTGACGCGCAGGTCGAGGGTTTTGAGGCCTCGGATGTCAAGCCAGGAGTCGAACGGGGACGGCACCGCGCCGGCCGCGTTCTGCAGGAAGGCCACCGCGTCGCGTGTTTCCTTGTCGTTCAGGACCACCGCGCCGCCGACCACGTCAGAGTGGCCGCCGATGTACTTGGTGGTGGAGTAGACGACCACGTCGGCGCCGTCTGCGAGCGGATGCTGCAATACCGGGGATGCGAAGGTGTTGTCCACGACCACTTTGGTGCCGTGCGCGTGCGCCACGGCCGCGGTGGCGGCGATGTCGGTGATGTTGAGCAGCGGGTTGGACGGGGTTTCCGCCCAGATGTACGCGTACTGCTTCTTGGCGAGCGCGGCTGAGACGGCGGCCGTGTCGGTGATGTCCACCACGTCGAGGCCGATGCCCCACGGCACGAACACCTTGGACAGCAGACGGTAGGTGCCGCCGTACACGTCGTTGCCGAGCAGGATGTTGTCGCCGGGCTTCAGGGTGGAGCGCAGCAGCACGTCGATGGCGGCAAGTCCGGAGGAGAAGCTTAACGCGTATTTCGCGCCTTCCACGGCGGCGAGCTGCTCGTCGAAGCTGTTGCGGGTCGGGTTGATGGAACGGCTGTAGTCGTAGCCGTTGCGCAGGCCGCCGACGCCGTCCTGCTTGAAGGTGGAGGTCATGTAGATGGGGGTGACCACGGCTCCGGTGGTCGGGTCGGGTTCCTGGCCTGCGTGGATGGCGCGGGTGGCGAGAGCGGTGGCGTTGAGGGCTTCGGCGTTGGTCGAGATGGTCATGATGGGAACTCCTTGGAAGTAGCGGATGGTTTGGGTCGTTCGGATGATGGGCGTTGGTTTCAAAGGTGCGATCGGGCTGCCGGACAGTCGTTTGACGGTCTTTTACAGGTACTGTTCGGCGAGGCTGGGCTTGGTGGTGCGTTCCACGACGTCGGCGAATCCGTTGGCGCGCATCCAGTCGTCGTTGAAGATCTTCTCCATATAGCTGCGGCCGGAATCGGGCATCAGCACCACGACGAGCTGGTTTTCGTCGAGGTCGTGCTCGCGGGCGTATTTCAGCGCGGAGAACACGGCCATGCCGGATGAGCCGCCGACGAGCAGTCCTTCCTCGTTGGCGAGGCGTCGGGTCATTTCGAAGGCTTCCGCGTCGGTGACCTGCACGATCTCGTCGGGAAGGCTCCGGTCGAAGGCCTTCGGATAGAAGTCCTCGCCGACGCCTTCGATCTGGTATTGGTGCACGTCGTTCGGGTCGGAGTAGATGGAGCCTTCCGGATCGGCGCCGATGACCTGCACCGCGCCGTTGGACACGTCCTTCAGATAGTGTCCGGTGCCGGAGATGGTGCCGCCGGTGCCGATGCCCGCCACGAAATGCGTGACCTTGTGGTCGGTGGCCTCCCAGATTTCCGGACCAGTGGTGTGGTAGTGGCTTTCGGGACCGTTCGGATTGTCGTACTGGTTGGGGCGGTAGCCGCCGGGAATCGCCTTGGCGAGGCGGTCCGCCACCTGGTAGTAGGAGCGCGGATCGTCCGGACCGGCGTCGGTGGGGGTTACGACCACTTCGGCGCCGTATGCGCGCAGCACCGCACGCTTGGCTTCGGAAACCTTGTCCGGCAGGGTGAAGATCGCACGGTATCCGCGCTGCAAAGCCACGAGCGCGAGTCCGACGCCGGTGTTGCCGGAGGTCGGTTCCACGATCACGCCGCCGGGCTTCAGTTCGCCGCTGCGTTCGGCCGCGTCGATGATGCGTTCGGCGATGCGGTCCTTGGACGAGCCGCCCGGGTTCAGGTATTCGACCTTCACCGCGATGGTGGCTTTGATGCCGTCGGTCACGTGGTTGAGTTTGACGAGCGGGGTGTTGCCGATGAGTTCGGACAGGGAATTGTGGATGGTCATGACGTTTCCTTTGCACGGTGCGGTTCGTGGGCTTTTCGAATGGTTTTGGTTTCGTATGTTCGAGAAGCTCGCGTCCGTCGCGTGCAGTTGTTGAAACGGGACCTGTTGCGATGCTGCCTTGCTCATTCGCGTGCGTCGCGTGCGCCAACCTCGGCTGATGCGCTATTTCGAATGATCGTTTGGCGATTCGCATACGGCCTGCGATATGCGCGACCGCTTGTTGGAATGTCCTATCTCAAGTTATGCGTCGATGAACCACGCGCCCCTCGGGCGGTTGGTCAGCGACAGCAACAACATGAGAAATTGAACATGGCTCATACGATAGCACGGACGTGGACATCGGCGTGTTGCCCATGCCGAGCATCGTCACCACCATACCGGCAGCAACTGCGGAACACGCACCTCACGACGCCGGATCAACAGCCAGCACAACAAGTTGCCGAAAATCATCACACCTACGAAAAGCACCATCATCGGCCAGAACGTGTAGGCCTGATCGTATACGAGACGCTCGTTGGACGTTCCGTACATCGCCGCGGACGCCGCTTGCCCCTCACGCCACATCAGACACCAGCGTCCCCGCAGTGCCTCGAGCAGTTTCCATATCATCGGATTGACATCGGTGGCGGTTCTGTTCAACAGCCATGGACGCGCGACCCATGCTATGCATGCCGACACCGCCAGGGCGATTGCCCCGTACCGATTGACCTGCGCCAGCAGTTCCCCGACGCATTGACCCAGAATCGCCACCGAGGCGGTCAACAGGAACAGCGCCAGGAACAGCAGCATCGGATTGGCCGTATCGCCTCGCACGCCTGTTCTCATGGCCGCGTATGAACCGCCCAGATCACGGTTCAGGAATCGCAATCGTCCGAATGAATCGGATGGTGGCACACAAGCCAGCCACTGCAGGTCACTGCCGACACGGAACGTGATGAGGATATCGGCATCATGGTTCGGCGTCAGCACGAACCCCAACGTCATGACCACCGAGCAGGCAAGGGAGAAGCAAAGATTGGCGAACATCTCGGTCCAGAAATACACGGCCCGGCCCACGCCCATGGATATCAGGGAACGAAAGCCACTGACAGCCAGAACCGCCGTCAGAACCGCGCACATCACCAACGTCGGGCCAAGCACATGGTATTCCACCACATAATGACCTCCGGATACCAAGGCCAAAATCAGACCCCACAGCCACGGCACGCAATAACCGGCCAACACGTACGCCATCAACACGACGCAACACGCGGCAAGCTGCCTTGTCAGCGCGAACCGCATCCCGGCCGACAAGCCTTTCACTTCATCCATCATGACGCATACCCCTTGTCCATGCCGGTAATCTGGATGACATACTCATTGAGATCGAAAGACCTCATGACAACGTCCTCCGGCATCGGTGCAGATGGCACGCCACGCACGCCGACAGTCAGCAGACCACCGAGAACGGTTTCCGACAGCGTACGCAAACCATTGTCGGCCAAGTACCGCCGCACCGATCCGACCGGCCCCGACAGCATCCGCCCACGTTGTGCCAACTCGTTCATGTCGAAGGATTCCAGCACCCGCCCATGGTCGAGGACCACGGCATGTTCGACCAGTCCCTCCACCTCCGTTATGAGATGGGTGGATATGATCATGGTGCGAGGTCTGTCGCCATACGACTCAATCACGAAGCGGTAACACAGGTCACGGGCCGCAGCGTCAAGACCATCAGTCGCTTCATCAAGCAACACGATATCGGTCGGCGCGCAAAGCGCGGCAACCAGCTTCGCCGCGCCACGCTGACCGGTGGACAGTCTCATGAAACGAGCATCAGGCCGCAGCCCGAAAGCCTGCATCATACGCCCCGCCAACACATCATCGAATCCGCCGTATCGCCGCGAGATCAGACGGAACACCGATCGCAGACGCCATTCGACAGGATATGGCCAAGTCTCGTCCATCAGCATGAGACGTTCCCACATGCCGCCGCCATCCGTCATACGGTTGCCGTCGAACGACACACTGCCGGCATCGGCCACGAGTCGGTTCGCGATGATGTTCAGCAATGTGCTTTTGCCGGCACCATTGCGCCCGAACAGACCATGTATCGCACCGCTCCGTAATTCCAGATTCACTCCGTTGAGCAGGGACGTTCCATGACGGCTCCTGCTCAGATCGCTGATGACCAGACTCATCGATAGGTCCTTCCGATGATGCGCTGTAGTTGTTCGCAGCTGATGCCAAGCGCCTTTGCCTGCGCGACGAGTTCGACGACCCGCGTGGTGAGCAGTTCCTCGCGTTTGGCGTCACGAGCCTTCTCCCGTGCTCCCGTGGTGACGAACATGCCAAGGCCGCGTCTTTTCTCCAGCAGACCCTGATCGACCAGGAGATTCATGCCTTTGAGCACCGTGGCGGGATTGATCGCATACGTGGACGAGATCTCGGTGGTGCTGGGCACCTGTTCGCCTTCCGCGAAGGCACCGGAGACGATAGCTTCGCTGATTTGTTCGGCCACCTGCCGGAACAATGGCGTCGTTCCCGAAAAATCGAATCGCATCCGACGCCTCCAGCCGCCTAGTCGGTTCAATATCAACGTCATCCACTCTAACCGTTGGTCTGCCGCGATGCGGCAACGAACAGCCGGCGAAGCATCTCTCAAGGACACGGCACACGTCATGCGCGTGCCTTGAAATAGGCGAACAACTGCCGTTCGCGGATCGTCATACCCCCAACCGCAGTCCCGGCAAGCATCCCGACCGACATGGCGCCCGGAACACGGCATAGCATCGCGACAACCGGCATCGCGTCACCGGATCCGGTCAATATGAGCGGCACGATCGCGACAACCGGCAGACATGCCACGCAAGACGCCGCCACCGTGGCCAGCGTCTCCAAAAACAGCTGCAGCAGCATCGCGGTTTTCGGATACCCCGCATGCAACGCGCTCGCTATCTCGATTCTGCGCATGCAAACCGATGCGAACCCCAACGCCATTGCGATGACGAACATCAACAGTGGCGCATACCGGGTGATGCGGGCATCGAAATCCGCCGGGCCAGGCATATGCGACCCCAGCATGGTATTGATCCGGCTGATTTTCGCATGCGGCGTTTCGTTGCTTCCACTCGTCCCGGCAGAGGTGGAGCTCGCAGCGGCGCCGACACCGGATTCGGCATCGGCGCGAATGGAGACACGCAGCAGGCTTTCGATACCGTCGGGAACCGGCCACGCACGGACCAGACAGGTGTCATAGGCCTTGGTATCGTTGCCGGGCGAGATAATCGCATAGCCGTATGTTGGTTGCCTTCCGTCGCTTGGCCAATCGAACGTCGCGGAAACACGCATGCGTGCGCCACCGACGAGCGGCAGCACCGTGCCGGCATGCGCGCCATACGTGCGCGCCACAGCCGTCGACATGATCACACCGGAATTGTCCTTTCGTATCCCTGTCGCCGCGAATACCTGCGCGACATGTGCGCTTGCCTCGTATGTCGGAATCTCGGTCGCGGGCAATGACGCGATGCGCACGCGGTCGGACGACTGCCGGAGGGCGGCGGCGCCCAGCACTCCGTTCGCGGAACGCAGCCCTTCGCAGGCCGCGCCGTCGATTCCTCCCTGCAAAGTGATCGCATAGGTGGAGGCACCTGATTCCTTCCATTTCCGGGCATCGCCGATCAACCCCGTCATCTGCGTCAGGTCTGCGCACATGCATGCGACCGCGCATATCGACAGCAGCAGCCAGATAAGCGCGCATCGGCTCGTACCAGTGGCGACGTTGCGCCAAGTCTCACGCAGCACCGCTTTCAACCGCATCGGTTTCATTGGTAATCCTCCAAATCGATGACATCGGTGGCGGCATCGCGCGTACGATGATCATGCGTGGCGACCACCACGATCATGCCCCGTCTTGACAACGCGTCCAACCTCGCGTTCACCGTATCCGCCGTATGCACATCGAGCTGCGCGGTCGGCTCATCGACCAGCAGCAGATCGGCGCCCGACGCCACGCCACGCGCCAGCATGAGCCGTTGAGCCTCTCCTCCGGACAGCTCCCGGTATTCGCTGGACGCGCGCTCCGCCAGACCGAACTGGGCAAGCAACTCGCGCGCGCATGCCTCCGCCTGCGGCACATCCAACCCCCGCGCAAGATAAGGCAGAGTCACATGGTCGATCACGCTTCGGCGCGCCACTCCGATGGGATTTTGGAACACCCAGCTGGTTTTCCCGATGTTCAGCCGCTGAATGGATCCTTCCGACGGCTTCACCCATCCCGCCAGTATGGACAACAATGTGCTTTTGCCCGAACCGGAAGGCCCCACCAGCGCATACACGCAATCGGGCCGCAGGTCAGCATTTAACGAACGGAACAGCCAAGTGTCTCCAGTGAATGTGTGACCGACATCGCGCAACGTCACCAGTTTTCCCGGCGTCCGCTCATCATCCCCCTTCATCAGAGGACCCGTGGAATCAACGGGATCACTCATCGGCATGGTTTGCCTCCTTGCGGATTCGTGCGCACTTTGCCCAATGCCGCGCCGGAATCGACCGTGGCCATTGAGCGCCCCAAACGGGAGCCGATCACGGTGACCGCGACGGGCTTGCCATCGGACACCACGCAGGCCTGTTCATCATGTTGCGCGTAGAAAGCGGTGGGTGGCAGCGACCATACATCGATTGGAGTTTTCAGGAGCCATTGCAGGGTGAAGGTCACATCCGACGCGCCATCCGACGCGCCATCCGACGCGCTCTCGGAGGACTCAGCTGTGCCGGACGCCTGCCGATAGGCGTCGCTGCCCAGCAATGCAGCCAGCGTCGACGAGTCGGTGATTGCCGTCGTTTGTTGCGGCATGTCGACCATTCGACCGTCCATGTCAAGCACCCGATCTCCTGCGACCACCTCGTCCTGCGGCATGGTCACGGATACCGATTGCGATTGCGAATCGGTGGTCAACAGTTCGGATTTCACGTCGATTGATGCGCCGATGCCGGCAACGCAGGAACGGATCGTCACGGATTGCCCATCCAACCACACGTAAGCGTCTTTGGTTAGCGTCCACCCGTTGTCCTTGACCAGCCGTGCCGCGCCGACGGTATCGGCGAGCGCATTGTATGCGAGAATCGTGTCCCAGGTCATCGCATCGCCGTCGGGGGCCGCATATCCAAGCCGTCGCAGCTCGGCGTTCAGCGCCGCCACGTCGCGGCCTCGCATACCGGACTGCAGGTCGCGGAACGGCGGAACGGCGGTATGCAACGACAGCAGCGGCACTTCATCCACTGCGATGAAGCTTGTTCCGGAATCGATGGTTTGTCCGGGCGCGCAACCATAGGCGGTGATGGTGCCCGATTTGGGCGAGGCCACGGTGCGCCCCGTTCCGGTATGGACCGTGACGGTGACGTCTCGAGCATCATCGAACCGGCTTTTCGCCGCAGTGATCGAGCCGGAGGCCGTTGAGGATCGCAACGATTGGGGTATGGCCGGTCGGACCAGCAGGAATCCGCATCCGACGCCTGCCGCCAATGCGATGACCACCAACAGCGCGACGACCGACATGGCCAATGGCTGACGTCGTCGCGTCGCCGGCCGCCGCTTTCCATCCGCATCCGTCCGTCGGTTCCGAACATGCGACCATGCTCTGACGGGTGTTTTGCCGCCCGCCATCACAATGCCCCACATTGTTCGATGATGGCCGCTTTGCGTTTGTCGTAGGCGGGATTGTCCTTGAGGGCGTATTTGCCGATCAGGTCATCGAAGCTCGTTCCGCCGGATTCGCCCATCGTCGCCAGCTCGTCGTAGGCGTCGGCGGTCACGGAGTCGTCCACGATGCCGTGTTTTTTCAGGCAGGCCAGTGTCTTGTCGTTCTGCTGGCGCGCGAGTTGGTCGTTATCGACGTTCTCGGGATTCTCCTTGAGGCTCAGATACAGGTCGACGATGTTCTTGTATTGGGTCTCATTCTGGCAGGCTTCGTCAGCGGCATTGGTGGCGGCAATCTCATCTTCGCTCAAGTTGCGCTTGTCAAGCGCGTCGTCTCCGTAGGACGGGCTGATCGACCCACCGGGGTATCGCGCCTCGCCGGTGTCCACTGTGATGCCTTTCGAGGTCAGGCATTGCGCGTAGCTGGAACCGAGCTGGACCAACTCCTCTTCCGCGATTTTGCCGTCCTCGAGAATCTGGGCGGCTTCAGTGCTACCGGAGTTCTTGATTTTTGCGATTTCGTCCCGATACGACGCGTCCGCGGCGTTGGCGTCCGCATCGCCGCTGATGGCGGACGCCTGGCCCCGTGACGACTGCTCTTGCTTCCGATCTCCTGCCGTGCCGCACGCGCCCAACGATATGCTCAAAGCAAGAACCGTCAGTATTGTCACGATTCGCCGTGGCCGTTGCATCCCGTGGCTTTGATATGTTCCATGCGTCATCGCAGTCCCCCGATCATGAACATCCGGTCATGCCGGACCATCCATCCTGTTGGTTACATGGTTAGTTACATAACTAACTAACCATGTAACCAACAATATCGACCGACACGCAATCGGTCAAATCGTTATAGAAAAGAGACGCACCACGAATATGCGAGACGGTATGGCGCGCACGGATGAGGCATGCGGAGCGACACCTACAGCGAGGCGGCCTGCACCAATCGCTTGGTGTACTCGTCCTGCGGATGGCCCAGCACCTCGGAAGTCGCGCCGGTCTCGGCCACGCGGCCGTCATGCAGGACCAAAATGCGGTCCGCGATGTGTTGCACCACGCCCAGATCGTGGGACACCATGATGATCGCCATATCGGGTTCAGCGTTGCGGATGGCTTCGAAGGATTCAAGGATCCGGACTCTTGCGGCCACGTCGATGGCGCTCATCGGCTCGTCGGCAAGCAACCCCTTCGGCCCGTCCACGATGGCGCGGGCGATCGCCGCGCGCTGCGCCTGCCCGCCGGACAGGTCGACGGGGAAACGGTTGAGATACGTTTCCGGATCGAGGCTCACCATTTCCAGCACTTCGGCCACGCGTTCCGCGACGCGTTCCCGTGGCCAATCCGGATGATGCATTCGCAATGGCTCGCCTATGGATCGGCCGATGCGCCATCGCGGATCCAACGAATCGAACGGGCTTTGGAACACCAATCCGGACTGCATGCGCAACTTGCGCGCCACATCGCCACGAACCGGCTCGCCGCAGTATTCGACGCTGCCGCCGTCCGCGGATTCAAGTCCCAGCAGCACGCGGGTCAGCGTGGTCTTGCCCGATCCGGAGCCGCCGATCACGGCGAGGCACTCCCCCGCACGCACGTCCACATCCACGCCGAACAGCACCTGACGGCGCTCATGTTTCGCGCCATACCATTTGTCGAGGCCGCGGCCGCACAGCACCATGTCCTCATCTGTGTCAGTCATGGTCCACCTCCTTGTGCATGGGATTCCGCACGGGTTTCTGCCCGACATCCTGCCCTGCGTGCAACGACAATGCGCGTGCCGACTGGACCAGCCTGTGTCCCGCGTCGGTGTGCGGATGGTCCAGAAGCGCGGTCGTATCGCCGGATTCCTCAATCCGCCCGTTTTCAAGCACGTAACAGCGCGTGGTGGCCCTGTTCAGCACCGCGAAATCGTGCGTGATGAACAGCATCGACGCGCCCGACTCGTCCACCAGCGACGTGAGCAGGTCCACGATCTGCCGTTGCGTGATCGAATCCAATGCGGTGGTCGGTTCGTCGGCGATGATCAGCCGTGGCGAGGTGACGAGCGCCGTGGCGATGCCGACGCGTTGGCGTTGGCCGCCCGACAGTTCATGCGGGTATTTCGCCAGCACGTCCTCGCCGAGGCCGACCTTGGCAAGCATCGCTGTGACGCGTTCCGACCGTTCGGTAAGCGACAGATCGTAATGCAGGTACAGCGGAAGACCGACCTGTTGCGCCACGGTCATCACCGGATTCAACGCGGCGGACGGATTCTGGAACACCATGCCCACGTACCGTCCGCGCAGGTCGGCGACCGCTGCGTCCGACGCGCCGATGACCTGCGTACCACCCAATTCGACGCTGCCCGTCACCTGTGCGGTAGCCGGCAGCAGGCCCATCATGGCGCGGGCGATCATCGATTTGCCGGAACCGGACGAGCCGACCAAGCCGACACGTTCGCCGTCGGCGATGTCCAAATCGACATCATCGACGATCGGCTTGCCGTTGATGGCGATGTTCAGATGACGTATGACGGCGCTCATGCGGCCTCCCTTAACGCGGGATTGGTTAGCGGATCGAGCGCGTCGCGCAACGCGTCGCCGAACAGGTTCAACGCGACCACCACCATCGTGACGACCAGGCCGGGCCATAGGACGGCCATGGGATAGATGCTGATGAATTTCACGGACGTGGACAGCGAATGCCCCCAACTGGGCACGCCGGCTCCGACGCCGACGCCCAGATACGTGAGTCCCGCCTCCGCCAGCAGCGAGGTGCCGGCGCTCATGGACAGCTGCACGCACAATACCGGCAGCGTGTTCGGCACGATATGCGTGAAGAACACGCTGACGGAGCTTGCCCCCGACCATAATGCCGATTCGACGTATGCCGAACGTGCGGCGAGCAGTGCGGAGGGCCGTAGGATGCGTGCCAGGTTCAGCCCGTACGCGCAACCGCAGGCGGCGATGACCACCGCGGCGGACGCGCCGAACGGCACGGAAAGAATCAATGCGATAAGCACCGTCGGAATGGAGATCAGCGCGTCGGCCACCACCACCGATGTGGACGCGAGCGCACCGGAACGCGATACCATGGCTGCCACCAACAGCAGTCCGATCGCGGCCGCGACGACGACGGTGAGCACGGCGATCATGAGATTCGTGCGGGAGCCGGCCATCAGCCAGCTCAGCACGTCCGCGCCGGTGCCGTCGGTACCCAACGGGTGCGCTGCGGACGGGGAGGCCCACGCGTTGAATCCGTTGGTGTCGAGCAGCGAATACGGCGTCCATACGAGGGACAGGGCGGATACGAGCAGCCATGCTCCGATGACGATCAGCGCGTATTTGCCGCCGGCCTTGGCCCAGATGGTCGAAAGCACGGTTTTCATGGTGGCAGTGGATGTCACGTCGGTGACGGATCGCATGGGTCTCGACGTAGTTTGCGCGGACGACGCCGGTTGCGAGGATGGTGCGGGTTTCGATGCGTTCATGCTTCCGCCTTTCCCGAAACGACGCCGGAATGTTTCAACCGCGGGTCGAGCGCGCGGTGCGTCAGATCGACCACGAGACCCAGCAGCAGGAAGAACGCGGCCAGCAGGAACAGTTCGCTTTGCACTGCGATCAGGTCGCGGTTGCCGACGTCGGTGACCAGCATGGCGCCAAGACCCGGCAGGGCGAACAGGTTTTCCACCACCATCACGCCGGTGATCATTTGCGCGAAGGTCAGGCCGACCACCGACACCAGTTGCGCAGTGGCCAGACGCAACGCCACGCGCAATACCGCCTGTTTGCGGGTCATGCCGCAGGCCATGGCCATGTCCACCGCCTGCGATGAGGCCATATCCCCCACTGCGGCACGCGTGTAGCGCATGATGGACGCGCCGGCTGTGATGCCGGTGGTGAGCGCCGGCAGCAGCAGACAGGACAGGGCCTTTCCCGGCGTGGCCCAGCCGGTGTCGGGGAAGCCTTGCGCGGGCAGCAATCCCAACAGTCCCGTGCCACGGGAGAACAGCAGGATCAGCAGTAGGCCGCCCCACAATGCGGGCACCGCGCCGCCCACGATCGCAATGCCGTGAAACAGGCCGCGCAGCCGCGGATTGCGTGTCAGGACGGCCGCGCAGCCAAGCGGCAGGCCGATCGCCAGCGCGATCAGCAGGCTCAGCACAATCAGAGGGAACGTTACGGCGGCGCGCATGGCGATCTGCCGCGCGACCGGCCGTCCGCCGACTGTGGACACGCCGAGGTCGCCATGCAGCATGCCCGCCATCCAATCGCCATATTGTGCGGCGAGCGGCTTGTCCAAGCCGAATTCGGCGCGCAGCGACGCAATGCGTTCGGGGGTGGCGTTCGTGCCGGCGATGACCGCGGCGACGTCTCCCGGCAATACGCGCAGCATCACGAACACCAGCGCGGACAGGCCCACCAAAGCCGCTACGAACAGCGCCAGCCGCTTTCCCACGAATCGCATGGAAATACCGTTCCCTTACTTATTCTTGGAGATCCGCCACAATGGCAGCACCGTCTGGCTGAGCTTGCTGGGGAAGCCCTGCACGTGCTTGTCGACGGCCACCGTCACGCGGTAGCCGAACAGCCAGTCCGCCGGCGCGTCCTCGCTTACGGCCTTCGCCGCCTGCTTCAGGTATTTCGCGCTGTCGGCCTCGTCGGTGGCTTCCAAAGCCTTGGCGTACAGTTTCTGCGCCTGCTTGCCGTCGTAATGGTAGTAGTAGTCCGGCGTGGTCCACTTGTAGAAGTCGTGGCTTTCGGCGTGGTCCACCAATGACAGCTCGTAGTCGCCGTTGGCGTGCACGTTCTGCAGCCATGTGGAGAATTCCACATAGTCGATCTTCAAATCGATGCCGATTTTGGCGAGCTGGCTCTTGAGCTGGTCGCCCAGTTCGGTGCCGTACGTGTTGGCGTAGGTGAGGGTGAGCCGCAACGGCTTGTCGGTGGTATAACCGGCTTCCTTCATAAGTTCCTTGGCCTTGTCCACGTTGTACGGGTACAGGCCGGTCAGGTCCTCGTAACCGGGGTCGACGGACGGGACCGGACCGCCGAGCGCGTAGTCGACGTTGCCTCGGGAGGCGATGATCTCCTTGTGGTTGATGGCGTAGCGGATGGCCTGGCGGACGCGCTTGTCCTTGAGTTTGGCGTTCGTGCAGTTGAAGGCGAGGACGAACTTGTCGCTGCCGTCGGCCGCGGACACCGTGTATGTGCTGGCATCCAATGATTTGGCGAGCGTGGCGTTCACCGGGGAAAGCACGTCGACGTCACCGCTTTTCAGCGCGTTGACGGCTGCGTTGTCGTCGGTGAGGAAGCGGATCACCACGTTCTGGGTGGCGGGCTTGTGCGCGGTTCCCCAATATTTCGGATTGGCTTTGAGCACCATTTTGCTGGCCGAGTCGAAGGATTCGACGGTATACGGGCCGGAGCCGACCGCTTCGGTTTTCGCGTTGTATTTGGCGTTTTTGTCGAACACGAGGCCAGGACGTCCGGTCAGATACCACAGCAGGTTGGAGTCGGGGGTGGAAAGGGTGAGCTTGACCGTGTTGGCGTCCACCGCTTCGGCCTTGTCGAGGCTGGCCACCTGGTTGGCGTTGTAGTACTGCTTCTCCTTGAGCTGGTTGATGGACCAGGCCACGTCGTCAGCGTCGAGCTTGTCGCCGTTGGAGAAGGTCATGTTCTGGTTGAGATGGAAGGTGTAGGTTTTGCCGTCCTTGGAAATGTCCCAGGATTTCGCGAGGCCCGGCTGCACTTTGTTGTCGGAGTCGCGCGACAGCAGCGCTTCGTAGACGTTGCCGATCAGCACCTGTTCGATGGCCGATCCGGACTGGTGGCGGATGTCGAGGCTGACCGGGGCGAGTTTGAGCCCGATGGTGACGGTGTCGGCTTTAGTTACGCCGGAAGTGTTCGCGTCATCGTTTTTGCCGCGCGTCACTGCAATGGCGACGATCACCGCGACGGCGGCGATGATGGCGATCAACGCGATAAGCCACTTCTTCGGGCCTTGCGATTTCGCGCCGTTCGACGATTTCGCACGCGCGTTCAGCGTGGCGTCGGTGCTTGCCGTGGACTGCGGCTGCTGTTCGTTCTCCTGTTTGGTTGCGTCGGCTTCGCCGTGCGCACCGGTAGGTGACGACATGGGATTTCTCCTCTTCGTATTTTCGATTATGTGTTGTGATTGCGGTTGACCGCCTGCGTGAGGTCGATCACCACGGCCTGATTCTACTGTCCGCCATACCCGCGGCCCGTTCGGATTCGCCCGCAAAGCGCGCGGAGGCTTCGGCCCGGTTATATACTTGACGCAGTCGCGGCAGGTCACAACGAGAAGGACGGTTGATCCATGGCGCATATTCTTTTGGGGGTCACCGGCAGCATCGCCGCGTTCAAGGCCTGCCATCTCGCCTCCGATTGGAGCAAGCAGGGGCATGAGGTGCGTGTGGTGATGACCGCCGCCGCACAGGAGTTCGTCACTCCCCTGACGTTCAGTTCCCTCACCCACACGCCGACACGCACGTCCATGTTCGCCGCCGGACATCGTCCCGGCGCCACGGCCGACGTGACGCCCGGACCGGACGGTCCGCTGCAGATCAGCCACGTGGCCGACGCGAAGTGGGCGGATCTGCTGGCAGTCGCTCCGGCGAGCGCCGATATCATCGCGAAAATCGCCTGCGGCATCGCCGATGACCAGCTGACCAGCACCATACTCGCGTACGACAAGGGACCGAAGATCCTGTGCCCCGCCATGAACGTGCATATGTATGAAAACGCCGTGACGCAACGCAATCTCAATACCTGCCGTGAGCTCGGTTGGACGATTGTGGAGCCGGAAAGCGGCATGCTGGCCTGCGGCGACGCCGGCAAAGGGCGTATGGAGGAGCCGGCACGCATCGAAACGGCGGTGAAAGCGCTGCTGCTTGCGAATCGTCCGGACGGCGAGCTGCCGCTTAAGGGACTTGCCGTGCTCGTCACCGCCGGCCCGACGCAGGAGCCGCTTGATCCGGTGCGGTTCCTCACCAACCATTCCACCGGCAAGATGGGGTATGCCTTGGCCGAACAGGCACGCGATCTGGGCGCGCAGGTGACGCTTGTGTCCGGTCCGGTGGCGTTGGACGCCCCGTATGGCGTGGATGTGGTCGATGTCACGACCGCACGGGATATGTTCGACGCGGTGACGAACCGGTTCGCGGACACGGACATCACCGTCATGGCCGCGGCCGTCGGCGATTTCCGTCCGGTCGAGCAGGCCCGGGACAAGATCAAGAAGAACGGGCGCAGCGGCATCGAACTCGAACTCACCTCGAATCCGGACATTCTGGCTTGGGCCGGCGAACATAAGCGGCCGGACCAGACATTGTGCGGATTCGCCATGGAGACGCGCGACCTTGAGGCCAACGCGGCGAAGAAGCTTAACGGCAAGCATTGCGACATGCTGGTGTCCAACAACCTGCGCACCCCCGGCGCCGGTTTCGCAGCGGACACGAACGTGGTGACGGTGCTGACGCCGGGCGAAACCGCAGACAGGCCAAACATCGAACGATGGAGCAAGATGGGCAAGGACGCACTTGCGAAACGTATTCTTGTCAAGCTCGCAGCCATGCGTGCGGACGGCGAACGGCGCTAACCGCAGCATTTTCGAATCGCAATAACCGTATCAATCGCAATAATCGCAATATTTCAACGGAACTTCCGCAAAACGCGAAGGAGAACGCAACATGCTTCTGATGGCTGTGGATATCGGCAACACGAACGTCGTGATCGGTTTCATCGACGATGGGCGCATCGCGGGCACGTACCGCATCACCACGAAGGCGAACCACACGTCCGACGAATACGGGCTGATGATCACGCAGTTCCTGGCTTTGAGCGGCTACAAGCCGGCGGATGTCGATGATGTGATCATTTCGTCCGTGGTGCCGAAGGTCATGCATTCGTTCCGTGCGAGCATCGTGAAGTTCCTCGACATCGATCCGATGATCGTGGGACCGGGCATCAAAACGGGACTCAACATCCGCATGGACAATCCGCAGAACATGGGCGCGGACTGCATCGCCGACTGCGCGGGCGCGTATTACGAGTATGGCGGGCCGATTCTGGTGGCTGATTTCGGCACGGCCACCACGTTCAACTACGTCACCGCGGACGCGTCGGTGATTTCCGGACTGATCACCACCGGTATCCGCACCGCCGCGGCCGCACTGTGGGAAGGGACGGCGCAGCTGCCGGAAGTGGAGATCACCCGTCCGAAGTCGATTCTGGCGAAGTCCACGAAACCGGCCATGCAGGCGGGCCTGTACTACAACTTCCTCGGCGGCATCGAACGCACGATCGCGCAGTTCCATAAGGAGATCGACGAGGATTTCCGTGTGGTGGCGACGGGCGGATTGAGCCGCGTGTTCGCCGACGACACGAACATGATCGACATTTACGATCCGGACCTGATTTTCAAGGGCATGCGGCACATCTACGACCGCAACGTCCGCTGATTCAAGAGCCAGCGGCGGGAACCGGCGATCATAGCCCGGCAATCTGAAACCCGACGGCCTGCGGATAATGCGCTATCCGCAGGCCGCAATCGATTAAACCAATTACACAGACGCTATTGGATGGTGAAGCCCTGGTTGGCTCCGTATTCTTTCAGGTCCTTCTGCCATAGGGCTATGCCGCCCTTAAGTTTGATGCGGTCGGACGATTCGGTGTTCTTCAACGCATCGCCGATGTTGGAGGTGTCGGAGACCTGACCGCCTGCGGCGATGATGTTGAGCCTGTTCTGCTCTTTGCGCAGCAGGCTCGACCATTTGTAGGCCTTGCCCACCGTGGACCGGAAGTCGCTGCGCGCATACACTTCGAACGGCAGATACTGGTATCCGGTCGACACGTTCTCCGCGGCCTGGGACAGCACGCGGTTGTATTCCTGCCCGCCGAAATAGGGCACTTCGATGCCACGGTCGTCGGTCACCGTGGTCTTGCTGAGGAATTTCGAGTCGGATAGGGTGTTTTTGTCGGCTGGGAACGCGCCGCCATCCACGCGGGTTGTGATGCCTTTGGCATTGTGGCAGGCGTATTCGATGAAACGGTATGAGGCTTCGGGTTTGCGGGAACGTTGCAGCACGGCAAGGGCCGAACCGCCGTTTTCCGATGTGGTGGCCTTGCCGTCGGGCGTCGGCATCTGGGCCACGCGCCACAGGCCGGCCGCGCCGGGAATGTCGGACATGAGCAGCGAAGGCAGCCATGCGCCGGAGAACAGCGAGGCGACTTTGCCTTGTCCCACGGCCGATTTCCATCGATCCGACCATGACGTGAGGTTTGTTGCCACCAAACCCTCATCGATCATCTTCTGCCAGAATTCGGTGAATTCGCGGGTGCCTTTATCTTCGGTGAGTCTGATGGTCACGTTCTTGCCATCGTTGGACGTGGAGAACGGGCGTCCACCGGCGAGCCAGATCATCGTGTCGTAGAAGCTGGCGTCGCCGGAATCGGCGGTGATGTACACGCCGATTTTCTTGAGTTTTTTGGCGGCCTCGTAGTAGTCGTCCCATGTGCGGATCTTGGACGCGTCCACGCCAACCTGTTCGAACACGCTGTTGTTATAGAAGAAGGCCATCGGGCCGGAGTCCATGGGAAGCCCGTACACCCGTCCGTTGAGCTGCACCGACGCCCAGGTGCCGGGCGTGTAGAAATCGGCATAGCCTTCGGTTCTGCCGGTGATGGGCACGAGCTGGCTGCTGACCGCGTACTGGCGCAATGCGTAATATTCCAGCTGCACCACGTCGGGAATGCCGTAACCGTCTTGGATGGCGTTGTTGAGTTTGTCGTAACCGCTGGTGTTCTTCCAAACCACGTGGATGTCGGGATTGTCTTTTTCGAAGCCGGCGATGACCTGTTTCATGCTCGGCTCCCACGACCATACGGTGATCTGTGTGCGTGTGTCCGTATTGGCCCCGCATGCGGCGGCGCTGGCCGCCATGACGCCCGCGCAGCAGATGGCGATGAGCTGCTTCACCAGTTTCGCCGATTTCAGCACCACGCCCACGGACCTCCGTTTTGTATTTCGCCTGCGATTACCACCATAAGATTATACGGGTCATGCGGAAGCCACGCACAAGCCTGGAAAGGCTCCCCATATCCACCCAAATACGCCGAATGCGGAAGAACCGCTCCGGAAGCGAACTTCCAAAGCGGTTCCCTGCGATATCGCATCGGCGGCTAAGCCGGTACGCAATCAAGCTTCGATGCCGAGCTTGGCACGTTCCTTCTTGGAATACATGAAGGCCGGCAGCTGACGGCCCTGCTTGAGCCAGGCATGGTATTCGGCGGTGGCCGCGAACTCCACATCGGACGCGGAGTTCAGGCAGGTTTCCACGGAATCCTGGATGACGCCGATGATGAAGCCGACGCCCACCACCTGCATGGCGATGTCGTTGCTGATGCCGAACAGCGAGCAGGCCATCGGGATGAGCAGCAGCGAGCCGCCTGCCACGCCGGACGCGCCGCATGCGCCGAGCGCTGAGACCACGGACAGCAGGATGGCCGCCGGCAGGGAGATCTGGATGCCGAGCGTGTTGGCGGCAGCCATGGCCATGATGGTGATGGTGATGGCCGCGCCGTCCATGTTGATGGTGGCGCCCAGCGGAATGGACACGGAGTACATGTCCTTGTCAAGCCCGAGCTTCTCGCACAGCTGCATGTTGACGGGGATGTTCGCAGCGGAGGAGCGGGTGAAGAACGCGGTCAGACCGGATTCCTTGAAGCAGCGGTAGACCAGCGGGTACGGGTTGCGGCGCAGGAAGATGAAGATGACGAGCGGGCCGAACACGAGCACCATGAGCAGCATGGTGCCGACGAGCAGGAGCAGCAGGCTGCCGTACTTGGTGAATGCGGACAGGCCGTTGTCGGCCACGTTGGTGAACACGAGGCCCATGATGCCGAACGGGGCGAGGTTGATGACCCAGCGGATCACCTGGGACACGGCGTCGGCCACGTTGGCCATGAACGCTTTGGAGCTTTCGTTGGCGATGGACTTCATGGCGAGTCCGAACAGGCAGGCCCACATCAGGATGCAGATGTAGTTGCCATCGATGATGGCCTGGATCGGATTGGCCACGATGTTGGTCAGCAGCGTCTGGATGACTTCGGAAAGGCCTTGCGGCACCACGTCGGCTTTGGCGGCCTTGCCCAAGGACAGGGTCTGCGGGAATAGACGGGATGTCAGCACGGCCACGACCGCTGCCAGGAACGTGGTGAACAGGTACAGGAACAGCACGGTGCCGAAACGGCGGTCGAGTTTCGACGTGCCCTGCGCAAGGGCGCTGGCCACCAGTACGAACACCAGAATCGGTGCCACGGCCTTCAACGCGGCCACGAACAGGGTGCCGAATTCGCCGATCCAGGTCACGTGGGGCATGGTCAATGCCAGCACGGTGCCGATGATCAGGCCGACGATGATACGGACGATCAGCGATGCGCCGTTGTAGATGTCGGCGACGCCGCGGACGGCTTTCGAGATTTTACCCATGGTTCTCTCTTACTCTCGTGATGCCGGAAACGCTCCGGCAAGTCAACAGAACGCCATGATAATCGGGCGTGTCGGGCGAGATAGGGGAATGTCCAAAATCGTGGGTTTCTATAAGCCCGCGCCCAACGGCACGTGCGATACGAATCGACGTGGCTCGCCGTTGAGCGGGTCATCGAATCGCAGTTCGCGCGCCACCAATTCCAAGGGTTGCGAGAAGTCGTCGTACGCGCGCTGCACGATGTCCGGGTAGAAATCGTCGCCCAATATCGCCAGTCCGAGCGAATTCATGTGCACGCGCAACTGGTGCGTCTTGCCGGTTTTCGGATGCAGCGTGTAATTCACGTACGGTCTGCCGGCAACGAAGCGGATGCCGCTTCCCCGTTCGATCAGCGTTTCCGCGTTGGGCACGTCGGCGCTTTCGTACGCCTGCAATCGTCCGCGATCCTTGTTGATATGCGACCTGCGTACCAGCGGAAACGGCAGGTGCCGGTCGATGCGCACCGCCGTTCCATATCGCGGCCGCTGCGTCGGGGCGAGCGGTGCCAGGCATTCGTAAGTTTTGACGGTTTTGCGATTTTGGAACAGCATCTGGTACGCGCCTCGCGCAGACGGATTACGTACGAACACGACGACGCCTGCGGTCAGTCGGTCCAAACGGTGCGCCGGCGTGATGTTCGGCTCGTCGTACCGCTCGTACAACCGGACCAGCGCGGTTTCGCGATACCACATGCCGCGTGGCGTGGTGGCGAGGAAATGCGGCTTGTCGATGACGATGATGTTCTCGTCCTCGTACAGAACCTCATATTCGAAGGGAATATGAGGTTCCTCGAGCACGTACCGGTGCCTGCGTTCGTTACTCAACGGTGACGGACTTGGCGAGATTGCGCGGCTTGTCGACGTCGTAGTTCTTGAGCTTGGCCATGTCCATGGCGAACAGCTGCAGCGGCACCACGTCCACCAGCGGGCTCATCAGCGTCGGGCATGCGGGACGCCAGAAGACCACGTCGGCGTAACGTTCCACGTCCGGATCGTGTTCCTCGGCCACGGCGATGATGTAGGCGCCACGGGCCTTGACCTCTTCGATGCCGGAGATGACTTTGGAGTGCAGCACGTTGCGGCCGCGCGCCGGCGGCACGATGAATACGACCGGTTCGCCTTCGTCCACCAAAGCGATCGGACCATGTTTCAGTTCGCCCGCGGCGAAGCCTTCGGTGAACGTGTAGGCGATTTCCTTGAGCTTCAACGCGCCTTCCATGGCCACCGGATAGCCCACATGGCGGCCGAGGAACAGGAACGATTTCGCATCCACCATCTGTTCGGCGGCTTCCTGCACGGTCTCGGTCTGGGTGTCGAGAATCCACTGGATCTTGCGGGGCATGTCCTTCAGAGATTCCAAAGTCTGGGCGATTTCGTCTCGATACATGGCGCCCTTGACTTGGGCCAGATACAGGCCGAGCACGTATGCGGCGGTGATCTGCGCCACGAACGCCTTGGTGGAGGCGACCGCCACTTCCGGACCGGCGTGGGTGTAGAGCACCGCGTCGGATTCGCGTGGGATGGACGCGCCCTGCGTGTTGCAGATGGCCAATACCTTGGAGCCCTGTTCACGCGCGTGGCGCAACGCCATCAGCGTGTCCATGGTCTCGCCGGACTGCGAAATGGCCACCACCAACGTTCGGGGGGTGAGGATCGGGTCACGGTAGCGGAATTCGTGGGCGAGTTCCACTTCTACCGGAATGCGCACCCAATGCTCGATGGCGTATTTGGCCACCATGCCCGCATACGCGGCCGTGCCGCAGGCGATGACGATGATCTTGTCGATGGCTTTGAAATCATGCTCGTCGATGCGCACCTCATCGAGGTTGATGTTGCCGTTCTCGTCGAGACGCCCCAGCAGAGTGCGCTGCACGGCGGCCGGATCCTCATGGATCTCCTTGTCCATGAAGGAGTCCCAACCGCCCTTTTCGGCGGCGGACGCATCCCAGTCCACGGTGTAGGTCTTCGGATCGGGCACGATGTTGCCCATGAAGTCGGAGACGACGACCTTGTCTGCGGACACCATCACGGCCTGGTCCTGGTCGATTTCCATGGCGCGCTTGGTGTAGGCCACGAACGCGGCCACGTCGGAGCCGAGGAAGTTCTCGCCTTCGCCAAGACCGACCACCAGCGGCGAATCGTGACGGGCGCCGACCACGATGTCCGGCTGGCGCACATCGGTGGCGAGGATGGTGAACGCGCCTTCCAGCATGCGTGCGAGACGGCGGACGGCCTTGAACAGGTCAGGCTTGCCGGTCTCTTCGATGATCTTGTCGCTGATCTTGCCCAGCAGCTTCGCCGCGACCTCCGTATCGGTTTCGGAAACGAAATGGTAGCCTTCCGTCTGCAGGTCGAGACGCAGCTGGGACGCGTTTTCGATGATGCCGTTGTGGATGATGGCCACTTTGCCGTCACGCGAGGTGTGCGGATGCGCGTTGGTGTCGTTCGGCACGCCGTTGGTGGCCCAACGGGTGTGGCCGATGCCCACGGTGGCTTCCGGCATCGGATCGCGTTCGATGTCCTGCACCAGGTTGGCGAGACGGCCGGCCTTCTTACGCACCGACACATGGTCCATGCCGGGCGCGGTCAACGCCACGCCGGCCGAATCATATCCACGGTATTCCAATCGCTGAAGACCCTGGAGGCAGACCTCCAAGGGTTTGCCGCACGCGGTCCGAACATTTCCTGCATATCCTACGATTCCACACATAGCTCCTTAGCCTATCGGGTAAGGATGTCAATCATGAAACCAAGCCGCGCGTCCTTACAAATCTTTGCCATATATGCGAAATCCCACTCCCCCAGGGAAATCGTGCGAACCAGTGGCGCACGCAACGCGCCCATCGTCGGCAGCAAAAAGAAAACCCAACCCACCGGACGTCTGCGGACGCTTGACGTCAGTGGATTGGGAATTTACGGCAGTACGACAGCCTTACTTGCTACAGGACGTGCTGCAAGAAGTCCTTAAACCTCGACTCCTTCGGATGGTCGATGATTTCCGGACCGCCTTGTTCGACGACCACGCCGCCATCCATGAACACCACCTGGTCGGCGACCTCGCGCGCGAAGCCGATCTCATGGGTGACGACCACCATGGTCATGCCTTCCTTGGCGAGGTCGAGCATGACGTTGAGCACTTCGCCGACGAGTTCCGGATCGAGCGCGGATGTCGGTTCGTCGAACAGCATGATCTCCGGCTTCATGGCAAGCGCGCGGGCGATGGCCACGCGCTGCTGCTGGCCGCCGGACAGCTGTGCCGGATAGTAGTCGAGACGCTCCCCCATGCCGACGCGGTTCAGCTCCTGAATGGCGAGTTCGCGGGCTTCCTTCTTGTCCATGTGCTTGACGTGGACCGGAGCCTCCATGACGTTTTCAAGAGCCGTCATGTGCGGGAACAGGTTGAAGCGCTGGAACACCATGCCGAGTTTGGAACGCTGTTCGGCCACTTCCTTGTCGTTCAGGGTCTGCAGCACACGTTCGCCGCCCTTGTCGACGTACTTGTAGCCGATCATTTCGCCGTCGACGTCGATTTCGCCGCCGGTCAGGGTTTCCAGCTGGTTGATCAGACGCAGGAACGTGGATTTGCCGGAACCGGACGGTCCGAGAATCACGGTGACGGTGCCGGGCATGACGGTCATGTCGATGCCTTTGAGCACGTGCAGGTTGCCGAAGGCCTTGTGCACCTGGGTCGCCTTGACGGCGGGAACGATTTCGTTGGTTGTGATTTCGCTCATGGTCATTCCCCTCACGCGGTCATTCCCGCGAACGTGGCTTCGTTCTGCTTGTCGACGTCATCCTTGGGTTCGCCGAAGGTCTTGCCCGGCAGCGGCGTGCGCTTGCCGCGGGCTCCGGCGGGACGGGCGTCGAAGCCCTTGCCGAAGTGCTTTTCAAGTCGCGACTGGATGACCATCAGGATGGAGGTGATGACCAGATACCAGATGCAGGCCACGATCAGCAGCGGAATCGGCTTGTACAGACGGGTCGCGATCGCCGTGGTGGCGAACTGCAGTTCCAGCGTGAACGGCACGGCGTTGACAAGCGACGTGGTCTTCAGCATGCCGATGAACTCGTTGCCGGTCGGCGGGATGATGATGCGCATGGCCTGCGGCAGCACGATGCGACGCATGATGAGCGTGCGCTTCATGCCGAGGGCCTTTGCGGCTTCCGTCTGCCCCGGATCGACGGCCTCGAGGCCGGCGCGCACGATTTCGGCCAGGTAGGCGGCTTCGTTCAGGGCCAAGCCCAGCCATGCGGCGTTGAACGCGGTGATGACAGACTGGGAGTCAATGCTCCAGAATTCGATTGAGGTGAACGGGATGCCCACGCCGATACGCGGCACCAGCACCGCGAACAGACCCCAGAAGACCAGCTGCGTGTACACAGGGGTTCCGCGGAAGAACCAGATGTAGAACCAGCTCACACCGCGCAGCACCGGGTTGATGGATTTGCGCATGACCGCCAGAATGACCGCCAGAATGATGGCGATGACCATCGAGATGACGGTCAGCAGCAGCGTGTACTTGATGCCTTCCAGTACGTTCTCGTTGAACAGGTATTTCCAGACCACATTCCATTCGAAACGCGGATTGGTGACCAAAGCCTGCACCAGCATCGCGGCGAAGAGCGCGACGATGATGGCCGCCACGATCGGACCCGTACGCTTGACAGGCAAGGCTTTAATGCGATTGGGAATATCGAGGCCGTCGCCGTCGACTTGTTTCTTCGCCATGATGCTGTTTCCTTTTTCTATCTATCTGATGAGATCAGTTGAGGTCGGTCGGATTGATCTCAGCCTTGTCGAGAGCGCCGGACTCGACGCCCCAATGCTTGAGGATCTTCATGTACGTGCCGTCATCCATCAGCTTCTGCACGGCCTTCTGCACGGCCTCGTCGAGCTGCTGGTCGCCCTTCTTGATGGCGATGCCCTGCTTGGCCACGCCTTCAACGTCGCCGAGCGCCTCAAGCTGGCCGTCGGTCTGGGAGATCGCGTAGCCGGCGACCGGCGAATCGGCGTAGAACACGTCGGCCTTACCGGTGGCCACTGCGGTGGCGGCTTCGGCCTGACGCTTGTAGGACATCACTTCGGCCTTCTTGTCGGCCTTGCAGCCCTTGGCGATCTTGTTGGCCTCGTCCTCCTGGACGGTGCCGGTCTGCACTGCGATCTTCGCGCCGCACATGTCGGAGGTGTCGAGCTTCTTCGGGTTGCCCTTCTGCACGGCCCACGTGGAGCCGGCGCGGTAGTAGCTCACGAAGTCGACGGACTGCAGACGCTCTTCGGTGATGGTCATGGCGGTGATGCCCAGATCGTACTTGGAGCCGATGGACGGGACGATGGTGTCGAACATGGAGGAGACGATCTTCGGCTTCAGGCCCAGCGTCTGGGCGATGGCCTTGGACATGTCCACATCGTAGCCGACCGGGGTCTTGCCGTCTTCGGCGTAGAATTCGGCCGGAGCATAGGACAGTTCCATGCCGACGGACAGCTCGCCGTCCTTGACGGTCTTCGCAGAGGCGGCCAGCTTGGCCAGCTCGTCATCCTTCTTGATGGTGCTCACATCGTAACCAACGGTGGTGTTCTTCGCCTTCGAGTCGCTTTTGGCGTCACCGGAATCCGTGGTGCCGCATGCGGCAACGGAGAACATCATGGCCGCGCTCAGCGCGAGAGCGGCAAACGATTTGAATTTCAACGACATAGTGGGTTCTCCTTCTATTCTCTTCCCATCCACTGAACGGTAATCGTCCATTTGCCAATCAGACGTCCAGTATTCCAAAGGCACACGATAAAACCGCAATGCTACGCCGACGTTAATCGGCAAAAAGCGTAGGGGCATCGATCTATATACGTCCGATGCCCCTACGCCCGCAGCGTCAGTGCGCCGATCAGCCCAAATCGGTCGGGTTGATCTCGGCCTTGTCGACGGCGCCGGATTCGACGCCCCAATGCTTGAGGATCTTCATGTACGTGCCGTCATCCATCAGCTTCTGCATGGCCGCCTGCACCGCCTTGGCCGTGTCGGAATCACCCTTCTTGATGGCCACGGCCTCCTTGGTCACGCCGACGTCCTCACCGAGGGCCTCAAGCTGGTCGTCGGTCTGGGAAATCGCATAACCCGCGACCGGCGAATCGGCGTAGAACACGTCGGCCTTGCCGGTGACGACGTTGGTGG
>OLNZ01000360.1_pt1 | contig 48688 bp, 36 predicted proteins | sample 1672981 | NCBI WGS metagenome assembly OLNZ01 (sample SAMEA3136743, study PRJEB25190) | human gut metagenome | biome: human gut; feature: human-associated habitat; material: faeces | place: Austria | collected 2013 | reverse complement strand
GATAGCTCGCTTATGCTTAGCACAGTAGTGTTATCGAACGAGAACCAAACTTGCCTAGGTTGGGAAGCTCCCACCTCTACAGGTGGGGTAGGATGTCACAGGAAATATGTTACAGTATAATTAAAATAGCTGTATAAGTAGAAAGTCGAGATATTGTAGTAAGCTAATTGAAACTTTTGCAGTATAAAGGAGAGAAAACAATGGACGAAGAAAGAAGAAATGGTTCGAATTGGGATGACAAAACGATTCCATTAGAGGAAGAACAGACTGTTCCGCTTAGAGAGAATATAGTGTTTTCAAATCAAGTTAGAAAGCCAAAACTGAAACATGCACGATCCTCTAATGAACGATCGTCGTACAATCAATCACAGGGAAATCGACCTCCCTATGGGCAATCACAGGATTCACAATCTTGGGTTGATCCGCACAGTCGGAATCCATATCAGCAAGGTGGGCAGAATCCGTATAGTGGCAATAATAATCCATATCAACAGAGCAATCAAAACCCCTATGATCGGCAACCGTATCCACCGATGGGTCAAAATCCCTATAGCCAGCAGAGCAATCAAAATCCTTATAATCATCAACCGTACCCACAAGGGAATTTCAATGCCTATGGTTCACAGTCATATCCACAAGGGAATTCCAATGTCTATGGACAGCAGTCAAATTTACAGGGAGAGCCAATTTCATATGATCAGCCGTCTTATATACAGACTCCAGTAAAGGTGCGTTCAAAAATGCTATTTATTATAGCAGGAGCATTGATTGTAATATTATTTTTAGGAGGGCTGGCGATTGGACTGATTTCCTCAAATAAAAGTGGAACACAGGCTAATAAAAATAGTCAAAACGCAGAACAGGGAGATTCATCTAAGACTCTGGTACAAAATGGCGACTTTGATACTGTAGTAACAGTGAAAAGTAAAGATATTGATAATATTAAGCTTTTTAAAGAACCGGGAGGAAAGAAAAAAGCAGGAAAAGTACAGGAAGGAGTTCCCTGTGCGCTATTACAGGAAAAAACGGTAGATGGAGAAAAATGGGCAAAAATTGATTTTTGTAATCGTCAGGGATGGTGCCGGATGGACAGACTTCGGACGATCTCTGGAGAGACATGCTATTTTTATGTAAAGGAAAATAGTAATGAAAATACTGTCTTTGTAAATGAGCGAGCAATTAAATTACATACAGGAGCTGGACAGGATACAGATATTGCAGCTACCGATGTTAAATACGGAACGGAACTAACCATCTCAAAAGTCGAAGATGGATGGGGAAGAACAAATTATCAAAATAAGGAATGTTGGATTGATATGAATGTTGTCGGATTCTATACATCAAAATACTGGCAAGTAGAAAGATGTGATGGAAGTAAGAATGGTATCAAGCTTCGAAAATCATCTACGGAAGATAGCGAACAGCTTACAACTATTCCATTATGCACGAAATTTCAATCTTCTGATTGCAGAAATGGATGGGCAAGGTTCACATATGGCGGAAAAACAGGTTGGTTAAAACTTCATTATGCAACACCATGTGGAAGTAGTAAGGGGCTTAGTTTTAGCGAAGATGAAAATAACTTCTAAGTTGCCGCATGCGAAGGAGACGCCACTAGAAAAAGAAATAACCTATATTTGTGACTTTCGTCACGGCAGGTTGAATGTCGCTTAAACGCTCGCATTCAACCATTGTTTCCAGGCCACAAATATAGGTTGTTTTTCTTAACCAGAGTTTTTATAATTTGCATTAACCCCTCGTTGTCGTAAGTAAAGCGCTTTTTTGTTTTACATGTGTTGTGTTTATTTATGAAAAATAATTTTTGGGAACAAGTGTGTATTTTGATAACGTTGCCAGGAAAAAATGAAATGTGATAAACATATATAAATAGTAGGAAAATGAGAATGGGATTTTTTGAAAAGTATTTAAAATGAAATAGAAAAAAGATATTTTTGATAATATTATCAAGAAAGCAAGTAAGAAATAGAAATAAAACTGTAAAAAATTTACTTAAACAGATTGCATTTTGGACAAGATTATTATAGAATGAAAAAGACTATTTAAATCACAATCTGGTAGTTTATAGAAAATATAAATTTTAAATAGTTAGAATGAATGAGAAAGAGACAGGAAAGATGAAGAATCAAAACAACACAGCACAAAGTGCGGAAAAGCAGAGCTTTCTACAAAAAAAGAATGTAGAGATTTCTTTTAAGAGATATGCGATTGATGCGATGGGAGCGATGGCTCTTGGATTATTTGCGTCTCTCTTAATTGGAACGATTATTAAGACACTGGCAGAGAATGTCGGAACAACTGGCCTGATGGCAGCGCTGGCAGCGATTACGGATACAGGAGAATTGGCAGCGAAGGTTGCCGGACTTAGTATGCTGAATCGGTTCTGCTGGATTTTATGGCAGATTGGTAACTATGCAACGATGGTAACCGGTGTTGCGATGGCGGCAGCGATTGGTTATGCGTTAGATGCACCTCCACTGGTACTGTTTTCTTTATGTGCGGTCGGTCAGGCAACGAATACTTTAGGCGGATCCGGTGGGCCGCTGGCTGTATTATTTGTAGCGATTCTTGCCTGCGAGGCAGGAAAACTTGTCTCTAAAGAGACGAAGATTGATATTTTAGTAACTCCGGCGGTAACGATTATTGTTGGTGTAGGATGTGCGATGGTACTGGCACCGATTTTTAAGACAATTTGTGACTCGCTTGGAACATTTATCGGATGGGCAACGAATTTACAGCCATTCTTCATGGGAATCATTATTTCTGTTGTCGTTGGTGTTGTCCTCACCCTGCCGATTAGTTCTGCGGCAATCTGTGCGGCAGTTGGTATCAGCGGCGGTGCTGTCATTGCGGGAGTAGTAGATGGCAGTATTTCTATGGAAGTGTGGAATGGTCTTGCGCTTGCAGGAGGAGCAGCAACAGTAGGCTGCTGCTGTAATATGCTTGGATTTGCTGTAATCAGCTACCCGGATAACGGAGTAGGAGGGCTTGTAGCACAGGGGCTTGGAACATCCATGCTACAGGTGCCAAACCTGATGCGGAAACCTGTTTTATGGATACCGCCAGTACTTACTTCTGCAATCTTAGGCCCCGTTGCAACCTGTATTTTTCAGCTTCGTAATAACGGAGCAGCGATTTCTTCCGGTATGGGAACTGCCGGTTTAGTAGGTCCGATCGGAATCATCACAGGCTGGTCAAATATGCCAAAGGGATATGCCCCTGGAGCCTTTGACTGGGTCGGCATGATTTTAGTCTGCTTTATACTCCCTGTCGTTTTAAGCTGGGCTATTGGAAAGTTCATGCGAAAGAAAGGCTGGATTAAAGAAGGAGACTTGAAGGTTGATTTAGGTTAGAAAGTTTGAAAAAATAGCTTATCGTCCATATACTATATTTGCCTTCGAAAGGAGAAAAGTTCTGATACTTGGTAAATCTAATTTGTTGTATTAGAAATAGGCGGCCGCTGTAGATATAGATATTCTATCGAATTGCTCAAAAAATGTGGAAAAGAACCCCTAAAAAATTTGTTGAATTTTGTGACTTTGTGCTGTGGGATTTTGACCATAGAAACTTCGCATTCGTTTTTGCTGCCTTAGAGCGTGTTTGAAAAATCATTCCTACAATCTGCACGCCCCAATTTGCGGTATATTTTGCCTTCATTCAGTTGACGTAGCCCGCTACGCCGCCCTCATTCAGGCGAAATCTCCCACAAATTGTAACGCATATCTTGCAGAAAGCATTTTTCAAACACGCTCTAGCAGGTCGAAAAAAGCTCCAGTGGAGGTTTTGAGAGCAAGCTTCTGCTTGATTGGGCAAAATGGAGCGTTTAGCACAATGGAACAAAATCAATAAATTTTTTAGGGATTCTTGTTGATAATTCTTCTGGCAATCCGGCTACTATTCTTCTCGCAGCGTCTCCCTTGCCTGTGGCAACTCAGAAGTTCCTAAAGTGTTTTTCCAAGCGATTAAGAACTCCATACAATAACGCTGCAATCAGGCAAAGCAATACAATAGAGAGCATCACCCAGTCCATTTTAAAAACCTGTGATCCATATATGATAAGATAGCCAAGACCTTCTTTGGCGGCGAGAAATTCTCCAATAACAACACCGATTAGGCAAAGGCCAATATCAACTTTCAGAATGCTTAAAATCGTTGGCAGGTTCATCGGCAAGATCACTTTCGTCAGGCAGTCTGCCTGACTGCCATGAAGTGTTCGGATCAGCTTTAATTTATCCGGGTCGGTAGACATAAAGCTTGTAAAAAGGTTTAAGATACTTCCGAATATGGCAACGGATATCGCTGTTACAATAATTGTTTTCATATTGTTGCCAAGCCATACGATAAAGATAGGAGCCATAGCGGATTTTGGCAGGCTGTTTAAGATGACAAAGTAAGGCTCTAATATCTCACTTAGCGTATTGTTCCACCAAAGGAGAATGGCAGTGAAAAGACTTACTGCGGTAACGAGAAAAAAGCTTGCAAAAGTTTCTGCAAGAGTGATTCCTAAGTGTTTTAAAAGCTGGCCGTTAAGAAGAAGTTCTTTGCCAGAAGCAAGCATTCGTGAAGGGCTGCTAAAGATGAACGCATTGATTATTCCGGCACGAGAAGTGATTTCCCAGAGAATAATAAAAAATATAAATAAAAAAAGCTGAAAGAACAGGACAAACTGCTTATGTTGTCTTGTTCTTTTCATATATAGAAGCTGTTCTTTTGAAATTTCATTCATCGGCTTTTAACTCCTTCCATATCTGGTTAAAATACTCCTGAAACTTTGGGTGGATGCGTGCTTCTTTTGAAGAAAGTTTTTTGTTTGTTTTAAAGTCAATTGTGACAATCTTACGAATGTGGCCTGGACGTTTTCCGAGAACGATAATACGGTCAGCGATACTGATGGCTTCGGATAAATCATGCGTGACAAGCAGCGTGGTAACGCCGCTTTGACGGATAATTTTTGCGATGTCATCGGATACATCAAGGCGGGTCTGGTAATCTAGCGCACTGAAAGGTTCATCAAGGAGAAGAAACTCTGGTTTTAAGGCGAGAGTTCGAATTAGAGCAGCTCGCTGGCGCATACCTCCGGAAAGTTCTCTTGGATAGGAGGATGCAAAGTCAGCAATTCCATATTGACGCATCAGTTTTTGTACATATTCGAGATTTTTTTCGGTAAGCCGGTGTTGTATTTCAAGACCTAAAATGATATTTTTATATATAGTTCTATGCTCTAATAAATGGTCTTTTTGCAGCATGTAGCCGATAGCGGGTGTTTTATTGCAGGCTGGATAGAGGAGACTGCCGGTTTCAATGGGAATCAGTCCGGCAATCAGCTCTAAAAGTGTAGATTTTCCACAGCCGGATGGGCCTACAATTGCTGCAAATTCACCAGGGAAAAGGTCAAAAAGAATGTCTCTTAATGCCGGTGTTTCACCACTATTTGTATGGTAAGTGTGTGAAAGACTGCGGACGGACAGAAAAGGTTTTGTTTGTGGCAAAGCTGTTCATTCCTTTTTTCGTGAGGTATAATTTAACATATGCAAAGGAGGAACCAAAGTGATATATTTCATGATCATAGCATCAATAATTGTGGCAGATAAGATATTAAAAGAATATTTTAAAAGTTCATTTCAGGGAAAACATCGGGAAGTACGGACAAAAGGTAATGGATTTGGAGTAAGAAAGGAAGCAGGAAAGCAAAAGGTAAAGGAAAATTTGTTTAGAAAGAAAGAACAAAATAAAGCAGAATTGAAACAGAAGAGAAATAATAAAGAGAAAAATGATTGGAAAAATATTGGAGAAGGGAATTGGAGAGAGTATTTATCTCCAACGATTGAATTGTTAGAGAATAAGGGGGCGGCAAGTGGCATCATGGCGAAACATCCGAAAATATTAAAAATAATATCTGCCGCCATGCTCTGCTTTTGTGAGTTAGCGTTAGGAAAGGAACGACAAAAAGGAAAGACTACAATGACAGGAATCGGCTATGCGTTACTTCTTGGAGGAGGTATCAGTAATTTTATAGACAGGATGAAAAAGGGTTCGGTAACGGACTATGTACGTTTTCCTAAATTTCCAGTAAAAAAGATTAGTGAGCTGGTATTTAATCTCAGTGATTTTGGCATATTTGCAGGAGTATTTTGTCTGTTGTTTCGAAAAAAATAGGGGAAAAGGGAGGGTTATTCTGAAGCTTCAGGCAGGTATGATTCTGTCTATTATTCAAAAGATAGAGAAAAAATAGAAAGTTATTGCAAAAGTTTAGAACGGCATGATTTTATATATTATTTCTCCAAAAGCAGAGAAAAGGAACTGCAAAAAGAAAAGTAAAAGAAGCATAAAAAGTGAGAATAAGCACGAAGTTATCGGATAATAAAAAATATTTTCAGAAAATAGGGAGAAACAGAGGGAAGAGCAGAATATGGCCGGAAATTGTGCAGAATAGCCAATGAAATATACATAAATTTACAAACAATAGAAGGGTGAAAAATACAGGTGGATAAGAAAATACAGTTATCCACGGGAGAAAAAACTGAAAAATGTCGATAAACAGACTTATCCACTAAGTTATCCACATTATCCACAGTGGAAAAACAAAGGGAAAGAATGGAAAAACATCGTCAATATAAAACATCTGTTTTGTGCGATTTTTTTAAATAATACATTGCCAGAATGCAGAATTGTTGGTATAATAATTGTAATATAAGAAAAAGGAGTGTGATCGTATGCGTTACATTATTTACGGCAAAAATCTGGAGGTAACAGAAGGATTAAAGCAGGCTGTACACGATAAGTTCAGTAAGCTGGAGAAGTTCTTCACACCAGAGACAGAAGTTCAGGTCACATTAAGCGTGCAGAAAGATAACCAGATCGTAGAAGCTACGATTCCTATGAAGGGAACTATTTTAAGAGTAGAACCTAACAGCACAGATATGTATGTTTCTATTGATATGGCAGTTGATTTACTCGAACGCATGATTCGTAAGTATAAAACAAAGATTTCCAAGTACGGAAAGGGAGAGTTAAAGTTTAATGATGAGTTCATGGAAGAAGATGTGGACAATCATGAGACAGTAACTATCACAAAGAGTAAAAAATTTGCAATCAAGCCGATGGATGTTGAAGAAGCCTGCGTACAGATGGAACTGTTAGGACATAATTTCTTCGTATTCCGTAATGCAGAGACTTTCGAAGTGAATGTTGTTTATAAGAGGAAAGACAAAACATATGGTCTGATTGAACCAGAATTTTAGAAAATTAAGCGGAAATTCCTGGTGCTTAATTGCCGGGTATGTCGCAAGACAGTTCCATTATTAAGATTCGACAGGATAAGGGAATGTATTTTTTAGATTCTGGATATGAGATACTATTGAAGAAATACATGGAATTATTAACGAAGGAAGAAGGCAGATATTTTCTATCTGCCTTTCCTTTTTCTGCATATTATTCTGTATATTAATGTATATTAAGGGGATTAAAGCTTGAAAAGAGCTTCTATCAATGTTACAATATAAGCTGTATGTTTAAAATGAGCGTACAGTATCTATTAAGATAATCATACCATATAGGAGGTAAATATGGGTTTAGTTGATAAACTTTTTGGAAATAAAAGTGAAAAAGAGATCAAGAGAATCGAAAAGTATGTAGATGCCATCGAAGCTCTTGACGAGAAGATGCAGGCATTAAGCGATGAAGAGCTTCGTGCAAAGACACAGGAATTTAAAGACCGTCTGGCAGCAGGCGAAACACTCGATGACCTTTTAGTAGAAGCGTTTGCTGTAGTAAGAGAGGCAGCAGACCGTACCATCCACCTGAAACACTATCGTGTACAGCTTATGGGTGGTATTATTCTGCACCAGGGACGTATCGCTGAGATGAAGACTGGTGAAGGTAAGACATTAGTTTCTACACTTCCAGCATACTTGAATGCTCTTGAAGGAAAGGGCGTTCACATCGTTACAGTTAACGATTACTTAGCAAAGCGTGATGCAAACTGGATGGGACAGGTTCACCAGTTCTTAGGTTTAAGTGTTGGTGTTATCTTAAATAGCTATGATAATGCAGAACGCCAGGCAGCTTATAACTGTGATATTACTTATATTACTAATAATGAATTAGGTTTCGATTATCTTCGTGACAACATGGTTATTTACAAGAAGGATCTTGTACAGAGAGAACTGAATTATGCCATTGTCGATGAGGTCGATTCCGTATTGATTGATGAGGCAAGAACCCCGCTTATCATTTCCGGTCAGAGTGGTAAGTCCACAGACCTTTACAAAGCATGTGACGTACTTGCAAGACAGATGCAGCGTGGTACTTCTGATGGTGAACTTTCTAAGATTGATGCCATCATGGGTATTGATATCGAAGAAGATGGAGACTTCCTCGTTAACGAGAAAGATAAGCAGGTTATGCTTACGACAGAAGGTGTGAAGAAAGTAGAACAGTTCTTCCACATTAAGAACCTTGCAGATGCAGAGAACTTAGAGATTCAGCATAACATTATCCTTGCTCTTCGTGCACATAATCTTATGTTCCGTGACAGAGATTACGTAGTAAAAGATAACGAAGTGCTTATCGTTGATGAGTTTACCGGACGTATCATGCCAGGCCGTCGTTATTCTGATGGTTTACATCAGGCAATCGAGGCAAAGGAACATGTAAAGGTTAACAGAGAGTCTAAGACACTTGCTACGATCACATTCCAGAACTTCTTTAATAAGTATAAGAAGAAAGCCGGTATGACTGGTACAGCCATGACAGAGGACAAGGAGTTCATGGATATTTATGGAATGGACGTAGTTGAGATTCCTACAAATAAGCCAATGATTCGTGTGGATCATGAAGATGCCATCTACATGACAAAGAAAGAAAAGTTAAATGCTGTTATCAATGATATTGTAGAATCCCACAAGAAGGGGCAGCCAGTCTTGGTTGGTACCATTAATATCGATACATCTGAAGAAGTAAGCGAACTCTTAAGCAAGAGGGGAATCAAGCATAATGTACTGAATGCGAAGTTCCATGAATTAGAGGCGGAGATTGTTTCCCATGCCGGTGAAAGAGGAGCTGTTACAATCGCAACAAACATGGCTGGCCGTGGTACCGACATCAAGCTTGAAGATGGTGTTGCAGAACTTGGCGGTTTAAAGATTATCGGTACAGAAAGACATGAGAGTAGACGAATTGATAACCAGTTACGTGGTCGTGCCGGTCGTCAGGGTGACCCAGGTGAATCTAAGTTCTACTTATCTCTTGAAGATGATTTAATGCGTCTGTTCGGTTCTGAGAGAATGATGGGTGTCTATAAGGCATTAAAGATTCCGGAAGGTGAAGAGATTCAGCATAAGACAATCACAAAACAGATTGAAAAGGCACAGAAGAAGATTGAGAACAACAACTTCGGTATCCGTCGTAATCTTCTCGATTATGACCAGGTGAACAATGATCAGAGAGAGGTTATTTACGCAGAAAGACGCCGTGTATTGAATGGTGAGAGCATGCGTGATGTTGTTTACAAGATGATTAAAGACGTTGTTGCTGACGATGTGAACATGGTCGCAGGCGAGCAGCCATTAAAAGAGTTAAATCTTGTAGAACTGAACGAGTCTTTAAGAAGAAAGATTCCATTAGAGCCAATCACTCTTACAGATGAAGAAAAAGAGAAGAACGACAAAGAAGCTCTGATCTCTCGTCTGCAGGATGAAGCAATGAAGGTTTACCATAAGAAAGAAAAAGACTTCAACGAATTTGCCAAAGTTAATGTGCCAGAGGAAGGTGTAGAACTTGGTGAAGAAGATGCAGCAATCTTTAACGATGGTATCCGTGAGGTAGAGAGGGTTATCCTTCTTAAAGTTATTGACAGTAAGTGGATGAACCACATTGATGATATGGATCAGCTCCGTGAGAGTATCGGACTTCAGTCCTACGCACAGAAAGACCCAGTTGTTCAGTATAAATTCCTTGGATACGATATGTTTGAGGAGATGACAAAGAACATTCGTCACGATACTGTTGGTGCATTAATGCACGTTCAGATTGAGCAGAAGGTTGAGAGAAAACAGGTTGCAAGAGCAACAGGTACAAACAAGGATGAGCTTGTGGAAAGAGGACCTTACCGCAGAAAAGAAGCAAAAATCGGACGTAATGCACCATGTCCATGCGGCAGCGGAAAGAAATATAAAAACTGCTGCGGAAGATTTGCAAATTAGTGTGTGCTTGGAAAGACATTTTTAAAACACGCTCCGCGCAGGAAAAGTTTTGCACAGTGAATATTTTGCAGCAGATGCAGAGAATGCACCTGCGAAGGAATAGGCACTGTGCCTTTCTTTATCATATACATGGAACTATTCAAATATACAGATAACTACAGGTAATCGTTCTAAAAGATTTCAGGATGAATAAACGTCCTTGAGAAGTTATACTGAATGATTGCAGGTTTTTATATTTTGTCTACATTTTATATAATAGAGAGGGTTTTATAATTGGTTGAATTAGAACAATACAAATTTACGGTAAATCAATATAAAGAGCCGATGAAAGAGCTTGGCGTTTCTCTGGCACTTTCTCATAAGCATGAGCAGATTAAAGAATTAGAAAGTGAAATGCGGGAAGAGGGGTTCTGGAATGACCCGGACAAGGCACAGGAAGTTACCAGAAAAGTTAAAAATCTCAAAGATACCGTTTCTGCCTATCATGCATTAGAATTAACGCTGGATGATGTTTCTACCATGATTGAACTTGGTAATGAAGAAAATGATGCCAGTGTGATTCCAGATATTGAAGAATTACTTGGAGAATTTGAGATAGAATTTGATAATTTAAAGATTCAGACACTTTTATCTGGTGAGTATGATAAAAATAATGCGATTGTTACCCTTCATGCAGGTGCAGGAGGAACGGAATCCTGTGACTGGGCAGGAATGCTTTACCGAATGTATAGCAAATGGGCGGATAGTCACGGCTTTAAGACAGAAGTTCTTGATTATCTCGATGGAGATGAGGCAGGAATCAAATCCATTACATTTGAAGTAAATGGGGAGAATGCTTACGGATACTTAAAGTCTGAGAGAGGAGTACACCGTCTTGTGAGAATTTCCCCATTTAATGCGGCAGGAAAGAGACAGACTTCTTTTGCATCCTGTGATGTTATGCCGGATATTGAAGAAGATTTATCAGTAGAGATTGCTGATGAAGATATCCGTATTGATACCTACCGTGCCAGTGGAGCAGGTGGACAGCACATTAACAAGACAGATTCGGCTATCCGTATTACCCATATTCCTACTGGTGTTGTCGTACAGTGCCAGAATGAGCGTTCCCAGCACAAGAACAAGGATAAGGCGATGCAGATGTTAAAGGCAAAGCTGTATCTGATTAAGGAGCAGGAAAACCGGGAAAAATTATCAGATATCCGTGGTGAAGTGTCCGATAATGGCTGGGGTAACCAGATTCGTTCCTACATTATGCAGCCATATACTATGGTAAAAGACCACAGAACCGGAGAAGAGACCGGTAATGTGCAGAGCGTGATGGACGGCAACCTGGATGCATTTATGAATGCATACCTTCGCTGGATCACAACCCCAAAGAAGGCTTAAAATGAAAATTACAGACATAAGGAGCAGACAGAATAATGGATATTATAAAAAAACTGGCGCAGGAACTTGCGATTAAAGAAGAACAGGCGAAAGCAGCAGTACAGCTTATTGACGAGGGAAATACGATTCCGTTTATCGCCAGATACCGTAAAGAAATGACAGGAGCTCTTAATGACGAGACACTCCGTAATTTACATGAACGCCTTCTCTATCTTCGCAACTTAGAGGAGAAAAAAGAGCAGGTAATCAATGCGATTACAGATCAGGGTAAGATGACAGAAGATTTAAAGAAAAAGATTCTCTCAGCAGAAACTCTGGTAGCAGTAGATGACTTATACCGCCCATATCGCCCGAAAAAGCAGACAAGAGCGACAAAAGCGAAGGAAAAGGGCTTAGAACCATTGGCTAATATTCTTCTTTTACAGAAGACAACAAAAAGCATGGAAGAAGAAGCAGCAGCCTTTGTGAACGCAGAAAAAGGTGTGGCAAACGCAAAAGAAGCGATTGCCGGAGCCAAGGATATAATTGCGGAAATGATTGCAGATATGGCAGATTATCGTAAAAGCATCCGTAACTGTACGATGAAACAGGGAAGTCTTGTTGTAAAAGCAAAAGATGAGAAAGCAGAATCTGTATACGAAATGTATTACGATTTCAGAGAGCCACTTTCTAAAGTTACGGGATATCGGGTTCTTGCGATTAACCGTGGAGAAAAAGAAAAGTTCCTTACTGTTAAGGTAGAGGCACCAGATGTGCAGATTGTCAATGCATTAAATAAAACAATGGTGAAGGATAATCTAAATACAAAAGCACTCATGGAAGAAGCGATACTTGATGCATACAATCGACTCATTGCCCCATCCATCGAAAGAGATATTCGAAGTGAAATTACAGAAAAAGCACAGGAAGGTGCCATTACTGTCTTTGGAAAGAATTTAACACAGCTTCTCATGCAGCCGCCAATGGAAGGAAGAACAGTTTTAGGATGGGACCCTGCATTCCGTACTGGATGTAAACTTGCTGTGGTAGATCCTACGGGTAAGGTGTTAGATACCGTTGTTGTATACCCAACTGCACCACAGTGTAAGGTAGAACAGGCCAAGAAAACGGTACATGATATGATTAAGAAATACAATGTTTCTGTAATCAGTGTGGGAAATGGTACTGCCTGCCGTGAATCAGAACAGGTTATCACAGAACTGATCAGGGAAATACCAGAACAGGTTGCTTACGTTATTGTAAATGAAGCAGGCGCATCTGTTTATTCTGCAAGTAAGCTCGCAACCGAAGAGTTTCCGGAATTTGATGTAGGACAAAGAAGTGCGGCCTCTATCGCCCGAAGATTGCAGGACCCGTTGGCAGAGCTTGTAAAGATTGAGCCAAAAGCAATTGGTGTTGGACAGTATCAGCATGATATGAACCAGAAGCGATTAGAAGAAGCGTTAAATGGTGTTGTTGAGGACTGTGTAAATAAAGTCGGTGTTGACTTAAATACTGCTTCCGTCCCATTGCTTTCTTACATTGCCGGAATCAGCAAGGCAGTTGCGAAAAATATTGTTGCTTACCGTGAGGAAAATGGGCGTTTCCACACCAGAAAAGAACTCTTAAAAGTGCCAAAGCTTGGACCAAAAGCATTTTTACAGTGTGCAGGTTTCTTAAGAATCCCTGGTGGAGAAGAACCACTTGATAATACAAGCGTACATCCAGAGTCCTACGAGGCAGCGACAAAGTTATTAAATGATTTGGGCTACACATCAGAAAGCATCCGTGGCGGTGGTCTTAGCTCTCTTAATTCTCAGATTAAAGATGAAAAAGGATTGGCAGAAAATCTTGGCATTGGTGAGATGACACTTCACGATATTATAGAAGAATTAGAAAAGCCAGGAAGAGATCCACGTAGTGAAATGCCAAAGCCGGTACTTAGAACAGATGTCCTTGAGATGAAAGACTTAAAAGAAGGCATGGTCTTAAAAGGAACGGTCCGCAATGTTATTGATTTCGGTGCCTTTGTAGATATTGGCGTGCATCAGGATGGTTTAGTACACATTTCCCAGATGACAGATCGTTACATTAAGCATCCGCTTGAAGTAGTCAGTGTGGGAGATATTATAGATGTGCAGGTAATGAGCGTGGATTTAAACAAAAAGAGAATCCAGCTTACGATGAAGATTGACCACAACAAGTAAGGCTGTGGTCACAATAGGAGGGGCAAAACGTGAAGAGTTTTGAAGAAATAAGCAAGATGAATCTTGCAGAACTCGACAGACCAGTTGGGGTCGGAGAGGAAGAATTAGAAACAGAAACTACCGGAGCGGCTGGAAATCACAGTGTCAGTGATGCGGAAAAGGCAGGAACACCCGGTGCAGATGACTTAGAAACTTCTATAAATATGTCAGCGGCAGTTTCCGATAATGAAGAAGAAAAGCAGCCAGAGGAATTAGAAAAAAAAGTGATGATGGAGCCACAGGGGAAGCATTATCGCATTGATGCAGACATTACACAGTCGGCACTGAATACCTTCCTTTTTGGGCATACGTATCGTCAGCCTTTGATGATTCTTGTCACTGTTTTAGCAATTGCATGGCCGATTGCCGTTATCGTTAAAAAACAGGGTAATATTGCTATGCCATTAATCTGTTCCTTATTTATTCTGATATGGATTCCATTTACGACATATCTTCGTGCCAAGAATGCAAGGAAGTTAAATCCAATCTATGAGCAGACATTCCATTACATGCTTGACGAGTGGGGCTTACATCTGGAATTATCAGAAAATGCGATTGATGTGGAGTGGAAGAAAGTAACAAAGATAATTTTCTATAAATCCGTTGCGGTTATTTATACCGGAAAGAATAATGCTTTCCTGATTCCTACAGAGGCAATGGGAGCACAGCGGGCAGATATTTTAAACTTCATTGAAGAAATGAAAAACAGATAAGAGACAAATAAAATAGATAAGCAAAAAAGTCAAAGACAAATAAAGAATCATGTCCTTTCGAAGGCTTTCTGTGATTGGTTTTATGAGATGATGAAAGAACAATTGCAAATATGAGAGAAAGAAAACTCTGTGAGGACAAGATAGATAAAAAGAGGTAAACATGAAAATAGAAAGTAACAGCGCAGAAGAGACATTTGCACTGGGAAAACAATGCGGAGAAAAGGCAGCAGCAGGTCAGGTTTACTGCCTTTACGGTGATTTGGGAGTCGGAAAAACCGTATTTACAAAAGGATTTGCGGCAGGACTTGGAATCAAAGAACCAGTCAGTAGTCCGACCTTTACTATTTTACAGGTATACGATGAGGGAAGACTTCCATTTTATCACTTTGATGTGTACCGCATCAGTGACCCGGAAGAAATGTACGAAATTGGTTTTGAAGAATATATCGAGGGAGAAGGCGTCTGCTTTATCGAGTGGGCGAACCTGATAGAGGAACTTCTCCCGGCACAGTATACAGAAATTCATATCGACAAAGACTTATCCAAGGGATTTGACTATCGTCTGATTACCGTTGAGGAGGTGCAAAGATAGATGAAACTTCTTGCATTAGACAGCTCTGGATTAGTGGCCTCTGTTGCCATTTTAGACGGGGAGACTCTTGTTGCAGAGTATACATTAAATTATAAAAAAACACATTCACAGACACTTTTACCGATGCTTGATGAGATTGTGAAAATGACACAGACAGAACTTTCTGAGATGGATGCCATTGCGGTAGCGGCAGGGCCAGGTTCTTTTACAGGGCTTCGTATTGGTTCTGCAACAGCAAAGGGACTTGGACTGGCACTGAATAAGCCAATCATTTCCGTTCCAACTTTAGAAGGAATCGCCTGCAACTTTTATGGTACAGATGCCATTATCTGTCCGATGATGGATGCGAGAAGACAGCAGGTATATACCGGAATCTATCATTTTGCAGGTGGAACAGAGTTTGAAGAACTTGTCGCACAGGAGGCAGGCCCGGTTGAAGATATTATTAAAAAGTGCAACGAGCTTGGACAAAAACTTGGTAAGCCAGTTATTTTTTTAGGAGATGGCGTTCCAGTATATAAAGATATTATTGAGGAACTTTGTAACGTAGAGCATTCTTACGCACCGGCACATTTAAGTCGCCAGAGAGCCGGAGCGGTTGCCATTCGTGCCATGAAGTTATACGAAGAAGGCAAAGCAGAGCCAGCGAGCGACCATGCGCCGATTTATTTAAGAAAGTCACAGGCAGAACGGGAGCTTGAAGCAAAGGGAAAGAAGTTAGAAGAATGAAAATTTGCCCAATGACCGAAGCAGACTGTGAAAAGACAGGACTTCTGATGAAAGAATGTTTTTCTGTTCCGTGGTCTGTAGAAGGTTTAAAAGAGATGTTTCATACCGAAGGCTATTGTTCTTTCCTTGCAAAAGAAGAAGAAGAGGTAATCGGCTATGTTGGTATGAAAATGGTGCTTGATGAAGCAGACATTACAAATGTGGCGGTACTGCCTTCTCACCGAAAAAAGGGAATTGCCGGAAAGCTGTTAAAACAGTTATTAGAAGAGGCAAAAAAGCAGAATCTGCACAGCATTTATCTCGAAGTCCGTGCTTCCAATATAGCGGCGGTTACCTTGTATGAACACGCCGGATTTAAAGAAGTCGGACAGAGAAAGAATTATTACGATAATCCGCGGGAAGATGCAATACTTATGCTCTGGGAGGCATAAGGATGCCAGTAGTTACCAGTACTTTTTGTCGTATTTTTTTGTATAATGGTATCGGAAGAATTACAAAAATAGTTTTATTTTAAGAACGATTCTTTCTATAGTTAAATGGCCTATGAGATTTATGGTGAGATACGATATTAAAATTAGAAGAAAAGTTTTTGAAACATTTTTGAAAATGGAGGATACAATGGATAAAAAAGTACATGAAATTTACTGTAATTCCTGTGGAAAAAAGATAGAGACAACAGACAATATTAAGAGAGAAGATTACCTTTCCATCAAAAAGGAATGGGGATACTTCTCAAAAAAAGACGGGGAAATACACAGTATTTTTCTGTGTGAATCCTGTTATGATATATGGACGAAGCAGTTTAAACTTCCTGTAAAAGTGGAGAAACAGACAGAACTGCTATAGAAAAGTGAGGGATGTTATGCTGGAATTGTGTTTGCTTGGCTGTGGAGGAATGATGCCGCTGCCATACCGCAAACTGACATCATTGATGGCAAGATACAATGGAAACAGTATTTTAATAGATTGTGGCGAGGGAACACAGGTGGCGATCAAGGAAAAAGGCTGGAGTTTTAAGCCGATTGAAGTCATCTGCTTTACCCATTATCACGCCGATCATATCAGTGGCCTGCCAGGGCTTCTTTTAACACTGGGAAATGCACAGAGAACCGAGCCGCTGTTAATGGTAGGACCAAGAGGATTAGAGCGTGTAGTAAACTCATTAAGAGTCATCGCACCAGACTTACCGTTTCCGATTGTTTTTCATGAATTAAAGGAAAAAGAGGAAGTGCTTGATGTATGCGGCTGCCGTATTACTGCATTTCGTGTGAATCACAATATCACCTGCTACGGCTATACGATTGAGATTGACCGTGCCGGAAAGTTTGATGTGAACAAGGCAAAAGAAAATAACGTAGAGATGCAGTACTGGAATCGCCTGCAAAAGGGAGAGACAATCGAGCTGCCTGACAGAACACTTACAAGCGATCTGGTTCTCGGACCGTCAAGAAAAGGTATCAAATGCACCTATACAACCGATACCAGACCAACGGATTCCATTGTGGAACATGCAAAAGATGCCGATTTATTTATCTGCGAAGGAATGTATGGCGAGCCGGAAAAGAAGGCGAAAGCAGTCGAATATAAACATATGACATTTTATGAGGCAGCAGAAATGGCAAAGAAAGCTTGTGTGAAGGAAATGTGGCTTACGCACTACAGCCCGTCTTTAGTAAGACCGGAGCCATATATGGAAGAAGTAAGAAAGATATTTGCCACTGCCAGTGCCGGAAAAGACGGAAAAAGTACGACTCTGTTATTTGAGGAGGAATAGGAAACATGGAAGAACGGAAAAAAGATGTATTGATTCTGGCAATTGAAACTTCCTGTGATGAGACAGCAGCAGCCGTTGTAAAAAACGGCAGGGAAGTTTTATCAAATACGATTTACACACAGATTAAACTGCATACGATGTTTGGTGGTGTTGTGCCGGAAATTGCATCAAGAAAACATATAGAAAAAATAAATATTGTAATTGAGACGGCATTAAAAGAAGCAGATGTCACATTAGAAGACATTGATGCTATCGCGGTCACTTATGGTCCGGGATTAGTTGGTGCCTTACTTGTCGGCGTTGCAGAAGCCAAAGCACTTGCTTATGCAGCGAAGAAGCCGTTAGTTGGTGTGCATCATATCGAGGGACATATCAGTGCGAACTACATTGAACATAAAGAATTAGAGCCGCCATTTTTATGTATGGTTGCTTCCGGCGGGCATTCTCACCTTGTACTTGTAAAAGGCTACGGGGAATATGAGATTATCGGAAGAACAAGAGACGATGCGGCAGGAGAGGCATTTGATAAGGTCGCAAGAGCAATCGGGCTTGGTTATCCAGGTGGTCCAAAGATTGATAAGCTTGCCAAAGAAGGCAATAAAAAAGCAATTGCATTCCCAAGAGCAAAGATTACTGATGCACCGGATGATTTCAGTTTCAGTGGCTTAAAGTCCGCCGTATTAAATTACTTAAATCAGTGCCAGATGAAAGGTGAGGAAGTCAATCGTGCCGATGTGGCAGCTTCTTTCCAGCAGTCCGTTACCGATGTGCTTACTGAACATACAGTAGGAGCGGCAAAGCGTCTTGGCATTAATAAGGTAGCAATCGCAGGCGGCGTTGCTTCAAACTCTTCTCTTCGCGCGCAGATGGAAGAAGCCTGCCGTAAAAATGGAATAGAATTCTATCATCCATCACCAATTTTTTGTACAGATAATGCGGCGATGATCGGTGTGGCAGGATATTATGAGTATATCAAAGGTATTCGTGATGGCTGGGACTTAAATGCAAAGCCGAATTTAAAAATTGGAGAACGGTAAAGATTTGAAAAACAGGAGGGAGTACATGAAAGAAAAAGTAACAGCGATTGTTCTTGCGGCAGGAAAAGGAAGCCGAATGCATTCAGAAATACAAAAGCAATATATGACTCTCTTAGACCGGCCGGTTATCACCTATGCTTTAGAAGCATTTGAGAAAAGTTCTGTAGATGATATTATTCTTGTAGTTGCTCCGGGAGAAATAGAATATGCACAGGAAAACATTTTAGATAAGTATGATTATAAAAAAGTCAGCGGCATCATTACCGGGGGTGCAGAACGCTATGACTCTGTATATAAGGCATTGTGTTCCATGCCAGAAGAGGGATATGTTTTAATTCATGATGGCGCTAGAGCTTTTATCACGTCGGAATTGATTGAATTTTGCATTGAGCAGGTGAAAAAAGACAAGTCCTGTGTTATGGGAATGCCGGTAAAAGATACGATAAAAATTGTTGATGAGGATCGCTATGCAGTTTCTACCCCACCGAGAAGCACCATGTGGCAGATTCAGACACCACAGTGTTTTGTGACAGCAGAAATAAGAGAAGCTTACCAGAAAATGATGGAAGCGGGTGATGATTCTGTAACCGATGACGGAATGGTGATGGAAACTTACGGAATCCGTGGCGTCCGCATGATAAAGGGAAGTTACGAAAACATGAAAATTACAACTCCGGAAGATATGCTGCTTGGCGAGGCAATCTTAAAAGGCAGGAGTACGGAGAGGTAATGACAGGAGATACAAACATGAAAAAGGAAAATACGATAAATCAGGAACAGGAAGAAATGGTATTTGCAGAAGCTCCTGCACAGGTTATTTTTAATGAAAAAAAGGAACCGGACGATATTGTAGAAGACGATGCAGAAGAAATTGACGAAGAGGATTATGAGATTGAAGATGACGGAGACGAGGAAGACGATACTCCGAAAAACAAGTTTGAGTCCTGCTGTGTCTGCCATCGTACAGAAGAACAAGGTGCAAAGCTCATCCATATGCCGACAGGTTTAAGCATCTGTTCTGACTGTATGCAGAAGTCTTTTGATTCCTTTAATTCTGGATTTGGTGGTGAAAATGGCATCCAGTTCCTTGACCTGTCCAACATGGACTTTAACAATTTAAAAGATATGAATCTTGGAGATCTGTTATCAGGAACGATGTCTAACCAGAAGCCAAAGACAAAAAAGGCAAAAAAGAAAAAGAAGAAAAATAAGAAGGAAGAACCAAAGCTTACTTTAAAGAATATTCCTGCGCCACATCAGATTAAGGCACAGCTTGACGAGTATGTTATCGGACAGGATTATGCGAAAAAGGTAATGTCCGTTGCCGTATATAACCATTATAAACGTGTCATTACAAATACGATGGATGAAATCGAGATTGATAAGTCTAATATGCTTATGATCGGACCGACAGGTTCTGGTAAGACCCATCTTGTAAAAACATTAGCAAGACTGTTAAATGTACCTCTGGCAATCTGTGATGCAACTTCTCTTACAGAGGCAGGTTATATCGGTGATGACGTAGAAAGTGTGCTTTCTAAATTACTTGCCAATGCCGATAATGATGTAGAAAAAGCAGAGACTGGAATTATTTTCATCGATGAGATTGATAAAATCGCAAAGAAGAAAAATACGACAAGCCGTGATGTAAGCGGAGAATCTGTACAGCAGGCACTCTTAAAACTGTTAGAAGGCAGCGAGGTAGAAGTGCCGGTAGGTGCAAGCTCTAAAAATGCGATGGTTCCGACTGCTGTAATGAATACAAGAAATATTCTCTTTATCTGCGGTGGTGCATTCCCTGGATTAGAGGATATTATCAAAGAGAGAATGACACAGCATTCCTCTATCGGATTCCATGCAGAACTTAAGGACAAATACGATCATGAAAAGAACATGTTGCAGTATGTTACAGTAGAAGATATCCGTAAATTTGGAATGATTCCAGAATTTATTGGAAGATTACCAATAATATTTACATTAAATGCCTTGACAAAGGAAATGCTGGTTGATATTCTGAAAGAACCTAAGAATGCAATATTAAAACAGTATCAGAAACTTCTGGCATTAGATGAAGTGGATTTGCAGTTTGAAGATGGAGCTTTGACAGCCATTGCGGAGAAGGCTATGGAAAAAGATACTGGAGCGAGAGCACTTCGCGCGATCATCGAGAAATTCATGCTTGATATTATGTATGAAATTCCAAAGGATGATAATATCGGACGAGTTACAATCACAGAAGACTATATCCGTAACAATGGAGCTCCGCTTATTGAGATGCGTCCTTATCTTCAGCTTGAGCAGAAGAAGAGAGAGATAGCGGCTGCGGAAGAGCAGAAAGAGAATTAAGTAGAAACTAGAGTGTGTTTGAAAATTATTCCTGCAAGCTGTATGTCCAACTTACGGTAGATGCGGTAAAGAAGTACAGATACAAAAGACAAAGTATAAGGCAAAAATATTTAATAACGATATAATGTTAAAATTCCATAGAGGGGGTTAATTATGGAAAAGTTAAACCTGAAGTTTTTGCAGAGTCTGGCAACACAGTATCCAAGCGTGGCAAAGGCCTGTACAGAGATTATCAATCTGCAGGCAATTCTAAATCTGCCAAAGGAGACAGAACATTTTGTTTCTGATGTACATGGGGAGTACGAGCAATTTCTACATATCTTAAAAACTGGCTCAGGAGCCATTCGCAATAAGATAGAAGATGTTTTTGGTAATACACTCTGCGCCAGAGATAAAAAGAGTCTGGCAGCTCTGATTTATTATCCAGAGCAGAAAGTAGAGCGGATGCGGTTAGAGTTATCTGAAGAAGATTTTCAGGATTGGTATAAGGTATCCCTGCATCGCCTGATTGCGGTATGTAAGGAAAGCTCTGCCAAGTATACAAGATCAAAACTTAGAAAGAGTCTGCCGGCTGATTTTTCTTATATTCTTGAAGAGCTTTTGAGTGAAAATAACCGTGTTGTAGAAAAAGAAGAATATTATAATGAAATCTTTGATACGATTATCCGCTTAAACAGAGCGAAAGAATTTATTGTTGCCATTGCCGGGGTTATTCAGAAGTTAGTTGTCACACGGCTTCATGTTATCGGAGATATTTTTGACCGAGGCCCAGGCCCGCATATCATTATGGATCACCTGATGGAACACAGTAATGTGGACTTCCAGTGGGGAAACCATGATGTGGTATGGATGGGAGCGGCTTCTGGTCAAAAAGCCTGTATTGCCAATGTCATTCGTCTTTCAGCAAGATATAATAATCTTAATGTATTAGAAGACGGATATGGAATTAATCTTGTCCCTCTCGCAAGTTTTGCGATTGAAACATATGCGAATGATCCTTGTCAGTGCTTCCGGGTTCATGCACAGGAAGACTCTGATTTAAGAGAAGTATCTCTCAATATGAAGATGCATAAAGCCATTGCTATTATTCAGTTTAAGTTAGAGGGACAGGTGATTAAGAGAAGGCCAGAGTTTAATATGGACAAAAGACTCCTTCTTGATAAGATCGATTACGAGGAAGGAACCATTATGATAGAAGGTAAGAAGTATGAACTTCTTGATAAATCCTTCCCTACTATTGACCCGAATAATCCATATGAACTTTCCGAAGCAGAAGAAGCTTTGATGAACCGCCTTTGCATGAACTTTTTAAACTGCGATAAGTTACAGGAACATATCCGTTTCCTATTTAATAAAGGCGGTCTGTATCTTTGTTATAATTCCAATCTTCTCTATCATGGCTGTGTGCCGCTTGATGAGAAGGGAAACTTCCGTAAAGTTAAGATTGGCAGCAAACAGTATTCTGGCAAAGAACTTTATGATGTGCTTGAGTACTACGCAAGAAAGGGATATTACGAGCAGGATAACAGAGAAGAACATGAATATGGAAAGGATATCATGTGGTATATCTGGTCTAATGAGAACTCCCCAGTCTATGGCAAGGAAAAGATGGCGACATTTGAGCGGTATTTCATTGCCGATAAAGAAGTGCAGATTGAGAGAAAAGACCATTATTACCGCCTGATAGAGAGAGAAGATGTTGTAAATAATATCCTCAAAGAATTTGGCGTAGATATCGAAAAAGGTCATATTATCAATGGGCATATGCCTGTTCACGTAAAAGAGGGTGAATCCCCTGTCAAATGTAACGGTAAAGTCATGATCATTGATGGTGGCTTTTCGAAAGCATACCGCGGAACGACAGGAATTGCCGGTTACACCCTTATCTATAATTCAAGAGGTCTGCGTCTTGTTTCTCATGAGACATTTACTTCGACAGAAGACGTTATCGAAAAAGAGATAGACGTACATTCTGATACCGTTATCCGTGAGGTTTCTGCTCAGCGTGAGAGAGTGATAGATACCGAAACTGGCCGCCAGTTGAAAGAGCAGATCAGTGACCTTGAGAAGCTGCTGCATGCTTATCGGACGGGACAGATTTTGGAAAAAGAATAAAAGGAGACGAACTCCAAAAAGAGAATCCATAGAAGGGCATATTTCTCTTGTAAACTAACATATATTTAATAAGACAATCTGAGATAGTGTGTTACGTTTTTTTATAAACAGGGAGATTTTTATCTTCTTCTAGCAAGAAGATTCCCCATTTAAGGGGATATCACTCGGTATACAGAGAAAACGGGAGGGTTGCTATGAATATGGACAGGAGCCAGAAGAATTTGGAGAAGAAAAAGGATGATAGAACGATTGAATATTTAGAATTGAAGTATGATACAAATATACAAAGGGGGCTTACGCTGGCAAAAGTGAGGCAGAAGCAGCGTGGGAAGAGGAGTTCTAGGAATAGTATAACGAAAGAGAAGAAGCGGATTTGGTTTATGTGTTTAAAACAGGAGTGCCAGAATCTGCTTTTCTTTTTCTTTCTATATTTATGTGTGGTAAGTGTTTTGTTTCAATTTGATCAAAGAGTAAAAACAGTGTTGTTTGTGTCTTTTATGGTATTTCTTTTTGGGAAGGTGGAAAAGACATTTCGTTATAGTAAAGTGTTATTTAAGAAAGAAGAAATATATAAAACTAAAGTAGTGGTTTTACGAGAAAATATATTTCAATGTGTGCAGGTAAATAGTCTTGTAAAAGGGGACATTGTGCGTTTGAAAAGAGGGGAAAAAGTTCCGCTCGCTGTTATAAGTTTAAAGTTACCATATAAAGAATATAAACAGGGAGAAATTTTTGCAGAAAATACAGGACGGGCTATTGTAACACAGCAGGTGGTGTATCCTTTCTTTGAAAATGTGAAAGAGAATACAGGTATAAACAGAACTGTTAAAATGACAGAGAATATAGAAGATAAGTATGTAGAAAAAAATGAAAGCATGAAAGGAAAAATCTCTTTGAATACAATTGGTAAACAAAGGAAGAAACAAGGAAGACTATATGCGGCAGAGGAGAAAGAGAGAGAAGAAAATGGAGGAAGTTATACAGAAAATATGATTCTCCAGGAAATTTTTATCCGTCAGGGAATTTATTTTCAACCAGATTTTTTAAAAAAAACTGCGGTAGAAGGAGAAAGGCCAATCGTTGCTGTTGGTTTTGAAGATATATATTTCCCGTCCAGATTTCAAAAGGAGAAGTTTCAGCGATTTATGCAGGAATTAAAGAAAACAGGTGTGAAATACTTCTTTTTTACGAATCAGAACAGAGAATCGGCATTTTCTATTGGAAAACAGACGGGAATAGTGAAAGAAAAAAGAGAAGTGATAGATAGAAAACAGTTTTTGCTTCTAAAAAACGTGGCTCTCGAAAAACAGATAAAAAGTATTCGCATTTATTGCGGACTTTCAGAAGTCGAAAAAAGCCAGATTATAGCCATATGGAGAAAACATCAGCAGGAATATTCAAAAAAATTCTTGCAAAAGCAGGGAAGAATCCTGTTTATGTCTGGTTTAAATCAGAGTGGCAGAGAAAAAATAACAGAAGATTGTGTATACGCCTGTTGCCATAGCGGCAGCCAGGAGGGGGATATCTGGTTCAAAAAAAATTGGAGAGATACAATCGTAAAATATCTTACTGGACAAAATATCTGGCAGAAATTTCTTGAAAATACCCAAAAATGGGAAGGACAGATTCTGGCAAGCTTATGTATATTTATGCTCATATCTCTTCTGCTGTCCTTATATATGCCACAACAGGAAAACATGCAGAAAATTACACAGACAGGAAGCCTATTTTGTGCAGCATATATTATTGGAAAAGAAATTGTAGAAGAAGGATTCCGCAAATGGTTTCTGAAAAAATTGAAAAATAATTAGATTCTGATTTGCGTAGCAAAGGAGACACCGCTGTAGAGGAATCTGTAGTCGGATTGCCAGAAGGGTTCTTCCTCGTATTTTTTGAGCAATCCTACAGAAAATTTACAGCGGCTAACTATTCCAAATCCTACAAATCAGTTTCATGGAAAGCTATAATCGTCTGAATGATATCCAAATCCTATAATATGAATTCTGATTTTGCCTCGGCAACCTGGAAGTTTACAAAATTAATACCACTTATGGATTATTGAATTTTATCCTGCGTTTATGCTAATATAATTAACAAGCGTAACGATATGAAAAGGCTGAAGGATTTCGTATCATTACAAATATCTTACTAATAATATATTTTAGGAAAGGAAAAGCTATTCAAGCGAAAGCTTCAATAGCAGGATAGAATGATGGAACTGTTAAAAACAGGAGCGTATCTTGTAAATGGAACAGAAATTATAGAAGATACTCCGGAAGCCCAGGCAAGACTGCAGGCAGTGGCTGGTCCGGATGCACCTTCTAAAGAAGAAGCAGCGAAGGGAACAATTGCTTATGGTATTTTAGAAGCCCATAATACTTCTGATAACATGGAAAAGTTAAAAATTCGTTTTGATAAGTTAACTTCCCATGATATCACTTATGTAGGAATTATCCAGACAGCACGTGCATCAGGATTAGAGAAGTTCCCTATGCCATATGTTCTCACAAACTGTCATAACAGCTTATGTGCTGTTGGTGGAACAATCAACGAAGATGACCATATGTTTGGACTTACCTGTGCGAAAAAGTACGGTGGAATCTATGTACCTCCTCATCAGGCAGTTATCCATCAGTTCGCAAGAGAAATGCTTGCCTGCGGTGGAGCAATGATTCTTGGTTCTGATTCTCATACCCGTTATGGAGCACTTGGAACAATGGCAATGGGTGAAGGCGGACCAGAGCTTGTAAAGCAGCTCTTAAACCAGACTTACGATATTAATATGCCAGGTGTTATTGGAATCTACATGACAGGAGAGCCAATAAAAGGTGTCGGTCCACAGGACGTAGCTCTTGCGATTATCGGAGCAGTATTCCAGAATGGTTATGTAAATAATAAAGTTATGGAGTTTGTTGGACCAGGTGTTGAGAAGCTGAGTGCAGACTTCCGTATCGGTGTTGACGTAATGACAACAGAGACAACCTGTCTTTCCTCTATCTGGAAAACAGATGATGTAATTAAAGATTTCTATGATATCCATGGAAGAGTAGAAGATTACAAAGAATTAAATCCTGCAAAAGTTGCTTACTATGACGGAATGGTTAAGATTGATTTAAGCAAGATTCGTCCAATGATTGCTATGCCATTCCATCCAAGTAATACATATACGATTGAAGATATGAATAAGAACCTGATGGATGTTCTTCACGACTGTGAGCAGAAAGCACTTGTCAGCTTAGATGGACAGGTAGACTTTAAACTTACCGATAAAGTTCGCGATGGAAAGCTCTATGTAGAACAGGGAATCATCGCAGGATGTGCCGGTGGTGGATTTGAAAACTTATGCGCAGCAGCAGATATTATCAAAGGAAAATCTATTGGAGCGGATGAATTTACATTAAGTGTTTATCCTGCAAGTACACCAATCTACATGGAGTTAGTAAAGAATGGTGCAGCAGCAGCCCTTATGGAAAGTGGTGCTATCGTAAAAACAGCATTCTGTGGTCCATGTTTCGGTGCGGGAGATACGCCATCCAACAATAGCTTAAGTATCCGTCATTCCACAAGAAACTTCCCGAACAGAGAAGGTTCTAAGTTACAAAATGGTCAGATTGCTTCCGTAGCATTAATGGATGCCCGCTCTATCGCAGCAACCGCAGCCAATAAAGGATACCTTACGCCAGCAACAGACCTTGATGTAGAATATACAGGAAGAAAATATCACTTTGACAGCAGCATTTACGCAAATCGTGTATTTGACAGCAAAGGAGTGGCAGATCCATCTGTAGAGATTAAGTTCGGACCAAATATCAAAGACTGGCCAAAGATGAGCGCACTTCCAGAAAACATGATTCTGAAAGTTGTGTCCGAGATCCATGATCCAGTTACAACGACAGATGAATTAATTCCATCAGGAGAAACATCCTCCTACCGTTCGAATCCACTTGGCCTTGCAGAGTTTACTCTTTCAAGAAAAGATCCTGCTTATGTAGGACGTGCCAAAGAAGTAAGAGCAGCACAGGAAGCAGTAGAAGCGAACAGCAATCCAGTAGAAGCATTAGCAGAATTAGCACCAGTAATTGATGCAATTCACGCTAAGTATGCAGATGTTACCAATGAAAATATTGGAATCGGAAGTACAATCTTTGCTGTAAAACCAGGTGACGGTTCCGCCAGAGAACAGGCAGCATCCTGCCAGAAAGTATTAGGTGGCTGGGCTAACATTGCAAATGAATACGCTACAAAGCGCTATCGTTCCAACCTTATTAACTGGGGTATGCTTCCATTCCTTATTGAAAAAGGTGACCTGCCATTCGCAAACGGAGATTACATTTTCCTGCCAGACGTAAGAAAGGCAGTCGAGACAAAGGCAGCAGAATTTGAAGCTTATGTTGTAAAAGACGGAAGTCTCACACCATTTGCTTTAAAAATGGGTGAATTAACAGATGATGAGAGAGAGATTATCTTGAAGGGATGCCTCATTAACTACAATCGACAGTAATTCTGAGTTGCCGCAGGCAAGGTAGACGGTGCTACAGAGGAAGTAGCGTTCGGATTACCAGAAGATTATGAGTAGAACCACTAAAAAATTGCCCCATTTTGTTCCGTTGTGCTAAATGGGGTAGATTTTTAAGTGGTTCTTTCTTGTGTTTTTGAGCAATCCGACTAAAAGATTTTGTAGCGTCTCCCTTGCCTGTGGTAAATCAAAATTGTATACATATTAGTGCACTATTGACAAAAGGAAAGTATTTGGTATATCATAGAAAAGATTATTAACTTTTAAATGTAAGTTATCTAAAAATCAGAACAAAAGACAATTGACAACATTGAATGAGAGAAGAAGGAGTGGAGTAAGTATGAAGGTTTCAGGAAATGACCTGTTTGTAACGGCAATGAAAAAGGAAGGCGTGGATACGATTTTCGCATATCCAGGTGGCATGGTCGTCAATCTTCTAGACGCACTCCATGATTGTCACGGGATTGACCTCGTATTACCAAGACATGAGCAGGGGTTGATTCACGCAGCGGATGGTTATGCCAGAGCAACCGGCAAGGTTGGTGTATGTTTAGTAACCAGTGGACCGGGTGCTACGAACTTAGTAACAGGAATTGCTACAGCAAACTATGACAGTATTCCATTAGTATGTTTTACTGGCCAGGTTCCAGAGCATTTGATCGGTAATGATGCGTTTCAGGAAGTAGATATCATTGGAGTGACTAGAAATATTGCGAAGTTTGTTATCATGGTCCGTGATAGAGAGATGTTAGCACAGCGAATTAAGGAAGCATTTTACATTGCAAGATCAGGAAAGCCAGGACCGGTTCTTGTAGATTTACCAACAGACGTTATGGCAGAACTGGGTTCAACTTCTTATCCAACAGAAGTAAATATCCGTGGATATAAGCCAAATAAGGGTGTTCATGTAGGACAGCTTAAGAAGGCGATTAATCTGTTAGAAGAAGCGAAAAAGCCGATGTTTTTAATCGGTGGGGGAGTAAATCTCGCTCATGCTCAGGAAGAGATGACAAAGCTTGCAGAAAAGATTGATGCTCCAGTAATTACGACCGTTATGGGACGAGGAGCTATTTCCACAGAGCATCCTTTATATATTGGTAATATCGGAATGCATGGTTCTTATGCTGCTAATAAGACTGCAGATGAGTGCGATTTAATGTTCTCTATCGGATGCCGTTTTAATGACCGGGTAACTGGTGAGATTAAGAAGTTTGCACCGAATGCTAAGATTGTCCATATTGATATTGAATCCGCAGCGATTTCAAGAAATGTTACAGTAGATATTCCGATTGTTGCAGATGCGAAGGCAGCAATCTTAAAGATATTAGAGCATACAGAACCAATGAAGCATGAGGAATGGATTGCAGAGGTAAAAGGCTGGGATAAAGAATATCCTCTTCATATGGAAGTAGAAGAGGGAGTAAACCCACAGCGTATCATCGAGACTTTGAATGAAGTGTATGCAGACAGAGATACAGTATTTACCAGTGATGTAGGACAGCATCAGATGTGGGCTTCCCAGTATCTGAAGTTAGATGCGACTCATAGATTAGTACAAAGCGGAGGACTTGGTACGATGGGATTTGGCCTTCCATCTGCCGTAGGAGCACAGATTGGATGTCCAGAGAAGTCTGTCGTATCAATCAGTGGTGACGGTGGATTCCAGATGAACATGCAGGAGCTTGCAACAGCAGTATGCCAGGAACTTCCGTTAGTAAACATTGTATTTAACAATAATCGTCTCGGAATGGTTCGCCAGATGCAGGAACTCTTCTTTAAGAAGCGTTATACAATTACCTGCCTGCGCTATCATAAGTCCTGCAAGGGTAAATGTGGTACACCGGGCTGGGTATGTCCAGAGTATGTTCCTGATTTCGTAAAGATGGCAGAAGCTTACGGTTCTAAAGGATATTTTGTTACAAGTAATGATCAGTTAAAAGATACGATTCTTGAGGCGAGAGAGTACGCAGAGAAGAATAAGAAACCAGTTATTGTAGAATGTATGGTTGCTCCAGATGAACTGGTTATGCCGATGATCAAGGGTGGAGCAAGCTTTGAAGATATTATGTTATAGGAGGATGCAGAGATGAGAGAGATAAATACAGAAAAGAAAAAAAGATGGGTATCTCTGTATGTGGAGAACCGAATTGGTGTATTAGCACGTATTTCAGGAATGATGTCTGGAAAGTCCTATAACATTTCAAGTATTACAGTAGGTGTTACAGAAGATCCTACAGTATCAAGAATGACAATTGGCCTTTCTTCTGACGATGCAACTTTTGAGCAGATTAAAAAGCAGTTAAACCGCTGCGTAGAGGTAATTAAGCTTAACGATATTACCGATGCCCCAACCCATATGAAGGAGATTCTTTTCGTGAAGATTCATGAATGTTCTGAATTTGAGAAGGGTGAGATTTTCCGTATCTCACAGGTATTTGGAGCTAAAGCGATTGACTACGGTATTAACAGTGTTCTTTTAGAGAGTGTAAATACAGAGGGACGTAATAACGACCTTATTGCTCTTTTAACAAGAAAGTTTGATCATGTGGAAGTTGTTCGAGGTGGTATTGTTGCAATAGAGTCTATCAGCATGATTGACCGTTAATATTTAGAATAAAATATTGTTTTTCCATTATAGAATTTACGATTTAGAGCGTATTTGAAGAATTATTTCAACAATCGGTATATTTGTTTTGTAGAGAATATGTCCTTTGTTTGGATAAGATTTCCATAAATTGTGATTTATACTTAACAGAAAGTATTTTTGAATGCGGCTTAACAGAAGGGTATTTAAACATCTATGTTTAGATACTCTTCTTTTTTTGCTTTTGGGATTGGAATGTTATATATGGGGAAATGAAAGTACAAAAATATAATTGATGAATAAAAAAGAAATAAAGTAAAATATTGACAATTAAGAAGCGGAATGCTAAAATGAAATGGAAATATTTCCTAAAAATGAAAGGAGTGTAAAACGAGAAGAGAGATATTTTAAGCAACAGGGAAATATAGAATTTTTCAGGAGGGCAGAAAATGCGGATATTTTTTAGGAGAATCCTTATTTTTGTTTTAGTAGCTGCACTTTTTTTTACAAATATCAACATAAGCGTAGCTGCTTCTGGAATAGGGAAAGAGAGTTTCTACCAGATGAAAAATGAACAGGAAGATACCAGACAGATAGAGAATATTACAACAGAAAGTCAGGAGAGTACGACAGCCATTTCTAAAGAAACAACGGAAGAAAAGGAAAAATCAGAGCAAGGAACCACGGAGCAGCATAATGAAGCAGAAGAAAAGAGTACAGAGCAGGAATCGGAAAGTGCAGGAACACAGGATAAATCTCAGCAACAACAGGAGAAATTAACAGGTTCAGAACTAAAAGAAGGGGGACAGACAAAAAAATCTACAGAAAGGAATCAGGAACAGTCCACAGCGGAGCAGAGGGAAGACGAGGAGGAAGAGTCTGTACCAGTAGTAATGTCTACTCATCCAAGCACAAACCATTCTGTAACAATGCCTGATGTTACCAGCCATTATTTTTTATTACAAAAAAACAGCAAAAAAGTGGGAAGCGTGACAGGAAAAAATCTGCTTACAGTAGCCAATGCACAGGCGGCATCGAAGTATATTTATGAAAGTTATTCAAATGGAAGACAGTACAATTTTACTCCCCGTTTTAATAATAACAGTTCAGTAAGCGTTGGTGGAGGAACAGGCGGAGAAGTTTCTTTTACAAAAGTGAAAAATGGAACAGAAAGTGAATTTGGTACTTTATATCCTGCCGTATCGAAAGGACGTATTGCATCGAAAGTATTTAATTTACAGAAAACTACGGTGAATCCATATGCAGTATATAAAGATGTTGGAAATTGGTATGATTATAATACGAAGAGAACATATAAGATTGATTTAAAGATTACAGTAACAGGATATAAATTTCCAAGGGCAGCGATAAGAAAGCAGTTGTCGAATCAGGATTTAAAAGCGCCATATATTGGATTCCAGAAGAACAAGATTGGTATATCTGTTATGGGTACAGATTATGTGCAGACTCGCATGGATTTCTATTATAGTGGAACGACAACACCGGTTTCAGGAATCAAAGGATTAATTCAGTTTTGTGATATTGATGCACAGCAGGGTGTTGATTTTGGAACAGGTTTTGAGAAAGTACTTATGTTTCAGATGCAGCAGTCAAAACTTCAGTATAATGCGACAGGATTGATTACTGGTTCGAAAGGATATGTTTCTTCAAGGACGAGTGAAGGTTTTGACAATAATGATGAGACAACAACCGCAGTTGGAATTTTTGCGGGAAGTACGGTGAATTGTCGATGGACAGTAGCCAAATGTGACCAGAAGGATACGGGCGGTAATGCGGCATATGCTGTAAAAAGTGGATATGGGATTCCAGCGGATAGTTCACTGGCAGATTCTACATCCTATTATTGGTCAAACAGTACAGGACTGCTTTCGATTCGTGCAGATGTAGGGATTGGATTATTACCAGATGAAGTAAAGAAAGCGATTTATCATGGAAAAATCAATTCTAAAAATTCAGAATCAGCAAAGAAATTTCTGGGGTTGTCTGATAGAAAGGAGACATTTTCCTATGTTTTATCTGCACCAGTTCCGAGTCCGTCCAATGTAACTACGGCGAAGTATACATCATTTCAGTTTGAGGATAAAGTAGAATCGCTTTTGAACGTAAAAGATGTGAAAGTATATGCAGATGAGGCGGTAAATAATAATGTCCAGGCTGATCAGATGAATTATACAGATGTAAGTGCTAATTTTAATATAACAAAAACGCAAGGGACAGATCATGCCACGACAGTGAAAGTGGCAGCGAAAAATGCGAAGTTATCAGCGGCGGCTTTTTATGGACACAGTTATTATGTGCATATAGAAGTGCAGATGAAATCGGATGAAGAGTTACATAAAATTAATAAATCAGTTGCGGACTGGTATCAGACAGATAATACTGTGACTGCGAAAGTATCTGAGGCAGGAAAATGTCAGGGAAGTGTAGCAGTTTTAAATAAGGGAACATTAAATGTAGCAAATAATCAGGGTGGTTCAGTAAAAAAAGAATCGAATTATGTGGCATCTAAAGCAGGGATGATAATTAAAGTAAAAAAGACAGATCAAAATAGCGGGCAGCCAATCGAAGGAGTGACATTTGGTTTATTTGGCGGTGAAAATGTCAGTATAGATAAAGCAGAACCAATAGATACGGCAGTAACAAATAAAGAAGGAATTGCTGTATTTAAGACAGGAACTAGCTATAGTTTTTATAAAGATAAATATGGAGATGGTCCATATTGCGTTAAAGAAATTGCTATTCCTGCAGTCTATAAAAATGTGTGGAAGCCATCCCTTAATAAAGAGTGGACTTACAAAATTCCAACTTTAAAATCAGAAGCTCTGTTTGATCTTTCTTCAAATATACCACTGGAGGCACAGTTAGAAAATACAAATTATCAGGCGGAAAAGAATTTAATAAAGGTTTACAAAAAGAGCAAAGATACGGGAGCATATTTATCTGGAGCGGAATTTACCCTGTTACAGTGGTCACAATCTAAAAATCAATATGAAGAACTCTTTACTTTAGAAGAAGATGTGGATGAGAATAAGAGATCGGTTTATCAAAATAAGCAGGAATTTAAAAATACTCTGGATAATTTAGGTCGTTATAAAATTGTGGAGAAGAAAGCGCCGAAGGGGTGCATATTAACGAAGCAAGAGTGGACGTTTGAACTGTCGGAAAATACAGACAATAAGGAGAATTCTGTCATTTTTGAAAATTTGTCAACAGGAGAAAAGCAAAAAGGCAGTTTAGTATATGAGAATCCACTTCAAAAAGGAAAGCTCCTTATCCAAAAAGAAGATGATGAGGGGCAGCCAGTGAGTGGTGCTGTTTTTTCAGTAACTGCGGCGCAGGACATTTACGCACCGTGGGATGTCAAGGAAGATGGAACACCAGCTTCTGATACAAAACCTCTTGTTACAAAGGGAGAGGTAGTAGATAAGATTACAACCGGAGAAGATGGAAAAGGAGAAAGCAATAAGTCATTATATATTGGTAAATATATCGTAGAGGAAATTAAAGGAGCATGGAATCATATTAAAGGAGATACGATTTATGAAGCAGAGCTGCATTATGGTTTAGACAGCAGTAAAGAATTGATTAGTTATCATCTTAAAGTAAACAATCTTTTGATGCATCCATCACTTGCAGTTTCTAAGCTTGCAGATAAAACAACCAATGAAGAGAAAAAAGCAGTTGCTTTTGATGAAAAAACAGGACGTTATATAGAGAAAAAGGTGACAGGACGCTATAAGGCAGGAGAATTCGTTGATTATACAATAAGAGTAACAAATACAGGGAATGTTTCTCTTTACAATATCAAAGTGACAGATGATATGGATTGTAAGGGGAAATTTGATGGACAGACACTCTCTAAATATGCAGATATGGAAACCGCAGCATTTGTACTTCCTGAATCGGGCTATTTTGTGACGAAAAGCGGAGATAAAGTATATGCTCAGATGTCAACATCATCTAATCTTGTATTAAGCCTGCATCATCTTGCAATAGCTGACAGCGTTGAGATGCATGTGAAAGTAAAATTAAAAGAAGATGTGAAAGATGCGTGGAAGCTTAAGAATGAAGTTCGCGTTCAGGCACAGTATGATGATAATGGACAAGAAGACGATGCGGATAAGCCACATCTAGTTGATGTACCAGTAAAGGACTTAGTAGATGGAGAGAATAATAGTCTGGTCGTAGACTGGGATTATATCAATATTCCGGGAATTCCAGAGGAAAAGGTAATAAAGACTGCCGATAGAACAACAGGAATTCAGATTGAAAATGGAGAGATAACGTCAGGGTCTAAAATACCTGGAATATACAATGCAAAGGAAAAAGTAAAGTTCTCTATTATAGTAAAGAATTCCGGGGAGGCAGCTTTAAAAAGGATTACAGTAAAAGATGCATTAAGCGATGAACTTAAAGCCGTATCTGATATGGAAAGTGCAGGTTTTGTTTTTGATGATGCAACTGTGGATAAAGATAGTTTTTATGTTCTCACTACAGCAAAAGGAAAGAAGATTACAGCCAAAGTAGTAGATAAAAATACAGTGATATTATGTAATACAGGAGAGGATAGTTCTGGAACAGACCGCCTCTTTGCAGATGATTATATTACGTTAAATTATAGCGTTAATTTATTGCCTGGAACAGCGAATTTATATGATCTTTCTAATAAAGTATATGTTAATGGATGGTACTTTAATGGAAATGAAGACGAAGAAGTTCCAGGAAAAGACGATGAAGATATTATTGAAGTGCCAGGAATACCAGAAGGAAGAACAGCAAAACTAGCTGATAAAACAACTGGGGTTGTCTTAAAAGAAGGCAGATATGATGCAGGGGCTAAGATTTCTGGCGTTTATGAGAATGGAAATGAAGTAACTTATAAGATTACAGTAACCAATACAGGAAGTGCCAATTTATATGATTTAAGATTGACGGATGTTCTTAGTAAGGAATTAGAAGAAGCTCTTGAAAAGGATAGTGTTTCTTTTATAGAGCAGGTCTACACATCCAAAGACAATCGCAAAGTGCGCACAAAGTTAGAAGAATCACAGAAGTTATGGATGGATTTCCTGGCAGCAGGAGATGCTGTAGATGTGTATTTGAAAGGAAAAGTACGCATAGATGTCGGAAATCTTTTTTCACTTGAGAATATTGTAAATTTAACAGCAAGGTATAAAAAAGGAGACGAAAAAGCACGCAAAGAACAGGACGAAACAGGAAAAGAAGAAACTAGTACAGAAAAGAAAGAAGAAACATCAAAAGACGATGAAGCAGAGAAAGAAGAGGATAAAAAAGATGACCAAAAGGATGATCAAAAGGATGATCAGGAAGGAACAAAGGTACCGGAAAAAGAATTAGAACCATTATCAAAAGAAAGTAAAAAGGCAATAGAAGAAGCCTACGAGGCTATTCAGAAACTTACCGTAGAAGAACTGCAGGAAGAAAGTAAACAATATGCAGAAATCCCAGTCACAGAATTAATGCAGGACGAAGATTATATTAATATACCCGGAACTCCGCTTGCAAAGATTGCAAAATTAGCAGATAAAACACAGGGAGTCACACTGGTAAAAGGCAGATATGAAGGTCAGAAAGAAGAAGGTATTTATGAATACGGGGATACCGTAGATTATACGATCACATTAACGAATGCAGGAACTGCAGATTTATATAACCTGCTTGTGGATGACACTTTAGATAAGAAACTATTATCTATATTAAAATCAGATTCTATTACTATTACAACTGGGCAGGTTACAACAAAGATGGGAAATACCATTCAGGTTAGGACAGCAGAGAAAGATGAAGACATAGGAAAAGACTCAGAATCCATAACAAAGCAGTTAGAAAGTCGTTCTGTTGTATTAGATCATCTAAAAAGTGGAGATAGTGTCGCTATTCATTTAAAAGGAATCATACAATCAGGAGCGAACAGAGACACTGGATTAAATAATATGGTACATCTTGTAGCGCAGTATAAAACAGTGAATGAGAATGGAGAAAACGAAGAAAATTATGTTGAAGATACCCCAGAGATGACGGATAACGATACAGTAGGAATCGGTACTCCAGATATTTTAGCAGCCAAAAAAGCAGATAAAACGAAAAATGTTATTTTAGAAAATGGACGTTATACAGGAAAGAAAAAGTATGGAACTTATAAAGCGGGAGAAGAAGTTCAGTTTATACTTACAGTCACTAATGTGGGTAATGGAACGGCAAATCATGTAAAAGTAACAGAAGAACCATCAACGGAGTTGAAAAAATATGTTCAAATGAAAGGGTTTGCCAATAAAGCTGGTGATGTGATACGAACCAAAAAGGGAAAAGAACTACATATAGAAACATCAAAAAAACGAGAACTCTGTTTGGAAAAAATAGAAGCGGAGGATGCTGTAGAACTAATATATATTGGAAAAGTAAAGAAAGATATTCCATCTATAAAATTCCTGAAAAATGAAGTGGTCATTACAGGACAAAATAAAGATGGCAGTAAGATACCAACGACATCAAAGATGAGTGATTATGACAAAATTAATTTAAAAGAAAAGGAAATAAAGAATCAAAATCCAAAGAAAAATAGAGAAACTGGCACGAAAGGAAATGGAGCAAAAACAGGAGATAATACGCCGGTTTTTATGTATAGTTTCTTAAGTATAGCAGCCATCTTAGCACTTAGCGTTCTCATCTCTTATAAAAATAAAAAACGAAAAAATTGAAAACGCGAAGAAACATAATAGCAATATAACGATGAAATAAGAGAGGGTAAGAAATCTTAATCTCTGCTTACCCTCTCAAAAACTTGACATAATCTATGAATTTTGATATTATATTCGTTGTGAAAACGAGGCGTGGCTCAGTTTGGTAGAGCGCTGCGTTCGGGACGCAGAGGCCGTGGGTTCGAGTCCCGTCGCCTCGATTAGATTTTTTAGTGGGAAACTCTTTGTTTATGCGGAGTTTTCCACTTTTTTATTGCCGCAAAAGAGATTATCTTGTTGTCACCATCTGTCACGCTTTCGGAAATTTCTTCCCTAGATATTGTGGTGAGGTTATTTGTTATAATATTGCTACTCAACGCATTTAAAACAAGTGAGTCGGTTTCTGTTTCATCTTTCAAGTTGAATATGTAATGTTTCATTGTTGTAGATTCGTCAGCATGACCTAACAACTTACTTATGATTGTTATGGATACTCCTCGTTGGTATAATGTTGATGCATAGGTTTTTCTTATTTTGTGCATACTTCTTATTGGAATACCTGCATAAGCACAGCCACGCCTTAATTGTCCGTCAAGCGCATCTCTGGTAATAATTGTCCCATCTTCTGTTAGAAACAAAAATCCTTTGTTTTGATTTCCATTTAAAACATTAATCTGTCTGATACGGTCAATATATTCTAATGCCTTTGGCGTAAGAGGAATTTTTCTTTCCCCACAATCACTTTTTGTATAATCAACAACATTCCAACCTATTTGTTTTATATTCTCCAAGTCAGTTATATTGTTTTCTTTTACAACTTGCCGATGAATATAAAGTTTAGATGTTCCATTTTCTGAAATAATATCAGACTCTTTCAAAGCTAATAACTCGCCACATCTAACCCCTATTTCAAAATCTAACATAATTGCAAGTGGGACAGCATTTAAAGGGTCATTCTGAATCCTGCGTTCCATCTCTTTAATTAAAATATCCCGTTCTTTTGATGTAAAGACTTCTTTTTCATTTGCTTTTTTTCTTGTCGGGGTTATTTTCTTTTTATTGACTTCAACACGATAGGGACTTTTATCAATGTATTCTGCATTTACAGCATATTCAAAAGTTTGTTTTAAGACTCCGCACATATTTTTGAAAGCCTTATCTTTCATTGTGCGTTCATTTACAATGTCATTCAAGAGATTATCAACGTCTATTTTTGTTATCTCTACAAATGGCTTATGAATAAACTCTGTGTGTGGTTCATAGAACTTTTTCCAGTCCTGCATCATACGATTGATAGTACCGCCGCTGACTTTGCTTTTTTTATACTCCATAAACTCATAGAAAAGTTCTTTCAAAGTCATTGTGTTCTGTTCTTTATCCGCTTGCTGTCTCTTTTCTAGTTCTATGAAGTAATCACAAAGTTTATTTTCAATATCTTCTCTGTTTTTGCTTCTACGGCGAAAACAACCGTTTTTAAGTGTTTTATCTGGTATACGGAAATACCATTCATTACCATAATGTTTGATTAAATCTCCATACTGTTCTAATATCTGTTCTCTTTTCATTTTTTCTGTATTTTCCAATACATCTGCAATAGAAATAATATTATTATCAATAGCATATTGAATATCATCTATATTAAATTCTTTCATAAAACAATTTCCTGCTAACTATCATCAAAATAAAATATCATAAGTTACAACCCTCCAATGTTGTTATTTCTTATTGTTTGTTTGCTTCTTTTCAATTATTTCAACAAACCTGTTGTATCTGTCAATCACATCATGAATAGAACTATTTTCAATTTCTTCTTTCAATTCTCTTTTGTATAAATATAAACTGTTCCTACTGATTTGTGCCATTTGTTGTGTTTCTGCATCTGATAAAGAGCCGCCAAATGTTTTGTTGTGTTTCAAAATAATTTGTTTAGAATAAATGGCTTTCTTGACGGTAAGAGTAGCACCTTTTTTCTGTCCAATTTGTTTTCCGTTCTTCCTAGCGGTTTCTATTCCCTCTTTTGTCCTCTGGTGCAAGTCCTGTACTTCTTTCTCTGCCTGTTCAAATGCAATCTCTATTTGTTTCCTTGCCAATATCATTAGATACTCATTAATACCTTTTAGGATTACATCAACGTCTGTACCTGTCATTTCTAACTGATTGCTCACTGCTTGTTTGTAAGTATCAGTATCTATGTAATGTTCTTTTAGAAATACTAGATTAATTCCTTTGTTATACAATGTTTGATAAAGTTCAAATCCCTCACTTGCGGTTCTGCTCATTCGGGATACGGAATCAAAAACTATGGTGTCACCTGTTTTTGATTTTTTCAGAACTTTATCGAGTTCCTTTCTACCTTGAAACTTCGTTCCTGTGAATATTTCCTTCACAATCTTTGCTTTAGGATATACGGAAAGTATATTCCTTACCTGCCTGTCTATGTTCTGCCTTTTTGTTGAAATTCTGCAATATCCATATATCATATTGTTATACCTCTAATGTACTGTACCAAAAGTAACTAACGTCCCTTGTTGTATCGTGATAGTAGCATACAAAAACCAGAATGTCAATTACTTTTGGTACTTTTTTAATATAGGGTAAATTATGTACTCTATATTTATTGTTTTTTATCTGAATCCTGCTCTGTTATGTTTTGTAATTCTCTTATGAGAAGATAAGAAGTGCAGGACAATCCCAATTTTTTTACAAGGTGTTGCAATATCCATCTTAACAATCCTGTTTTAAATTTATTTGTAATTTGGTACGAGTTCTTGATTAGTTCAAGAGTACCCAAAGTGCCTAAGTTAAGTTTATCATTTTCCATTCTGTTTTCCTCCTAATACCGCTAAGAACAAATCATAGTTCACAACAAATTTGTTGCCTACTTTTAAACATGGAATTTGTTTTTCTTCAACAATCATCTTGCGTAAAAAACTATAATTTAATCCTGTTTTTTTCTGTAGTTCATTGAGAGAGAGCAGGAGAGGAGGGTTGGGGGCTTTCTCAATATTCTCCTGTCTCTTTTTCCTTGTTAGTTGCCTTTTGGCTAGAATGGCAAGCTTTCTTAGCTGTGCGGCTCTTTCATCATTCACTAGAACCACCCCCGTTGAAATATGCACTGCCATTAATGACTTCTTGCATTTGCCTTACTGCTGTTTTCAGATGGAATCCTGTCATATATTCAGCACTTAACTTCTGTTGTGCTGTTTCCAAATCAGCCTGTTTTTTCTCTTCGTACATACGCTGTTGTGCTGACTTGGCTCTCTCTGGCAGGATTTCTCGTTGTTTTACAGTGAATAAATCGGCATACTCTGGTATAAGAGATAATTTTGACAATGCTATTGCGTGAACTCTGTCGGCATTTTTAACAGCATTGCCAATAATTCTTCTGTTTGTTCTGCCCCCTTCTTTTGTTCTGTTTTGGCTCATCTGTAACTGGTATTGAAACAATAACTCATCTGACTGAACATTTAAGTTTTTTAGTGTGCTTGTGTCTTCAACAAAACTACGCTGTTGAATTTTCTCAACCTCTGCACTCAAACTCTCCTGCCTGTCCTGTGAGTCCTCTAAAAGAATACTCAGCCCATCATATAAACGATTATAGAGGTCTGTTACCTGCAAACGAGAAACGCCCTCAAACCCCTCATATTCTCTGATAAGCTGTCTAAGAACAAGATAATCGCTAGTGTTTTCCATGTTCTGTATGTGCCGCACTATATCATTGTGCAGGTTGTTCATTTTATCAAGTTGCTCTTGTACTTCCTTTTTACTCTTAACTGCTCCCTTATTAAAGTAAACTCCCATTATAAACTCCCTTCTAGGCTCTCTAACAGCCTTTAAATCCATTCTAAGGGGTTAGGGTAAATAAATATCCGTCCCCCACTCGTCTTCCTGTTCCTGTGTGTTCCATGCTTCTACTGATTCTGATTCTTTACCGTCTTTAGTTCCTATTGTTACGAGATTTATTCTCAACTCCTGTTTATCCTGTTCTGCTAAATCATTTAATAAACAAAAATTTCTGCCAACAACTTTGTCAATGATATATTTATTTGCATCTAGCCTTGTTCTCTCGTCCAGAGATTTGTTTGCAATCCGAACAATATTTTTAAGAGCTGTCAAACTAAACTCACGTAACTGCTTTTCAAATTCCTGTTTTTGTTGTTTCTCCCAAACAGATAATGCTCTCCTTGCCATCACATCACCCCTTTTATACACTGATAAATCGTTTCTTTATTGTTGTTTAAAGATACATAACACACCTGTTTAAGCCGTCAGAGCTTTGTTTTCGGCTTCACTTTTGAAGCCATGTTCTGTGTTTTGTTTTAATAAACAATCGCTCTGAATATCTCTACCAGTTCTGATACTGAACCCTCGTGAAACATAACTGACTGACTTTTTTTAACTCGCCTAACAGCTTGCAATGCTGTTTTCTTATTTGGATAAAACTCTAAACACGCTTTCTTAAACAATGTAATATCAATGTACAAAAGATTCCTATGTATCTTTGCCGTGACTAATGGTGTGTTATCTTGCAAATCAAACACAATGGTATTTACAAGTGTATCGGTAAAATCCTCGTCTCCCTTCTTCCAGTATTGATTTAGGAAAAGTTCCCTAAAATCTCCCCGGTACTGTTCTACAAGCCTTTTTATATTCTGTGGTATAAGGAATCTATCCAAACGTAACGGCAACCCTATAAATGCCAAACCCTTTTCATTAATACGCTCTTCAAGCCTTAAAATACCTTCCTCTGCCTGTTCTGTTGATTTCGCTTTTTTTGATTTTGCTTTTTCTGCCTGTTCAAGAGTTTTATTATAGAGTTTCCAAGATACCCTCTCGTTTGTGCTTCGTTTCGTCTTTAAGCTTTCTACCTGTTGTACTTGACGTAATATGTTCTTGGACATAGGCACATCCTTGTATCGGGTATCTTTAACCCCATGTGCAGTCAGATATACCTTTTCTTCTGCCTGTAAGAACATTAAAGATAATAAATTCATTATGGCATCTATATTCTCTGGACGTTTGAGTGTGGCAGTTGCATTTACTTCACAACACTTTACATAAGCGTTCTTATAGTCCGTATTAAATAACATTGATAATTGAGTCTGTACCTGCCAAATAACCTCGCTCAATTTTATGCTATCTAACACACCAAAGGGCCTTGTATTATCTGTCCTAATTATCTTAGGCAAGCAAATAGAGATAACATATCCTTGTTCTCTACCATTCCTCTTTTTAATAGTCCCTATATTTTCCCCTGTTCGGGTATGTTTGAGTTCTGTTTCTTCTATAGCTGTTTTAATGCCTGTAATGTTTACTTCAATCGTATCAATTCCTATCTCAGTTCTCTTATTAACTCTTTTCATTCCTGCCCCTTTCTCTGCAAATAAAAAACAGGAGTCTATCAAAAGTCACATCTTTTCGGAAATGCAACGGGATAGACACCTGTTATATAATTTGTTTCAAACGGTAAAGGAGTGTTACCAGTAGATAATGTGGCTTGTTCTTCTGGCTATAATCATTTAAGGAAATCCCCACAATACTATTATTGCAATACTTCCACCACACACTCATATATATAACAACTAGAATCAATCAAACCGAAAAATAGGACTGAACACAGTTGGGAACTTTTAAATATTCAATTTTTACTCTCTAAATTTTGTACGGAAAAAATGGCAACACCAGAATAGTGTCGCACCCTAGAAATGTTGTTTTATCTGTTATCTTTTTTAACTTGTTATCATTATACCACTAATTTGACAAAAAGTCAAGCATTTGTTATAATTAAATATTTTATATTTTTAAAATTCAATACCTTAGAATACCCCTGTAAGCTTCATATAAGCTCATATAAGCATTTTAATATATGCAATGATTCCTTTTAATAGCCTAATAAATAAAACCATTAAAATAACCATGTAAATATACTGTGATACAATATACTTGCATCGTTATTTTAATTAGCAGATGTATTGGAATCTCCTTTCACAAGATGTTGTATGTGTCACGCAAGTGTCACGCTTATTTTACGGTTTTTGAAATATCGCATAAATAAAGGGTATTACAAGATAAACTAAGGTTCGAGTCCCGTCGCCTCGATTCTAAAACCGCATAAATAAAGGCTCTGAGGACTCCGTGAATATTTAGTAAATCAAAGTAATCAAGAAGTGAGATTTTGTACGAAGGAGCTTAATAAAATTTTGAAAATTATATCAGCAAAAGCATCGGAAATCTACTTAAACGATAGATTTTCGGTGCTTTTTTGTTGAGATAGTTTTATTTGAAAGAGAAAATAATATATAGTGCTTTATGGTCTCTGTCCCATTCCACCTTCTAATGTGATTGTCTCTCCGTTCATATATTTGAAATCTGGAGAAGCAAGCTGTACACAGGCGCGACCGATTTCTTTTTCTACATCTCCATAATGACCTGCTGGCGGCATCTTAACATTTGCTTTGAATGCTTCTGGATAAGCTTTTTCAAAGTTTTCAAGCTGAGCAGTCCAGGCAAGGGGACAAACAACATTAACGTTGATTCCGTCTGCGCCCCATTCTGTAGCGGCTACACGGGAAAGTCCACGTATTCCTTCTTTGGCAGCGGCGTAAGCACATTGACCGTAATTTCCGAATAAGCCAGCGCCGGAAGCAAAATTAATAACAGATCCCTTTGTTTCTTTTAAATATGGATAGCATGCTTTCATGTAATAGAATACGGCATATAATCCAGAATATAATGCGAGATTGAACTGTTCTGTTGTGTGGTCCGCAAGACTGACACCAGAAGCAGAAGCCTGTGCATTATTAATTAAAACATCAATTCGTCCGAAAGTGTCAATAGCCTGTTTTACTACATTTGCAACAGCGGCTTCATTGTCTGTTCCTGCATTAACATCTGCCTGCACTGGAAGTACCTGAATGCCATAGAGCCTTTCTAACTCTTCTTTCGCATCTTCTAATTTCTGCAGATTTCGTCCGGTAATCACGAGGTTTGCGCCCTCTTTTGCGTAAGCCGTTGCAATACCATATCCAATAGAACCGCAACTTCCGTCACTTAATACGGCACGGCCGCCACCTGTGATAATCGCTGTTTTCCCTTTTAAAAATCCCATAATATGTACTCCCTTCTGTTCGTCTATAATTGGATATCCGAATTACTTTTTTATCTTCTTATTCTTTTTCAATTTCATTTTCTTTATTTTACGAATCGCATGACTGTATGATAACAGAAAATTGTACTAAAATCAATACACAAATCTGTTAATATTCTGACAACTATGTTAAATAAATATCTTTTAACTTTATTATCTGATAAATAATAAACAATCTCTTTATATCCTTTAAAATAGCGGATTTCCAGTTGAATTTGTTTAAAGAAAAAATTATCTGATTTTTGACAAATAAAAAAATAAAAATGAAACACAACATGATATAGCCTGCATTTGTATAAAAAATAGCAATAGTTTTAGGCAAATTAATAAAAAAGATGAAAGAAAATGAAAAAAATATTCAAAATAAATTTATATAGCTAAAATATAGACAAAGAAAAATAAAAATGTCCGCATGTTGGCACAGAAAAGTTGTGCGAATTGAAAGAAAAATTGGGATAAAGGAGCATATTTATGCAAGAAACAGGCTGATAAAATTGATTTTTAGAAAAAAATAACAATCTTAATCCCATTTTTTCTTCAATGTTCTAACTGATTTCCTGAGCTGACCATAAACAGAACCCACAAATCATTATTGTCATGTTATTTCGCCAGGAGTATAATGTAAAAAGAACATCTTACAGGAGGCATTATGGCAAAATATTTTTATTTTACAAGACACGGACAGACCGTATGGAATGTGGAGAATAAAATTTGTGGTGCAACAGACATCGCCCTGACAGATTTAGGGCATCAGCAGGCGGCGGAACTAGGTGAGAGAATTTTAAAAGAAGGAATTAAGATTGATGAGATTTTATATTCTCCTTTAATGCGTGCTGCCGATACAGCAAAACATATTTCAGAAGTAACGGGAATTCCGGCGAGAGAAGAACTTCGATTAAAAGAACAGAATTTTGGAAAATATGAATCAACTCCAAGAAATGGTGAAGAATTCAAAAGAGCGAAACAAGATTTTGTGTGCCGTTATGAAGGCGGTGAATCTATGTTACAGCTTTGCCAGAGAATCTATAATCTTCTTGATGATATAAAAAAAGAAGACAAAGTGTATCTGTTAGTAGCGCATAATGGAATCTCAAGAGCAATCGAGTCTTATGTCCGGGATATGAGCAACGAGGAATTCGCAGGCTTTGGAATTAAGAATTGTGAACTTCGTAAGTATGAATTTTGATTATCAGAGCTTTGTGATGATTTGATTTGCTCCAACTGCCAAAGCACAGCTCTTTGAGAATGAAATGAAAAATCCTTATTTGTGACTTTAGTCGCAGCGTGTTGAATACTTGCTCTACTCGCTTGTATCCAATACTTGCTCTGAGGCCACAAATAAGGATTATTTCATTCTCAGGGGGGCATCCTTCCTGAGGTAACTCAAAATCTATCCAGCCAATCTGCTGTTTACTTTTTTAAAGTACGGTGATTCAAAGTCGTAATTTTTATTGTTGACGCTAATCCAACCAGTTTTCTTTCCATACTGGAACTGAAGGTAAATATTACCTTTGGACAGTGTGAGTTTTTTCAGAGTAACCTGTTTACCCTTTGGAACAGTAAAGGCAAGTTTCTTTCCGTTATAAAACCTTAATTTTTTTGCTGTTACAAAAATATTTTTGCGGAATAACTTACTGTAAGAGTCTTTTCTGCTGTAACCGATTGTGCTTTTTACGGTAGAAGTAGTAGCATTTGTCAAAACAAGTTTATTATTACGGAATTTATAAGACATTTTCCAGGTAAGCCATCCTGTTTCAGCAGGCTGTTCTCCGTGATGAAGAGTCAGACGGTTTTTCTTGGCAGATACAATCTCACAGGCGGTATTGTCTAGTTTGCTTACAGAATACAGCTTTTTAGATGTATTGTTATATTTGTAAATTTGGTTAAATACAATGTAATCGTTATCGCCAATACCCATTAATTGAATAAACTCATTTTTGTTTGTCATTTTGGCATATTTAGCGGTGATATAATTAATTCCGCTGTCAGTACAATTTTTACTAAAAGCCGTTTTCTTATTTACCGTAACTTTAAGTTTTTTTACGCGGAAATCATCGTCCATAGTAGTTGTGATAAGAATTTTATCCGCTTTTCCATCCCCGGTAATATCTGCAGATATTGTTTTCTTGACAGGAATATCTTTTACAGATGCGGCATTAGTAATAGTAGAGAAAGATAGACATAGCATAACCGTAAGCATCAATGAAAAAGTAAATTTAAATGATTTAAAAATAGTATTCTTCATAGCAATCCCTCCTTAAAATATTGCATAAAAGTACTACATGTATAATGTTACTATAGCATATTTTCAGAAAAAAGTCCTTAATTATCCTGAAATATTTGATACAAGTACCATATGTAATATAATTTATTATATCAACAAGTAAGCTTTCAAAAAAGTAACTAGTAGTCACTATTTATCCTTTTCCAGAAGGAAATAGAACAGCGAACTATCCAACAAACATGTCCAGAGCAATTTTAAAATGCTATCAAGCATTTTAAGAGCTGTGATATGAAATGTCTGTAGATAGTTCGCTGTTCTATTTTCGCTTATTTAACAACTCTAGAGCGTGTTTGAAAAATCATTCCTGCAATCTGCACGCCCCAATTTGTGGGAGATTTTACCTGAATGAGGGCGGTGTAGCGGGCTACGTCAACTGAATGAAGGCAAAATATACCGCAAATTGTAACGCACATCTTGCAGAAAGCATTTTTCAGACACGCTCTAGATAGTTGCCTTTTTCATTTTTGTCTGTTTATTCTAAGATTAGATATTTAACAGATCACTGTAAGCCTTTAAAGCTCCGTCTGTATCGTGTGCAAGAACACGTTTTGCAAGAACTTTACCAAGCTGTACACCTTCCTGATCAAAACTGTTAACATTCCATACAAATCCCTGGAACATAATCTTGTTCTCGAAATGAGCTAATAAAGCACCGAGTGATTCAGGTGTTAACTGGTCACCGATAATGATACTGGATGGACGTCCACCTTCGAAATTCTTATTAAGATTTTCATCTTTCTTACCGCATGCGAAAGCAACGATCTGTGCAGCTACATTTGCACATAATTTCTGCTGACTTGTGCTGTCTTCGATTACTACATCCATGCCAATCTGGCTGTTTTTAAATCCAACAAACTGTAAAGGAACGATGTCTGTTCCCTGATGTAATAACTGATAGAAAGAGTGCTGTCCGTTTGTTCCAGGTTCTCCAAAAATTGTAGGACCTGTTACATAGTTTACAGGTTCGCCGAAACGGTTTACAGACTTACCGTTAGATTCCATATCACACTGCTGTAAGTGCGCTGGGAAACGGCTTAATGCCTGAGAGTATGGTAAGACTGCAGTAGATGGATATCCCTGAACGTTACGCTCATAAACACCAATTAATGCATCCAACATATCTGGGTTCTCTAAAATATTTTTGTTTGCAGCAAGTTTATCTTCTTCAGCAGCACCATTTAAGATTCTTGCGAAGATTTCTGGACCAAATGCGAGGGAAAGAACAACTCCGCCAACTGCAGAAGAGGAGGAATAACGTCCGCCGATGTAGTCATCCATGAAGAATGCTTCTAAGTAATCATCACTCTTTGCTAAAGGAGATGTCTCACTTGTTACAGCAAGCATATGATTTGCAGGATTTAATCCGGCCTTTGTTAAAGCATCTTTAACGAAAGCTTCGTTTGTTAATGTCTCTAAAGTTGTTCCAGATTTGGATACAACGATGAAAAGAGCGTGAGCTAAATCAGTAGATTTTAAAATAGCAGCAGCATCATCAGGATCTACGTTACTGATAAACTTTGCTTCCATCTTAGCAACACCATTCTCTTTTGCCCAGTTCTCTAATGCGATATATAAAGCACGAGGGCCCAAGTCACTTCCACCGATACCAATCTGAACTACAGTTGTGAACTTCTCGCCTGCAGCATTAGTAATTTCTCCAGCATGAACTTTATTCGCAAAGTCTGCTGCTTTTTCCTGCTGGGAAACGTAAAATTCACGCTTGTTTACACCGTCAACAACAACATCATTACCTAACTGTCTACGTGCTAAATGATGAAGAACAAGACGTTTTTCTCCTGTGTTGATAACAGCACCGTTATATAATTCTTCGAACTTTTCAGCAAGCTGTGCTTCTTCAGCTAATTCTGTTAATGCAGTTAAAACAGTATCATCTACCTGTTTTGCAGCATAATTAAAGCTAAGACCTTCAGCCATTGGTGCTGTGTACTTTGCTACACGTTCTGCACCATTCTCACCAGCCATAGCTTCTTTGATGTCTACATGATTTTTCAGTCCGGCAAGTTTTTCATAAGATGCCAGAGTGTCAAGGTTGTTCCAAGTTGCCATAAATAAATCCTCCTTAGTTAATGTGACTATACATTAAACATGATTAAAATTAAGAATGTAAAGAAAATGAAATCTTTGCATCCAAAATCCTATATGTCAATTATACTAAAAAATATTTCCAAATGCAATGGATTCTTACTATTTAATTCATTAGACAAACTACAGACGAAGCCATCGCCCTCAATAAGGCATATTTGTGCTTTTAGTCGCGGCGTGTTGAATGTTCGCTCC
>OLNZ01000354.1_pt1 | contig 48909 bp, 68 predicted proteins | sample 1672981 | NCBI WGS metagenome assembly OLNZ01 (sample SAMEA3136743, study PRJEB25190) | human gut metagenome | biome: human gut; feature: human-associated habitat; material: faeces | place: Austria | collected 2013 | reverse complement strand
CTTGCCGGTAATCTTCACTGGTTCTTTCTGAACACCATTGAAGTTACAGCTCTTCACAGAAACATCGCTTACGTTCTCTACCTCGTTTCTACCGATGATGAGCACGCCATAGTTGCTCTTCTGGCAAGTTACATCTTCTACGCTTACATTCTTTACGGTAGGTTCGAATCCGCGGTAGCAGATTTCCTTTGGCTCGTAGTCGAGATTGATTTTTACTACAGCTTCCTTGCACTGACCTACTGTAATCTTGCGCATGTTGATGTTCTGGATTACTCCACCACGACAGTTGTTGGTTTTGATGCGGAGAATGCGTTCCAGATGAGGTGAGTCCATCACGCAGTTTTCTGCATATACGTTCTCACATCCTCCAGAAATCTCAGAGCCTATCACTACACCACCATGTCCATCTTCCATCTTGCAGTTGCGGATGATGATGTTTCTGGATGGTTGGTTCCAGAGTCTGCCATCGTTATTGCGGCCACTCTTGATGGCGATACAGTCGTCACCGGTATGAAAGAGGCAGTTCTCTATGAGTACATTCTCGCAGGCCTCAGGGTCGCAGCCGTCTCCGTTTGGACCTTCATTGTAGATGGTTACACCGCTTACCGTGATGTTCTTGCAGAGTAATGGGTGGATGACCCAGAATGGTGAGTTGAGCAGCGTTACATCTTTAATAAGGATGCGCTCGCTGCGTACGAAGTTGATGAGCTGTGGACGGAGACCCTGTCCGAGTCCGAACTTGCGTTGGTCGAACTCCACTCCGTCTTCTGCCTGCTTGAGGAGCTTGGCACGAGAGCCAAGATTCTGAGCCTCCTTAGTGATTCCCTCTTTGTAGCCGAACATAGCCTTGCCTACCATCGGCCACCAGGTTTCGTTGCTTCCGCCGCCATCAATGGTTCCCTTACCGGTAATGGCGATGTCTGTAGCCTTGTATGCGCAGATGCATGGCGAGTAGTTCCAGCATGCCAGTCCTTCCCAAGAGGTGCGAACCAATGGGTAGAGCTTGGTATCGAATACAAAGTGGAGGGTTGCTCCCTCTTCCAGAGAAAGCTCTACATGACTTTTCATTTCGATGGCTCCAGTGTTCCAGGTACCTTTAGGAATGATAACCTTTCCGCCGCCCTTCTTGGATACGAGGGCGATGAGGCGGTTGATGGCTTTCTGGTTATGAGCCGCCGGGTTGGTCACTTTAGCGCCAAACTTCGAAATGTCGTACTTCTTAGCCGTAGTTTCGAGTTTCGGCAACTGAATGCTCTGCTCAATACGTTTGTATTCTTCGTCGTTCCATCCTGATGCATAAGTACATACAGGAATGAGCAAAGCCAATAGTAATGTCTTGAATAATCGGTTCATTGCTTGTTTCAGAGATTAATGAATAAAAATTTTGTTTGTTGTATTTGGTTGCAAAGATACATAAAAAAAATATATTTCCGATAGTTTTTTAGTTAAAAATTTGGCTGTTCTAACAAAAAAGTGTATCTTTGCGGTGAAATTTAACATTATTAATACTTCAAATAAAGATTCGCCTATCGATTTAGACATTTACTTAATGATAAAATAAGGATTAAGAAATGAGAAAACTCAATCAAATGACAGATGAAGAATTGGCCTTGGCTTACGTCGAGGGCGACAATAAGGCTTTTGACCTATTGCTGTCCCGCTGTGAGGTAAAGCTGTTTTCTTACATTCTCTTTGTCGTACATGATGAAGAGCTGGCGAACGATATATTTCAGGAAACTTTCGTAAAGGCGATTGTCAAACTTCAAGAAGGGCAATATTCGCCTAATGGTAAGTTTGTCTCATGGCTTATGCGTATAGCTCACAATGTAATTGTTGATGGCTATCGTGATGCCAAAAATCTGCTTTTTACCGACCAGCATAACGATAATGATCTTTCTCGTCTGAAGGGAGATGCTGTGACGGATAGTTTTGTGGAGAAGGAAATCGTGCGCAACCAGGTGTTGAGCGATGTGAGACGGTTGGTGGATTTTCTGCCTCCTAACCAGCGGGAACTCATATATATGAGATTCTATCAGCAGTTGACTTTCAAGGAGATTGCTGAATTGACGAATGTGAGTATCAATACGAGTCTGGGACGTATGCGTTATGCGCTTCATAACCTACGTCGTATGGCGAAGGACTATCACATCAGCTTGCAGCTTGACTAAACTTTCCGCTGTTTTATCAGCGGGAAGTTTAATCTTCTTGCTACTTCTATATCGTTGGTTCAGGGCGTATTGGGTAATTTCAACCATACAGGTCGAAATTCTTTAGTCCTCTTCCTTTTTCAATTCTTTCAGATTGTGAATAGTTGCACAAGGATCTGAACTCTTGAAGACGTAGCTGCCACTCACCAGAACATCGGCTCCAGCCTGTACGAGTCGTGGGGCAGTTTCACCCTGTACACCACCATCTATCTCGATAAGCGCATGGCTGCCGCTCTCATAGCTGGCGACCAGTACCGCACAAAAAAGTATCTGTACTCCCTGGGCGTGAATATGTACGGCCAGGAGATCGTGCAGCGGGTGGAGATTGACAGCGATGGCCACCGGGTCGGGCTGCTCCGTTCCGTTGCTCTCTGGAATGCAAGCTATTATGAATGGAGGCTGGGTTTATGAAAATGCTCAATGAGGCCGGGCAGGCCGTCTACTTCAACCGGGTTATGAAGAATGGCCGGGAGCAGTTCGTGGTGAAGGCTCTGGATGGTCAGCATATTATGGGGCGTGACCGTCAGAAGCATAGCTCCCGGACGTTCACGGAACTGCACCAGGCGGAGGCGTTCCTCCGGCGGGCGGGGTATCGGTGCAAGGGCTGAAATATTCGGGGTAATCCTCGGGGGTTAGACCTCCGGGGATTTTTTCTTTTGTCCTCTACTTTTTTCCAGCGGAAAAAACTTTCTCTGTGCGGCGTTTTGGTGTTTAGACCTGGAACTTTACCGACTGCATATAAAAATGCACTGGCGGGCGTCCCTGTGGCCTGCGGAGTTACGCAAAGAAAAAGGACGCCGAGCGTCCCCGAGGTGGGAGTTTCGGTGTCCTTTTTGCGGTTACGGCGCGAAAAGCGCCGCTTTGGTTTTGGCTCCAACCTTGCCGTCAACGGTCAGGCTGTGGCTCAGCTGGAACTGTTTCACGGCTGCGGTGGTCTTGGCTCCAAACAGGCCGTCAGGATCCCCGGCATCAAATCCGAGGGCGGAGAGCCTGGCCTGCAAGGTAGCGTTGTGGATGACTGCCGGGTAGCTGTTCCGCCCGGCGTCGAGGGTTGTGCTGCCGAGCAGGGAGCCGTCCCAGGCGGAGGTTCTGGCCGTCCTGCTGGCGACGTTCGGAATGCCAGAGTACTGCGGCATATCCCTGTAAAGGTTGTGTTTGTCCGATTCTCGGATTTCCCAGTGCAGGTGGCTGCCGGTGCTGTGGCCGGTGTTGCCCTCAATACCGATAAGGTCGCCCGGAGCCACGGTCTGGCCTGCATGGACGGCAATGCTGGAAAGGTGGCCGAAGTACATATAGAAGCGGGTCTTGCCGATGCGCACGACCACCCGGCGGCCCCAGCCCTGCTTTGCGTTCTTGGGGTTTTCCCAGCCTGCTCGGACGACGGTGCCGTATACCGGGGAATAGAGGCGCTTGTCGGCGATGCCTACTAGGTCGAAGCCCTGATGCAGGGTGCCGTTGCTGCGCAGGTTGTTCCAGGTCTGGGAAATGCGGAAGGTTCCTTTGTACGGTGCGATCATGTGTCAGGCCTCATCAATCTTGGACAGCGCTTCTTGGGCGGCGTTATCCAAGTCGGTAAGTACTGCCTCAATGAACACCTCGGTCTTTTCGTCTACCTTGTGGCCCCAGCGGGTCAAAAGCTCAATGACCCATTCTTTCTTCTTTGCCTTGGGAATTGCGCCGGTCTTGCCCAGCTTCTCAGCGGCTTTGGCTGCCACCTTGACAATCCAGAAGAAGGACTGGTTTTTCAGCCAGGGCAGGACAACGGTGGAAAACAGGGCAAGGCAGCCCAGACTTGCGGCTTTTACCAACAGGGAAACGATCTCGTTCATGTACTCCATTTTTTATCTCCTATAAATCATTGTGATGTGCTTCCTGGTTCAGGTGCTCGTTGAGCTTTTCCAGGGCGTCCTTGCAAGGGCCGTTGCAGCCCTGCTCAATGAGGCCCTGAAGTGCGCCCCGCAGGCCATAGCAAATCAGGGTCTGTTCGCCCATCATCTCTTTGATGATCTCGCTTTGTTTTTTGTCCCGCTCGGACGCTTTATAAAGCGAAATTACTACGCCGCCAAGAACGCCGAGTGCTGTTACAAAGGCGGCGGCTTTGATGATGGAGTCTGCGTCAATCCACATTGGCCTTATCCACCTCCTTCCCGCCAGGGTATACGGCAGCGGAATAGGCGGCCTCTACCTCTTGAAGCTGTTCCTCTGCGGCTACGGCTCCAAGCTGTGCGAGGGCGCTGTTCTGCTGCTTTACGATACGAAGAAGTTTTTCCACGGTGTCAATGAGAAACTCGGTCAGTTGAATTTCCATTTTCCCTCCCGGCGGCTTTATGCGGTGTAGGATTCGCCGGTAATCTCTTCGTATTCGGCGGGGGTGATCCAGCCTTTCTTCACGGCCTTTTTCACGGTAGTGCTGCGCCAGATGCCAAGGTCGTAGTAGCTCTTGATGTCAGGGAATTTCTTGCTGTGTTCGTTCATGGTCACATATCCTCCAGGTCGGTATCGGTAACGAGGGCCAGATAGTCCAGCTTCGCCTTGGTGGTGGCTCTAAAAAGTTCCTCGGGCGAAAGCTCCCGCAGGACAAACCACCAGCGGCTGTCCGGGTGCGTGATCTGCACCAGTTCCGCGTTGTTCCATTCCAAGGTGCTGTCGCCGTCGGTGGCGGTGATCTTGGAGAGTTTGCCGTCGAACATCTCCGGGGTCAGTTCGGTGTCCGAGATGAAGTTGTTGCCGCTGAGGGTCAGGCCGCCGATGGCAGTGCCATCATCCAGCGTAACCGTCCATGGCTGCTTCCGTGCGTTTTCTTCCATGTTGGTGCCTTTCCGAACAGGTCATAGAATAGCCTGCTCAATCCTTGAATTTGTTGGCGAGACATATACTTGTAGACGCTGGCAATCCAGGACTTGAAGGATTCCTCAATTTTGGAATAGGCCATGCGCCCGGCATCCAGGAGGCGCTTGTAGGCTTTCAGCCTGCGGCGTTCCCGGGTGACTGCTTTAGGGTTGATCTTGCGAATAAGCCGCCCGCTGGCGGTCAAGGAGTATTGAATTTGCAGGTGGCGGTAGGTGTCCGAGAGCTTGCAAATCCGGGTCTTGCGCTCGTTGATGATAAGGCCGAATTCTGCGGCGATTTTCTTTATTCCCTCGAAAGCCTGCAACAGCTTTTCCTTGCTGCGGTGGATGATATAGGAATCATCCGTATACCGTCCGAAGTGCCGGAAGCCGCAGACGATTTTGCAGAAGTTATCTATCCTGTATGGGTATAGAATCCCTATATCCTGCGACTGCTGGTTTCCAATGTCCACGCCTTTGCGGAGCCACTTTTCGCCTGTAAGCTGTGCTGCTGGCACTCCTGCATTGAGAAGCGGGTCTACTTTTCGGCGGTACATCTCGGCAACTTCCTTATCGCTGAACCTGGAAACGTCCATCTCAAAAGTCCGAAAGGTGGCAGCCATGATCTCTTTTGTGAGTTGGCGCTCCAGCGGGTCTATGGGTTCCCGGTCAAGAAAGGCGCCGACGGTAGCCAGGCACTTTTCGTGGGGAATGTTTGCGTAATAGCCGCTATAATCCCAAAGAAGAATATAGCCCTCATTCGAGCCTGTTTCGTTGAAATACTGGTGAAGGTGCGTTTCAAATCGCTGCCGGTGGAAGGATACACCTTTTCCTTTCTGGCTGGCACTATTGTCGTATTGGAGGTATTTGTGCAGGTACGGTGTCAAGACCTTATCGCAAACGATATGGTTCACGGTTTTGTCCTGCATGGTCGCACTGGAAATATACCGGGTTTTACCCCGCTCTTTTATGACAAATTTGCTGCCAACCGCCGGGCGGTATTTTCCTTCCATCAACGCCTTTTGGAGTTTGGCCGTTTCCAGAAGCTGGTTCATCTCAAAAAGCTGTGTGCTGTATTTCCAACGGCTTCCCTTGATGGACTTGGTTCCGGCCTCAAACAAGGCGTTTGCATCATAGTAATTATTCATGTAAAAAACCACGCGATAGGCTCATCGGTCGTAACCGGGGCCGTCATGATTCGTATTTGCTGCAGAGTGCCTGCAGGAGGACAGCCTTTCCTTTCGCATTGCCGCAGGCGGGCTGTACCCTTTATGTGCGGTTACGAAATCCGGGCGAACGCCATTGACATTCGAGGCGTTGTTGTAGTTGCAATTCCCGTTGTTGTTGACGTTGGCGAAGTTCGTCGCCGAGACCACATACAAAGGCTGCCCTATTTCTTATTCGGTTTTCTGCGCTTCCTCTGGCGGTGGAGCTTCCTGTGGAGGTTTCTGCGCGGGTTCCACCGCCAAATCGGAAAAGCGCTTTTCATCGGAGCGTCGAAGCTTCTTTATCAGGTTGGCTTCATGGTCGAGGTCAAGAACAATGCGGGTAAACTTGTTGTAATCGGATGGGAGGGTGGTTGCGGTGTATTGCAATTCATCTTGAAGCCGATAGCAGCAGGCGATTGCTTTGTCAAGATGCAGGCGGCGTTCCACATACTCGTCGTAAATTTTGGGGAGGATGGCATTTGCTTCCCGCAGGTGCGAGGGAATGTCGCAGGCCAGTTGGAACATACGGTCACGCTCTTTGACGATAAACCAGCCCTCGAAGTTTTCTTCCAGCTTGCGTATCGTTTCGGCGACTGCTTCTCTTTCCTCGGGGTTTTGGATGTAGCCGGTCATTGCCTTTATATGATCTTCATATTTCTTTTGGCTGTAACCAAACGTCACCATGATTTCCGTGGTGATCTGCCCGCGGATGTCGGACGCGAGCGTTTGAGCTTCCAGCTTGGAATGGTTGCGCCTGCCTTTAGGAACTTCTGACATTTTTAACTCCATATTATCCGGCGGCAGTTGCCGCCGGATGGTTGATTAGTAGATTGCAAAAGCCGGGCGAACGCCACCGACATACGAGGCGTCGTAGTAGTAGCAACCCCCGTTGCCGCCGGCGGAGGCGAAGCTCGTCGCCGAGACCACATCCCTCAACCAGCACCAATAGGCTCGCTGCGCGTGGATGAACCAGGGCGCATAGCGGAAAAGGGGCAACTGGCTTTTGTCAATGGTGTAGTTGTTCGGCACGGTGCTGCCGTCCGAAACTGCGGTGAAGTGGCGGGTGCCGTAGACCATGGCCTCGTTCATCAAATCGACGGTACTATCGTACCAGGTGCCACCGCTGGGCTTGCCGTTACTGACAGCGTTCTGGAAATGCTCGCGGTGGTTCAAAATGTGGTCGGAACCGAAAGCGGCGTTGACGATGGTCTTGGCCTCATCCAGACCAGTCTTGTACATCTGACTGCCAATGTATGCACCCTCCGTGGTATTGGTGGCGTTCATGGCTGCGGTGTACAGGTGAGCGTCCGGGACAATGAGGGCGTGGTGGGTGGTGCAGTCGGTGTCGCCGCAGCGATACCAGTAGTCCAGGGCACCAATGCGCCAGTTTCTGCCGTTAATTGTCCAGTAGTCGCCGATATAGAGGTCGGTGAACTTGCCGGAGCGGATGGCTGCGCTCTGTGCTGAGGTGAAGCTGCTGCCAAGGCACTTGCCACGATAAATCGCGTTATGGCTGGCAGCGCTGTCTCCGACCAGCAGGGAGAGCAGGGCAGGCGCCAGGATGCTGGCCTGGATGATCTTCGTGCCGTTGGCGGTCTGAATGAGCAGCTTGTCCGTGCCGAGGGCTTCCAGGGCCTCGGAAAGCTCCGAAATAGGTTTCTGAACAGGGGTTTCCATTGCATTACCTCCAAATCAAATAAGTTGCAGTTTGCGGTTGGCCAGCAGAACTATGCCGTCTGAGGTGCAGAGCCGTTCGCCTGCGCTGGTTCCGAGCGCCGTCCAAACTTCGCCGTTCACCAGCATCGAATAGAATTCGTTCAGGTTCGTTTGAATGAATGGATGGGCGTCTTCGTTCTCGTTGTGTTCCTGCAGGTCTTTCCAGGTGGCGTAAATGAGGGACTTGTCCAAGGTGCAGGTCACGTTGGTGGCATCGCCTACGATGATGGGGATGGTGACGCTCTTTTCCACCAGCTCCGTTGCTGCGGGGGCGATATAGTCTGCGGTGTCGTATGCGTTCTGATAGCAGTAAAGAATATCCTTGCTGCGGTCATTCGGGTTGTCCGGGTCTGCACAGAAGATGCCGACCTCCCGCCAGTAAAAGCCTGCGCTCAGGCCGGCATTGGAAAATTTGGCGTTTACCTCCACATAGTCCGTGCGCTGCTTTACCGCTGCATCAATCGAAACAACGGAATGAACGAGGCCGGTCAGGGTCGCAATGGGGGTGCTGAGCTGGCCGTCGCCGAGTTGCATGGTTGTGATCTTGAGTGCTTCGCCGCCTAGGTTGCGGTAGTAAAGGGCTTTGCCTGCGTTCGTGAGTTTAGGGGCTTCAAACATTTGTGCTTCCTCCTTTCTTACATGGTCGCCTTGTTGAGCGTTACGATGTCGCCGGTATGAACGAAAAATCCAACCTTGGGTTGGGCGGCGTCTGTGGAGAGGTCAAGCACTACTTCGTCGAGCCAACTGGAAAGCCGCTTCACGGAGTTCAAAACCTCTTTGAATTCCTGCACATTGGCTGCAGTGACGGCGGGGTTTGTGGTGTAGGCTTTGAAGTGGTGGGGCTGCAATCCGCATTCCCACCATTCCTTTATATAGCCCACACCAAATACCGCCTCAATGATGCGATTGACCGCAGCCGGGGTTCCCATTTGGTCGTAGAAAATGAGGCTTTCCTTTACCAGCGCCCGCTTGATGGCAACGCTGTATGTCTGCTTATAGACCGGGGTGCGAAGCTCCACAGCGAGAAGGTCGAGAACAGGTTCCGGGACGCTGTCAATCGCAATATAGATGCAGGCAGCGTCGGCGAAGCGGATGATCTGCTGCACCTGCCTGCTGACGGCATAAGCAAACGCCTGGGTTTCCGTGTCGTTCTTCAGGTCGCTCGGGAGCAGTTCCGTGAAGCGGCTGTCTTTAAGTTCAGTCATCCTCAAGGCCTCCGTATGTGATCGAGGCGGTGCCGTCAATGGCAGCGATACTGTCCGCCGGGATGGCGGTGAATATCGGGGCGGTGATCTGCGCCCTCTTTGCCCCGGCGCCCATTACGAGGGCCAGGAGCTTGGAGGGGTTAATGTCTCGCCCAATTTTCCGCTGCCAGGCGACGTAGCTGTCAACCGCTGCGGAGACTGCCTGCTGAATCGCCACAGCCCGGTTGTTGTCACTTTGGTTGATGTAGTAGGTGAGGGAAACGGTATACTTTACCTCTGCGGGGGCGCGAACGGTCACAAGGTCGTTCATCGGGCGGAGGGTTTCTGCGCTCATGTGCTGGCTCATGGCGGAAATCGTTTCCGCGCTCGGGAGGGAGCCGTCTGCCATGACAAAAACAATGTCAACGGTTCCGGCTGCCTGGTCGCTCGAAACGTGAACGCCGCCGATGGCAGAACTGTAATCCTGCACATGGTACTCGTAGCCGTTCCGGCTGCCTGCGGTGGAGTATTTGCCGGGTGCAATGAAGATGCGGGCTGCAAAGCTCTCGTCGCTCTCCCTGTCGGCGCCGCCGCTGGAAGTCGAGGTGTTCTCTACGCTCTGAACATAGGGAACCGGGTCAACCAGCGTTTTAAGCTCGCCGGGAGCCAGACCGTTGCCGGTTTCGCCTGCGGTCATGCACGTCGCGGGAATATCGGCAGTCAGGTCGCCCGCCGGGATCTCGGTATATACCGAGGTTGCAAAGAAAAGCTGTCCCGCTGCAATGCGGGTTCCTTGCGGGATGGCCGTGACGGACGCCCTTGCAGCTGAGAGGGTGAAGCGGATAGTCGTAACGGCTGCAGCGGCCTGGTTTCGGGTAGCTCCGCAGCGGAAAGCGCCGAGCAAATCCAGAAAATCACCGACGCTATATTTCACGGTGTCCATCTTTCCCTTGATGTCAACGTACTTCATAGCTTGGTAGATTTGGGCGGCTGCGGCGTAGAGCTTGAAGCGATCTCGGGAGACCCTGGGCAGCGTGTAGGGCTTCCCGGTGGCCTCTGTCATATACGCTTCGTAGTCCGCGACCATGCTCACCTTTACATCGTCCACGGTTTTGTTCTCAATGAACGAAATGTCGGGCAGGTCTTTGACGGTGGAAATATCAGGCATTGGTAAGCACCACCTTTGCGGTCACCTTTCCGTCGTTGGCCGCTGCGGTGAAGTTCACGCTGTCAACGGAAAGGGTTGGAATGTAGCGGGGAATCTTTTCGGCGACCTCGGCAACGTACAAGCTCCGGGCGGCCTCTGTGGGCTTGTCGATGAAGCTGTCGTCTATGCCGAGACCGCGGTCTAATGGGATGGTTCCGGCAACGGTAGAAAGCAGCGTTTCGACCTGCTCATCTACTTCTTTCAGGGGTTCATCCCCGATGTAAACTGCGGTGGTTTCCATTATGTGGTGTCCTCCATCGGGTATTCTTCAAGGTCAAGGTTGACCGTGGCCTTTGCCAGCTCGCCATGTCGCAGTACGGTGTCCCAGGCCTCGCTTACTTTCGTGACCCGGAAGGGGTTCCTCCCGAAAGGTCGGAAGCCAATTACCAAATACTGAACTTCGCCGGTTTCGGCCATGCGGGCCAGCAGATCAAGAACTTTTCGGGGGCGTACTCCGAGGGCGGCAGAGAGGTGAATTTCCAGCGTTCCCTTTTTGAGGTCTGCGCCCAGGAACTCAGGGGTCGGTTTGCTGTTGAGCCCTTCGTGGGTCGTCCAGCGCCCGGAGCTTTCCCGTGTGGCATTCTGGAAAGTAAAAACGGCCAGGTCGCTGACCTGAAAGATGATCTTTCTTCCAAAGGTTCCGATGAACAAAAAATCACCTCCGGGTTAGTTTGTGGGAGAGGTCGGGGTGCCAGGTGCGGCGCTTGTGTGGGTATGGTTCTTGAGGCTTTTCCCGCCGCCGATGCAGTCGGTTGTGGCCGTCAAGGTCTGGCCCACATTGGCGTCTTTTTTCATAGTCGTGTTCTCGGTGATGGTCGTTTCGGCCTTTACCGTGAGTTCTTTTGCTTCCAGGACAACCTTGTTCATCTTGATGGTGAGGGTGCCGCCCTTGTAGCGGAGCATCCCTTTCCCGGCTTCCCGGTCAAGGTCTTTGCGCCAGAGACCCTGGCTGCCCTCGGGCGGCTTGTTTTCGTCGCCCCAAGGACGGCCAAGGACAACGCCTACTTCTGCGCCGTTTGAGAGGTGCAGAACGAGAACGGCATCGTCTACCTCGGGCATCATATACTCGGAACTAAGAAGCGGGATCTCGCTTGTGACACAGTCGTCCTTTTCGTGGTAGACGACCCGCACCGTTCCGGCTTCGTAGTTCACCGAGGAAATTTTGCCAAAGCGAACAGTTTCCATTCTGCGCCTCCTACTCTATAAGTGAAAGTTCAAGGTCTGTCGTGTAGCCGCTGGAACCGAGGTTGTGGGTGGTGGTGTCGGTGAAGTATTTCCCGGAGAGTGCTCCAAGGGAAACTTCCACGTTCTGGCCGGAAACAAGGAGCTTGCCCTTGACGGTCAGACTGAGCTTCGTTGCTCCGTGGTTGGCTTCATCAATTCCCGCCTGCAACTTCTTTTGTGCATCGGCTTCATCGTCGGCCTTGCCGGTCATCTTGAGCAGCCGGTCTGCGGTGCCAAGGGTGACCTTTATTTCCTTGTTGGTCTTGGGCTGGGTATAGGTGTACTCACCGCCGGTATAGGTTCCAGCGAGGTTCTGGCTCCAACTCCAAGAAAGGATTTGGTGCGGGTAGATAGTGCAGACGGCATCCTTTTTCTTGTACTCCGTCCGGCTGTAGACCACAATCTTGTTGGAGTAGACCTTCATGCTCAGGCCGTAGGTCTTGCAGAGGTTCATGTAAAACTCGCAGTCTGTGGTTTCGGACTGTTCAAGGGTCGTGATCTGCGGGTCGTCGCCCTCCACATCCCAGAGCAGTTTTATGCCTGCATTGGAGGCAATCTCCTGGCCGATTTTCTGCACGGTGGCCTTTTCCCACACCTTTGTGCGTTTGGTCTGCCGGAATCCAGTGTTAGCCGGAACAGATACCGCTTTCACGGTACCTGTCCACGGCCAGCCTGAATACGAAACACTGTCAACGAGGAAGTCGCCGCAGTCGAGGGTGCGGTTGTCGCCCTGGGCTGCCCAGTTCGTGAGGGCGATGGTGGCGGAAAGCGGTTTGTTCACCTCCACCTTGCCACCGCTGATGGCGGAAGCGCTGCGCTCGAAGAATGTGATGTCGAGGCTGTCTGCTTCGCCGCTGGCGGGGTCGGTGTAGGTGAACGCCGTTTTGTTAAGATTGAGGACGGATGCGGCCTTGCCGTCGTAGGTAATAGAAACGCTGGACTGTCTGGCTTTCATCCTGTCCTCCATGTGGGCATATTCGGGGCGGCAGTTTCGCTCTCGGGAAGGTCTGGAATGATCAGCACCACGCCTGCCCCAAAAACAAAGATGGTGATCTTGTCAGGGTTGGCGTCCATGAGGAAGCCCATGTATTTTGAATCTCCGTAGACCTTATAAGCGATAGCGTCCCAAACGTCGCCCTGAATCGTGGTATAGGTACTCATTTAGCCTCCTGGTTAGGCCGGAGAAAAGGACTTGCGGCGACGTTCTTCTTCCAGCCGCTTGCTGAATCTCACAAACTTTTGGTATGTGAAATCCATCGCTTGATCTACTTCTTTCCGGGTCACGGAGCCGTTGCCCTTGAAGATGATGGTCGGGGAGAACACAAAGCCGCCTCCGCCGCCCTCTGCAGGCTGCGGCTGGGGTTTATCCTCGGGAGGCGGGTTCTGGCCGCCTGCGGTGGGCTGCGGCTGGGGTTTCGTCGGGTCGGGTTTCCCGAGGTTCAGCAGGAAGTCGTAGAGCTTGGACAGGGGGATAATTGCTTCCGGCTCTCCACCTTCGCCTGCTTCCAGCAGCGTTGGGGCGGTTACGATGCCGCCAGTTGCTAGTTGCGGAATCTGCGGGATGTTGAAGCTGAAAGTGTTGCCGCCAATGACCGGCACCCAGTCCGGGATTTTTACGTTCAGGGAGTTGATCTTGCCGAGAACGTAGTTGATGGCCGAAATTACGCCGTTCATCGGGGCCTTTGCCAGGTTGACAATAGCTCCGAAGATGTTGGCGAAAATGTTCACGATATTCTGCCACGCGGCTCCCCAGTTCCCGGAGAACACGTTCTCCACAAACTGGATGAGGTTGAAGAAAATCGCTTTTACATTTTCGGCGGCTGCGGATACGCTGCTCCACCAGCCAGAAAGGTAGGCGGAGAGCAGTGGAAAGTTGGTCTGGAATCCCGAAACCAGGGCAGCTACGGTGGTAAGCACCGCGGTCTGAATCGAAGTCCAAACCTCGGAGACTTTGGTTCCCATGCGCTGCGCCCAGGCTGTTACCTTGTCCCAGTTACGGTACATCCAAACGCAGGCCGTAACAACGATGCCGATAGCGGCAACTATGAGCAGGAGCTTAAGGTTCATTACCTCTGCGGCCTTGCCGAGAGTAGCACCGCCGTTGGAAGCCGCCTTGAAAACAGTAGCGAGGTTTTTCGCAGCGCTGATGGCGGTCATGGCTGTTTTGAAGGTCTTGAAAGCCGTTACTGCGGTAAGGACGCCGCTTGCAAGGGCGATGAACAGTTCTTTATGCTCCGCCGCAAATTGGACGGCTTTTTCTGCTTTAGGGAGAATATCGTCCAAAATAACGAGGCCTTTGTCCATGGCGTCCGTCAGGTATGGAATAGCCTTGTCGGCCAGCTTTTCCAGATACGGCAGCAGCTTCAAACCGGCCTTTGTCAGGAAATTCTGGAAGCGGTTGGTGAGCTTCTGAATCTTATAATCCAGGTTGTCCGTCTGGCGGGCGAATGCTTCATCCGCTGCGCCGGTGGCGTTGTACATCTCCGCCGTCTTTTCGGCGTAGGTGCTGGACTGCTCGCCGCAAAGGGCGAGGATTGCGGTCTGCGCCTCTACGCTGCTGAACAGCTTTGCCATGGCCTGAGTATCACCGCCAACGGTTCCCATCAACGCTTCAAGCGTTCCCTGGAAGCCCAGGCTCTTGATGGCTGCGTCTGCGGTGGAGTAGCCTATCTTACTAAGGGCGGCGTCCATGCTCTTGGAGGGCGACATAAGGCCAGAAAGGACGGACTTGTACTGCGTGGCGACCTCTGCGGTGCTGCCGGTCACGCCGGTCAAGGTTGCGAAGGTGCCATATAGTTCCTCTTGCTGCACGCCCAGGGCGGAGGCCAGTGGGACGACCTTGCCGATGGACGAGGCCAGTTCCGGGAAGCTGGTTTGTCCGAGGCGGACGGTAGCAAAGGACAGATCTGCTGCCTTTTGGACAGCCTCTGCGCTGATGTCGCCATAGCCTTTAGTGACGGCGGAAAGCAGGTTGACGCTGTCCGTTGTGGTGGCGTTGCCTGCTGCGGCGGATTTGGCCGCTGTTTCCAGAATGGAGGAAGCATCGTCAACGTCGCCAAACGCAGAAACGACCTGGTACATACCATCGGTCAGGTTGCTGGTGACAACGCCGGTTTTGTCCGAAATGCTCAGAACGTCTGAAGAAATGCTGGCGGTTCTGGCTGCAATTTCTTCGTCGGTGCCGGTGAGCAGGGTCTGGACGTTGGACAATTCCTTTTTATAGCCTGCGGCAGAGGTCACGGCTGCGGCAGAAAAGGCCACAGCCGCCGTGGTGGCGGCTGCAAACCCTGCGGCAGCGGCTTTCCCGACTGCCTTTGCCGATTTGCTGAGGGAGGCAAGGTCTTTGTCGGCTGCTGCGCAGGCCTTTCGGAGGGTGCCGTCTGATTTGGCACCGATCTTTATCATCAGGTCATACGTTTTACTTTTTGCCAAGTTGTGCCTCTACCTCCTTTGTATAGGCTTGGATAGCGTCCGCCAGGTCGTTTAGCTCGTCTATGGGCAGGCTCTGCAGGTAGTCAATGCCCGCGTGCAGAGCCTGCGACATATAGACGGTTGTTTTTGTGATCGCCTGCGGGGTTAGTCCTCCCCATCCCCGCCGTAGAGAAAACCCACGACTGCGCCCTTGACGGATACCAGGTCAGGAGCGCGCAGGCCCCAGAAGAAGTCCGAGGGCAGGTTGGTGACGTGGTGCGCCATGTACACGGCATACTCCATCGTCATTTCCACGGTGGCGGGGTTGATGCCTTTGTTCAGTTTATGAACCACGCGGCCTGCTTCCTTGAGGACTGCGCCGTTCACGTCCTCAAGGCCGGACAGGTCGATGCCGGTATAGGTCTTGTCGCCGAAGGTGTAGGGCTTGGCGAACTTGATGTAAAGCTCATTGGTGTCCTCTGCGGTTTCGGGTTCCTCGACCTCGGGGGCGAGGGTCAGTTTCTTATCTTCCATTAGCACATTGCCTCCAAAGCTGCCAGCTGGTCTACGCCGTTCACGGCGTACTTACCACGGATTTTGTTCAGTTCGATCAGGGGTTCGCCGTCTACCTCAATCAGAATATATCTGATCGAAAGGGTGACGCTGGTTTCCATGGAGTTTGCGGCCTTGAGCTTGCCCGGCTCGCACTTCTTGGTGAGGCCGCGAACGACTACGCGGATAGGGGTGAACTCGATGTCACCGTCGTCCGTGTTGCCCTGAATACCGCCACGGATTTCCAGGTGGTGAGCCTTGAGCATATTTGCCAGGGATGCTGCTTCCTTGCTCATAACCCGGAAAGGAATGGGAAGCTCCTGTTCGTTGAAATAACCCGGAGTGGGATCTTCGTACTCGCCGAGAATACCTGCGCCAGAAACGGTGTTGGTGGGAGTCTCAAAGCTGGGCAGCGTCATTTCCTCGCCACGGCCAATGAGCTTGACGCCGTCTTTGTAGACCTCATACTTGGCGATCTTGGTAGGAATATTCACGTTTTATACCTCCAATCGGTCAGGAGAAGATGGTGGACAGGGCGTCGGTGTCGTACTCGCGGATGTTGTGGATGTACTCCGTGGGGACGAAAGGCGCCATGTAGGTATGGACGGTCAGATGGCCTGCCAGCAGCTCGGTGGTCGGATTTTCGTCCTCCAGGAACTTCATGTTGTACCCTGCGCAGTAGCCACGAGCAACGTAGCCGCTGCCGGTGATGTTCGTACTATCCACGATGTCCTGCACGAGGCGGCGGTTCTCGGGCTTGTCCACCTTCTGGAAGTAGGTCAGGATAAAGTTGTTGCCGTCCCAGTCGAAGAAACGGCGGACGCACCAAAAGCGATCTTTGGTGTCCGTAGTCGAGGGGTACGCGCAGGTATTGTTGCCCCAGAACTTGAAGCCGTTGACGTTGATGGCGGTACAGATACCGTTTGCGCCGAGAACGTCGTCCGCCTGCTGCTTGTCGAGAAGCACCTCGGTGCCGTCGTCCAAGCAAAGGCCGGTAATGCGCAGGCTCTTGTTAGAGGGGGATTCGTAGGGAACGCCGTCGTTGTTGGTGTCGTTCCAGACGGTGTGCGCTGCGGCCATGGCGGAGAAGTAGTATTTCTTCTCGCCGACCAAAACACGAGGCCAGAGGCAGATGCCGTGGTTCGTGGAGAATCCCTGCTTTTCTTTCGCCTGCTTGCAGTCGGTGTAAACCGTTGCGCCGTCGGAGTTGGCAGGAATATCCAGAATGGTGTTGAGGTCAAAACAGCCATTCAACTGCTCGACCTTTGCCTGCAGCGCTGCGGCCACAGTTGCATCCTGCGACCAGCCGGGGGCGATGATCAGACCGGGAACCAGGCCGAACTTGGGGTAAATCTGACGAATGATTTCCAGGCCAGTTTCCTCGTGGGTGCTGCTGTTTACGCCGCCGACAACGTCGGTCTTAGTAACGCCGCTGGGCTTGAGGCTCTTGCTGGAGACCTTCAAAGAACTGGCGCCCTTTGCGGTTTCGGAGAGCAGTACGATAGTCACGTTGCCGTCATCGTCGTGCACCGCGGTATAGTCCACATCGGCGGCGAGCGGGGTAGCATCGTTCTTCACCACCAACGAGGGCAGCAGAACATACTGTTTGGTATAGGTCGCCATGCCGCCAGTAACGGTGACAGTTTCCTCCGCGTTCTCCGTGGTGTGCGCCGCCTTGTTCGGGTCAAGCACGTTCACCAGGACGATGGGGGAGTTATTATAAACACGGAAGTTGGCGTCCATGCTCTGGCAAAGGGTGAAGTTCTCGAAGTCGTCAGAGTAGCCGAGGGCTTCCAGGCACTCTGCAAAACTGTAACAGAGTTTCGGGGTGTTCGCTGCCTTGTAGGGGTCTTTTGCCAGGTGGATGGGGGCCGTGCCGAAAATGACCTGCAGGCCAGCGCTGGACGTGGTGGGGGTGGTTAAGCTGGTGGCAACCTCGCTGTTACCTACGCCATGAAGATAGCTCATTTATGCACCCTCCTGAATCTTCTTTGCAACGATGTTGCAGATGGTAACGATACGGCCTGCGCCGCTCTGGCGTTCCTTGCGAGCCTCTGCAAAGGAATCCAGGGGAATAATCAGGCTCTCAATGGCGGGAATCGCCTTGATCTTTTCGGTCAAGTGTGCCGGAATGCCGCCGGTGAACACGGAATCCTGGCGAACAACGCCGGGAATGTTCGGGCCAATATAAACGACCTGCTCCGGGGCGGCAGGGGTGGTGTTTTTTGCCATTATGTTTCAGGCTCCTCTCTATAAATAGTAGGCCCTTCAAAATGAAGGCCGATTGCTGCGGAATAGTAGGGGTGTTTGTTGGGATCGAGGTCGTTATCCCACTTGATGGGGCGCACAAGCTCAAAAGCCCGCGCAATCTTCACTTTGCGCTCAAAGTACCCCAGGATCACGTTCAAAATGTGGGAGGCGTCCCGGTATCCCTGCCGGTTCGGGTCGGGGTCGTAGACCTCAACGGCAACGACCACGTCAACCTTGTTCGGCTTGTCAATTTCGGTCTGCTCGCCGTTGACAAGGGCCACCAGCACATACGGCTCCGGGAGGTCGTCGTCATTGGTGGTCTGAGCAGGCCTTGGAGCGCGGTACGGCTTGAACTGCGGGAATACCTTGACGCCTACCTCATGCCCTGCGGAATTTGTGAGGCGCAGCGGAGCAAGCTGTTCCTTCAATGCCTGGACAATAGCGTCCTGCAGGTCGGTAGCTGTCATGTGGGATGCCTCCTTTATTCGAGCGCTTTTTCGATTTGTTTCTCCATCTGCTTGTCGAGAAGCTCGGATGCTCGCTCAAGCGCCGGGTCTACGGTGTCGGGATTCCCGAACATCTGCGGGGCGGACGGAGAAAGCAATTTTTCAATGCGGGTCATGTCGGACTTTGCGCCCCATCTCTGCGCACGCTTGGAAGCGCCCGCCGAGGTGTAGGTTTCACCCGGCACCCGCTGGACAATGGCTTTGTGTCCGCTGCTGAACTGAACGAGGAAAGCCTTTAAGCCGTTATGCTCCAAGGACTTCATGCCGGAACTGCTGAGAACGTGCGCCGCTGCGGCGCTGCTGCCAGCGTTCGGCTTTGAATCGAAGTCCATGATCTCCTGCATGGAGCCGGAAGAATGGAGCGTGGCGGTCAGGTCGCCGCCGGTGGCGGCGTCCACCTTCAAGGCGCTGCTGGACGAGTAAACGGAATCGTTGGCCGTCGCATAACGCTCTTTGGTGTCCTTGACGATCTTGTTCTTTGTGCTGCGGGCTGCCGAGTTGATGGCCGCTGCCACCACTTTCGGCGTATCAACCATTTTTTGCAGGTTGTCCAGGCGCTGAACCATTTTTTCAATGGAGGCGTCGGCGTCAACCTGTAAGACCTCGTATTCTTTCAAGAGCGATTCGCCTCCATCTCAATGCAGAGAATCCCGGCCTCATCGGTGCAGTCGTTTACCTTATACCAGGCGCCGTCAAAATTGAGCAGGTCGTCCGGGGCGGGTTTGGCTCCGAGGTTGTCGGTGGCTACATAGATCAGCTTGCGCTCTTTGTAGATCCCGGTGATAGTGACGTTCATCAATTTGGACTTGTCGCGTTCCAGAATCTCGTTATCGTCAACCAGCACCGGCATTGGCTTGCCGTTTATGCTGTGCATGTCTGCAAATTCTTCCCGGTTGAGGAATACGTTCTTTGCATCCTGCACCAGCAAATCCTTGAAGCCCACGGTCAAACCTCGGCCTGAACCTCGGCAGCAGCAATGGCTTCAACCAGCTTTGCTTTGGTCAGGTCTTTGGTGTCCAGGCCCATATTTTCGGAGAGGGTCAGGAGCTGCGCCTTGGGCATCGCTTCCAGTTCCTCTTTGTTGAGGTGGCCGGTGGCAACGCCGTCCTCGGGTTCCTGCTGAACATCCACGGTCAGCGTTTCGCCGGGGGCATACTCGCCGGGCAGGGTCACGATGAAGCCAACGGCGAGCAGCTCCTTTGCAGCGCTGGCGTCCTGAATGTCCACGGAATCGCCGGGGCGGTAGCTTTTGCCCTCCACCGTCACGGTGCTGTTTGCGGTATAGATCATACTGCGCCGCCTTTCCCTTAGCCGATGCAGACCTGCACGGTCGTATCGTTTTCAGCGGCTGCTGCAATAGCCCAGCCTGCGGGGATGTTGCTTGCAGCGGTCGTGGTGATGTTGTCGGCGGAGGCGTCGTAGTAGACGGCGGCGCCGATGGCGATAGCGGTAGAGGCCGCCTTGGGCATGGCAAAAACGCCCTTGACGTACAGGCTGCCGACGGCGCTTGCGGGGATGTCGGTGCCTGCAACGCCGATGCGGGTGGTCAGGCTCACGACCTGGCCTGCGGCGATAGCGGAGCTGGTGCCGTTGGGGTAGTCAATGGCAGAGCCGGGCTGCTTGTAGCTTGCGATCATGTACGTTTCCTCCTATCTCTTACAGGGTGGGCAGGGCAGCGCCGGGGTTCTTCACGAACGCGCGGTAGTCCATGACGCTGATGCCCCAGTCCAGCCAAATGTCCCACACAAAGCCCAGCTGGCCGACGGTCTCGCTGCGGCGGAAGGTGGGGGTCTCCTGGCCGTTCAGGTAATCGACCTGGATGCCCGTGGTTTCCTCGCGGTTGGCGCCCAGGAACCAGGGGCATGCGCCGGAGCCTGCCAGGATGTTCAGGGTGGCGTCCTCGACGATCTCCATCGGATAGCGGTAGTTATACAGCGGGTTTGCTGCCTGGGTGTTTTCGCTGGTCTGGATGGTGGGGCTGCCGAAGATGGACTGCATGGCGAAGCCGTAACCAACGGGCAGGATGATAGTGGAGGGGGTCAGGTTGATAGCCTCACCGAACGGGTCATCCTGCAGCTGCATCCGCTGGATCATGGCCTGAATGGCTGCGCCAGTCGGTGCGCTGCCGGAGGAAATCAGGTTCTTGTGATTGGCGTGGAACAGGGTCTTGCCGTCATAGATCTGGCCGTTGTTGTAGAGGATGGAGTAGACCATCTTGTTGATCTGCTTCTTGCTCTTTGCAGCGTACATGCCGGGAACCTCGGACAGGAAGCCGATGTCGTCGTTGATGAACGCCTGGCGGCTCATGCTGAACTGACGGCCGTAGGTATCCAGCTTGCGCTGCGGCAGCATTTCCTCTTTGTGGGTATCCGCCTTGAGTTCGCCGTTCTCAGGAACCAGCAGCAGGTCGCCAACGCCGCCGATCAGGTAGTTGTGGCCGTCGGTGCGCTTGAAGTCACGCAGAGTGCCCTTGCGGGTAAACTTCTCGAAGGTGGTCGGAGCGTGGTCGTAGGCGTGGACGATGCTCTTGTTGATGGCGGTGTCCATGATGGCGGGGAAGGATGCCGAGGGGTTGTGGAATGCACGGGCCAGCTCGGTGTACAGGTCATCTGCGCTCATACGCATGAAGTCGGAAGCGCTCTTGCCGGTCTCGCGGGTCAGGCACTCAATGCCGATGTCACGCAGGCTCATGCCTGCAAACTGGCGGGAGCCATCCGCAGGGGCTGCGGGGGTGTGGCCGCTGCGGGTCATAAGGCCGTCAGCTGCTGCTGCGCGGAACTTGTCGGTTTCATCGGCGGTCACCTTGACGCCGGTGCGGGCAGGAGTACCGTTCTGAATCATACCGTCCAGAATGGCGGTGCGCACCTGGTCTACGGTCTGGCCGCCGGTGATGTACTGGGAAGCATCGACGTTGAAGTTCCGGCACAGGGTGGTGATATCGGTGACGCGCTGGCGCTCCGCGGTGCGGGCGGCTTCAATCTGAGCCTGGCGCTCTGCCTCCGCTTCAGCATCAGCCTCAGGGCGCAGGGTCTCGATGTCGTTCTGCAGGGAGTTAAATTCCCGGGTCTCGTCCTCGGTCATGTCGCGGCCTGCGGTGCGGGCGGCGGTCAGGATGGCCTGCTGGCGCTGCAGTTTCTGCCGCAGCTGCTCTCTCTTGTTCATGTGTGATTTACCTCCAGTTAGTAGTTACGATTTGCGGCGAGCTGGCTCTCGTAGAAAGCCAGACCCGGGGCGGTTTGTACTGCGGGCGGCTGTCCGTCCTCGGTCATATCTCTACCAACGCCGACGGTGGTGTCGGCGGGGACGGAAACAATGCTGATCTCGTAGGGCTGCCACTTCTTGGCGATGTAGCAGGGGCCGGTGAAGCGCCCGTCCAGGGATTTGGCGCCCTCTTTGACGCTCTCATAGTTGAAGACACGATAGCCGACGGAAACGCCCTTGAGGGTGCCGCTGGCGACCTTGGAGCGGACGGTTTCGCTGTCCTCGTCGTTGTCAAACTCAATCGTGGCCTTGCCACGGTTGTCCTCAATCCATGCCCGGGTGACCTTACCAATCACCCGGTTCCTGTCGTGGTTAAAAAGGACGATGCCCATGCTCTGCATTCGGCTCATATCCATGGCGTTGCTGGAATGGTCGAGGATCTCGGTTCCGAACCACATCTGAACAGGTTCCTCAGAACTAAAGCTCAGTTCAAAGGTGCGGCTGTTTTCGTCGTCGCTCACTGCCCGGATGCTGGCCGTGGAGAAATCGCGCTGCAGGGGCTGGTTATTCATCGGGGTTTTCTTTCGGGTCTGTTTGGGATTCGTTCTGGACACTCTTATAACCTCCAATCTGCACTCCCTTTTCCTTGGCGTATGCTACAACGTCGGCCATGTCGTCAATCTGTTCTTTCCAGTCACGGCCCTGTTCGGCGCTGATCTGCTTGAAGGACTTAACGCAAGATTCGAGTGCGATCTTGTTTGCGTTGGCTTCTTTCTGCGGGTCAATCCACTTTTTGGGGGAAGCGACCCATTCGTGCTCCATATATTTCTGCGGGTCGTCCCAAAAATCCGGGATGGTGAGCTTCCCGGCGAGGACTGCGGAAATCAAAAAGGTTTCGTAGACCTCGACCATAAGCTTACCCTGCAGCAGCTCTACTTCCTCGGTGTATGTGAGGTCGTCCTCAATCATGCCCTGGCGGGCGCTGCTGTAATTCGTTTCGGACATATCCCGGGAGGTGGATTCATAGCTCAAACCCTGGCCTGCGCCCACAAGGCGCTGCAGCAGCTTGAGGAAGCCGGTTGCTTCGCTGCTGCCGTTGCCGGGATTGATGGTGACTGCATCGTCACCGGCGTTCATTTCTGAAATGAGGCCGGGGGTCAGCATTTTGCCAGAGTAGGGCGTGCGGTCTTTGTCGGTGTTGTTTCGGGAGCCGCCCTGGAAGCCGCCGGTGGGAACGGCTCTCTTGATGAGCAGGGCAAAGCAGGCGGCGATTCGCTCTTTCATCGAAACGGCAGCGATAAACTCGTTGGCGTCCCGGATGCGGCTCAAACTCGGGGCAAGGTCGCTGACCTCTCGAAGCTGAGAGGGGCGGCTCTTGCTGTAATAGAAAATAATATCTTTAGCGGGGTAGAAGACAGGCTGGTTGGTTTCCCAGCCGTCAATGTTGTACTGCTCTATCCAATACCCCACGGGCCTGTTGTACTCGTTGTACTCAATGCCGCCAATGACGCGATCTCCCTTGTATCTGGGCGAGGCCACAGAGCGGGATAGTTCGTCTACTTCCAGAGCCTGCAGCTTGAAAGGAAGTAGGCCGCCGGGGGTGTAGCACTTCTTGAAAAGAATGCCGCCGTCTGCCTTTTTCCGAACGACTGCCATGCGCAGAAGCTCGTTGAAACTCTGCTGCTGGGTGACGTCGCAATTTGTGCGCCGTGTCCAGCGCCGCCAGAGGGTTTCGATTTGATCGTCGAGGTCGTCGTCGCCGGTCTTTGCCTGCAGGGTGAAGCCGTTGCCGACCACGTTCCTTTTGAAAGCCTTAAGGACGCCGTTTGCAATGTCCGAGTTCCGCTCAAGGTCTCTGGCGCGGGCGCGGAGGGTGTCCCGGCTGTAACGGTCTGTGATGTCGGCGGCCTCGTTGGTCGCCCGCCAGTTCTTATTCAGCCGGCCACCGTCTGCGGCGTCATAGCCTGAACCGCGGATAAGGCCGAGCTGCTGCCGCCAGCCCTCGCGCATATAGGCTGCCCGGGGGGAGATTGCTTCAATGATTCTGTCGAGCCATGCCATGCGCTTTATCTCCCCTCAAAAAATGCGGCGAACGTATCACGGAAAAGGGAGGATCCGCTCTGTTCCTCCACCTGGGCGGCAAGGTCTGCCCGGAGGTTCCGCAGTTCGGTGAGGTTCGCTCGGGTCAGGGAGCGGGAGCCGATTTTGTAGCTCTGGCCTCCGACCATGACTGCGGCGATGGCTTTGTTTACTTCCGTCAGCAGGGCGGCGGGGTCGCCATAGTTGATGGTTTCGTCTGCCATGTCGTGTTTCCTTTCTTAAAACCAGCCGTCGTTCTGATGAATCCAGCTTTCCTCGGGGGTGGTGTCGGTGCGCTGCTGCGGTGCGGGCTGCGCTTCCGGCTGAGCGGCGCTGCCTTTGTTCTGCAGGTGGAGGCTGCGTACTCCGAGCATTTCTGCGGCGGCGTAGGCGTAGACCTCGCAGTCGAGGAAGTGGTTGTTTGGATGGCTGGTCTTTGGCACCCAGCGGGTGCGCTCTGTGCCGTTGGTGGCACGTTCGGTGATCTTGTGTTCGGCAGTGACCTGTTCGCAGTATTCCTGGTCAACGCCCTTGTAGACCATCCAGCTGCCCTTGCCGTTCGGGCGGCGCATACGAGAAGCAATAGCGTCCTTGTACTTGCCGCCGTCCACGAGAACCAGGCGCATACCGTAGGCGGCGGAGCCCGCCTTGTTGATGGTCGAGATTTTATAGTTGCTGAGCATCGTGTCGGTGCCTTTTACTGGGAGCGCCCACTCCGAGTTCTGCATACAGAAGTCATAGACTTCCTCTGTTTGGTCGCCGGAATCGACGAGGGCGAGATCTACCAGCATTTGCTGGCCGTCGTCCCGCTTAAATTCCAGGTTCATTATGTCTACGACCTCGCCGAAGCTTGCGGCCTGGCCGTGGGCTATATTTTGGGATGTACTGTAATCGCCCCAGGCGCGGATAGTCCAATAGAGGCTTGTTTCCTGCACGTCCACGCCGCCGGTCAGGAGCTTCGTCCAGGGCGGAAGCTCGAACATTTCAAGCTCCGTCTGGCGTTCCTGTACGAGGTCGGCACTGGTTTTGAGCTTCGTATCCTCCCACGGCTCGGCGAGCCAGGAATTGGCGAAGTTGTGCAGCTTGTCGGGGTCGTCCTTGGACTTCATAAACTCCCGGGCGATTTCCGAAAATCGGGTGAAGGGGCTGTATAGGGTATTGAACCAAAAGGCAACGCTGCGGGCGGTGCGGGCGCTCTGGCGGACGTTCCGCCATTCTCCTTTTAGGAGCATTGCAGGTTTGTCGTGGTCGGTAATGACTCCGTTGCATTCCTGGCAGATGTACTGCGCCGCCTCCGCTCGGTCACCTTCGCTTAGTCCCTCATCCTTGCCCGGCCAGCGTATCTGTGCAAATTTCAGCTCTATATACTTCCCGCAGTGCGGGCAAGGAACAAAGAAATGTTTTTCAATGTCGCAGGCTTCCTTTGCTTTCCAGATGTGGCCGGTCTTTAGTGTGGGGGTGCTGCAAATATAGATTTTGCGGTTAGAGAAGTAGCTCTTGGTTCGCTCAATGGACAGGCTTATAGGGTCGGCTTCCTGGGTGGTCGCCGCCTTGAACTTGTCCACCTCGTCGAGGAAAAGATAGCGGATGGGCTTGCTGGAAAGGTCTGCCGCAGATCCTGCGCCGGTGAGGGCGATGTACATATCTGTGGTGAACTGCAGCTCCTTCTTGCTACTGGCATTTTTGAGAAAATGCCGCTTCAATCGGGGGGATTCCAGCATACTCATAATGCGGTTTGCTGAGGTGCTTTCGGCGATTTCGTCGTTGGGGTAAACGATCAGGGTTGGGGCAGGGTCTTGGTCTATCAGGTAGCCGAGGGCGTTAAGCTCGACCTCCGTGCCGCCCACCTGGGTAGGCTTTACCACGACAATGCGCTCCGTTTCCCAGTTGTTGAATTCGTCCATGATGCCGACGAGGTAGGGAGTGACGCTGTTTCGCCAGGCGCCCTGCAGGTTGGATTCCTTGCGGCTGAGTTGGCGGTATTGCTCGGCCCATTGGCTTACGGTTATATCATCCGGCGGTTTCAGGGCGTCCAGGGCATCTTTGATGTACTGAGGAACCTGGTACTTTCGGAACTTATAGAACCGGGGCTGCTGGGCTGTGGGTTTCATCCACCGTCACCGTCCTTGACGGTTGCTGCAAGGACGAAGGTACGGAGAATGTCGTTGATCTCTTTATTCAAGTCTTTCTCCAATTCTCTGCTCTCCACTGGGGAGATTCGTGAGCCTATCATGCCAACGACCCGGCTCGGGAGGCCGGAGCAAAAGCGCTTGAGGACTGCAAAGAACTTCGTATAGTCCGCCTGCGCTTCCTCTATGCTGATATATTTGCCGTTTGCAATGGCGGTGCGGAGTTGGTGAAGCTCGGTCTGCGATTCCTTGAGGGCAATTTCTGCTTGCAGCTTCTTTTCCCTCAGTTCGGTTTCCGAGAGCTTCGCTTCCCGGCCATACGCCTTATCTGACAGGTATTTGATATATGCCTGAATCGTGGGAATGAGGTCGTATTTGTTCCGCTGGCCGGAGATGTGTACTGTTTCCAGGACGCCGTCTTGTGTGAGCTGCTGGATGCGGCGGACGGAAACGCCAAAAAGCTGGGCTATGACCTTGGATTCGTAAAGCTGCCCGCCGGTTTCTGCTGCCATGCGTCCTCCTACTGTTCAAAGTGACTTTCGGCGTGGCGCTCCGCCTGGGATACCTGCTGACCCTTGTACATACCTGCGCCGAGTTCGTCGATGCGGCTGAACGGTATCTCGGGAACCTTAAGCCGCTTCCTGTATTCGGGGTCTATGAAATAGATATAGCGCAGCTGGTAGCCTGGGAGAATAGTGCCGCCGACCTCTTTGACGTAGGCGTCCCAGTCGTACTTGCCGCCGGTCACCTCGTAGAAGGTACGGCCTCCAAGCTCCGGGCGGGGAGAGGTCGGGTTGCTGTGCAGGGTCATCTTATGGATTTTGTCGCCGTTTGGAAGAAGGCAGAGGGCGTCGTTCCGCTTGATGTCGGTCAAGACGAAATTGCAGGCCCGGTAAATGGTGCCGTCGCCGCAGGAGCAGCCATCTGCAAAACTGATAATCCATTTTACCTGCGGCGCCTGCTTCCTGATCAGGCGGATGGTCTTGGCGATGCAGTAGCTTTCTGAGTTCCGTGGAAGGTAGTCGTCAAAGGCCATGCGGTTGAGTTCCAGAAAGCCGTCCCAGGCGGTTCCCTCTACCAGGCCGATGATCTTCTTCTTGTCCAGGCTGGGGCCATAGCTCAGGACGCCGTGGAGGCGTCCGTCGAGGAAGGCTCCGAAGTGCAGACAGGAGTTGTTTACGACCTTGCCGCTGTAATGGTGCGCCCGGATGAAGGGGTTTGCGATCTTGGAGGGTATCACCCGGATTTGGATTTCTTTTGCTCTACCCATTCTTTTACCACCATGTAAATTCTGTTCCCGGTCTTGTTGGTATTCCCAAAGGTTTCCATTTGGTCGGGCTTGTACTTTGCACCGATGATCTGCAAGGCCTGCTGCAGGTCGGCGTACTGTTCCAGGCTGAACGTGAAGGTCATTCTGTCGATTGGGCTTTCTTCGTGCTGCTTCTCCAGCATGACGTCCCCGAGGATGACGCTGAGTTCGTCGTCACTGTAGCCGGTGGCGGTTACGTCCACCGGGCTGAGGGTCAAGTCTTGTAGGGCGTCCCTCAGGAGGCTCATGTCCCACTGGCCGCCGATTTTGTTCAGGGCGATGTTGAGGGCTTTTTCGTCCTGCTTGCCGAGATCTACCACGATGCAGTCTGCCTCGGTGTAACCCAGGGACTTCAAAACGGACGCTCTCTGATGGCCGCCGATGATGGTTCCGTCCTTGTTTATGATGATCGGGTCAACGTAGCCAAATTCTTTCAGGCTGCGCTGGATGTTCTGGAACTCGGGGTCTCCCGGCTTGAGTTCCTTGCGGGGGTTATAGTCTGCCGGGTGAATCGAGGTCAGAGGTCGTCGCTCTCGGACGAGCTTGTGTTCTGTTTGAGCCATTCCTGCACCACCTTGCTGAGGGCGTTTCCGTTCTTGTCTGTGTTTCCGTAGGTTTCGCCGAGGCCCTCGTTTTCTGCCTGCGCAAGCGCCGCCCGAATGAGGGCGATTTGCTGCTTGTGCAGGGTGACGTTCATAGTGTGGGCGAGAACGTGTTGGCGGTTCGGGAGGGAGAAATCCTGGCCGAAGTCGTCAGGCGTCACGGTGACCTGGGCAAGGATGGACTTTAGTTCCGGCTCGGAGTAGCCGGTCTTGGTGAGGTCGTAGCCCTCAAGGTCAAGGCTGCCGATCAGGTCGGCCAGCTTTGCTTCGTCCCAGCTGCCGGTGATCTTGTTGAGGGCGATGTTTAAGGCTTTTTCCTTGTCGGGGTCAAGGTCTACCACAACGCAGTCTGCGGTTTCGGCTCCCATGTCCAGGAGCACCTGCGTCCGCTGGTGTCCTCCAATGATGGTGCCGTCCCGGTTTATGATAATCGGGTCGCAGTATCCGAACTCTTCAATGCTGCGGGCGATTTTCTCATATTCCGGGTCACCCGGTTCCAGCTTTTTGCGGGGGTTGTAGTCTGCCGGTTTCAGGTCGGCAAGTCGCCGTGTTTCGATTTCCATGCGTTCGTCCTCTTGTTGGAGCGTGCAGCGGGTCTTGAACCAACGTCACCCGCCTGGAAGGTGGGCGCTCTACCTGTTGAGCTATGCACGCAAAATGAAAAAATGGGGTTTGCTTTGGGGCTGCGGCGGGCATTTACTGCGCTTGACGTAGCGAAATGGTCGAAAAATTTTGGTTTTCGCGCGGGAACACTTCGGGCCTTCACTGCCCCGCTACCAGTTCTTGCCAGGTAGTACCTATGCCGCCCAGTAGCGGGCCTGAACGCGCGGTGTGCGATCTGCGGCTGTGGTTTTCCCGCATAAATCCAAGGTTTCCGGGTGCTTTGCTCCCTGCTGGTCGGGCTGGAAGCTCGGCACCCGGTTGCCCTGGCTGTACGTTAGCGGGACGCAGGTGAAAGGAGGAATAAAGCCCTGCGCCCTTGTGAATGTCCTCTGCATACTCCCAGTGTAGCATAGAAAAAGACCAAAAAAGTCCGCTCTTTTCTCAAAATCGCAACTTTTTTGAAAATAGGGCTTGACAAATCCATTTTGTACAGTTTTGCCATACACACGCAGTATTTATTGGACTGTGTGCGCATTGTTTTACTGCGTTTGTGTGGTATCATACACACAGAAAAGGCGCCCAGCTGTTACGAGCCAGGCGCCTATGAAAGGGGGTGCATACCATGTTGGACACGGGTTACGGCTTTATCGGTGAAGATGGCGTTGAACGTGTCAGCCCAGAGGAAGTCTGGGAGGCCGAAGCCGAAGATGAAGACTAAGGCCTGATGCACCCCGGTATGCAGCCCTCGCAGGGTCGGACTCCTGCGGGGGCTGCGCTTTATATGATAGCGGTTTTGTGCCGGGCGGTCAAGGAGCAAAGAGTACAAATTCACCGTCCGAAGATTGGACGCTGTGCCGATTGAGTTCCCGGCGGTTGTGTGGTAAGACACAGGCACAACAAAGAAATGGAGGACAACAAAAATGATGATGAAAGATTACAAGGGATATGAGATTGAGCGGGTCACCCGCAACACCTACGTTATCCGCAAGGGTGGCGAGGTGGTCGCAATGCCCGGCTGCTACCCGAAGACCTACAAGGCCGCAAAGGTCATCATTGACGATCTGGCAAAGTGAAAGGAGTTTCTACCATGTGCAAGTTTGAAGTTGGTTCCGTCTACTACGCCCGCAGCGCATGCAACCACGATTGCGTGTTCCTGATGAAGGTGCTGTCCCGCACGGAGAAGTCGGTCAAGGCCGAGTTTTCCGGGGAGGGGGTCAAGCGGGCGATGATCCGGGTGTCTGACAGTGGCGAGTGGGTCATGCCCTGGCACTACTCTATGGCGCCAGTGTTCCGGGCGGAGCGGCTCTATTCTGACGGGGTTTGACCCCGTCTTTTTTGTTGTCCGGCGCGGAGCAAAAGAGACAAACTGCGTCTTGAATCATTGGACTGTTTGCCAGTAGAGTTTACCGCGTTTATGTGGTAAGACACAGACACCGAAAGGAACACATTGAACGGAGGAAAGCAAAAATGTTCAATCTCAACGACAAGGTCACATCTTACAGCAGCCAGTGCATCGGTATCATCATCGAGAGCGTCACCTACACCGGGCGCATTGTCAAGGCAAATAAAAAGAGCTTCAAGGCCGAATTCACTAGCTTTGAGCAGAAGCGAGATCGCAAGGTTATTAATAGCGGCTCCTGCAAAATCGTTGAAACTTTCCGCTTCTGGAAGGTCTGTTCTGATGGCCGAGTTCTCTACAAGAACGACCTCGGCGCAATCGTAACTATGTAAGGAGGAAAGAGCAATGGTTGACAAGAACGGCGTGGAAATGAAAACGGGGGACATCGTCCGGGTGTCCGGGGCTTACTTCAAGAATGACAACGGGCTGTGGTTCATCGAAAGGTCGCCCGGCGACCCGAGCTGGTGCGGCGGCTCCTACAGCTTAATGAAGCTCAAGCGGAACGGCCAGCCCAGCACGGCGAAGTACAACCTTTGCTCCTGGCCGATTGCGATCTTCACCAATAGCTGGGTAACGCGAAACGAAGCTCACCGTTGGAACGAAGAGCACGCAGAAATTGAGGTCGTCACCGACATGGACACGTCCGCGCTGGCGGAGCACTTCATGGGGCTGGCAAAGGAGCTTGACCCATATATCGAGCGGGAGGCCTGGGATTGGGGCGAAAATCACCCGGACGTCTTGCGCCACAAAGAAGCCCGCAAGTTCTGGGCATCCGTGGCGGAGCGGCTCAAGAAATAACCCACCTGACGATGGCTGCCCGGCAGCAGCCGAAACCATTTTGTTGGCACCAACAAGATGGTCGTGGGAGCCAACCACAGAAAGGACGTTTTTAGTATGAAAAAATCTGATTTTCGCATTGCTCTCCGGGGGATGGCTGAAAAGCTCGACTTGCAGTGGGCCTACGCTCAGCGGATTGCTGCAGAGCAGCAGGCTGCTGGCACCCTGGCCTATGACGACAACGGCGAGCCAGTGCCGAATATGTACCAAGTCGCCTATGCTGGTATGACATCCGCCTTTGAGGCTATGGGAGGCGAGTGGCAGCGGGACGAGACCGGGCGTCACTGGGTCTACCTGCTGGGCGAATCCGCAGCAGCGGGGCGTCGCTGATGGAGGGGCTGAATGCAAAGGTCGTGGCGACCAACGGCAGAGACCGCTTTCGCTATGTGCGCCATGTCCGGCTCATCGGGGAGCAGACCGGCGTTTCCGAGGACGTGTACCGCATCCAAGAGACCGGGCGGGTATGCGTCCGGCAACAGCTCTGCGACGATCTTGTGCGGTGGTGTACTGCTACGAAGTGGAGCGGCGGCTATGAAGCGGACACACCGTTCAAGGATGGCTTGATGCTGATTTTGGTAGATGCTGCTGGCGCCGAGATCGGGATGGAGGTTACTTACCAGACCAAGTGGAACGGCCAAGGACTGGCCGACAAAGACTTTCCGTTCTCGTGGGAGGCCGTTCCTGAATATCCGAGGGCATAAAAACCGCCTGCGGTGGGTGTTGTACCTGCCGCAGGCGGTTTTGTTATTTGTGCCGGGGTTTTGGTTTCAGGATCCCGGAGGTATAGTGTCCATCGGTATACCGCAGCACCTTGCAGCCTTTGGCCGGGCCTCTCCGAAGCACCCGCCCATACTCAAGGCTTTGGTATATGGCGAAGACCTTGTGGCCGCTCCAAGCTGCAAGCTCTTTGACGGTGTCAAAGGCACCGAGGGTTAGTTCGTATTCGTCCGCCGTCACCGCTATGAATTGCGGCGGATGAACCTTGGGGCGGCTCATCTGTGCTGCCTCCGTCGCCGCTGCGGGTTGCCGTGCCAGAATTCCTCGTCGAAGTCGTTCTTGTGGATGGTGCAGGCGTCATTCCTTTGGCGCTTGTCCGCCACCTCTGCGGCGTGAAATTCCTGCCAGGTCTTGTACCGTTCGCAGGTATCGTGGCAGACAGGGTGGCGATCTGTGCAGTGGAAGCAGGGGTTAGTCATTTCCCATCATGCACCTTCTTTCCGGCACCGGGAGGTCGGGCAGTTTGGGGAGCGGCATCCAGAGCGGGAACATCCCCGGGTTGTCTCTTACGATGTGCCACGACATGGTGTTCTCAAGCCACATTCCGTCGCGGATGTTACGGTGATACCCTGCACAAAGAATGCTGCCTATTTCGTCGCCGTCCTCCCTTGTTGGCGGGCTCTCTGCCGTCTTACGCCAGTACGGCGGCAGGCTTTCCGGGTCAATGGTTGGGGCTTCGTTCACCATGTCCGCGCAACATTCAGCGGTGCTTTCGCACTCGTTTGTGGTTTCGCGTCCAATATACAAGGCGTATTCCCGCATTTCCTGTTCAAGAGCGTTTCCGTCGATCAGTCGTACTTCGTCCATGCTGTACCTCCTATTTACTCAACCTCAAGCAGCCAGACCCGGTGCGTTCCGTACCCAGACCAGGTGAGCGCTTCGCTGTGGGTGTCCACAGCCACGTCCAAGGCTTTACCCTTCACGGCGCTGCCGGTGTCCTGGACGTACCGCAGACCGACGCCCTCAATGTATACCGCAGAGCCGAGGGGCAAAATGTCCGGGTCTGCTGCCACGGTCACGCCTGCCTGTACAGGTGCGCCGCTGGCGGTGATGCCGTCCCCGGTGCCGCAGATATGTTCGTACTGCTCCGAGCAGTAGGCGGTGCAGTTGAACTCCCCGAGGTATACTGCGCTGAACCCAGCGGGGCCGGTCTGCGCTGCTTCCAGGTCGTTCTTGAGATCTGCGACCTGAGCTTCTGCCTCCTGCGCCTCGGTCTGCCAGTTGAGGGCGTCCTGCTCCCAGTTGGCGGCCCGGCTTTGGTAGATGTCCCGCTGCTGGGCCAGGTCTTTGACCCGGGCGTTGAGTGTGCCGCTGATGGTGACCGCTGCTGCCAGGGCGCCTACCAGCGCCAGCCGTTCGAGGCTTCTCATTCTGCATCACCTCCTACCGGGTCGAGAGCTTCGCCCTCTGCTTCCAGCGGGTGGTCTGTTGGGTTCCATCCATCAGGCGGGCCAGGGAACTCGCAGCGGCTCCAATCCATCCGCAATACGCCACCCCGGCGCGGAGTACTGGTTACAACCACCGCCGTTTCCTTGCGGCAAGGTGCAAGCACCAAGCCCAAAATACAACCTGCAATGCTGCCGGTCAAAAATCCACAAATCCAATCCATTTACTTTTTATCCTCCTTGCTATGGCTGCGGGCGAAATCCACCAGCAGGGTACAGGCTTCGTCGATGGCCTCAATGCAGGCCTTTTTGCCGTTGAAGCCGTTATAGTATTCGATTTTCGCCAGTTCCTCTGCTGTCGTGTTCGGGTCGAGCAGGCGGCAGGCTTCCTCAAGTGTCACTGTGCGTTTCCTCCCATTTTGTTATTGCTTCCTGAACCTCTGGAACCTGGAGCAGGTCGTCTATGGCCCGGGTTTCCAGTTCAAAGGCCCTGCTGTGGCAGTAGTATGTTCGCAGCTCCGTTGCTCGCCAGCTGCGGCAGTCTATGTACCGCAGGCGCATGATCGGGGCGGCGGGGTGCATCGGGTCGAGGTGGAGCAGGGTGTCTTGCACAGCCTGGCGGTGCGCCGGTGTCCGCTCCAAGCGGTACTGCTTGAGGTATCGCCGCAGCAGGTGCCGCTGTTCTCGGAGGCTCATGTATGGCAAGGGTCACCACTCCTTTTCGCCCTGCGGCGGGGGGAGCACCCGGCGTACATCTTCCACGCTGGTTACGACGTAGGCGGTGCCACCTGCTGCATTGATGGCGGTCAGGGTGTTGCGCTGGATGGCGCTCAATTCGCCCACCAAGGGGCGCTTGACCTCGAATGCGTAAAAATGCCCATCGTGGCAGCCTACAATGTCCGGGATACCCTGGCGCTGATACGGCCCGGCGGCATCCTTCCACCAGAAGCCGCCCACCTCTTTGCGGAGGTACGCGAGGATCTCTTTCTGGATTTTCGCCTCCGAGGGCACCAGCCTGCGGGCCAGCTTCCTGGCCTCGGTAATGTTGTGGGCTGCGCCTGCATCAACCAGGGCGTGGAGGTATGCGCCCAGCTTTTCGTAGTCGTAGGGGGAAGGAAGTGGTTTTTTGTAGTTCATGCGTTTCTCCAATCTGTCCGCGCCTTCCCGGTGCGGGCGTTTTATTTTAGCCGTGGAATTTCCGGGTTGCAGGGTGCCAAATCATTTCCGGGGCGGTTGCTGTGCAGACGCAGTGCAGAGCGCCTGCCTCAATGGTCGCCGCCTCGATGTTCGTCCACCCGTAGGAAAGCTTGCCGCACTGCTTGCAGGTGAACTCGAAGCGGGCGACGTTGTCCACCGGCACCTCTGTGCCGCAGAAGCACTTGACCTTGTCGGTGTTCTCCCGGGCGAAGTGCTTGAAGGTGTGGTGGCAGCCCGGGCAGGTGAGCAGCATCAAGCCTTTTGCGCCCCGAGCGCCCGGCTTAGAGGGGGGGGCGAAGCTGGGGCGAGGCTCGGTCACCGTGCTGATCTTCGGGGTGTCCACGTCCAGAGCGGGGTTGCGCTTGGGCTTGGGCTGCTGGGCGTCGTCCTCGGGAGGCTCCTGGCGCAGGATGTCCTCCAACGTGGCGGCGCTGTGCTGCGCCTTTTCGCTGTCGGCCCGCAGCTCGGCGGTGCTGCGGTCGATGATCTCCTGCAGGCCGTTGAGCTGCCCGCCGTACACAGTAGAGGTCACTACGTCCAGGATGGTTGCCAGGGCGTGGTCGAATTCGTCCGGGGTACTGCCTGCAAAGTTGAAGTCGGCGTAGGTATCAGAGGCGGGGTCGCCGTGTGCCGTGGAAAGGTGCAGGCCAAGGCGGAAGGTGGTCTGGTTCTTGGTGGTGTTTTCGGTGCTGCAGGCTTCGTTTGTAGCGTTGATTTCCATGTTTTTGTCCTTTCTGTCAGTGGAGGTGTTACTGGTGTTACGACTTTTTTGCGTTCTATCGTGAAAAAGTCAAAGGTAGCAGGTAGCACCTATTTTTTACAGCTGGTATATACGGAAAGCGGAGGCGGTTTGTCTCTCCGCTTCGTCACGAATGTATTTTGTTTTTTGGTGTTACTGGTGTTACTCTTTTGTAAAAAGAGCGGATTTTCGCTTGTTTTTTGGTAACACCTGGGCAATCTCGAACATGTTACCGTGGTGTTTCGTTGGTGTTTTCTGTCCACATGAACCACGCCCTTGTTTTTTCCACTGGAAAAATTTGCGTCGTGGATGCTGCAAAAATTTCAGCCTGGAAAGTTTGCTGCCGCAAGCGTTGCGGCTCTCTGTGGGCTTGCACACCTGGCTTAGAAGGGCAAGTCGTCTTTGTCCGTGATTTCCCTGAATCCTGCCTGGTCGGGCGGGTTTTGCAGGGCTTCGGTGTCTATGGCGACCATGCGGCAGTTTCTGCCTCCAAACTTTTTCTGTATTTGATACTTTCCGTGCGGGTCAATCTGTATGACGTCGTTCTCTGCCAGCCAGTTCATGGTTTTTCGGTAGGAGAAACCGCCTTTTTCCAGAGCTTCCCGCAGGATGGTGGGCAGGATGAACGCCGTGCCGTCCTCAATACTGCCGTACCTCTGGCCGATGGCGTTGGTATCGGTGAAGCTGTTGGCATTGGCACTGATCCAGTCGCTGATGTACTGAGCGGCCTGCTCGTTCACGTCTGGCTGTTCCTGTTCCTGGATTCCCGCTGTGATGCAGTTGGCCATGTGCTGGGCTTCCATGAGGGCGGTGTCTGCATCCTCGTGGAAGATGCACCGGGAAAGCATCTGATCTGCAAGGGTCACGGTGGCAACCGCTGCGGTGTGGCTACCGTTCCGGGTTCCCATGAGCACCCGGATGCGTTCCAGCACCTCGCTGTATTCGTCTATTATGGCGCTGTCGCCCATGTCCAGGATGTACTGGATGAACGCCGGGCCTGCCCAGCCGCAGTTTAGCGCTGCCTGTTGGTGCATATCGCTGGCGCTGGTTTCGTCCTCAAAGGGAGCGCCTACCACTTCCAGCACTCGGGTACTCACGCCGGTCTGACTGTTCGCCTTGCCGATTGGTTCCTCGCCTGTCGCCAGAATCACGCTGCGCCAGGTGCGCAGTTCTTGGAGGCCGCCGTCCTTGCTGCCCCGGCTGCGCCCGGTGCCGTTGGCCAGCATATACACGATCTTTTCCAGGCCCTCTTGCTTGTTGCCTGCAAGCTGGCGCTCGTCTATACCGAGCGGGAGGTCGCAGTAAAAGCCGGCCATTCTCTCAAGCGCCACCTGGGTTGCGTTGAAGTTTGCCATAAGCCGCTCCGGGTCGCCCCAGGCGGACAGGGCTGCTTTCAGGGCTGCGGTCTTACCGCCCCGGCTGCCACCCCAGTTGTACACGAAGAAGATTCGCTGCTTGATGATCGCCAGCAGGGGGGCGGCGAAGCTGGCGGCCAGTATGAAGCGGAACCGTGGGCGGCTGCGGTGCGGAGCCATGCTTGCCACCCAGTCTTCCAGGGTGCCGTTTTTGCAGTAGGCGGTAGCCCAGCGGGTCATGCTGGGTTCGATGTCCAGCACCATGTCCGGGGCGTGGCCGGGAAGGAAGCGGTGGTTTGACTGCCAGCCGAAGGTGGAGGTACTTTCCTGCAGGCCGAGGGCGTCGATGTTCTCTTGCTCCAAAGCGCCAAGGAAACGCACCACCTGCTTTGCGTTCTCGCTGGTTACGGTGCAGCCTTTGTCTGCCAGCACCGTAATGCTGCGGCTCTGGAAAATCATGGAGCGGGGGAAAATCGCGTCATGCCACCTGCCGTCCCGCTTCCAGGCGACCTCTATCTTTTCTTCGCCGGTGTCGGTCTTTTTGAGGCGCTTGGTCAGGATGATCGGCGTCCGGCAGACGCAGACCAGCTGTTCTGTCTTTTCGTCGATGCGGCTGATTCCGAACTCGCCGTACTGCCAGCCGGGCGGCTGCCGCAGGTTCTTGGGTGCGCCCTCAATCGCCACCGGGAGGGCGTCGTCGAGGTGTTCCAAGTCCAGGGGCTGCGCCGCTGCCAGCAGTTCTTCCAGCTTGTCCTGGGCGGCTTCCTTGCCCAGGTCGAGGTACAAGGCGGAGGGGTCTTTCTGCCCGCCGTCTGCGCAGGAGAAGGTTTTCACCCCTCCATCAAAGCCGGCATCTTTCAGGGCGTGAGCCACCTTGTCCAGGAAGGTTTGACCGCCCTGGTCGGGTTCCTTATGGATGTAGAGCGTTTCTATCCCCTTGAGGCTCTTCGCCCATTCCGGCTTGAACGTGGAAGCGCCCGGAATGCCCAGGGCGGGGTAGCCGAGGAACCAAAGGGTTTGTGCGTCACTCTCTCCCTCCACCAAGATGCAGCTGCCTGCGATCTCCAAGCCCTCTTTGCGCCAGAGGCCGTAGGGCAGCATATTTCCCGCCGAGCCGAAGCCCCACTTGAACTTGTGCAGCCCCATGCGCTTGCGGGTGACCTTTGGCTTGCCGTCCTCACCGAAGTAGGGGATTTTGACGTAGGGGGTGCCGTCCTTTTCCCTGCCGTCCTCCAGGCTGCAGACCATCCGCAGCCAGTCCGCCGGGAGGTTCTTCTCTTTGGCGTAGTCGTCCACGGTGTAGTTCTGGCGGGCGGGTTCCTTTTTTGCTTCGTCCACTCCATGCTCCCGGAGAATTCGTTTGTAGGCGTCGGCGTTGGAGCAACCGTCCAGCTCCGCTCTGAAGCTGACGTAGTTGCCCGCCTTACCGCAGGCGAAGCAGACGAATTTGCCGGTTTTGAGATCCACGGAAAAGCTGGGCTTGCGGTCGTCGTGGAAGGGGCAGAGGCTTGTCATGCGCTCTTTTTTATATTCGGGTTTCTGCACGAACTTGCTGTATTCCTCTTTATAGTTCAGCAGCTCATCGAGATTTACTTTGTCCACGTCTGTCCTCCAAGTCAAAAAAGTTGCGGGCCGCAAGGCTGTTACCCTGCAGCCCGCACTGGGTCAGTCGGAGGCCGTGAAGTTAGAACGGTACATCGTTCTTGTCGCTCACCGGGGCGAAGCCGTCAGCGTCGGTCTGTGCGACGGTGGGCTGTTCTGCCTCCGCCACCACAGGTACCGTGGAGGCCACACTCTTGATCCAGGCCACCGTGGGCTTTACCTGTTCGATCTGTGCCGGGGTCAGGTCGCCCGCCTTGGTGAACACGCAGCTGCTGTACGCAATGCCGTCTGCGCTCTTTTCCTTCTTGAGCTTGATGGAGGTGAGTACGCTGCTGCTGCGCTTGCCCTTTACCACCAGGCGCTTTGCGACGTAGTCCTTAAAGGCCCGCAGGCTCGTAGGGGGCAGGGAAATCAGGATGGGCAGCATCTCGCCGCTGCGCAGGAGGTAAATGCGGTGACCGTTCTTGCAGGCCTTGCCGTTGCCCTTGCTGCTGCTGCCAAACTGGTTGAAGGGGCAGGTGGAGCAGTCCCGGACTTCGCCGGTCTTGATGTCCAGACCCTGCTTTCCGTCCGCGCTGCTGCAGTCCGGCACGTTGTTGCTGCCGTCAAACTCGCCGGGCCAGTAGCTGTTGACGGCGTGATGGTGTACGATTACGCCGGTCAGGGTCTGTACCACTTCGGGGTTGTCCGGGTCGTCGCCTGAAAGCTCAAAGGTCACACTGCCACCGGCAGGAATCTTCACGGTGTCAAAGGGAATCTGGCCGAGGCCGTCCAGTTCTTCCTTGATGAGGTCAGTGACCTCGCTGCTGATGGGTGCCAGAGCGAAGCTCTGAACCGCGGTCAAAGCGTTTTCGTTTGCCATGGTGTTTATCCTCCCTTACTGTTTCCGGCTGCTCTTGCGCCGGGTGATGTCGTTGAAGCTGTACACGTTCACAAGTCCCTCGAATTCCTCGGGAAGCTCGTCGTCATTTTCCTCTGCCAGGTTGCTCATGGCACCCTGCAGGCTCTGTGCGTTGACCGTTTCTTTGATCAGGTCGCCCAGGCCGTTGGAGCGGAGGGCGTCCATCAATTCGGCGTCCTTGCCTGCTGCCTTGCTGTATTTGGTTTTGGGCGTCAGGGTGTAGGAGTAGCCGTTCCGGGTGATCTGCGGGGTTTCGTCCTCGATCATGGCCGTTGCGAGGGCGTCCCGGGCGGCCTCGATGGCCCGGTTGTTGGCCTTGGTTTCCTCTGCCAGGCGGTCTTTTTCATCCAGCAGGGCGCGGTATGCGTCCACCTGTTCGGGAATCGTCATTGTTGTTCTTCCTCTCTTTCGGTTAGAAGTAGGTTCGCCAGCTGTCCACTATGGTTTTGGCGATGTCCTCTTTTTTCTCAAGGGCTGCAAGCACCTTGTCGTCGATGCTGTCCTCCACCAGGAGGTGAATGTAAGTCACCGGGTTGCTTTGCCCGATGCGGTGAATCCGCGCCAAAGCCTGCGCGTAGTTCGCATAGTTGTAATCCATGCTGTAAAAAACTGCGGCGCTGGCGGCGTGAAGCGTTATGCCGAGGCCGGCTGTCTGAATCTGCGCCACAAAGACCTTGGTTTCCGGGTTTTGCTGGAAGTCGTCCACTATGCCGCCCCGTTCTGCCTGCGGAACGTCGCCGTAGATCGAGCCGTACTTGATGCCCTTCTTTCGGAGCAGGTTTTCAATGGCTGCGATTTCGGGGCGGAACCGGGCAAAAACCACCAGCTTCTGCCCGGCCTCCTGGACGTAGTCGTCCAGAATGTCCTCCAAGGCGTCCAGCTTGGCCGTGCCGATCTGCTGCGGGCGGGTGCCGTCGTCGGTCTGTGTGAAGCCGCCGGTGAGCTGCATCAAGCGGAGCATTTTGGTCAGCACCGTGGTTGCGGTTATGCTGTCGCCGCCTGCAAGCTCCGCGAAGCTGGACTTTCGGAGTTGGTCGTAGAGCTTGCGCTCCGCCGGGCTGAACTTCACATATCGGTTCTCGAAGGTCTGCGGCGGGAGGTCGAGGCATTCGGCTTTGGTTACGCGGTAGGCTATGGAGTGTTCTTTCTGTATGAGCTGCTCCATGTGCTTGTAGCCTATGATCTGATGCTGTCCGTAGCCGCCCATTACGCAGTAGCGGTTTCGGAAAGCGAAGAAGTTCGAGCCGAAGACCGCCGGGTCTAAAAAGCGGTACTGGCTGTACAAGTCCACGGCGTTGTTTTGCACCGGGGTTCCGCTCAAGGCCAATTTATAGCGGGCCTTGTCGCCGAGCTTGTGCAGGGCTTTGCTCTGGGCGGCACTGTGGTTCTTGATGCGCTGGCTTTCGTCGCAGACTATCAGGTCGGCGTCGTACTCAGCCAGGGCGTCAAAGATTCCGTCCCGGTGGGTGCTTTCGTAGTTGATGACCGCGATCTTGAGTGAGGCAAAAGGCCAGACCTCCAAGGCGTCCAGACCTTCCAGGCGCTTTTTCTTTTCTCCCAGCAGGGTTTCGCAGTGGTAGGGGAAAGCGGCGAACTGCTGCAGGTCGTGGGGCCAGACGCTGCACACGCTGGTCGGGGCTACTACCAGCACCCGCTCGATGCGGTGCTGCTGGTACAGGGTGCCCATCGTGGCAATGGCCGTCAGGGTTTTGCCGCAGCCCATTTCAAAGAGAAAACCGAAGCCTTTATGCTGTTCCTTGCCTCCCGAGGTGAGTTGCAGCAGCGCCATATTGGCGCCCCGGATTTGGTGCTGGAACATCTGCGCCTTGACCGGGTATGCTGCAAGCGGTTTCGGCTCTGCGGCCTCCCGCTGCTGTTCTACCTGGCGGGCGACCTCTGCCAGACGTTCCCGCTCGGTCTCCACGAAGTCCGGGAGAGTGAAGCGGTTATGTAAGGCGTTGAGGGCGTCCAGGCTGACCGGGCCGGTCATGGTGCGCGTGGTTTTGTTCCAGCGGAAAATCCCCATGCGCTTGAGCTGTTCATACCGCAGCGGTTCTATCTCGGCCAGTATAATTTGGCCGTGCTGCAGGGCTATTTTCATTTCTGTGTGCGTCCCCTTTCTGTGGTGTTGTCCCTCGTTCCCACCCTCCGCCGTCTGCACTACTCCACAGGCGGCGGCTTCCAAAAGGGGTTACAGGGTCACCTTGACCTTGCCTGCGGCGATCTCATCACACAGGGCGGTTTCCAGGTAGTGCTTGACTGCATCCCGGGCGGCCAGCTTCCACATCCCGCCGTCCGCTGCGGTCAGGCTGATGCTGCGGTCATCGTAGACCCGGAACACAAACTCGCTTTCCGGCTGTTCCACCTCCTGGAAGGTGCGGTAAGGCGCCAGGGTTACGATGGGGCGGACTGCCTTGTTCTCCACAAAGCTGACACCCTTGCGCACCTGCACCGTCTGCGTGATGCCGTTGTCGTCGCTCTTGACACTCTGGTCAAAGCTCATGTGGGAGAGCAGGTCGAGGATGTAATCCACGTCGTTTTTCTCGCCCTCGGGCGCCCGCTGGAACATGGAGCGGAGCTTGATCATCGCTTCGTCGAAGCTCCAACGTACATCCTCCACCAGAGGCGGGAGGTCGCTGGCCGTTGCGTGGTAGGGCTGCCAGCGGTGCAGCTCGTCCTCGGGGTTCGGCGTGGTGAAAACCTCCACGCCACTGTAGGTATTGCAGGAAACGTAGAGCGGAGGGTTCTCGGTCTGGCTGTCCACCTCGCTCTTGATAAGTACCACCAGGGCGTTCAAGCTGCGGGTATTGACCTTCTCCGGCTTGGGAAGCTCGAGCGGCTCAATCTCGGTGCAGCTGCCGCCGGTCACCATGAAGCTGCGTCCTTTGATGTCTACCTTTTTCGGCTCTGCGGCCTTCTTGCCCAGCTCGGCGAGGGTGTTGATTGCGTCCGCGAGGAAGCTATTCTTGATCTCCATCTTGTGTTCCTTTCTTTATGCAGTGTGAATGTCGGCAAACTTGAGAACCTTGCGCTCCGGGGCCTCGCCACCGTAGGTGTCGAACTGGCCGGGAATCTGCGGGGTAAGCTCCACAGCTACGGTGTGGCCGCCCTCCTGGCCGACCGCAAGGGCGGTCTTGACCGGGTGCAGGGCCGCCAGGGTGCTGGAAGCGGTAGCGCTCACCTCAACGTGCTGGCGCTCCTCGTCCGGCTCCAAGGTGATCTTGACCGTGATGGTGCGCTTGGCGGTGGCCTTGGTGTTCGGGTCGCTGATGTTCTGAATCACGCGGCCCATCTCGTAGTCCAGGCGCTCTTTGATGGCGCCGTTGGCCATGTCAATCAGGCTGCTTGCTTTGGTATGTTCCATGTCGTGCCTCCTTTGGCTTTGTGGGTGGATGTTCGGGCAGGGGCTGCGGCCTCACCTTCTTTCGTGGGTGTAGTCCAGCAGGCGGCGAAGGGCCAGGCCGAGGTTATAACCCAGGCGGTCGAGCCGTCCGGCCTGGTCGAGAGCCAGGAAAATCCAAGCTGCAAGCACCAGCACTTCGTAAACCAGGACCCCGGTGTAGAGCGGGGCGCGAGCTGCGGCCTGGCCTGCGGTGCAGCCGAACTTCATCAAAAGCCTTTCCATTTCCTTCGTTGCCTCCTGTTAGTTTCTCGTATCAGCAGTGTTGAAAGCCTGGGGAAAAGTGTGGAAAAATCACCTCTTTTCGGGCGTTTCCCGTGCCCGGGGTTTCTCGCTCACAGCTGCCAGAGTTTGGTAGGCCGGGGCGGTGTTTACGGTGTACGGCACCCGGACGCCCGCCGTTGTGCTGCGGGTTGTGCCGTCCGGGAAGTGGTTCGTGATCTTCATGCGGGTCACCTCACCCCCTCACCCTGCCCGCTCGGTGATGCTGCGCTGGGTAGCCATGCCCAGCATCACGCCGTTTAAGACCAGCTGCTCTTCCCGGGTCGCGCTCTTGAAGGCCGCGACCACTGCCGCGATCTCGGCGGCGCTGGGGGCGTTGTTCTTCTCTGCGGTGTTGTTCTTCATGTTGCTGGTTCACCTCCGTGTGGTATGTTTATCAAACCGTTTGGTTTGGTACGCAAACAGTATAGTTTGTTTAGCGGAAAAAGTCAAGTTAAAAATCGAACGAAAAAGTTTGATTTTTGGAAAACAGTGTGGTATCATAGGGGACGAAAGGAGGTGATAAGGTGGAAGGAGCGAACGAAAGAATCCGAGAGCTGCGCACCGAGTTGGGACTGAATCAATCCGAGTTCGGCGAACGAATCGGCGTGAAAAAGTCAGTGGTCAGCACGATGGAATCGGGCAGAACCAACCTGACAGCTCGGAATACAGATTTAATCTGCAAGGAGTTCAACGTCAGCCGGGAATGGCTGCTGAACGGCGCCGGGGAGATGTTCCTGCCGGAAAGTTCCGGCGCTGTGGATGCCCTGGCTGCGCAGTACGATCTGACGCCGTTGGAGCGGGATATGGTAGAAAATTACTGCAAGCTGTCCAAAGCCCAGCGGCAGGCGTTCTGGGATGTGATGCAAAAAATCATTGGTTCCTCTGCGCAATCCGGAAGCGCAGAGGCATCTCCGCCTGGTTCCGGGGTAGCGGCTGCCGAGGCCGCCTACGAAAAGAACTTTGGTACTGCATCCAGCACCCCAACTGCCGCAGCTATGAGTACACCCGCAGACACCGGGTAAAATGAAAAAAGACCACGCCCCAGTTGGGGTGTGGTCTTTGGTGGTAAACGGAAAGGAGGATTTATTATGGGTGTTCGTGCAAGAAAATCTTTTAAGGCTGGCCCCGCCCGGGTGACGTTCAGCAAGTCGGGCGTATCAACCAGCGTTGGAGTGAAGGGCGTTCGTGTTGGCAAAATGGCAAACGGAAAAACCCGGACGACCCTCTCGGTTCCTGGTACTGGTATCAGCTATGTGTCCGAGAGCGGAAAATCTGGCGAGGACGATTTTGAAATTGAAGATCGTCCAAATAACAAAACATCTCCCGTAGGTACTTGTATTTTTGGGATTTTGGTTTTTGTTTGCGGAGCCTTGTTTTTAATTATATCCATGATCTATCCGCTTTGCCTGATCGTTGCGATTCCTTTTCTCGTGGGCGGCTTTAAGCTAATTCGCCACCCGAAGAAATACTCTGCAAAGTGGAACAAATTTTTTGGCTATGAGGAAGATAGCCAGTAAATAAAAAAAAGCGCCGACCCTCTGGAAAGGGTCAGCGCTGGGGCCAGTGCTACAACATAAAAAGGTGAGGTGGCCGCTTCCTGCTGGAACAGGGGGCTGCGCCACAAAGCACAGGCAGTTGGCATGGAACCGACTGCCTTTATTGTAGCACGTCGCCCTGAATTTGAAAAGGGGTGATTTTATGCGCGATATGGATTCCGCCCGCCTGCGGGTGGTGTGCTATGTCCGCGTCAGCACGAGAGAGCAGGCCGAAAAAGGCTATTCTGTCAGCGAGCAGCAGGAGCGACTAAAGGCGTACTGTCTGGCGAAGGACTGGGTGGTTGCCCAGATCATCACCGATCCGGGTTTTTCCGGGGCAAAGCTAGAACGTCCGGGTATGCAGCAGCTGATCTCCCTTGTGCAGGCGAAAAAGTGCGATGCTGTTTTGGTCTGGAAGCTGGACAGGCTGTCCCGCTCCCAAAAGGATACCCTGTATCTGATTGAGGACGTGTTCCTGAAAAACGGCTGCGCCTTTGTTTCCATGAACGAAAACTTTGATACATCCACGGCGTTTGGCCGGGCTATGATCGGCATCCTGTCGGTGTTCGCCCAACTGGAACGTGAACAGATCCGGGAACGCATGGCGGTTGGCCGTGTCGGTCGGGCAAAGGCCGGCCTCTTCCATGGCGGCGGCTTTGCTCCCATCGGCTACGATTACAAGACCATTGCCGAGGGCGGCGCTGGGCTTGTAGTGAACGAGTACGAGGCAATGCAGGTGCGGGAGGTGTTCTCTCTATACCTCCAAGGCTGGCCGGTGAACCGCATTCGTAAATATATGGCTGCGCACTACACCACAAAGGACGGCGATTGGGGGTCTGATACCACAGTGCGGGACGTCCTCAAAAACCCGCTGTACACTGGGAAGATAAACTGGGCAAAAAAGGTATATGACGGCCAGCACGAGCCGTTGATCTCGCAGGAAACCTTTGACGCTGCCTCTGCCCGGCTTGCCACCTCAAGCTGGAAGCGTACCTGTTCGGATGGTATGGAGCGGAATTCTCCGTTCAAATCCACGCACCTGCTGGGCGGCATTATTTGGTGCGCCCGCTGCGGCGCCCGGTACTTTGCCAGCGGCAATTACTCGGGAAGAGGCGAGAACAAGCACTACTGGCCATACTACGTTTGTTACTCTCGGGCAAAATCCGCAAAGCACATGATCCGCGACCCAAACTGCCGGAATGACCGCTGGGCGGTGGCGAAGCTGGACGCTATTATAGAGGGCGAGATTCGGAAGCTGGCGTTTGACCCGGCGGCGCTTGAGCTGGCGGTGTCCGGGCCGCAGCAGGACGAAGATGTAGCCCAGCGCCGGGCTGCGCTGCAACAGCGCCTGAACGATCTGCGGGCGCAGATGGGACGGGTTCTGGACTTGTACCAGATGGGCGGTTCACTGCCTGCCTCTATGGTCGGAGACCGCGTGGCAAAGCTCCAGGCGGAAATTGACGGCGTGGAAGCTGCCCTGGCGGAGGCCGTAGAGGAGCCGCCCACTCGGCGCTTGGATGCTGCCCGGGTTGCTTTGGTCGGGGCGGAAGATGTTCTGGACAATGGGACGCTGGATGAAAAGCGGGAGCTTGTCCATAGTCTCATCCGCCGCATAGATCTGGATGGGGAAAATATTGATATACATTGGAGCTTTTCACCTGAGTCCGCCGGAGCTGTCCCGGGGCGCTCCGCATAAAAAAAATAAAGGCCGTCCGTGCGGGGCGGCCTTTTCGCTTAAATTGCTGAATCGCTGAATTTACGCGCACTTTTCGTTGGCTTTTCGCAAAATGCGCGAATAACGCGATTTTGTTGGCGCCGACAAAATCGGTAGGTTATTTGTCTACTCTGATATAACTACTGCAAACCTCCACATGCCTCGTCCTCGGGAAAAGGTCCACCGGCTGCACCTTTTCTGCCCGATACCCATGCTCTTCCAGCCACTTGGCATCCCGGGCGGCGGTGGAGGGATTGCAGCTGACATAGACCACCCGGCGGGGGGACATGGTGACGACAGCGGAAAGGGTTGCTTCGTCACAGCCTTTGCGGGGAGGGTCGAGCATCACAACATCCGGGTGCAGGCCCTCGGCGGCAAGCTGAGAGGCCGCCTTACCAGCATCGGCGCAGAAGAAGCGGCTCTTTGCGGCTATGGTATCACCCATGCGGGCTGCATTGGCCTTGGCGCTTTCGATGGCCTCAGGCACGATCTCCACGCCGATGAGCTCCCGGCAATGGTCTGCCATGGACAGGCCAATGGTGCCCATGCCGCAGTAGAGATCCAGCAGCAGATCATCCGGAGTCAACTGAGCATATTCTGCAGCAATGCCATAGAGCTGCTCAGCGGCCAGGGTGTTGACCTGATAGAACGACAAGGGGCCCAGCTGCACAGGAACGCCGCAGAGGGTATCCTCGATGAACCCGGGGCCGTACAGGGTGTGGGTCTCGCTGCCCAGGATCACATTGGTGTTTCTGGCATTGACATTGATCAGGATGGTGGCGATATCGGAAAACTGCGCAGTCAGTGCGCGGCAAAGCTCCTCTGCGTGGGGCAGCTTTGCCCGGGTGCAGACCAGACAGACCATGATCTGGCCGCTGTGGACACCCCGGCGCAGAAACACATGACGCACCAGCCCATTGCCCGTCTGCTCATCGTAGGGCTGAATGTTGTGGGCGGCAAAGAAATCGCAGAGGGTATTGCCGATCTTGTTCAGCACATCCGGCTGCAGCTTGCAGTCGGGGCAGGGTACAATGCGGTGGGTGCGCCCGGCGTAGAAACCGATGCAGGGCTTGCCATTCTTATCACGGCCCACCGGGAATTGAACCTTATTGCGGTAGCGGTCGATCTCGGGGGAGGGGAGGGGCGGCAGCACGGGTACATCCAGCCCGCCAATGCGGCGGAAAGCATCGGTAACGCTTTCGCCCTTAGCGCGCAGTTCAGCGGCATAATCCAGATGCCGCAGGCTGCAGCCACCGCAGGGGCCGGCCACTGCACAATCTACCGGGATACGGTCAGGCGAGGGAGTCTGAATGGCATCCAGAATACCGAAAGCGTAGCGGCCGCAATCTTTAACGATGCGGATGGCGGCAACGTCACCGGGGGCGGTGCCGGGTATGAACACAGCCTCGCCGTCCGGGCTGTGAGCAACGCCGCTGCCATCGTTGGACAGGCGCTCAATGGTCAGGGTCAGCACCTGATTTTTTTGTAAGGGCATGGAAATTCTCCTTTGGAATGGGATTGGGTCAGGCTTCTTCCGAAGCGGGGGCATCTGTATTTTCGCTCTGGGCGGCAATGTATTTGCTGGGCGGCATCCCCTTGGCCCGCTTGAAGACCCGGGAAAAATAGAACTGGTCAAAGAAGCCCACCGAGATGGCAACCTCTGCAATGGAAAGGTTGCCGGCCCTCAGTAGCTTGCAGGCTTCGTTGATGCGGTATTCGGTCAGATAATCGATGGGGCTCTTGCCCACATTGAGCATAAACACCCGGTACAGATGACTGCGGGAAACGCCCACGCTCTTAGCGACATCATCAATGGAGATGTCGTGCGAATAGTTGAACTGGATGTATTTGATGGCATTCAGCACATATTGATTGGAGGAGGAAGCGTTGTGGGGGCGCGTCTCGCTGGTCTCCTTCATCAGGGCGGAGATGAACAGGTAGAGGTACCCCACCATGGCAGCCTCATCCTGAGGTTCTAACCCACGGGAAGAATAGATGTTGGTCAGGGCTGCCCGCATTCCTTCCGGGTCCTGCGTATGGTGCACAGGAGCAGTGTCGGTAAAGGGCAGCTGTGCCGCCAGTTTGTGAGCGCAGGCACCGTTGAAGCCGACCCAGCTGTACTCCCAGGGCTGCTGCTCATCGGCAGAGTAGCGGATGAGCTGACTGGGCCGGGCAAAGAACAGATCCCCCGGCACGACCTCAAAGGTCTTGCCGCCCACTTCAAAGGTGCCCTTGCCCGAGACCACCAGATGGATCAGGTAGTGATCCCGGATACCGGGGCCCCAGGTCTGACCCGGGGCACAGCGTTCCAGACCACAATTGAAGATGGATAATTCAATATTATTGGTGTAATTCTGCTTGAAGGACTGCTTGTAGACATCTGCCATGATCGTTTCCTCCAGTTGACCGCATTCTTGCTTCCAGTATATCATAACTGTATCTGCAAATTCAACAAAAGTACATCCGAAACTTTGTTTTTCGCGCTGAAATTGGATTTTTTGCGGATTCAAATTGCAAAAGAGGGCGGAATGAAGTACAATAAGGCTAACCCAAGTGCATGGACCCTTCATGCACGGACTTTGCGGAGAACGTTTGTGGAGGAGGAACGGCCATGGCGACCAGTGCACAACTCAGACGGGAGATCCTTGCGGGGCAGTGGGACGAAGCGCTCTGCACGCTCTATGGCACAGAACCGGCTGTGCTGGCCCGCCAGCGGCAGAGGTATGCCGCCGCGCTGGAACAGTTTGAGCTTTACTATGGCCCCGGGCGGCAGGTGCATGTTTACTCGGCTCCGGGCCGGGCGGAGCTGGGCGGCAACCACACCGATCATCAGCATGGGTATGGTCTTGCGGCAGCGGTGACGCTGGATCTGGTCGCAGTGGCATCCCCCAGTGACGACGGTTTTATCCGGGTCAAATCCCGGGGCTTCAACAAACTGGATGTCATTGATCTGAGCGAGGCCGAGCCTCAGCAGGGCGAAAGCACCCATTCGGCCAGCCTGATCCGGGGCATTGCGGAAGGCTTCCGGGCACAGGAAAAGACGGTGGGTGGCTTCGATGCCTATACCGCCAGCGACGTGCTCCGGGGCAGCGGGCTTTCCAGCTCTGCGGCCTTCGAGATGGGAATGGCGGCCATCCTGAACGGGGAATATGGCTGTAGGCTGACAGCGCCGGAGCTGGCGAAGATCTGCCAGTATGCGGAAAATACATATTTCGGAAAACCCAGCGGCCTGTTGGATCAGCTGACCAGCGCCGTGGGAGGGGTCATCTTTGCGGATTTTGCCGATCCAAAGAAGCCCCGGATAGAAAAGATCCACACGGCAGGGTTGCTCCCGGCGGACATGACCCTTTGCGTGACCGATACCCGGGGCAGTCACAGCGAGTTGACCGGTGAATTTGCGGCCATCCGGCATGAAATGGAATCGGTGGCGGCCTGTCTGGGCGGTAAGGTGTTGGGGCAGGTCAAGGAGCAGGAGTTCTGGACGGCTCTACCACACCTGCGAAAAGCCTGCGGGGATCGTGCTGTTTTGCGTACGGTCCACTATTTTGAGGAGAATGCCCGCGCATTGGCCCAGCGGAATGCCCTGAT
>OLNZ01000349.1_pt1 | contig 49416 bp, 38 predicted proteins | sample 1672981 | NCBI WGS metagenome assembly OLNZ01 (sample SAMEA3136743, study PRJEB25190) | human gut metagenome | biome: human gut; feature: human-associated habitat; material: faeces | place: Austria | collected 2013 | reverse complement strand
TGATCATGGACATTCTGGTACAGTTAGAGGACGGCTCTCTTGCCAATGTTGAGGTACAGAAGATCCCATATATGTTCCCGGCAGAACGGATGAGCTGCTATTCCTCTGACCTCGTCTTGCGGCAATACAGCAGGGTAAAAGGAGAAAAAGGAAAAGCATTTACTTATAAAGACATGCGGCCGGTCTATACCATCATCTTCTTTGAGAAGAGCCTTCCCGAATTCAAGGCTCCGGCACTAGGCGGTAAGTATCTGCATTTTGGAAAGACTGTTTTTGATACCGGATTAGAACTGGAACTTCTCCAGCGTTTCTATCTGATATCCCTTGACGTATTCCGCGAAAACAAGTATCCTATGGATAAGAATAACCGAGTGACTGCCTGGCTGTCCCTGCTTGCCACCCGCAATGTAGACGATCTCACAGAGATTCTCGCCGTCTATCCATGGCTGGAGGCAATCTATCAGGACATGGCGTCGTATCTTCACAAACCGGAGGAGGTGCTGACAATGTTTTCCGATGCTTTGAAAATCTTAGATAACAATACCGTACAATATATGATCGACGAGATGCAGAATACGATTGATGACCAGAAGGCACAGCTTAGTGATAAGGATTGTCAGCTTACAGACATGCATTCACAGCTTACCGATATGCATTCACAACTTGCCGACAAAGATTCACAGCTCGCCGACAAGGATTCGCTGCTCGCCGACAGGGATTCGCTGCTCGCCGACAGGGATTCGCTGCTCGCCGACAAGGATTCTCTAATCAACGATCAGGCTGCCGAAATTGCCGTATTAAAAAAACAACTTGCAGCACAACAAAAATAAAATCTGTTATAGCATAATGCCCGGAATATATCCTATGATCATTCCGGGCATTTATTATTTTTATGTCAAATTCTAACAAAAACGTCCTGACAGCAACAACTATTGGGGGAAATGGATTTACTGTCAGAACGTGGAAAAATGGCTATATACTTTACCGGATATAACCCTTAAACATATTCACCTTGCGGCTTCTCCTTATAAAATTCCGCTAATTCCTGATCTACAATATGAATATACCGTTTCAGACATGAGTGAAGACTATTCCACTCGACACAATTATCCACACACGGAACCTCACAATCCGACATTGAGATTATCAGTTGCTCCCATTTTGCTTTCTTTTGCTTAAATGATAATGCCCGGCAAGCATATATCAGCCAGGCAGTTTCAAGAGATCTAAATTGGTATTGAATCTATTTTAAATATTCCCTTATATCTTTGGAGTTGATAAATGAATATATATCCATATTGGGATTGTTCCTTTCTATTCCTGATGTTGTATAAATTAGCATCTACAAACAGGCATATTAAAAGCAATTTCCGGGCAATTATTATTTTTATATCAGATTCTGATGTCTGACACCAATTTGGTTCCTATGCTTTTTCATCTCTCTTATACCATTTATTATATGCTTAATTCAGCTGTCAGAGAGGTTTCTTTCGCACCGTCCACATTCCCATGAACACACTGCAAAGCAGAACACCAATGCCATATTGTGCAAGGCAACTAGTAACGGATGACAACAAATGTGTATTTAAGCTATATTGCACTCCCCAGAATACCGCCATGATCAGTGTAAATGTAACAATACTTATTGTTGTTCTTAACAACCAATTTCTAAACATAATATTCTCCCATTTCATAACTAATGAATATATTTTTTTCTCCAGTTTTGTTCATACCCAATAGAGTCCTCACTTATATCAGAGTAATCAAATTCCGTCTTCATATTACCATCTGCATCAACAATCATAGTCATAACAGACCATTTACTTTTATCATCTAATTTGTCTCTCTCGACCTTTATTATTTTATCAATGTTCATAAATATTTTAATCAATTGTGCCCTGCTAATTACATTTTGTTCAAAACAATCTGTATACTTATCTTTATCATCCTTCACATAATATTTCATCGTATAACTTTCCTCTGTGTATCCTGCAAAGAAAACCAGTTTCTTCCAATATTTAGGAAGAACCGGTTCAAGAACGCCAAAAATTCTTTGAAATAATTTATCTTCCATATCTATTCCTCCTGGTTATTAGGAAAAATTCTAAAGTTCATTTCCCCATTAACAGAATATGTAACAATAATATCTGTTGGTCTTCTAGAATTTTCCTCATAAACTATATCAATATTAACAATTACTTCTTTTCCATCTTTGACTTGTTTTGCCAAATCGTTTTCAAAATTTTTAAAGTCGACTCTGTTTACACCTGCATCCTGTGGTATCATATTTTCCAACCCATTTGAGCCATCAAATTGATCTCCAATCAGATGTCCTCTATCATCCCCTTCTTTTTGATCTCCTTTACCAATATCCGTAATCGAATCCTTTATCGTTAAGCGATCATTTCTGTCTTTCATACGTAACAAACCGCCTACAGAACTTACTCTTCCCATATTATCCGTTTGATAGACATATCCATTTATTTGATACTCATTATCAGGAACTAAATCATTGTCGATACGATATACATTTCCATTATCGTCAAAATATTGAATCTTACCGTCTATCTTCCATTTATTCACCTCATTGGATTCGCTATATTCAACTAATCCTACTAAATCATCATCTACACTGTCAATAATATCAGTATCTAAATCTTCAATATCATCACTGTTATTTCTTTGCGATTTCTCAAAATCTTCCCATGACGCTACATTCTCCATTTGCTTTTCGTCATACCCATAATTATCATGCAATATCTCTTTTTGATAGTTGGTTAATTCAAAATGGGGTTTGCTCACGACCGGCTCATGTACATCTACTTTATCCTCTATCTCCTTAAAATGGTCTGACTCATTAAAGAAAGAAGGCATATAATCTTTCACATCTTTGGTTTTTTCAATCAATTCATTAAAGGCATTAGCAAAATGTTCAACCATCATCTCACCTCTTTCGTATACCGCATCCAATCCTCCACATATGGTTTCAGATCTGGATTTTTTCTCAACTGCTCAAGCAATACACATTGAATGAATAAATCAATATAATAATTTGACATCAGTCTTAACCCAGAATCAACATTACAAAGTATTATGTCGTTCCACTCTTCCACATTGCCAGCATATCTCGCTTTTTCAATAGCTCCTTTACAATCATATAAACCAGTAACAATACCAGCAATCTCATCTAAGGAATGTCTTTTGTCATCCATTAATATTCGCCGTATTTCCCTTTTCAAATTATAATTAATTGCTAATTGAGATAAATTCTTTTCCAACATAATAAGGTTATCTTTTTCTTCCTTATGGCCTTCATCAATAGCAACATCCAGCAGTGCCCGTAATACATTTTTCTTTTTGTCAGATTGCGTCAACATTCTTCCTGTTGGTTTATATTCAAAAAGTTCATCATCCAAAGCCACGTTTCGATAATCTTTATGATATTGCTCAAATTTACACAATACTGCCTCTTCCCAGTCATTCTGATACACAGCCGCGCAACCTTTTTCCAGTTTTGAAAGTTCTACAATCTGTTCATCTGAAAGAGCCATAGATTTACCAACCAACTCCCGATCCCGGCCTTCCGGTAATCGTAATACAATCTTTGTATTGGTATTTCGGATAACAGCCGCATCCAACAAATCAGGAGCCTGATCAACAATGAAAAATCCTTCGCCATATGTTCTCATCTCAGCAATGGCGTTTGTTAACATCTCAACTGATTTACCAACCAGATTACCCGCATCCGCTGATTGTTCCGTTGATGTTTTTTTCAAGAGATTGTGAGCCTCTTCTAAAACCATAATATGTTTTAAAGATTGATTTGGTTTCATTTGAGATGCCATTCTATACTCTTGCAACTTCATCACAAGAATACCCATTATGAGCGACTTTGTTTCAACAGAACCTATCCTGCTCAAATCTATGATTACATTTTGATCAAACAACTCCATATCTGAAAGCTCATCATTAATAAATATTTGACCATTCATACCTGTTGTCAATGATTCGACTCTTGTACACAAAGCCCCTGTGTAGTCTCCCTTATTGTCGTCAGAAAATGCACTTGTTTCCAGAATTTCATTAATACATTCTAAAACATCCGCAAAACATGGATACTCCATCTTCCTTCCCGGAATATACGAATTCGTAATATCCCATCCACATTTCTCATATGCTTTAATTACTGCATTTTTTAATATTGCAGGCATTGCTGCATACATTGGCCAACAAACATTCATTATTTCCACCAGTCGATCTACATGCTCAAGTACATGTATGTCCTCTGGAAATGCAAATGGATTGATTCGCAACAATGGCGTTTTCTTCGGATTTGTTCCATATACCTGCGTCTTGATTCTTGGATGTTTATAAAATGCATGCTTATATTCCCCTTTTGCAGGCTCTACGACCATAAAATGAATATCTGAATCAATTTTTGTGATCTTCTCTAATAACTTATAGATTGTATTAGATTTACCTGTTCCGGTGGAACCCGTAATAAACATATGGGACGTAAGGCTATTTAAGTCTATTTTAACTGAGTTATTCTGCCCCATATTCATATGATAAAGTTCTCCTAATTCAATCATTTGACTATGGCTATTGGAATTTAGCACATTTCTTCCAAAAGACGCCATTTCCAACACAGAAAAACCATTTATAGACTTTTTAGGAAGTCCCATACTCACAGCCACTTCATAAGAATTAGACACTACCGCCGGACTTAATATTACTTCCGAATTAACCGGGCTTTTAAACAAAGGATGTGCAAACCTTGCTAAATATTCTTTTACTTTTTTCCCCATATAATCAGTTGCACTCCAATTGTTAATATAAGACGCTTGCAAAAACGAATTATCTCCACGCATCAATGCATTATATCCACTCGAAACAATTGCATTCGTTTCAGGATCAGAAGAAACGACATAAGTTGCACAGTTAAACGCTCCATATGCTTCACATTTTTGAAGTCTCTCAATATTTCCGTCTATCTTATCCATTATAGACTTTATTGTCCTGTTTTCGTTCGTCAACTGCACCGTTTTGCCATGTGTTTCTCCCTGAGCTTCACTCTCTGTATCACTGTTTTGTGTCGCAGTTGTCTGATTATCAGTTATTGTATTACTTGATGTTTCTGTTGTACTTCCACTTTGCGTCGATGTCTCACTACTATTTTCTCCTGTAGAACCTACAACACCACCTACAACACCTGCTGCTCCAACACCTGCTGCTACAATTGGTGCCGCGGCTCCACCTGTCAAGACAGTTGCTGCAATTCCAATACCCGCTCCAACAACCGTGCTAATAACCGCACCAATATTTTTGTTTCTGTTTTTCCCCCGGCTAACGCTATCACTCCAACCACTTGTCTCCGAATAACCTTGTGTAAGGGCAGTACTTCTCCCAATTGATTCCGTTACTCCATCTGTATGTGATTGTGTTAATGTAATTGTCTCCGTTTCATTAAAACTGACAGATGATTTTATAAATGGCGACAATTGTGTATATAACATCTCATACCCTTGTTGTGCATCACTTAATCCTTGTGCATCAATGGGATCCGCTATAATTACAATATTGTATTCCTTATCCCGCAGTGAATCCACCAAATGTTCCATTCCTTGCACATATTTTTCATAGGATTTATCTTTCTCATTGCGAATTGATGCAATGCCGGATATAGAGGTTATGTAATCATATGCAAATATGTTTTCGAGTAACTGTTCTTTTTCTGTCCCTCGTACTGCATCTATCTGTAAACCTGTAAAATTTCCTGTCAAAGCACCTTTCAGTACCTTTCCCTGCGTTTCTATATTCTGATTTTCCTGCTCAACATCTTTACTGACCACCCCTATATAATATTCCGTATAAGTTTTATGCCCCGCAATGAGTGTTATAACAGTTGCATTACTTGTATATGCTGCATTTAACACAGTCACAAGCTTATCATTAACATTTTCATTCTGATCAGATACCAATTTTGTAAATTTATATATTCTTGTATATTGTGATATATTTAAATGTTTAAGCGTATCTGGAATCTCCACTATTTCATATTCACCTAATTTATACAAATAATCCTTTGTTACAACATCTTTTGCCAGATCTAACGATATTGCAATCTTATTCATATCTTTGACATCTACCATTTCCATCTCCACCTATGCACCCTCCTTCCATCAATTTTTCCACAATTTCTTTTTGACCATTTTGATGTTCCTTAATCCAATTCAGATAATTCTTTTTCGGCAACTTTGAACACCTTTTGTATTTACTACACTTTTTTAATATACATCTACCTCCAATTTCTTCACACATATATAGTCTGTTCAACTTTTTGCCTCTATCTTTTTTGTATTTTCTATATTGCTTGACACTTTTTTTCTCACATGTTTTTTTGTTTTCACAACTTACACGTACTTTTTTATCTGTACACCTAAATTGTCTCTTTACTTCTTTAGAAGTAAGCAAATGATTACCACTATTATTATTGCCATCACGCCTAACGGCATGAACATTTTGATATTCTGGTCCTGTTTCGACTGATGGCTTACTTGGTTTGGGTTCTTACCTGTTTGGCTCCGTTTGTTTTCATTAACTGCATTTAATGATTTATTTGATTTTTTTGATTCTGAAGCATACAATGTCTTGCCGATTTTTTTAACATCCTCTATTCTCTCATCACAAAAATTTCCTTTTAGATAGAATACTGCCTTTGCAAAATCCTCATCAGTAAACGACGTCTTCCGACTTGAAATAGTTGCTTCCCCAATTAGTTGGTCATCCCTAAGCTTAATTCCTCTTTTTTCAACATCACTTACAACAGCATCAAATTCTCCATTAGAAAAGTCTCTACATGTATAGCAGATACTTCCTATTGCCTCACGCAATGCGGCAACGTCATGGTTTTCTATTCCTTTTTCTATCGCCTCATATGTCTGCATCACAATCCCTCCTAAAATGATAATAATGTGTATATCTTATTTTCTTCCTGTGCAACCCATTCTGCTAATTCTTCATTATTCTTAACACGCTTCTGCAATCCATCTCCAAGTGAGGTACTTTCCTTCACTTCCTGCAATAATCGATCTATCTCTGCTGATAATCTGGCAATATTATTATTAAAAGTATTTTGATACTCTTTAACCTGAGCATTTGCCTGAATAAACATACTATGAATATTTTCTTTTATGCTTTTAGCAAATTGACTCATTATATCAACAATAATATTTTTTACATTGACATCCACTCCGTCCTTAACCTGAACCGTATAAGACACTTCCTTCGGCTCCCAGAATTTGAATCTTCCAAAAAAACCTTCCCTTTTCGGATTATCCTTCCATCTTCTTTCATCTCTATAACGGGTACTTTGATTTTTTCTTTTAATATCATCAATATTAGAAATCCTTATCTTATCGAACGAGGCTATTTTATCAAAGTCATAGCCATCTATCTCAAGCTCACCTAAAATATCAGTTACAAGTTCCTTGTATTGTTCTAACATCTCCTGACATCTTTGATATATCTTCTGATCAATTTGACGATTTAGATTATTCTCACAGCTCCTTTGAAATTTCTCTAATTCATCTAAAAAATTTTTAACTAAAGAATCCGCTTCCACTTTATCAACTTTTGTTTTACCGTCATATTGCTTTGTCATTCTTTGAAGTTCCATTTCTACCCTGAACTGTTCTTCATCTTCACTCGGCTCATCTATTGATAATTTATCAATTTGAGATTTAAATTCAGTTCTTATACGTTTACTATCAGCCTGTTTTTCTTGGGCTTGTGCTATTTGTTTCCGTACACGTTGCAATTCGTCCTCATCCTTAGCAAGTCGTTCCACAAACTTGTTCTTCATATCCAATTCTTCCAGTATTTTAATTATATCCGTTACCGAATCTTTAATTTTCATTGGATATGCATACTTTTCTACATACTCCTTTATTACCTCTTCTACAACAGGTATACCTGAATGAATTAATGCTTCTGACTCTATTTCATTACGAGCATGGTATTCACATACCTTTTTCTTAAAATAATCTTTAATTGCAGGTGTTAATGTCGCATAATCTTCGTAATGCAACAACGGTTCATCTACATAATCTTTTACAAGGATAAGATCTTTTTCTTCTTTACTGGATAAATGCTCACCCTTTTGCCGTTTATGAATTAAAAGTGCCAGTCTGGCACTTGCCGGAATCAATATAGGATCAATTATTCCAAATTGTTTTAAATACTCCCGGGTTTTATCTAATGCTTTCTCAATTGTTTCTCCTTTTTCCACATCAAAGTTATCACACTTATTAAGAACAAATATAAAACGATCCCTGGATTCTTTACCTTTACGTTTCATTTCATCAGAAATGGTCTGAAGGAGTAATTTATCATCATTAATCTCTTGTTGAGTTGCATTCATCACATACAATATTATTGTATTCTCCTGCTTGATAACCTGCTGTGTTAACCGTTTATGATTTTCATTCCTTGAGTTATTAGGACCCGGTGTATCTCGCAGACACAATTTGATATTTTTACTCGATATTGCAGGAATATTTCCCTCTATATCGATATATGCTACCTTTTCATCGGCATTATATTTTTTCATATCATCAAGATTTACTACTGTTCTTGGATATATTATTGTCTGCTTGTCCTCAGCATAGCATTCTGCCTCATATGCATTCATATCATCATTATCAAAAATTCTCGCTACAGTTGCAGTACATGCTGCATTTCCAGAAGGCAGTAATTCTGTGTGCATCAAAGCATTTAACAACGTAGATTTGCCACTGCTCATCGTTGCAATTATACTAACCTCAAATATTCCATTTTTTACTTCTTCATATGCTGTAAAAATATCTTTTCCATCTTCATCTTTTTGATTAAATTCAGGAATATCTTTCTCTTTAATTTCTTGAATAATATTATCAAGTGCACGAACCACATCATTATCATTTGTTGCTTCCTCAAATGATAAATCAAAAATTGCTTCTCCCTCATATAAATTCAATGCATAACTCAAATCTTCATAATCAATTCTTCTCCCCCTGAACAGTAATCCAATCTCATCATCATCACAGGCAATAGCAATCTCTTCAAATAACCCCTTCCAGTTGATTGATTCACCTAGCAAAATCTGCAACCTCGTATCCACTTTTGCCTTAAATTTACTATTACTCTTTTTTCCGCACAAATCTTTTCCATTCATCTTAAAAATGCATTTCTCTAAATATGGGTTATATTCAATATAAAATTTTGTCATATCGTTTTCTCCTTTGTAATTTTCACCTTTACTTTATTATTTATTGGCTCACTACTTAAAATTTGAGCTTTTTGAATATATTTCTCTAACAATGTTATACCTGTATTCTCAACTGCTTGACATAAGTCAGCCACTTTGTACTTATTCTCATTCATCTCAATTACATTATTCTGATTTACACTGTTCTCTGTTAATGCATAACGATGCATATTGTAATCCCTCGGCTCAAACAACTCATACAAACTCTCAAATTCTGCACATTCTCTTCGGGTTAATTTGTCACCTGCAAGAACCTTTTTAAACAGAAGTGCTGACACTGCTGATACCGGTATAATGTCAACATTATCAAAACCACTTTCGACAATATAATCTCTTGCCATCCTGACCATCTCTTCTACAGATTCATACTCTTCATCAAGAACATCAATCTTATTTAATGCAAAAACTACTTTTAACTTTGGTTTTTTGTCTAGCGTTACTTTTATTATTTTCAGCAATTTTCTATCATCATATATTCCAATTTGTGATGCATTTAACACATATAAAATCATTCCTCCATTCACCTTATCAAGCGTATCTAATAATGCCTTTTCATGTGACTCTTCGCTTGAATTGTTAGGTCCCGGCGTATCTGCAACAAGTAACGCTTTGTCAGTATTCAAAACACCCCCTATATGTGCCTTCAAAAATACATTCTCAACACTATCAGAATCATTGATTGTTTCTAGTTCCTTTGCAAGATTTTCTTTTATTACTTTTACTGTTCCATCCACATTAGTAACACAAATTACTTCTTGTGATTCTCCATCGTCATCTAATATAGAATATCTCAACGCTGTACATGCTCTGTTGCTGCTTGGTAATATTTCCTTTCCTAACAATGCATTAATCAATGTACTTTTCCCACTTGACATCGTAGCAACTACGACCATAGGAAATATCTTTGTTTCATCAATTTTAATCTCTTTTGGAAAATAATCTTTACTAATTAAAGTTGTATCTACTTTCTCATTCATATTTCTTCCTCCTACCTCTCCCACAACAACTTCATCCTCGACCAGAGCACACTCTCAACCCTACCGGTACCCTTACAGTGATAACACACCTCAAACTCACAGATTGTTCCGTTAGATGTCATCTTAACCTTTGAGATTCTTCCTCCGCCCTTGCATACCGGGCATATCTTTCTATTTCTATGATTCCTCATATCCAACAACTCCTTACACATATATCATCTGAATAATCCTCTGTTCCCAATACAAGATAACCCACATGTCATTGTCCTGCATCACTCACAATTAAACGTTCTTTCACTTCCTTCAGACGATATTTGCTGATCGGTATCTCCTTCCCATTATCCATAAATGCTGTCCGGTGTTTGATCCGTACCACATGATTACTGTTTACGAGATAGCTTCTGTGGACTTTTACGAATCCCTCCTTTTCTAAGACTTCCTGCGCCTGCGAAATGCTGATAGACAGCAGGAACTCTCCTTCCTTTGTAACAAGGTGTATTTGGCTGAGATCCGCTTCCACATAATAGACGTCATCCACGAAGAAAGTACCATTCTCTTTTCCAAAGGATAAGGTAACTTTCCTGCGGTTCGGGTTGTTCTTTAAGTATTGCTCCAGCTTATCAAGTGCTGTCTCCTCCATAAAGATGATCTGATAATCCTTAAGATGGGCTTTGAGTTCTTCCTCATCCTGACAACAGATAATCTCTACCGTATCACCTATACCAACGATGTTTTTATGCAATCTCTGTTTATGTTCTTCCAGTTTCTCCCCGTCTGTTCCGTAAAGCGCAATTCTCATCTGTCGAATCTCCTTGTTCCCACTTATTACCAATAATAGTAAAATGATTTTTCGTTTTCAATGTTTTCCAACCAAAGGACCATTTTGCTAACGAAAAGTCACTTTTTGTCGATATTTGACACATATTTTAGGATGAGTATATCGGATAACCCCCTCATTAATTTTTCCGAAATTAAAAAATGGAAAAAGAACAAGGTGTTTACCTCATTCATTTTCCATTCTTTACATTATTCTATATATCCCTTACTTTACCATGATTACTTTTGACCAGGCACTATATTTCTTCTTTCCTTTCTTCTTCGTATAAGTTCTTACCTTAACCCGTATCTTCTTTCCATCCGGCTTATAACCGATCTTAAGCTGCATACTCTTTTTCTTGATCCGGTTTGAACGTAACTTAATCTTCTTATAGCGCCCCTTTCCTTTTTGCACATACAGTTCTATATATTTTCCCGACAATTTTTTCAAATTTAACTGCAGATAATGCACCCCGTTCGCCGTTCGTTTCTTTTTCACGGTTAGCTTCGGTTTTGACAAAGACGTCTTATTATTTCCTTTAGAATTACTCTTAATCTTCTCCGGGTTCACATCCTTTGAGGAATCGTTTGAGCTGTCTGATGCACCCTGATTTCCCGTATCTGCTTTCGTCTCTGTTGATTTTTCCGTTGTCTCCGTACTCTGTATCTCCCCTGTTGATGCATCCTGGTCTGCCTTTCCGGGATCTTTTATTTCATCATCTTTCTTTGTGTCTTCGGCTGATGTGTTGTTATCCGGCGTATATGCGAAAACCCAATAATCTTTACCACCATTGCTATTATATTCATAGATCGTATGATCTTTTACATAAAAATGCGGGTTTCCCGGTTTGATCCAAATGTTCTGAATGTTATTATCATGTGCAAACGCATTAGCGATCATGTTGGTCATGTTCTCACCGATATATACATATTTTAATGATTTCGCGGCAAGTGCCCCTTCATCAACTGTCCGGATCGCATCCGATAGTGTAATCGCGACAACATGCTCATTCGAGGCAAAGGCATTCTCTTTCACATGATCCACAATATATTCCGCCCCGTCCTTTTCTATGACTTCCGGTATTACAATATCCGTTTGTTCTTCACGATCTTCTACTCTTACAACACTCGCAATATGTGTCTGCTTGTTAATACTATAGACTACTCCCTGTGCATCGGTCATATTCCGTTCTAATACCACTTTCTCATGCGCCTTTTCTATGTGCATATCATAAACCCCATTGGTGATATCCGCATCCGGATCCGTATTCTTCATCTCCTGTTGTATATCCTTTGCATATCCACACTCCGAACAATACTTTGCCGTAATCTTCATATATGGATCTTCATACACTGTCGTATCTGCCAGATGTTCATGATTGTGGGAACTTACATCCACAAAAGAAAATCCATTCTCTAACGCATAATCCTCTGCTACGCTTCCTTCTTCCCCATATATCACAGCCGAACAATCAGCAAGCACACCATCTCCAATTGATGTCACCGATGGCGGAATGTAAAGCTTCTTAAGAGATGTGCATTTTGAAAAACATTTTTCCGGAATACTCTGTAACGTATCCGGTAGTAATACCATCTGCAATCTGCCACATTTTTGAAACTCCTTCTCCCCAATGGCAGTCACACCATCCTGCACAGCCGCACACTGAAGATACTTCATTTCCCCAAAAGAAGAACTGTTCTTATCCTCTAAATGCAAACCCTTTGTAAGCAACAATGCGCGCATCGGAACATACTGGTCCATGGTATACAGCCGCAGTGTATAATCTCGCTTTGGAAACTGAATTGCCTGCAGGGAATAATCTCCCCCATAGAAAGGACACGCACCAATTTCTTCTACATTAGACAGATCCATGGTACGCAACCAGGCACAAAAGGCAAATGTCCCGAATCCAATCCGCTTCACCGAATCCGGTAACCGGATACTGCGATATCGGCTTTCCCTAAATGCCTGGCTCGCTATCGTTTCGGTTCCGTCCAACACCTGATATTCCCCTAATGCACTTCCTTCTCTCATCGGAGGGTTATATAGCAGTGTCTTCCCATCTTTGCTGTATATCACACCATCCACATTTTTTACATAAGGATTGTCTCCCGATACCGCCACTTCCCGCAAGTTAGAGCAATTCTCCATACTGCACTGTGTCAGATCCAGACCCTTGCCAACATAGAGATACTGTGCCTGCATATTAGACCAGATAAGACTGCTCTTAGTCTCCGTAATCGTATCCGGTATGACTAGAACACGGATTGTTTCATTATTGGTAAATACCTCCTGATCCATTGTGGTTACCGTGTATTCCTTTCCCTGATATGATACCTTTTCCGGAATAATGCAGACTCCGTCCTCCGTCTCCTGATATCCACTGCTATCCGTATAGCCATCTGCATAATTACCTATCATGGCGGTTCCATGCTCATCATCTAATGCGTACTTTATGCCTTGTGAATCCCTACAATCCTCATCCAACACCTGTACTACTTTCGTCTCCTCGATTGGATAATCATATTCCGCGGCCTGCACATTGTTTCTCTTTCCGATTATGCAGACCAGCAGCAACACGCATACACCAAACATTTTCCACAACAAAACACATTGTCTGATATCTTCTATTCGACTTATATTCCTTTTCTCCATTCTCATTCTATATCTCCCACGCATCTTCCGATTCTTATGCTTTCTCTGTAACCTGAAAATTACTCTTTATAACTTCAGATTTGCAAAATGTTCTGCACTCTTCTCATTATATTATCTTATAACTCAGGCAACGTCTCTAACACATCCGCATAGCCATACATCTCTTCTTCCTGATAACAGGCAAGCAGTACGGCATCCAGCTCCCGTTCTTTGCTGATCGGTGCCATGTTACAGGCTGCCAGCACAACATCCGCAGCCTGCCAAAACATCTGTCTTGCTTTTTCTGCATCATATAATACTCCTTTTTTCTCCGTCTGCTCTATGTATTTCTGTTGTGAAACATATAGCACAAATGGCAGCAGATCACTGCGCTGTACGACCAGTTGCCGGCGTTTATGCTCTTTATCATATTCCACCAGCCATTCTCTTGCACTGCCACAGTTCCAATCCACATCCTCCTTCTTCGTCAGTTTCTTCAGAAAATCCCTTATATCTTCCGGGCATGCTTTCTCCGGCTGCAATGTTTCCAGTCTTCCTAATGCTGCAATCACTTTCATTGCAGTTTCCTTCTGATTTGCAATATTAAACAGATCCGATATGTGTTTCATCGTCATGTTACGCACATCCGAATATGTATTCTTTGATTGCGTTTCTGATCGATCACAGAATATTTCCGAACGCACCAGCGAATTATTAGACAATGTTGAATATGTGATCTTCGCAAGCTCTTTGATATTCTTTGCCAGATCCTCTGACAATGCACTTCCCGAACGCGATTTCAGATATTTCTGAATCATCCGATACGGATCTTTTCTGTCCGTCATCCAATGTCTGCTCTTCCATACATTATAATCTGTCTCAGAAAGCCGCTGTTCTAACTGCTCTGCCGCTTCCTGCCGGATATACTTTAATACCTGGTTCCGATAACTTAACAGATACGAAAGCGCCGTGTTACTGTACCCCTTAAAATACACCGTATTGTCTGCCATAAAGAGTAGAAAATCGGATACCGGCAAATTCTTTTTTTCTTCATATTGTAACTGCAGTTGTTCCGTACTCCGTGTCGTCGACAGTCTCTGATTCACCATCAGATTCTTTTCAAACAGACGGATCATCTGCTGGCATTTATCAAACGACAAACCATTCTCAATCCCATACAGATAAATAATCTCATGATAATCGCTGATCTGAAAAGACGGCTCACCAATTCCCCTTGTCAGGTATTCTTCCGTCCCTTTTTTATCTAAATGCAGCGCAAATGCCATTTCATATATATGTATCCGATTCGGTTTCGCATATCCCGTCATTCCAAACCACCTGCGCATCGTTACCTCGCTCGCAAGCTCTGCCCGTTCCGTCTGTATTTGAAATTCTGCATATGCCTTCCTGCGCAGATCATCTGTAATCACACTATCCAACGGCATATCACACATTTTACAAACAATAAACTCATCAAACCGAAAAAATTTCTTTTCTTTATATATCTTCTGTAATGCTTTGCACAATCTATCCTGTTGCATGCTTCCATTCCTCATCCTTGGTCAATCACTTCTATATTTACTCAATATATCCATCTAATTCATCCGGTTTCTTTGTGGAAGAACTCTTATTGTTCTTAGCCGGGGCTGACTTTGTTGTCTGCTGTGTCGTAACCGTTTCTGTCGTTTGCACAGGCTCCGGTCCTGCACTTATTATGAGCCGAAGATCATACTCTTCTCCTTCTTCTAATTCTTCTCCCTCCGGAATACTCTGCTCCATCACCTGTCCCGACGGAATCTCATTACTATACTCTTCCTGCCATTCTACACGAAATGTTATATTCTTAACCGTAGTTAATATCTGCTGTATTTCACTCTTTGTATGTCCGACACAGGAAACCATTGTCACCCGCTCTTCCGGCGTTTCCTTCGCATTCTCCGTTATACTCCCCTGTAAACCACTGCTATTCTCTTGCTCATTCTGCGTAACTACAATATCTTCCGTTGCATTCCTGACTGCATGTAACCGTGTCATCCGCCGATATCCTACCGAACCGCCAACAATCCCTATCAACACGAAAGCAATTCCCAATATCCATGCAACCATCCTGTCGGCTTGTCTGCCTTTCTTAGGTGTTTCTCCTGTTGCTCCCTCCCCATACAATTGCTGATACAATGCCGCAACACTCTGAAACCGGTCTTCCCCATGCACGGACATTCCCTTCATGATCGCATGCGCCTGCGCATTGGTAAGCATAACGCCCGGCTCATTCCACAACGGAGTAACCTTATCTTCAATCGTTCGCTGAATCGCCTCATCCGGTGCATTTCCTGTCATTGCGTAGTACATGGATGCACATAGTGCATAGATATCCGTCCACGGTCCCTGCTTTCCATGAGAACGGTACTGTTCTTCCGGAGAGAATCCCCGCTTAAATGTAATCGTAACCGTTCTGGTCAATTCGGCATTCTGCAATTCTGCTGCTCCGAAATCAATCAGCACCAGATTATGGTTCTCATCGAATAACAGGTTATCCGGGCTGATGTCCCGATGTATGATTCCTGTCGCATGCATTTTCTCCAAAGATTCCAGAATCGGCCGGAAGATCTTCAACACCTCTCCTGCATCCACAGCACCTTCTCGTTTTATGTATGCTTTAAGGCTCTCCCCTTCAATATAGTCCATTACAATATATGCTGTATTGTTCGCATAGAAAAAATCCCTTACCGACACAATGGATGACAATTGATTAAACCGTGTCAGATTCCTTGCTTCTTTTAGAAATCGTTCCAGACGCCGGTCATATTCTTCTTTCTCAATACCGCCAAACAGATAGACCGAATTGTCATTTCCCCGGATCACATCACGACTTACCAGATCGGACGGGTAATATTCCTTGATTGCAACCGGAATCTCCAACAAAGTATCCCATCCAATATATGTAATTCCAAAACTTCCTTCCCCTAATACCCTGCCCAGCACATAGCGCTCTGCCAGACGGGTTCCCATAATCAGGCAGCGCGGGATCGGGGTATAACTTCTCTGCTCCAATCCACAATATGGACATATCTCTTTGTCCTGCAATTCATGCATGCATCCGATACAAAGGTGGTGCTTATTAATCTCCATACGAGTCTCCTCATCCCTTTATCTATAATAGGTACTATTATGCACACTCTTTCGTTTCTCAATTAATCTTATCATAATACACATTTACGCATTGGGCAATTACAAAATTTCCATCCTTTACCTTCTTTGTATTTTCGTGTATAATTATAAGTAATTATTGGGTATTATAGATGGAGGTATACGTTATGAATAAACCAGAGAACAAGCTCGCTTTTTCCGTGTTAGCGACTCTGACTACAGGAATTGCATTAATCTATACATTTATTATGTTTCACCGCATCCTGTTTGCGGTTGTCGGTGTCAGTATTCTATTCCTGATCACTGCGTACATATTAGTACAGAATATTGTTGCATATATCACTATGCGTAACAAGTCGATGAATGTTCAGATCAAGAATTATATCGATGATATTTCCCAACAGCTCGAAACAATGAATGGTGCTCAGTCCAAGCTCGGCAAAGCAACCTATCTCTACACCAGACAGGCTGCGAAAAAGGTCAGCACTTTGGAGAATAATTACGCAGAGAGCCAGGCTGCACTGTACAAGAATCTTTCCACAATTACCAATACCCAGAACAAAGCTACAAAATTAATGATCAAATATGATCTTAACAATACTACAAAACTGATCTCCACGATCAAAGATATGCGGAATCATTTATCGGAAACCATGGTTCAGGGCTTTGATCAGATCCAGCCAAACAATGATGACGTAGTCGCTGTATTAAATGATATCGTATCTTATCTGAAATCCCAGCCACAACAGTTGAATCAGGGCTTAAGTATTCAGCTTAACAATGTGGCACACGAATTACAGAATATCTCAACCAGCATCCAGCAGGTTCAGATCCCTGCCGGAACACCTCAGGTACAGACAATGGCAGATCCTGCATACGCAGATACGGAACAGGCAAAAGATATTCCAACTGACAATATGATACCGGAAGACATAGCAGAAGATATACCGGAAGCTGCTGTTTCGGAAGATATCTCCACAATAGATACCCTTGCTACAGCGGAAACCGCGTCCACGGAGAAACCGGTTATAGAATCCATTCCGGAAGAACCGGTTGCAGAATCCATTCCGGAAGAACCGGTCGCAGAATCCATTCCGGAAGAACCGGTTGCAGAATCCATTCCGGAAGAACCGGTTGCAGAATCCGTTCTGGAAGAACCGGTCGCAGAATCCGTTCCGGAAGAAGCTGTTACAAACACAACGGAAAGCCCGGATAACCTCGGAATCGAAGGCAAATCTTCAAATGATATGTTAAGTGCGGATGAGATCGCAGCTTTATTTGCCGCTGCCGATCCTGCACCAAAAAAAGAAGAACCGGTAATGGAAGAAACCGCAGATGCGGAACCATTCACACCGACCTTTACCGTTGTGGGCAAATCCACTGAAGCCAAGGAAGAAACCGAAGAACCGACAGACAATGTAACACCAATTACAAGCACAGAACCCGCGGATGATCCAAGCAGACAATTAAGTGCAGATGAGATTGCCGCTTTATTTGCCGCTTCCGACCCTGCACCAAAGAAGGAAGAACCGGTTGTTGACACAACTCCGGCAGCTCCGGCAGCAGACGATTCAAACCGTCAGCTTTCAACGGATGAGATTGCTGCCCTGTTTGCCGCTTCCGAACCTGCACCAAAGAGTGATGAAGAAGCCCGAATCGAAGAACAGAAGATGGATGAAGCCCTTGCCGCACAGGCAGCCGCTCCAACTGTAACACCTGTTTCCGATGATCCGAACAAGCAATTATCTCCGGATGAGATTGCTGCTTTATTTGCATCACTTGGATAACCCATTTCATACAAAGAGCATCAAAAAGACCGTCGCATATGCGACGGTCTTTTTGATCCGTTCAGTTTGAATTAAGCTTACAGGAACTTAACTGTGTTAATCTTAACACCAGGACCCATTGTTGAAGATAATGTTACGCTCTTCATATACTGTCCCTTTGCTGCTGCTGGCTTAACCTTAATAATCTCATCTATTAACGCTTGGAAGTTGTCTGCTAACTGCTCCTCTGTGAAAGAAGCCTTTCCAACTGGCACGTGAATAATGTTGTTCTTATCAAGTCTGTACTCAATCTTACCGGCTTTGATATCATTAACAGCCTTTGTAACATCTGGAGTTACAGTACCAGCTTTTGGGTTTGGCATTAAGCCCTTTGGTCCAAGTACACGACCAAGACGACCAACAACACCCATCATATCTGGAGTTGCAACTACAACGTCGAAGTCTAACCATCCATCATTCTGGATCTTTGGAATTAATTCCTCGCCACCAACATAATCAGCACCTGCTGCAGTAGCTTCATCTACCTTATCTCCCTTAGCGAATACTAAAACCTTAACAGTCTTACCTGTTCCGTGAGGAAGAACAACAGCTCCACGGATCTGCTGATCTGCATGACGTCCGTCAAGACCCATTCTTAAATGTGCTTCTACTGTCTCATCAAACTTTGCACTTGCTGCTTTTTTAACAATTGCAACAGCTTCCGGAATATCATAAACCTGTGTTTTGTCTACAAGCTTTGATGCTTCAACATATCTTTTACCTTTTTTCATTTCTTAAAAACCTCCTGTGGTATTATCGGGAGCGACCCTCCCACCAAATGTAATAATCATATAGCCAACGTCGGTTTGTAGGCTCGAAAGCACCTCGCCAACTGCACCGACATAACTACGACTAGGTTCAAGCTACGCCTGACGGCTTGCTTTCACCAAGTTCTCTGGCATCCATTCTACTAAATTCGAGCCACATTTCATTCGCTCTCATTAAGTATCAGGATGGGCTTTCGTACTAAGCTCAAACATCGCCTAATGGCTCGTTCTCGCTAAGTGCTCAATGTCTAATCCTCAACTACGATTCCCATAGAACGTGCTGTTCCTGAAATCATACTGATTGCTGCTTCAATGCTACCTGCATTTAAATCTGGCATCTTAAGCTCTGCGATTTTCTGAACCTCAGCTTTAGAAATGGTAGCAACTTTAGTCTTATTAGGAACAGATGAAGCTTTGTCAAGCTTACATGCTTTCTTTAATAAAACTGCAGCCGGAGGAGTCTTAGTTACAAAACTGAAACTTCTATCAGCATAAACAGTGATAACAACAGGGATGATCATTCCATCCTGATCTGCTGTCTTCGCATTGAACTGCTTTGTGAATTCTACGATATTAACACCGTGCTGACCTAATGCAGGTCCAACCGGTGGTGCAGGAGTTGCCTTACCTGCAGGAATCTGTAATTTGATATATCCTTCTACTTTCTTAGCCATAATCGTTATTCCTCCTAATTCATGTGGTCAATCGGGACTTGCCCTCCCACTTCTGCACAACACAGAACCGATTCATTCTGCTATGCAATCTTCTTTTTACTAATTGTCAGATGCATATTCACATCCTTATCACGTCTGATGAATTAATCCATCTTTGAAACATCCATAAAACCAATTTCCACAGATGTTGCACGACCGAAGATATCTACTTCAATCGTTACGACTTGTTTTGCTACGTTGATATCCGTAACGGTTCCAACGGTTCCTTCCCAGGCACCGGAGATAACCTTAATGCTATCACCAAGCTCAACATCAATTTCCACCCGAGGAAGCTCCTTCTTCGCATCATCCTTATTTGGAAGTTTGATTCCCAGATTCTTAATCTCTTTCTCTGTAAGCGGTACCGGCTTAGATCCCGGACCGACAAATCCTGTAACACCTCTGGTGTTGCGGACTACATACCAGGTCGCATCATTCATAATCATGTTGATCAGTACATAGCCTGGGAAAATCTTTTTTGATACGGATTTCTTCTTACCGTCTCTTAATTCAACTACTTCCTGTAATGGAACAAGAACCTCGAAGATCTGATCCTGAAGCTTTCTGTTCTCAATGGTCTTTTCAATATCAACTTTAACCTTATTCTCATATCCGGAATAAGTGTGTGCCACATACCATTTCGCTTCGTTACTCTTTTCTACTTCTGCCATGTGTTCACCACCTAACCAATAATAAATGAAAGACCAATCTGGAACAACCAGTCAATTGCCGCAATGATACAACCGATTATAAGCGCTGCAACAATAACTGCTACTGACTGCTTACCTAAAAGCTTCTTGTCAGGCCAAATAATCTTACGGAATTCACCTTTCAGCTCGGTGAAAAAGCTTCTTTTTAAAGACGCTGATTCATTTTCATTTGCCATCTGAAATCACCTCCGTAATCCTAATTATTTGGTCTCTTTGTGTAAGGTATGAGCCTTACAGAATGGACAATACTTCTTAGTTTCCATACGCTCTGTGTGGACTCTCTTGTCCTTTGTCAGATTGTAATTACGCTGTTTACACTCTGTACATGCCAATGTGATCTTAACTCGCACAACTTCCACCTCCATCTTAAATTGTAAATGCTTCCTTTTGTCTGCAAACCCAAGCGTTAATTGAAGTTTTTGCACACAAAAAAAAAGCTCCGACATGTGTCGACCGTATTAGAATATCAGATGGCATAGCAAAAGTCAAGAAAAACCTTGATTTTTCTTGACTTTTTTCATTCATTACTGCCAAACCAACTGCAAAAGGCTCATTCCTTCTTTACGACAATATTGCCCTCCACAACCTCTAACCGAACCTTTTTTCCTTCAATTCCCGCCTGCTCCATCATCTTTTCCGGAAGCTGCACGCGTCCAAATTTGTCCAAAATGCTGAATTCCTCATGCGTTTTCTCCGAAAGATCCAATTCTCCAAAGCTTATTTTCCGCAGACTACTTTCATATTCGTCTTTCATGATCTGTTCAGAGCTAATCTTGCCGTCCTGAATCCTCACTACTCTTTGAACCATTTTGGCGATTTTGTTATCATGCGTTACGATCACAATCGTCAAACCCATTTCTTCATTTAATCTGCGGAACAGATCAAAGATCTGATTTGCAGTCTTCACGTCCACCGCTCCGGTCGGCTCATCTGCCAACAGAATCTTCGGCTGATTGGCAAGTGCAATCGCAATTGCTACTCTCTGCTGTTCTCCACCGGATAGCTGACGCAGCGTGCTATTCCTTTTATCCGCCATCCCGACAAGCTCCAATAATTCCTCTGCACGCTCACGCCGTTCTGCTTTATTCCCCTTACGGAATAACATCGGTGTCATCACGTTATCAAATGCATTCAGATATGGAAACAGATTTCTGGAATTATTCTGCCACACAAAACCGACAACATCCCGTTTGTACCGCACCAGCTCCTCATCTGTCAGCAGACTCATATTCTTGCCGTCTACCATCAGAGTTCCTGCGGACGGGCGTTCCAATCCGCCAACCATGTTGAGAAAGGTAGATTTACCGCTTCCGCTTTTTCCAATGACCGCCATCATTTCTCCCTGTGCAATGGCAAGTTCCAGACCCGATAATGCCATGACCTCGATCTCTTTTGTCTTATATATCTTTACCAGTCCATCGCAAAATATGATATCCTTCTTCTCGTCCACGATCCATCACCTCCCAAGCATTCCATCCTCCATCTCATAAACAACATCTCCCAACTCCATCAAATTGGTGTCGTGCGTCGTCATAACAATGGTAATTCCTTCTTTTTCGATCAGCTCCTTGAATAAATGCATAACTGCCAGACCGGTGTTGGTGTCCAATGCCCCCGTCGGTTCATCTGCAAATATAACCTTCGGTTTGTGTGCAATTGCCCTGGCGATCGCCACTCTCTGCTGTTCTCCACCGGACATCTCTCCCGGCATATGATTCATCCGGTTCTTCAGACCAACCAGCTCCAGACATTCCTGTACCCGTGCATCCCTGTCGTCATTGACGCCTGCCAGCCGCAGACCAAAATCTACATTTTCATAGGCATTCATAACCGGAATCAGTGCGACCGCCTGAAATATGAATCCCATATCTTGTCGCCGCAGCAGCTCTCTCTCTTCTTCCGGTGCCTGTCCAATCTCATTTCCCTGCAGATACACAGTTCCGGCGGTCTGACGGTCTAACGCACTCAATATATTCAACAACGTTGTCTTGCCCGAACCGGACCGGCCTTTTAAGATAGTCAGCCGCCCGGCCGGCACGATCATATCAATTCCATGAAGCACCTCAATCTCCTTGCCATTTCCAAGCGGAAATGAACGGGTTACTCCATTTGCTTCAATCATAACCTCTGCATACTCCATACGCTCTTTTCCTTTCTGCCATCTCAGCTATCCTGTCTTTCACACATACATTATCGGCAATGCCATGCCATCAATCCTCGCCCATCTTGATCGCCTGTGCGATCTTCATACGGGACAACATTCTTGCCAGTATATAAATGCCTCCGCCAAGCATACAAAGCACAATCATACCAATCCGGATCATGTCTCCTACGGATGTGTACAATTGGTACGGAAGAACATGATGCTCCGGTGCATAAGCGATCGTGATCAATGCGATAAATAACTTCGATGTCAATATGCCACTGATCACACCGCACAGAATTGCCAACAATGAACAAAAAACCTGTTCGTTGAGCAGCATACGCACAATCTCTTTCATCGACATACCCATCGCCCGGTATATTCCAAATAGCAGCTCCCGCTGCCGGATCGATGTGATCCAGTAAATGAGAAATCCAATCAGGCACAGAATTGTGACAACCAGAAAACTCAACGTCAACATACCATTTGTGATCTGAATCATTGCCGCCTGTTTTGCCAGTGCCATATTCTGTTTCATATCCTGCGTGCTCTCAATCGTAACTCCGCTCTTTTCAATCGTATCCATTACCTTTTCGTTATCCCCACCGGTTTTCATCCAGATCTCCGCAGGCTGTGCTCCGCAACTGCTCTCCACATAGCCGTAATTTGCAACAACCAGATAAGTACTCTCCTGCTTTTTCTTTCCATCTTCATCTGTAATGGTTGTATATCCGGTAAATCCCGGCCAGGCATCTACAAACCCGCATATCGTTCCGGTCAGTGCACCCATTGTATCCTGATATGCCTTGTTAGCCGATACCGGATTAAATGTGATCGTATCGCCTACTTTCAAGCCAAACTCATCCCGCGCATTTGAAGACACCAGCACATTGTCTGCCTTTTTTGCGAGATCATTTAAATAGTAATACCAATGTTTATCTAACAATCCATCCCGCATCCATGCAGTCTCGCCAAATTCCTGCGTCTGGATTGCCATCATCTCACCATTGTCTGAAAGCGCTTTTGCCCCTTTGATGCTCACATTTCGTCTCAGTACACGCGTGGCTGACTGTGTATCCTTTTTTACCTCCGAATACAGATCCGTTGAAGGCTCTACATAGAATAGATCCGTAACCTGTTCACCATAAAATTTGTACTGGTGTGCTATTGTTTTCCATTTTTCCTTTACAACCAGATCGGCTCCGATATTGTAGCAGATCCGCTCTTCCTCATTCTGGTTGATCGTCCTTGCAATATTGGAATAGAATATACCCATTCCCAGCGATACGACTAAAAACAGGGATATAAACGTCTGTCTTCCTCTCGTCCGCATGATCTGTAAAAATGAGGCATACATTGCCGGAGACCATTTTTTCGCTCCGATCCGGTAGACCAGTCCGGTGCCTGCACGAAACAGACGCAGCAACACCATCCCGGCTCCTGCCATGAACAAAACCGCACTCAGGAACAGGATCGGATCCAAGCCTTCTCCGTTCAATATACGCTGTGCAATATCTTCCTTTTGTCCGTTAAAATTATGATACGCATATGCGGATACCAGAAGCATTGCAACATCTATGTAATACCGTTCAAAAAAGCTTTTCTCGGAATTCTTTCTGCGGGATTTCTTCGCAACAATATCCACCCTCGCAGTCTTTAAAAGTGGCAGCGTCATAAATGCTACCGCAAGCAGTGCCGCACCAACCGCAAACAGAAGCGACCTGCCTGTTATGGCTACCATCAGATGCTTCCGGTCTACAAATTCCAAAAAGGCACTCGCCTGTCCCATCAGCCGGCATATTGCATATCCTATCGGAATCCCTAAAACCATGCCTATTCCGGCAAGCAAAGACGCCTGACAAAAATAGATCCATATAATCTGCCGAAGGGACACTCCCCTGCTTTTCAATGTTGCGACTTCATTTCCTTCCAGTTCCAGGATCTGGGAAGATATCATATAAATGAACACCAGGATCAATACCAGGATCGGAAGTTCCAATACCCACAAGATTGCATGGATCTTCTTTGCATGCTGTTCGTATTCTTTTATGGTATCTGCAAACTCTGTCGTCACCGCCACCTTCGGATCCGTAAACCCTGCCTTTTCATATCGTTTCAGAACAGCACTGAAATGCGGAATCTGCTTTGCTTTCAATTTTGTATAATCATACAGATAATATGCATTACATCGTATCGTAACTTTTCCGTCATTTTTGGCAAGGATCTCTTTCCATGTGTCTTCTGTCACAAATACATTCTCCGTATATTCAAGAGGTGCCTTTACCCAATAGCGGTCATCCGAAGTCTTTTCCTCAAATACACCTTCAATCGTCAGTTCGATCGGCTGCTCATTTTTGTCCTTATAATCCTCAAATGCTATCTGCTGCCCCACATATAAATGATTGGTATCCAGCATGGCAGTCGATACATAACACCCATATTGTCCCTTACCGGTCTGCTCTGAGGCTACTACCTTTATATGATCTTCCATGCCGGTCATATAACTGATCTTGATCTTCCTGCCACTCTTTCGTTTTCCGATATTCACACGGGATATAATGTCCGATTCTTTCAACGTATATAACGTAACTTTATCAACCGGTTCCATCTTCAGATCGTCACGCAGAGCTTCATCCCAGCCGGTGCATTTTCCCCGAAACTTTTCATAGGCTTTTTTCGACTTCTTATATCCTGCTCCCTGGAACAAAGCCACTACAAGCGGATACTTTCCATTTTCCTGCACATATTCCTTCATCTGATTCTGTAACGCTTGATTTTCCGACATATTCTGATACATCGGCAGACATGCCGCCACTGCGATGAGTAATACAATTCCCGTCAACAGACAGATATTTAACCATTTTTTATAAAGAAGCTTCTGCTTAATAAATGTAAACATTTCCTACTCCACTCCTTTCAAAATGACATCACCCTCGGACAAACCACGAATAACCCAGCATTCCCGGTCTGTATTTCTTAACGTGACAACATATTGCTTGTATGGTTTTTCATCTTTTAATACCCATACATACTCTCCGACATTTTCTTCCATCTGAATGTCCTCACCCGGAAGTACAATAACATTCGGTATCGCATTTGATATCACTTTGGCCTTTCCGCTGGTCAACTCTGCTGTCTTATCTTCTAACTCAATATATGCCATCGTCTGCTGTTTGATCGGATCCATCGGATAGTAGGTAACATTGTCATCTTCTCCCACAAAATTCACTTCCTGATTGCCGACAGGATATGCTCCGACAACCTTGCCTTCATATGTATCGCCATTCTCTGTTTCTACACTGACCGGATCTCCATAATGAAATATATTCTTCATATTATCCGCCTGATAATATGGCAGTGTCTGATCGGTTAATGTTCCCAGTGGATGGTCTGTGCGTAATATGGTATGTCCGGAATCGGAAGCAAACTCCGACTCATAATTCCCGGAACACGGAGCCACAATGGATATGCTTCCCGTTTTCTTTTTCTGCCTTTCCAATTGGACAGACAACGCCTTCTTTTGCAAAACATATTCTTCCTCATTATGCTGCATTTCCAATTTTGCGATCGCAAGTGCAACCGCCTGCTCATCTCCCTGTTTCTTCAACTGCTTAACCGCTTCTTCCCCCGTCTTCTTCTGTTCTTTGTACTGACGTTCTAACGAGTCGATCTGACTGCTTATTTCTTCCACATCCGCCTGACCGGTATCTACCTGAACCGTTGCTAACAGCTCTCCCTTTTCCACCTGATGCTTGTCCGTTGCGTACATGAGCTTTGCCTCATCTACCCCGGTCGATATCTCCAATTCCCTTGGATATCCCAATTTGAAAACCGACGTCTGTTTCCAGAGAGAAATGCTTCCCGTTTGCACCGTCTCCGTCTCTGTATAACGGATCTTCTCCCCTATCGGATAAAAAATGTCATCCCCCTCTTCAATACCACTTAATATCTCAACCTCCGTACCATTTGTTATTCCGGTCTCTACAAAACATTTTTCCTTTTTTCCATTCACAACTTTATACACATATTGTTTTTCATCACTCGTATACAGACAGGTCTTGGAAATCGTAACTGCATTGTCAGCCTCTCCAACCACAATATGTACATCTAAGTAATCCCCTAATGCCATCTTATCATATTCTATGGAAAATCTTGGTCGCAGCAACATACTGTTCCTTGCAGCAAGGCGCTGCTCTGACTCGGAATAAGGAAGCTCCTTCAATTCGACCTCTTTTCCAAGATACGTCGTATATACACGGGTCATCGCTTTCTGTGTCGGTTCCGGAAGATCCTCCTGTAATTCCACATATAGTTCTTTCGTGTCCGCGATCATGATAATATTTTCCATCGCCAATGCATCTTCCTTAAATGCGATATAAGCAACATATCCGTCCACATCCGCCGTCAATGTATTTTCCGCTATTTTTTCCTTCAGTGCGGCAATGTCTTTGTTATATTTACTGATATGAATATCCGACAGATTCTTCTTATACTCTAAGTCCGTCTCAAGACGTTTTATATCCGCTCCGATCGCCTTTGAACTCTCTTGTACGGTATCTTCCTCCGCTTCCTGTTCCTCTGTCGTTTTCTCCTCCTTAACCTGCTCCGTGCTCTGTTCCCCGTCTGCCGCCTGCGTGGTTTCCGTTTCTTCCTCCTGCTGTTTCTTTTCTTCCTCTTTTTTCTGTTCCTCTTTTTTTTGCTGTGCTTCTTTTTTCTGTTGCTGTTCTGCCTGCTCTGCCTTTTTCTGCTCCTGCTTCTTTTGTTTGATCTCTAATTCCATATGTTTCTTTTCATAAGAGATCTGTTCTTTTTCCTGTTGCAGCTGATGGTTCAGATCTTCTAACTGCACCTCATATTCCGAGCAGTCCGCAGTAGCTAACACCTGTCCCTTTGAAACATGTTCCCCATACGTTACCTGATATTCTACCTTTTGTTTGTCTTCTGTATAGTGACAGCCTGCATAATGACTGGTCACATCCCCTATAACCACCTTTTCTTCCGTTATGTTCTTCTTCTGTGCTTTGATACTCTGCACACTCTCGCTGACCGGCTTTTTCAATTTGGGAATACCACTGTTTTTTCCGCACCCGGTCATACTTAAGAATAATACGAAGGCCATGCCAATGCCGATCATTTGTTTCTTATTCATCTATAACCTCATCTCCTTCTCCTAATCCTTCTTCTATAATGTAATTATCACTGACCGGTCCGGACACTTTGACTTCTTTTGCTCTCGGAAATCCATCTTCTCCCACTACCATAACATATGCCGTTCCACCAACAATGGCGACCGCATCTTCGGGAAGATAACACACATTATTTCTTCTGTCGCCGACAATATTTACAATTGCTTTCTTCTGACTCGTATATTGTTTGTCCGCAGAAAATGTAATCTCCGTTTTTCCCTCCTCGTTCATATCGATCGATTCTACTTTCACCGGAATCTGTGTCTCATCCACTTCCGCCTGATAGGTATTGCCGACTTCGATCGCACTATTGGCTTCCTCCAGCGTTCCCTTGAACACGCCATCCAATGATGCCAGCGTAATATACCGGTCGGAAGATGAAAATTCCCCGATCAGATATGCATCGGCAAGATAGATCACCTGACCGTCCATATCTGCATGGATCTGATAATCAGAGATCTTTCCCTGCACTTCCGAAATCCGTGTATGCAGTACCTTCACCTGTGCCTCACTATCCTTTACCACGTTCCGCACAGATTCCTTTTCTGTATCCTCCGCCTGCTGCAATAATTTCTTATTATAAGAGAGTGTCGCATTCGCTTCTTTTAGCTGCGACTGATACTCTGCCAACTGCTTTTCCAATTCATCACATGGTGCCTCCGCTAACAGATCTCCCTTTTTCACAATATCCCCTGCCATGACATAATTGTGGATCTCCGATCCCCATTGTGTCGGATCTCCTGCATATTGCAGGTAATAATCCTTCTGAGCCGTATACTCATAAAATGCGGTAACCCTTACGGATTCATCCAGATCTCCCCTCTTCACCCTGACCACATTGTGTTCAACCGGCTCATAATGTTCAATATGTATCGTATCATCAATTTCCGCTTCCTCCGGAAACAGTCCGCAGCCACATAGACTAAGCGACAGACCGGCAAATACGGCCATCCCCGCTATATATAATTTTTTCATGCGTTTCCTCCTCCATATCCTGCTCTCGATATATCCGTGTGTGTTCCTTGATATGTTGATATAAGAATTATAACAAATTTATCACAAAAAAACGGATTAGAAAATGAAGAAATTCTTACAATTATTTTTATCGAAGCAACATTCATACAGCCGCAGTTTGAAAACTCCTTGTAAATCCGCCACCGCTATACTATAATGAAATGAGATATGCCCGGGTAAGCGATTACCCGTATTATTATAGAAGGAAGAGGGATTTCATATGTATCATATTGATTTTAGCAAACCCAACCATGTACACTTTATCGGAATCGGCGGTATCAGCATGAGCGGATTAGCCGAGATTTTATTAAAAGAGAATTTCAAGATCAGCGGTTCGGATGCCAAGAGTTCGGATATTATCGACAACTTAGTTTCCATGGGTGCCATTGTCAACATCGGACAATCTGCTGATAACATTACCGATGATATAGATTTAGTCGTATATACCGCAGCTGTCCATGCAGACAACCCGGAATATGCAGCCTGTGTAGCTAAGAACATTCCAATGCTCACCAGAGCACAGTTACTCGGTCAGATCATGAACAACTATAAGTATTCCGTAGCCGTATCCGGTACACATGGCAAGACAACGACCACTTCCATGTTAAGCCAGATCTTCATGGAAGCTGACGTAGATCCAACCATTTCCGTAGGTGGTATCTTAGATTCCATCGGTGGCAATGTAAGAGTTGGTCATTCCGATTACTTTGTTACAGAAGCGTGTGAATACACCAATAGTTTCCATGCATTTTATCCATACATCAGCATTATCCTGAATGTAGATGCCGATCATCTGGATTTCTTCAGTGGCATTGATGAGATCATCGAGAGTTTCCACACCTTTGCAACCAATCTTCCGGATAACGGAACATTGGTAGTCAACGGGGATATGGATTGCCTTCCTCGCGTCACAAGAGATCTTACCTGCAATATCCTTACCTTTGGTATGAAAGACACAAACCGTTATACTGCAGCCGATATCGAAGCAGATGAGAAGGGACATATGAACTATACATTAGTCGTAGACGGCAAACCTTATGAGCGGGTACACTTAAACATCGGCGGTACCCATAACGTTACCAATTCCTTAGCAGCAATCGCAGTTGCCGACCTGCTTGGTATTGACCGCGAGCATATTCTTGCCGGACTGGCCTGCTTTGGTGGTGCACATCGTCGTTTTGAATTAAAGGGAACTTTAGGAAATGTCACGGTTATTGATGACTACGCACATCACCCTACCGAGATCAAGGCTACCCTCACTACCGCTACCCACACTCCACACAATGAGCTATGGGTTGTATTCCAGCCTCACACCTATACCCGTACCAAAGCTCTGTTTGAAGAATTTGCAGATGCATTAAAGGGCTTTGACCATGTGATCGTTGTTGATATCTACGCTGCCCGCGAGAAAGATACCGGCTTAGTCCATGCCAAAGATCTTGCAGCCCGAATCAAAGAACTGGGTACCGATGCAAGATATTTCAGCTCCTTTGAAGCGGTTGAAAATTATTTATTAATAAATTGCAAAAAAAATGATTTGTTGATAACTATGGGAGCCGGAGATGTCTATTTAATTGGCGAAGAATTGCTCGGAAAATAGTTATGCACAATATCCACAACCTATTCCACAACTAGGAAAAGAAATAGGTTGTGGATATTTCTGTTTACATAAGATTATTTTGAAGTGATTCACAGCCTTTGTAATTGCTTTGCATAAATGAAGCTTTGGTAACCCATACTAATCTCAATTTACATTATGTATACCAGTTGTCCACATAATCCACATTTTCCACATTTTGCGACTAAACACCAGGGGAAACAAGCGTTCTATTTCCTTTTTGAAAGCACTATGCTATAATCCATTTGCTTAAGAAAAAAGGAGGGAAAATCAGTGGACACCATCACTATTTCAACTAAAAACAAAGAGACCTATTCTGCTGTTTCAAACTTCTTTATTGACTACTATATGACTGAGGCAAATGGTGAGTTTGTAAAGATTTATCTCTATCTGGTGAGACTGCTTAACAGTGGGAATGCTGTGACCGTAGCAGGTATCGCCGATCATTTTAATTTAACTGAAAAGGATATTTGCCGTGCAGTCAAATATTGGATCAAGCAAGGCGCATTACAATTAGAATATACAAAGGATAAAGTTCTGACCGGAATTACGCTGTTACCGTTATCCGCCAGAACAGAAGATCATGAAGACGATAACTTATCTTCTATATTAGACCATGCTTCCGCAAAGGATGCCCCTGCAGCTAATACTGCCGCTCTTCAGGAGACTGCAGCCGCAGAAACAGACAGTGCGGATGCGGACACGACTGAGATCCGTCAAAGTGTTTCCATCCCGAAAAAGATAAGTTACAAGCCTTCTTTTGTTGCCTCGAAAAAGGAAGATGAAGATTTCGGTAATCTGTTATATCAGACGGAAACTTACTTCGGAAAACCATTGACACAATCGGATATTCATAGTTTACTATACATATATGAAGAATTGGCATTTCGTCCGGAGTTGTTGGAATATCTGGTAGAATATTGTGTATCGATCGGCAAGAAGAGTTGTCGTTACATAGAAGCAGTTGCGATTGAATGGTATAAGAATGGCATTACTTCTGTGGAGGATGCAAAAGTCGCATCAAAGAATTACAACTCCATATACGTTGCAGTATTGAAACAGTTAGGAATTCCCCGCAGAGTTCCTACCCCGACAGAGACGGCATTTATTGATACCTGGTATAATACCTATTCTTTCAATAAGAATATTATTATGGAGGCCTGCAAACGTGCGATCACAGCGAAACCGCACTCTGCCAACTTTAACTATGTGAACGGCATATTGGAGAGCTGGCACAAACAGAATGTACACAAGCTGTCTGATATTGAAGAGCTGGATCGAAAATGGGCGGCGGATAAGAAGAAGAAAACCACTGCCGGCAAGTCTTCCACCAATCAATTTAACAACTATCAAAGTTCTACTGATGAATCGGTAGTAAATGAATTTGAACATTTATTCTTACAGGAGACCAATCAATAATGGCATTTAGTGATTCCCAGTATGATGAACTGATGAACATCTACTACAAAAATCAAATTGAAAATCGTGCCCTGGAAAATGACCGCAAGAAAGAAATATACGACAAGATTCCAAGAATTCAGGAAATTGACAATCTCATTGCCAGTTCCTCGATCAACGCAGTGCGTTCCCGGTTAAAGCAGGGAACCAATGCAATGGAGGATGTGCAGCAACAGAATGGTAAACTGATTGCAGAGAAACAACAGTTACTGGAAACAAACGGCTATCCGGCGGATTATCTTCAGCCGGTCTATACCTGCCCATTGTGCAAAGACACCGGACGGGTTGGCAATGCATATTGCAGTTGTTTCAAACAGGCGGCTATTTCTCTTCTCTATCGGCAATCCACTCTGGATCGCATTTTACAGACAGAGAATTTTGATCACTTTGATCTCAGTTACTATGCTAGGGAAAATGACGGGAAACACCCTTTTACACCATACGAGAACATGAACAATATTCTCAATAAGACCAAATCTTTTATCGAAACATTTGACAAAGAGGGTGGTAATCTCTTATTCTATGGAGAGACCGGTCTTGGAAAGACCTATCTTTCAAACTGTATTGCCAAATCCTTATTAGATACCCAGCACACCGTGCTCTATCAGACTGCAATTCATCTGTTTGAAGACGTGTGCGGTGATGTGATCATGAAAAAGAATCAAAATGCAGACAGTCAGGAAACTTATCGGTATCTGTATTCCTGTGATCTGCTGATCATTGATGACCTTGGTACAGAATTTACAAATTCCTTTGTATCTTCTGAACTTTATGATATATTAAATACGAGAATGCGTGAGGGAAAATCAACTGTAATCTCCACGAATCTCAATTTGCAGGAATTAACGGAACGGTATTCTGACCGGATTACAACGCGTATTTTTGCAGAATACAAGGTCTTTCACTTCTATGGCAGCAACATCCGCTTAGCCAAACGAAGAAAAGCAATACAACAATAATGCAATCATTTTAACGGAGGAAAACAAAACCATGCCAAATGACAGTAATTTATTATCAACCATACCTGTAGGACAGTTAGGAATCATTGCCCTGGATAGCTGTACTTCTTTAGGTGCACGCGTCGATTCCTATCTTTCAAAATGGCGGGCAGCCAGAAACAACGTCGAGAAATCGACAATCGCATTTAACGGATACGAAAAGGATTCTTACCTTGTAAAATCCGTTTGTCCGCGTTTTGGTTCCGGCGAAGCCAAAGGAGAACTCTTAGAATCTGTTCGTGGCAAAGACCTGTATCTTCTTGTAGATGTGACCAATTACAATATCACCTACAATCTTTATGGTCATGAATGCCCGATGTCCCCGGACGATCATTATGCAGATCTGAAGCGTATCATTGCAGCCTGTGGTGGTAAGGCTCGCAAAATTACCGTCATTATGCCATTTTTATATGAAAGCCGTCAGCATAAGAGAAGCAGTCGTGAATCTCTTGACTGTGCATTATGTTTACAGGAGCTTGTAAGTCTTGGTGTCGATAACATTATCACCTTTGATGCACATGATCCCCGTGTACAGAACGCAATTCCACTTCACGGATTTGAGAACATCCGCCCAACTTACCAGTTCTTAAAGGCTTTATTGCTTACAACACATGATCTGGAATTAGACAAAGATCATTTAATGGTCATCAGTCCGGATGAGGGTGCCATGAACCGTGCTATCTACTTCGCCAATATCTTAGGTGTAGATGTCGGAATGTTCTATAAGAGAAGAGATTACAGCACCATTGTAAATGGACGTAACCCGATCGTTGCACATGAATTCCTCGGTGATTCCGTAGAAGGAAAAGACGTGATCATTATGGATGATATGATTGCATCCGGTGAGAGTATGATCGATGTTGCAAAACAGTTAAAAGCCCGCAAGGCAAAACGCGTATTCTGCGTATGTACTTTTGGTCTTTTCACAAGCGGACTTGGAGTATTTGACAAAGCAAAAGAAGAAGGTATCATCGAAAAAGTTATTACAACGAACTTAACGTATCAGTCACCGGAGCTTCTCGCAAGAGACTGGCACATTACAGCAGATATGAGCAAATACATTGCTCTTTTGATCGATCACCTGAATCACGATGCTTCTATCTCAGACATCTTAGATCCAACCGATCGTATTCAGGATCGTGTAATGGAATACCGGAATCGTCACACCATCCGCGAGAATTACTAGTATATATTATAAAGGGACTGCCACACGGCAGTCCTTTTTTTGTGCATTTCTATTGGTCAAGAAAACGGGACTGCCTTATGACAGTCCCGTTATATACATTGCTTTGGAAATTAAGACGATGGTTGTGTTGTCGGATCCGGTGCCTGCGTTGTTGGAGCCTCGGTCGGTGCCTGTGTAGTCGGTGCCTCCGTTGGAGCCTCTGTAACCGGTGCTTCCGTAACCGGCGCTGCCGTAGTATCCGTTGAAACCTCTGTTGTCTTTTCTTTCTTTTTCTTCTTCTTTTTCTTCTTATCTTTTTCTTCGGAATCCTCTGAACTTGAACGTGTATCCTTCCAGTCCTTCGTAGAACGAACCCATTCGTAATCCGGGAATCCGATGTCTTTCAGACCATCATGGATCTCTGCCATAAAGTCATGCCAGATACTTCCCGGATAAGTAGATCCCCACAATCCTCTGGTTGCCTGTGGTGTATCATAACCTACCCATACGCTTGTTGTATAATATGGTGTATATGCACAGAACCATCCGTCTGTATTGTTATCCGTTGTACCGGTCTTACCTGCACACGACATACCACTGATACCAAGTCCACTTGCCGTTCCTCCTGCAAATACGCCTTGTAACATAGAAGTCATCATTCTGGAAGCATTCAACTCATATACACGTTTTGATTTGATATTATCCTTTACAATCTCATTGCCCTGCGAATCCGTAATCTTCACAATACATGTCGGCTTACGGAATTCTCCGTCGTTCTCGATCGTCGCATAACCGGATGCCATCTCAACCGTCGTTGCTCCGTATGTAAGACCACCTAAGCAGGCTGCCATATTCTGCCGGTCCTCAATTGTAAGATAATTAAAGTTCATATTCAGCAGGTATTCTGCTCCTACTTCCGGTCCTAACTGACCAAACAACCGGTATGCAACCACGTTCTTAGACGCAGCAACCGCCTGTGCCAAAGAGATCATTCCGGAATAAGACCTTCCTGAGTTCTCCGGCATCTTTGCCTCTTCAAACGGATTATCATCTACGCGTGTCTGCGGTGTATAACCTCTCTCTAACTGTGGTGTATATACGATCAGTGGTTTGATCGTACTACCCGGCTGTCTTGCACTCTGATAAGCTCTGTTCAGACTATATCCCTGCAATTCATTCTGGGTACGTCCACCAACAATTGCCACTACCCGGCCGGTAGAGTTGTCAATACAGGTTGATGCACCCTGCAGATTATAGATTCCGGTATCCCCATTCTTATCTTCATCTACGGACAATGTCTCATCCACGGTCTTTTGAAGAAGTTTCTGTTTCTTCGGTTCGATGGAAGTATAGATCTGATATCCACCTGTATATAATGTTGCATACATCTCATCATACATCGCACGATATTTCTCATTGTAGGCATGCTGTTCCTCAATGGTATCAAATTTGTACTGGAACTCAAATCCGGACGCTTCCATCAATGCTTCTGTTGCACAGAAGTTGGTAAATGTTTCCACATAATCGTGGCTGACTTTCTTCTCAGGTGCCAGCTGCACATCCTCTTCCATTGCCATCTCATACTCTATATCATTCAGATATCCAAGCTCATGCATGTCCTTCAATATCTTATGCTGACGTTTTGTTGTATGTTCCGGATATACTCTCGGATCATAATAAGTCGGACTGTTTGGAATCGCACACAGATATGCAACTTCCGCTGCCGAAAGCTCATCCAAATCCTTATCAAAATATCCTTTTGCCGCTGCACCAATTCCGTAATATCCGTTGGAGAAGAATATCGTGTTCAGGTAATACTCCAGAATCTGCTGCTTGGTATATTTCTTCTCTAATTCCCAGGAAATAAAAATCTCCTTAAACTTTCGCTCATACTTCTGGGCATTGGTCCGTTCCGCACTTACTTCCTTGGTCAGGAAAATACCTCTTGCAAGCTGCTGTGTGATCGTACTCGCTCCCTGCGTAATGGAACCTTTGTTACGGAATAAAATCATAGCCGCACGCATGATACCTTCATAATCGACACCATGATGTTCATAAAATCGCCGATCCTCAACAGAAACAATCGCCTCTACGAAATATGCCGGAATCTCATCATAGGTCTTATAATACACCTCTTTCTCACCGGTTACTTCACGAAGTTTCTTACCATTCGCATCATATACAATGGATGTTTCATCCTGACGGAATGTAGACTCTGACGAATTGGCAACTAATTCTTTTGCCTGTTTGCGATAGCTTAGTATGTCTTTTCCCCACTTCTCATAGACAAAATATCCACCGATCACACACACTAACACAAACATAACAAACAGATAACTTAAAATGATCCGTCTGACTCTCTTACGTTTCCGTCTGCGTTCCTTTTTCGCCTTACGCTGTCTCATCTTTTCCAATTGTTCCGGAGACTTTTTCTCTTTTGATACACCATTCTCTTTTCTATGGTTGGTACTTTGGGAAGAATTCACTGTCTTCCGTCTCTCATCTGATGTGGGCTTTTTGTTATCAGCCATGTTTTTCCCTCATTTCCAGCTATGAACGATTCCTTACAAAGTAATTGCATGATTTGCAATTCCAATGTTTGCTGCCATATCCTGAAGTCCAGGATTGGTTGTAAATAAAATGATCTGTCGATTCAAATACTCGTTCAAACAGCTTAATGTATCATATAATCTTTGATAATCATATGTGACAAATATGTCATCTATGATAATCGGCAAATCCTCCGCTATCAATACATTCGCAATAGACAGTCTCAATGCCAGATAAATCTGTTCAATTGTTCCGGTACTCAGATAATCCATACTGATATAAGAATTACCGCTCTTCACCATCACCTTCAATTGATCATCAATTCGAACCTCTGTGTATTTATCATTGGTAATTCTGCGAACCAATGCAGATACCTGTTCATTCAATACACTTCCAAAGGAATCATAAATCTCCTCTGATAGATCCTGAATTGTACGGATTGCCAGATCCAATGCTGCATTTTCTACATTGTTCGCTGCAATCTGTTCTTTCAGTTTGTTGATCTCAACAAGATATGTTTCCTGTTCTTTGCGTTGTTCAATAATATTCTCTTCCTTACTTCTAAGAGCTGCCAGTTTCTGAGTCCACTCTGCGTCATCCTCTGTACGGCTCACTGCAGCCTCTGCTTTTGCGTCCTCAAATCCCTGCTCAATCTCCATCTCCTCTAACAACCGGTATAATCTGGCTCTGCGGGAAAATACCTGAATCATCGTAATAACTACTAACAAGATTCCAAATCCCATAATTCCCATCTTAAGCTGTGGAATATTGATTGGAATTACATATGCAATACCTACAAATAATGCAATGATCAACAGTCCAATAAACAGGATCACAAATGCATTATCCAAAATACTACGGTTGCCCATCTGCTGTAACATCTTAAGATCCTTGTCACGACCGGTCAAAGGTTCCTCTTCTTCCGGTTCTGTCTCAACCTCTTCCGGCTCCTCTTCCTCTACAGACGGTTTCTTGATTGGAGTAAACTGTAATTTTTCTTCTTTCTTTTTCCCTTTGGAGGCCTCAACCTGCTTGTATTCTTCCCGAACCGCTTCTATCTCCGCATCAAAATTGCGATCCAACTGAAGCTTTGCGGTTAATTCCTGTTCTTTTTCCTCTAATTCCTTATTGGAAAATTCCTGCTTCTTCTGTCGTAATTCATCAATCGCATGAACTGCGTCCACATCACCTGCTCTTGTAGATGCCATGTTTACGATGTAATCATTTAATTTATCTGCGATTGCCCGGTCCGTTGCTAATTCCATCTGACCGACACAAAGCGTATTCATATAGGTACTCTTATCTGTCTGGATCAAAGTTCCCACTAATGTGTCCGGATTCTGCGGTGTAACCTCTCTTCCCGTATCTAAATCCTTCACAGCCAGACTCTTTTGTGTTCGAAGGAAATTCCGTTCAACCAGAAACTCACCCTGTTCTGTCTTCACTTCCATCGAACCTGCATAGGCCTCTCCATTGATCGGTTTTCTCTTCTCATATCCGGCAAATCCTGTTGTGTCTGAAGGATCCTCCATACCGTATAACATACCGACAATGAAATCCTTCGTGGTTGTCTTACCTGCTTCGTTTGCCCCACATATAATATTCATACCAGGAGCAAGCGTGATATCTTTATCATGAAATTGTCCAAAATCCTGTAAATGCAGCTTATCAATCTTCATCTTACCGCTCTCCTGTCTTTAATAGTACGTCTAAGCCATAATGAACCGCTTTTTTGCAAATCTCATCACTGTAGTAATTGTCCGATAACTGACCGATGAATTTGCCTACCAGATTATTCCGGTTCTCCTGATATAACGCATTCAGATCATACTCTCCAGCCTGTTCCGTAATGACTTCGTATATGTTGTATTTGTCCATCAGACTTGAAAAATCAAACACATCATGATTATGATTCTGACCTTTTACAAGAATCCGGTAAATATTCTGCGTTCCCAAGTTCCGAATCTGCTTATCTACGAGATCTAAGATCATAGGTGGTGTATGATCCGGCTTGATATTGATCAACAGGTTCATATAACTGCGCTGTGCAACCGGAACAAATTCCGTCTTAACCTTACCATCTGTCACTTCACCGTAAATATATCCTCTTGCACCGGTATCTGTATAATCGATCGGTTCTAACGAACCGCACATGATAACTGCATTTTCTTTGATCACTTCCGGTTTTCGAATATGTCCAAGTGCCACATAATCAAAATTCGACTCCCTCAGATTCTTCTTATTAAACGGCAAATGCTTCTCATCTCCGCCATGTGCCAATAAGATATTAAATGCACCCTGTTTGGCAGGCTTAATATGATTGAGAATGTCATCCTCATTCTCTTTGTCATTATAAGAAAAACCTGTTACACATGTATTCAGATCTTTCATGTAGACATTACTGATCTTATCCGCCGATAAACAAATTGTCTTAGACGAAAACTTATAGTTTGCCATTGCACTATCCGGTTTCATATAATCGTTGCTTCCGGCAATAATGATCGTCTTTGTCTTTGTAAGCTTTGACAGGATATAATCTACATCCCGTAACATTCCTTCTGACGGTGGCATGTGGAACAGATTACCCGCGATCAATAACAAATCTACCTGCTTTGCTTCTGCATTCTCTATTACCTTAACAAAGGTATCTTTTATCTCCTGTTGTCTGGCTTCACTCCAAGGTTTCCCCTTGTCCGGCTGTACTCCTAAATGTACATCTGCCATATGTATAAATTTCATCTTCGCACCTTCCTCTTTACGTCTGGCATCTGACTGCTATGGGCTAAAAGGTATTCTAGCCCTAGTATCTTATCTATTATATTAGATTTCTCTCATAAAGGCAAATTTTTCGTGATAATTTTAAGAACTTCTTCATTATTTGTCCTATTTTCGTAAAAAAAATCCCGGCAGGCTTTCCTGCCGAGACAAAATATTCTAAAGACTACAACTGCTTCATCCGGAATTTCACATACAGTTCGATCAATTCCGCACAATTTTCTCTTCCTACCTTATCACTGTTGATAAACAGATCATAGTTCGTCGGATTTGTCCAGTCCTTACCGGTATAATATTTATAGTAATCTGCACGGTATTTATCGGTCTTGCTGATCAACCGGTTCGCTTCTGCTTCCGAAACGCACATTTTATCAACAATGGATTTTACGCATGCCGGACGTGGTGCATCAATATAAATGCGGTATACATTATCAAAATATTCCAATACATGGTCTGCACATTTACCGACAATAATGCAGGACTGACTAAGTGCCAGTGACCGGATGATCTGCGCCTGCAAATTAAACAGGTTAATATCCGATACGAAATCCTTTTCGCTCGGAGCAAGAATCGTCTTCGTCGGTATACCCTTTAACATCTTGGCAAACAAACTGCCCCGGAGCCTCTCATCGGTCTCATGGAACAATGCTTTATTGATACCACTGGCATCCGATGCCATATCCAGAATCTCATTTTCATAGCACGGGATTCCCATACGCTTTGAAAGTTCCAGTGCGATCGACTTACCGCCACTACCGAATCCTCTCGCAATTGTAATTACAAAATTATCCATAACTCATTCCTCCTAGTCTCCCAGATATGCCTTACGAACAGCATCATCATGTAACAGATCATCCGCTTTACCGGATAATACAATGCTTCCTGTCTCTACAACATATCCTCTATCTGCAATCTGCAACGCAGCATTTGCATTCTGTTCCACCAGCAATATTGTCGTTCCTTCATCCCGGATCGTCTTGATGATCTCAAATATTTCCTGCACTACAATTGGTGCAAGACCCATAGACGGTTCATCCAACAACAACAGTTTCGGTTCCGCCATCAAAGCCCTTCCGATTGCTAACATCTGCTGTTCACCACCGGATAATGTTCCGGCGAGCTGATTTTTTCTTTCCTGTATACGAGGGAAGTATGTAAATACTTTTTCCATCGTTTCCTTAATTCCTGCCTTATCTTTTCTCAGATAAGCACCCAGCAGTAAATTTTCTTCACAAGTCTGATCACCAAATACCCGTCGTCCTTCCGGAACCTGACTGATTCCGGCACTTACAATCTTATGTGGAGGTAATTTACTGACTACTGTATCATTGTAAGTAATTGTTCCGCTCTTAATATGATTCAGACCACTTATGGCACGAAGTGTTGACGTCTTACCCGCACCATTTGCACCGATCAGCGTAACAATTTCGCCATCCTTTACCTCCAGACTAATTCCATGCAGGGCATGTATTGCTCCATAATACAGATCAATATTATCAATTTTCAACATAATTATGCCCCCTTTCCCAAATAAGCCTCAATGACTTTCGGGTTCTTCTGAATCTCTTCCGGTACACCATTTGCAATAATCTCACCAAATGATAATACATAAATATATTCACACACATTCATGACTAACTTCATATCATGCTCGATCAACAAAATAGAAATCTTAAATTCTTCCTTGATCCATCGGATCATTTCTGTCAGCTCCGCCGTCTCCTGTGGATTCATTCCCGCTGCCGGCTCATCTAGCAACAGCAGCTTCGGTTTTGCTGCCAATGCTCTTGCAATCTCTAACCGTCTCTGTTCACCATAAGGCAGATTCTTCGCCAGCTCATCCGCCTTGTCATCCAGTTTCATAATTTTCAGATACTCCAAGGCCTCTTCTTTCATCTTCGCCTCTTCCCGCATCTGATAAGGACTATGCAAAATGCTGCCTAATAATGTTGTCTTTGACTGAAAATCAAAACTGACCATTACATTCTGTAACACTGTCAGATCCTTAAATAACCGGATATTCTGAAACGTTCTGGCGATACGCTTGGAAGTAATGTCATACGGTTTGATTCCGTCAATCCGCTCTCCGTCAAAATCAATCTTACCGCTTGTCGGTTTGTACACGCCGGTCAACATATTAAATAACGTTGTCTTACCTGCTCCGTTTGGTCCGATCAAACCGACCAGATTGTTATCTCCAATCTCCATATTCACCATATTTACAGCGGTCAGGCCACCGAATTTGATCGTTAAGTTCTTCACATTTAACAGATTACCCATATTACTCACCCGCCTTTGCCGTTTTGTCACCTTTGTGGGTGATCTTTGCATATACTTTCTTACACCAGTTTGCAATTCCCTTTACCGTAATCTCTTTCGTTCCTAAAATACCATTCGGACGGAAGATCATTAATGCAACTAACATGACTGCGTAGATCAGCATACGATTTTCCTTGAACACTTCACTCAGTCCCCGGAGGGATTCCGGAAGGAATACAAGAATGGATGTACCAACCACCGTTCCGGATACACTACCCATACCACCTAATACAACATATGTAATAAAGTCAAAAGATTTTGCATAGTTAAATGTGACCGGATCAATAAAGGTATTGAAATGTGCGTACAATCCACCGGCAAGACCTGCCATTGCACTGCCTAAGATAAAGGATATCATTTTGTACTTGGTTGGATTGATACCCATTGCCTCTGCCGCAATGTCATCTTCACGGACTGACATGATCGCACGACCTTTGGAAGAATGGATCAGGTTCTTGATAATGGCAAAACATAAGGCTACGCAAAAGAATATCGTCATCAGACTTGTCTTAACCGGAATACTTGTCATACCTCTTGCGCCACCAACATAGTCAATATTCTGGATAACAACCTTAACAATCTCTCCAAATCCCAATGTACAGATGGCTAAGTAATCACCTTTCAACCGGAGGATCGGATAACCAATCGCTGCTGCAAGCACTGCCGCTGCAAGAATACCGACAAGTAAAGAAACACCATATGGCATATTGAATTTCTGCGTCATGATTGCTGAACCATATGCTCCGATCGACATAAATGCCGCATGTCCCATTGTAAGCTGCCCGGTATATCCTAAGATCAGATTCAGTCCAAATGCTGCGATCATAAAGATTCCTGCAGTCTTAATCACTCGCAGCGTATAACTGTCAAGAATGCCTCTCTGAATTAAAAATAAGGCAATTCCATATATGGCAAACAGCACACCTATGATGATTGCATATTTGATATAGGTTTTCGCTATTATGCGTGTGTCAAATGCCTTCTCGTTCATCTGCTTTTCCATAGCTATCACCTACACTTTCTCTCTGACATTCTTGCCAAACAAACCTGCCGGTTTGATCAACAGAATAATGATCAACACGGAAAATGATATCGCATCAGACAATCCGGAACTGATATATACCTTGGACAGTGTTTCAATCAATCCCATTACAACACCACCAAACATCGCACCCGGAATAATTCCGATACCACCTAATACCGCTGCAACGAAGGACTTCAGACCAGGCATAACGCCCATTGCCGGTGTCAGTTTCGGATACAATAATCCAACCAATACACCTGCGGTTCCTGCCAATGCCGATCCAATACCAAAGGTAATGGAAATGATCCGGTTCGTATTGATTCCCATAAGTGCTGCCGCATCCGAATCATAAGAAGTTGCTCTCATGGCTCTTCCAACCTTAGTCTTCTTAACCATCAACTGCAACAGGATACAAAGGGCAATCGTAGTAAGCACCGCAATGATCTGATAATTACTGATAATAACGCTTCCTACATTGTAGGACTTTAATGGGAACAACTCCGGAAATGATAAGGAGTTCGGACCTGCCAAAAGGTTTGTTTTCATCAGGTTCTGTAACAGCAGCTCCACACCCATTGTAGTAATAAACAGGGTAACCTTTGGTGAATTACGCAAAGGTTTATACGCAATCTTCTCAATCAACATACCAAGGATCGCACACGCTAACATTGCAAATATTAACGTTCCCGAAAAACCAAACCGGAACACACATACTGCAAAATAACCGGCATACGCACCAAACATATAGATATCGCAATGGGCAAAATTGATCAGTTTAATGATTCCATATACCATTGTATATCCGATTGCTATGAGGGCATACACACTTCCCTGGCAAATACCATTTACAATCTGTTGTAATAATGTATCCATAGCCATCTCTCCTAACCATCCCGGGTCCGGCAGACAGACCGCCTGATATTCACCACACATTCCGTCATTCCTCTTGCGTCTTCCCGGTTGCTGCATCCGGATATCCGGTGAATACAGATTCTGTCTGTGCCAGACTACCTGCTTATTTTATCTTGCTTCTTTGCTGGCTGCCACGCTATGGATGTTATTACAACCGTTGCGTCTCGCAGGCGCGGCTGCCTGGAGTTTATCCTATTCCTCTGGCGAGATCTCTTCCACGAAGCTGAAGGAACCGTCTTTTACCTGGTTCACAACTACACTCTTGATCGGATCACCGTTCTCATCAAACTTGTAATTTGTGGTACCGCATTTCTCATCTAAGCTATGTAATGCATCTTTCACTGCATCTGCGTCAGTACTTCCTGCTTTCTCGATCGCTGCCTTTGCAATATATACGGCATCATAACCTAATACGGAGAATGAACCCGGATCTGCATCAAATTTCTCTTTGTAATCGGCAACAAAATCTTTTAAATTATCAGACTGAATAGATACATGATCTGTAAAGTACATACCCTCTACCGCATCGCCACCGATCTCTACCAAAGCCGGATCCGAACATGAATCACTGCTCATTAACTGAATGTCTAATCCGATCTCAGAAACCTGCTTTGCGATCAGTCCGACTACATCATAATCATCCGGAAGGTATAATACCGTTGCACCGGAATTCTTGATCTCTGTTAAGTAAGACTTGAAATCACTGTCACCTGTGTTATATTTTCCTTCATATGCAATCGTTCCACCATCTGCCTCAAAAGTCTCTTTGAACTGGCTCGAAATACCAACACAATAATCTTTACCTACATCATAAAGCATTGCAACTTTATCTGCTTTCAATGTATTCTTTGCAAATGTTGCTGCAACTTCACCCTGTAACGGATCAATAAAACATGCACGGAAGATATATTCTCCACCTTCTGCTGTTACCTTTGCATTGGTAGAACCAACAGAGATCATGATCTTCTTGGCTTCGTTTACAATTGGTGCCATTGCAATAGAACAGCTGCTTGCGTATGAACCCAATACCATATCTACCTTATCCTGCTCTAACAACTTGGTAACCGCATTTGGTGCGGTTGCCGGTTTGTTCTCATCATCCTCAAATACTGCTTCAATCTGCTTACCGTTAATACCGCCTGCTGCATTGATCTCATCAATTGCTAACTGGCTTCCATTCTTACAGGCTGCGCCGATATTTGGTGCATTACCGGTTAACGGATATACAAAACCTAACTTGATCGTATCACCACTGCTTGAACTACTACTGCTGCCTCCTCCGGATGACTCCGAAGTTGCTGCTTCCTCGCTACATGCCACCATGGACATACACATTGCCATAACGGTCGCTACTGCTACCACTTTTTTAAATAATCTCTTCATAATGAATTCCTCCTTCTAACTTTGGGTCTTGGTACTAAATCCTATGAACGGGTTACTAATATAAGAAAGGCGTCACGCAATACTGCGTAACGCCTTTGTTATCACACTTAAGTATATATTTAGTTACATTCGCGCTTATGCGATCATTTTGTCAACTTCTGTTAAGACTTCGTCAAGCATTGTCATTGCGGTGCGGAGTTCATCCTCTTTGATAATAAGCGGAGGTGCTACAATGATGATGTTCTCATGTGTATAGGTTGAGAAGCCTTTCGCCTTCAACATACCACAGATCTTACCCATCAGGTTCTCTTTATCGGCATTGTAGCCGACAAGCGGTTCCTTCGTTGCCTTGTCTTTTACAAGCTCAACGGCTGAGAACAAACCTTTGTAACGGACATCACCAACACAGGCATGTTTGTCCTTCAGGTCTTCCTCGATCTCACCTAAGATCTTGCCCATGGCTCTTACATTGTCAAGAATGTGGTCTTCCTTATAGACATCCAATGTTGCAACACCTGCTGCACAGGAAAGTGGATGACCACTGTATGTAAGTCCACAAAGTAATTTATGATCATCGAAATAATCGGCAATCTTCTTATCTACGATTACGCCACCAAGTGGTGCATATCCACAGGTAACACCTTTGGCAAATGTAATGATATCCGGCTTGATTCCCCAATTCTGGCAGGCGAACACTTCACCGGTTCTGCACCAGCCCATCATAACCTCATCACAGATCATCATGATACCGAATTCATCACACAGATCACGGATACCCTGCAGATATCCATCCGGAGGAATGATACATCCGTTACTACCGGTAATTGTCTCACACTCAATTGCTGCAATACTTTCCGGACCTTCATAAATGATCTGCTCTCTTAACTTACCAATATAGAACTTGGTTGCGGCTGCATCATCTTCAAAATCTACCAGTTCTCTGTATACATATGGATCAAAGAACTTGACATATCCCGGAATACCAGGCTCACAGTTGAAACGTCTCGGCTCACCGGTTAAGTTGCCGGCACCCATCGTAGAACCATGATAAGAACGATAACGGGACATTACTTTATTTCTTCCTGTATATAATCTTGCAATCTTTAAGGCATTTTCGTTGGCATCTGCACCACCTAATGTAAAGAATACTTTCTGCATATTATCCGGTGCCAGCTCAATGATCTTTCTTGCTAACTCTGACTTTACATCTACCGCATAACCCGGTCCGATAAATGGCAGCTTATGTGCCTGCTCTGCAATCGCATCTGCCACCTTCTGGTTTCCATATCCGATATTCAGATTCACAAGCTGTGAACTCATATCATAATATTTCTTACCATCTGCATCATAGAAATAAATGCCTTCTGCTTTTGTAACTACGGTTGGATCTAATGTTCCCTGTACAGACCATGAATGCAATACATGTTCTCTATCTAATTTCTTGATTTCTTCTTTTGACATCTCTCTCATAATACATATCTCCTTTTCTACCACAATTCCTTATACATCTTAATCACATCCGCCTTCGTAGTTGTCTTTCTTGTGTTTCCCGGACTTCCACTGGCGATCGCATCATCTGCCATCTTATCCATGACCTCGCAAAATGCTTCTTTATCAACACCATATTCCGCAAGTGTTGGAACTTCTAACGTTTCACATAATTGAATGATCGCATCTAAAAATGCTTTGGCTGCCGTCTCATCATTGTCTTCTTCTGTCGCTGCCCCGATGGCCCGTCCAAGATCTGCAAATCGTTCATAGGTTCCGTCTAATGCAAATGTCAGACAAACCTTTAACAACATTGCATTGGATAATCCATGCGGCACATGGAAATTGGCTCCGATCGGCCGGCTCATTCCATGCACTAATGTTACGGAAGAGTTGTTAATGACCACTCCTGCCTCTAATGCCGCCAATATCATTTCTTCTCTCGCTTCCATGTCTTCTCCGTTCCCGTAAGCTCTTGGAAGATATTGGAAAATTCGCTTGACTGCATCAACGGCATATACATCGGTAAGCGGGGAGGCTTTCTTGGAAGTATATCCCTCCACCGCATGGGTTAAGGCATCTAATCCGGTTGCATTGGTTACGCTCTTTGGCGAAGATACGGTAAATGACGCATCCACAATTGCAACATCCGGTATCAGCACCGTTCCTTTTAATAACATCTTAATACTTGTTTTTGTATCTGTAATAATGGTAAACTGCGTTGCTTCCGATCCGGTACCCGCCGTTGTCGGAATCGCAACCATTGGAGGAAGCGGATTCGTGATCTCTTTTCCCATGTAATCCGCAATCTTTCCGGGATTGGTAATCAATGCTCCGATCGCTTTCATCGAATCCATCGGGCTTCCGCCGCCAATCGCAATCAGGAAATCACATCCGTTTGCTTTGTATGCTTCCACACCGCCATCAATCATCACATCATCCGGCTCTCCGGTAATATCATCATAAACTGTCCAGCCAATTCCAATTTCATCTAACAGATTGGTAACAATCCTGACATTACCGATTCGATTCATTACTTTTCCACTTACTACCAATGCTTTGGTTCCAAGTGTGCGAATCACCTCTTTGCTCTGTTGTAAAGCATTTTCTCCACTAATTATCTGTTTTGGCATGATAAACTTACTTGCCATTTACATCACACTCCTTGTTTCGGGACATGCATTATCATCTTTTGATAATGTTCATGTCATATGTTGGGTAGATATTACCTCTACATAACCATAAAGTCAAGTGTGTTTTGCCATTTTTTAATTATATTAAGTGTATGTTTTTGTTCGCTTTCAAATGTTAGGCAAACAAAAAAGCCGAAGGTTTATTTTCTAAATCACCTTCGACTTATTTACAGATTATAACCGCACTCTCCCAAAATTGCAAGTATTATTTTTAATCTTATATTATTTTTTTGTTTTCTGTTTGCATGTTCTCTTCCTTTACAATCCGCTCAAACTTGTATATAATATACCCAAAACTTAACCAACTTTATTATATGTTGGGCAATTTCAGTTTGTCTTTTCATTTATGATATCCGTTTGCATACCTATATAAAGGAGGAACCATTATGAGAGTAAAAAGAATCGAAGCCATTCAGGAATATATTATAAAGAACAAATCCGTATCCATGGAACAATTATGCGAGGAATTCAGAGTATCCATGAACACGATCCGCCGCGATATCGATACCCTATGCACCAGAGGCAGCGTAATCAAAGTGTATGGCGGCGTTGTTGCCAATACCAATGCGCCTGCTACACACGCCGAAACGCTCCGCCCATTTACCGAGCGCAGTTCCAGCAACAATAACGAAAAGTTAATGATCTCCCAAAAGGCAGCTTCCTATGTGCAGGAAGGTGACATCATTTTCTTAGACTCCGGAACCACAACTCTTAACATGATTCCCTATCTTGCTAATATTCCGAATCTGACCGTAATCACCTACAGTATCCCGGCACTTGTAGAACTCCTGCAATACAAAGATATTAAAGTGATCTCCCTGCCCGGACTTCTGCTGCGTGGCACGGAATCCTTAGTCGGTTCCTGCGGTGTCAATTACCTATCCACCTTTAATATGACGAAAGCATTTATGGCATGTACCGGAATCTCTTTATCCCGGCAGGTTACCAACGCAACCTTTGAGGAGTACGAGATCAAGCAGGCGGCATTGGACCGGAGCGAACAACACTTCCTGCTTGCGGACCATGATAAGTTCGGGAATGCCGGCATTATGACATATGCGGACATCACACGCATGGATTATATTATAACGGATGATATTCCTGCACCGGAATATGCAGAATACTTTGACGAAAAAGGAGTCGGCCTCGACATAGCCCTTTCACACCCTTGCACAGCGTAAGGATTGTGAGATGTGTGAGGGCACATGCGAAAAGATATAGAAAAAGCCATGTTGGTTTGCCTTTATGGTACGCAGGCACGCTTGCGCTATGCTTCATACGCAGCGGTGCTA
>OLNZ01000335.1_pt1 | contig 50402 bp, 47 predicted proteins | sample 1672981 | NCBI WGS metagenome assembly OLNZ01 (sample SAMEA3136743, study PRJEB25190) | human gut metagenome | biome: human gut; feature: human-associated habitat; material: faeces | place: Austria | collected 2013 | reverse complement strand
TTCAGTATCTTTCATAATGTCATCTCCTTGAATGTGCTGACATTATAATGCTGCTTAATTGTTGTTACTGTCCATATATTCGTACAATATTAAAATATGTTCACCATTTTGCTAATATAGCCATTTTATAATTCAATTTGTGTACCAGTAATAAATTCAGAATGAGGCAGTGTTTTTACCCATTCACAGAATGCTCTCCATTCTGGAAGACGATGATCTTTTCTCTGGTTGTAGATTGTCTTTAATGCACGATAGTTTGTTGTCATCTTCGCAGTCAATCTAAATCCAGCTGGATTGGAATATAAAATTTCTAAATACATTTCATTTAATGTATTCATCATTTCAGATACATCTTTTCCTTCATTCTTGAAAGATGTCATTTGTGCCTGAAGCTCATTATATGCTTTTACTTTTTCCTTCATGATTTCAACAATTCTGTTATCTACATAAGGAAGATATGCCTGGTCTAGATCAAACTTTGTAATGCGATGCATTGTTGACTGAGAAGAGATAAAATTCAAAAACTTATAGCGTTCTGCTTCCACCCATGCCTTATTTGAAAATGTAAGATCAAATTGAACAATAATTCCTGTCATAAACTGATCATGACCACTTCCTGCTTTTGAATTTGCTAATGAAAGTGTTGTTTTTGTCACTTCACTTGTAACGGCATTTGTATCAATTGCATAGGAATATTTAGCACCTTTAACAGCTTCCTCAAATCCATATACATTTACATTACTTACTACATCTTCGTATCTCATTTCGCTTTTCCCTTTCCTTGTTTGATTGCAATTGCAAGTACCGCAAGATCTGCAGGGTTGACACCCGAAATCCTTGAAGCCTGTCCCATTGTTGCAGGTTTATATTTCATCAGTTTCTGTCTGCCTTCAATCGATAAATTGTCAACTTCATCATAGTTAAAATCAACACCTAATGAAATAGAATCCATTGCTTTTAATTTACTTGCTTCTCTTCTTGCTTTATCAATATATCCAGCATATTTAATATCAATATCACATTTAGAAGCAATAAAAGAATCTGTTTCTTCATCGATTGTTTCAAATAATTTCTTTGTTTCAATATTAGGTCTTTTCACAAGATCCAAACCATTGATACCACGATGGCCATCTTCATCATATCCACATTCTTTCAAGTACTGATGAATTCTATCATCATCAACTTCAAAGACTGTTTCCTTCAAATGATCTTTCAATCTAGAAAGTTCTGCCTGCTTTCTTTCATATGCTGCATATCTTTCATCACTGATTAGGCCAACACTTCTGCCTTTATCAATCAATCTTTCTTCAGCATTATCATGTCTCAATAATAATCTGAATTCAGCTCTGCTTGTTAATAGACGATATGGTTCTAGTGTACCCTTTGTTGTTAAATCATCTACAAGTACACCAATATATGCTTCATCCCTAGCAAATACAAGTGGCTGCTTTCCATCTAGTTTCATAACAGCATTAATTCCAGCCATAATACCTTGGCCTGCAGCTTCTTCATATCCACTTGTTCCATTGACTTGGCCTGCGGTGAACAGATTTTCAATAATCTTTGATTCAAATGTTGGCTTCATCTGTATTGGATCAATAGCATCATATTCAATTGCATATGCATATTTTTTTATAATTGCATCTTTAAAGCCTGGTAAAGAATGTACCATATGTTCCTGAATATCTCTTGGTAAAGATGTAGAGAATCCTTGGATATATGTTGTATCCATAGACAAAGATTCTGGTTCCAGAAATAATAAATGTCTAGGTTTATCTTTAAAACGAACAAGCTTGTCTTCAATGGATGGACAATATCTTGGTCCAACACCTTTCACAACACCGGAATACATAGATGATTTATTTAAATTGTTTAAAATCCATTCATGTGTTTCTGGAGTTGTATATGTTAAATAACATGGAACCTGATCTTTAAATGCTCGTACATCTTCTTGTCTTGTTGTTTCTGAAAAACGTAAAAATGCATCTGTTCCTGGTTCATATTGTGTTTTAGAAAAATCAATTGATGAAGTTAAAATTCTGGCAGGAGTTCCTGTTTTCAAACGGAATGTATGTAATCCAAGATCACGTAAAGACTGTGATAAATCTTTTGTTGTCTTTTCCATATCTGGACCGCCATCTCTTACTTCAGAAGAAATCATATTCACACCAGCCATATATGTTCCTGTTGTTAAAATAACAATAGAACAGGAAATAAATGAACCATCTGCTAATGTGATACCAGTAATACGATTATTTTCAGTGTTGATCTTTACTGCCATTGCTTCTTTGACAGTCAGGTTTTCAGTATGAAGACAAACATCCTGCATCATTTTCTTGTATGCAATCTTATCAGACTGTACGCGTAATGCTCTAACACCAGGACCCTTTGCACTATTCAGCATTTTAAACTGTAATGCAGTTTTATCTGCCGTAATTGGCATCTGTCCACCCAATGCATCAATTTCACGTACAACGATACCTTTTGCGGGACCACCAACAGAAGGATTACAAGGCATTTTACCAATGTTATCAATACTCAATGTGAGTAAGCATGTATTTTTCTTTAATCTTGCAGATGCAAGTGCAGCTTCAATTCCTGCATGTCCTCCACCAATTACAACTATATCAAAATCAACCATTATTTATATCTTCCACCATTTTTTCTACTTCAGGAATTTCTTTATCCTTACTTGCCAGTAACTCAAATGTTATGCGACGTTCAAATTTCAATTTCTTAATATAATATCGATATATTGTCACTTTTCCAATGACTTCTCGAATTCTAAGATCTTTATCATTTGCCTGATAAACCAAAGGCAGTGCTATCTTGATCTTTGATTTATCCATATACAGACATTCACTGTTTGATCCACGAATCATTTCCCATTTATTTTCTTTCATTTTCAACTCAGCTAACTTATGGGACAATGCTCTTTCTTTTTCACTGCCTGATTCTTTTCCTATTTTCTTAGAAATAAGTGCAATTTGATGTCTTACAACATCATCTCTAAATATCTCATCAGGATTTTTATCTGGATCTGCACTCCATAGATCAATTCCGTGTTTTTGTGCGGCAGTTAATATTTTTACCGTAACGGAAGGATCACTTCGATCTAAATATGTATAGGATTCTAAGTGATCTGTCAGATCCAAAGAATGAATTTCATCTGGATAAACAGGCGAAATAAAGAATACAACATCCGTAAGATACAGGCAACGCATTGTTTTAGGAATTTCACCTTTTCCTGCTTTTCGAATTGCTTCTTCTAATCGTTGTTTTGTTTCATATCCACATGCTTCACTATATTGATTCCATAATTGATTTAAAGATAATCTTTTCACAGAATCATAGTGTGCATATCCAACGAGTCCTTTTTTTCTGCCATGATTTGGACGCGAAAAGAAGAAAAGAAGATCCCCTTTTCTAAAATCCGCAAATTTCTTTTTATTTGCAAGACGCCAGAATATGATTGTGCGATTTCTACACAATCGATGATATTCCAGCATCTCACTGTCCGTTACATAAGCAATAGAACTCATAATATATTTCTCTAATCTTTAAAATAATCCGTATGTTTCGCCGTTTTCATCAATACCCATATTGATTGCGGCAGGTACCTTTGGTAAACCTGGCATTGTTAATACATTGCCTGTATATGCAACGATAAATCCTGCACCTCTTGAAATATTGATATTTCTTACATGGATTGTAAAGTCAACTGGTCTACCAACTAATTTAGCGTCATCACTTAATGAATTCTGTGTTTTTGCCATACAGATTGGTAACTTGTCCCATCCATATTTTTGATATAAAGCAATTGTTTCTTTTGCTTCATCAGAGAATTCAACATCCTTTGCACCATATACTGTTGTCGCAATCTTGAATATTTTATTTTCAATTGAATCATTTACATCATAGATAGGTGCATAATGTGTTTCTTCTTCACACTTTTCTACAACGATGGAAGCAAGATCTTTCATACCTTCTCCACCATTTGCCCATCCATCTGCTTCAGCAACTGGATAGTTCTTTTCTTTGCACCAATTCAATAATGCTTCTACTTCAGCCTTTGTATCCTTTGCAAACTTATTGATTGCGATAACAAATGGGACACCAAATGCCTGAATTGATTCAACATGCTTTTCTAGATTTGCAGTACCCTTGAGTAATGCATCTACATTTTCTTCACCTAATGCATCTACTTCAACTCCACCATGCATTTTTAGAGCGCGTACTGTTGCAACAATAACAACTGCATTGGGTTTTAGATTTGCAGCACGACACTTAATATCCAAGAACTTTTCAGCACCTAGATCAGCACCAAATCCAGCTTCTGTAACTACATAATCACTGAGTTTTAATGCAGTTTTTGTAGCAATTACAGAATTACAGCCATGTGCAATATTTGCAAATGGGCCACCATGAATGAATACTGGTGTGTGCTCAAGTGTCTGTACAAGATTTGGCTTCAATGCTTCTTTCATAACAACTGTTGCTGCACCTGCTGCACCAATATCTTTTACTGTTACTGGTTCATCATCATATGTATATGCAACAACACATTCAGATAATCTCTTTTCGAAATCATGAATGTCATTAGATAAGCAAAGAATTGCCATTACTTCTGTTGCTACTGTAATAACAAAGTGATCTTCACGTTCAACACCATTTGTCTTTTTCTTCTGTGCAATTGTAATATCACGTAAAGTTCTTTCATTCATATCCATACATCTCTTCCATACAACTTTTGCAGGATCAATGTTTAATGGATTTCCCTGGTAGATACTATTATCTAACATTGCAGCAATAAGATTATTTGCTGTAGTAATTGCATGCATGTCTCCTGTGAAATGTAAATTGATAGATTCCATTGGAATAACCTGAGCATAGCCACCGCCTGTAGCTCCACCTTTTAAACCAAATACTGGACCTAAAGAAGGTTCTCTTAAGCAAGCCATTGCCTTTTTACCAATTTTGCTAAGACCATCTACAAGACCAATTGTTGTAGTAGACTTTCCTTCACCTGCTTTTGTTGGAGTAATTGCTGTAACGAGAATTAATTTTCCATCTTTTTCATTTTCAAGATTCAACTGATTGAGATCAATCTTTGCTTTATCTCTTCCATAAGGTTCTAAAGCTTCTTCTTTAATACCTGCTTTTTGTGCAATTTTGTAAATATCTTCTAGTGTAGCTTCCTGAGCAATCTTTAGATCGTTATTCATACCGTATTTTCTCCTTTACATTTTTCTTCGGTCTGACAAAGCATGTGTTAATGTCATTTCATCTGCATAATCTAACATACCACCCGTAGGTAGACCATGCGCAATACGTGTTACTAATACTTCTGGACATTCCGCATGTAATAATTTATTCAAATACATCGCAGTTGTTTCACCATCCATTGTTGTATTTGTAGCCAATATGATTTCTTTTGCATTCTTAGCTCTTTGAATTAATGAATCAATATTCAAATCTTCAGGCATAATGCCTTTTGATGTTGAAATCAATCCATTCAATACATGATACACACCATGATATTCATTTGTTTTTTCCATTGCTAGAACATCTTTTGAACTTTGTACAACAAATATCACTTCATGATTTCTATCAGGATCATTACAAATATCACATGTATCATTCTCTGTTAAATTACCACATTCATTACAATAGTGCAGTTTTTCCTTTACATTTAATAAAGCCTGTGCAAATGCCTGTACTTCTGTATCTTTCCAGTCCAATACATTCAAAGCATATCTCTCTGCACTTTTTTCACCAACACCAGGTAAATTTCTAAAACTATCAATCAGTTCTTGTAAGCTCTTTGGATACATGTATTACATCCCTGGCAGATTTAATCCTGCAGTGAGACCACCTAATTGATTTTCTCTATCTTCATCGCACTTGCTGACTGCATTATTGAAAGCAATCAGCAGCATATCTTGCAGCATTTCTCTATCATCCATCAATTCTTCTGGAATTGTGATACTCTGACATTCACATTTTCCATTGATCTGGATTTTAATACCATTGGATTCTCCTTCATAAATTGTTGCTTCCAATTTAGATTGTGTCTTTTTTAAGTCAGCCTGCATTTTCTGCGCCTGTCTCATAATCATATTGATATCCATATTTTTTATCTCCTAAACAATTTCTATGTTATCTTCACCAAATAATTCTTTTACTTTTTCTAATGTTGAAGATTCTTCAGAACTTTCTTCTTTATATTTCTCTATTTGAATTGGTTCTGGTAATGTTCCCTCTTTTTTATGATTTACAAATTCAACTTTTGCTTTTGTAAAATCATCTTCCGTAATCGCAAATACTACTTTATCCGTATGCAATACATCTCTCATGAATTCATATATTTCACGATTCATTTTTTCTTCATTGATACGATTTGCGATAGATTGCATTTTTGTATAAAGAAGAATACAATCATTACCACTCGCAGCTACCTTACATTCACTCAATACCGTAGTATATTTTCTGTGATTTAAATCTGCATAGCTTCCTATCATTGATAAAGTATTTTCATCTGATACCTTATTTTGCTTATTACATACTAATAATATAGATAAAACTTTATCTAAAGGTATCACATCTACTGGCTTAACTTTTACAATTTCAACAGTTTTTTCTTCAACTGTCTGTTTTACTGGTTCTGAAATAACTGGTGTTCTAACAATTTTATCTTCTGTATTTACTGGTGCAGAAATATTATGAACTACAGTTGGAATTGCATTCACAATTGTATTTGTTACTTCCTCTGTTGCTAATGAGAGGCACATTACCTCAAATACTCTTGCGGCAGATGTAGATTGTTTATATCTAGATTTTGTATCTAGAAGCTTTTCACAGATCTGCATGCACATAGACGAAGAAATCTTTGAAGATAATGTACTTGCTTCTTCTTGATTTAATACTTTTAACAGTTCTTCTTTCTTGCAGACAGAATATACTGCAGAATCTTTTAGAATATCTATCATTCCATCTGTATATCTAACAAAATCAATACCTTTTTCTTCATAATTTTGAATTCTTGTCAGAATAGAAGCTAAATCTTTATTTTGAATATCTTCAATCAATCCAATTTTTTCACTTGTCGTTGCTAAACCATAGATTCGATCAATTGCATCAACTGTAATTTCATCTCTTGTATAAGATGCACATTGGTCCATAATGCTTAATGCATCTCTCATACCGCCATCGCTCAATACAGCAATCATCATTGCAGCATTTTCTTCCATGATGATATTTTCTTTTTTTGCGATATTTAATAAGTGATCACGAATTTGATCTGTTCTAACCTTTGTGAAATCATATCTTTGACATCTAGAAATAATTGTAGGTAATAATTTCTGAGGATCTGTTGTCGCAAGAATAAAAATTACATTTTCTGGTGGTTCTTCTAAAGTTTTTAATAATGCAGAGGAAGCAGCACTTGATAACTGGTGCACCTCATCAATAATATAAACCTTATGTTTTCCTTGCATTGGAGCAAGTCTGCTTCTTTCAATCAGGTCTCTAATATCTTCTACATGTGTTTCATTTGCAGCATTAATTTCAATAATATCTGGATGTGTCCCTGAATTTGCAGCAACACAGTTTTCACACTTTTCACATGGAGCATTTTCTGGATTTTCACAATTCACCGCTTTTGCCAGCAAACGTGCCATTGTTGTTTTTCCAGTACCTCTTGGACCGCAAAATAAGTAAGCATGTCCCACTTTGTTTTCTTTTACCGCATTTTTTATTGATTTAACAATATATTCCTGTCCTACAACTTCTTCGAATGTTGAGGAACGATATTTTTGATATAGTGCTATTTTTGCCATGTATGTCTCCTGCAGAAATAATTATAACAAAAAACCTGACTTCTAAATCAGGTTTATGTATGGTTTTTATGCTTATTTCTATTTCTTTTTTCTTTGAAGAATGTAGTTAATATTTCTGAGCATTCTTCTTTCATAATATCTGCATATATTTCTTTTGGATATGTATTTAAATGTGGAATTTGCTTTACATGAATCACAGTTTCAAGACATCCACCTTTTGGATCTGAAGTTCCATAATACAAGCGACGTATTCTACTTAATTGAATTAGCCCAGTGCACATCATACATGGTTCTAAAGTGACGTATAAATCACAATCTTGCAAATTCCATGTACCTAATATTTTTTGTGCTTTTGTTAAAGCAATATGTTCTGCGTGAGATGAAGCTAATTGATCGTGTTCTTTCATGTTATGTGCGCGTGCAATAATTTCACCATCTCTTACTACAACAGCACCAATAGGAACTTCATCAATTTTTTTTGCTTTATAAGCTTCTTTCAAAGCTTCTCTCATATATTCATTTTCAGTATTCATAATAATAAAAAATGGCACACGCGATCAGAGGCTCGTATGGCTGCTACCTTCCGGTCCTGACCAGGTTAGAAACATGACTGCTGTGCCTTTAGTATTATATATGATTCAGCTTTGAAACTCAATCTTTATTTAAATTGTTTCACGTGAAACAAAAATGAGTATCTTACGATACTCATTCAGATTAGAAATTCTTTTTCTTTTCTGCTACTGGAATCACTTCCATTCCACCCATGTATGGACGTAATGGTTCAGGAATTCTAATAGAACCGTCTGCATTCAAGTTGTTTTCTACAAACGCAATTAACATTCTTGGGGGAGCAACAACTGTATTGTTCAATGTATGTGCAAAATAGTTACCCTTTTCACCCTTTACTCGAATACCAAGTCTTCTTGCCTGTGCATCACCTAAGTTAGAGCAAGAACCTACTTCAAAGTATTTTTTCTGACGAGGAGACCAGGCTTCAACGTCGCAGCTCTTTACCTTAAGATCAGCAAGATCACCAGAGCAGCATTCCAATGTTCTAACTGGAATATCTAATGATCTGAAGAAATCAACAGAGTTCTTCCATAACTGATCATACCAGTATTTAGAATCTTCTGGTTCACATACTACAACCATTTCCTGTTTTTCAAACTGATGAACTCTATAAAGACCTCTTTCTTCAATACCATGTGCACCTACTTCTTTTCTAAAACATGGAGAATAAGATGTTAATGTATAAGGAAGATCTTCCTTCTTTAAGATTTGTCCAATAAATCTTCCAACCATAGAGTGTTCAGATGTACCAATCAAATAAAGATCTTCACCTTCAATTTTATACATCATGTTCTGCATTTCCGCAAAGCTCATAACTCCACTGACAACATCACCATGGATCATGAATGGTGGTACAAAATATGTAAATCCACGATTAATCATGAAATCACGTGCATAAGCTAGAATGGATGAATGTAATCTAGCAACATTTCCCTTTAAATAATAGAAACCATTACCAGATGTCTTACCAGCTGAATCAATATCAAGACCATCTACCTTTTCAAGGATATCTGTATGATATGGAACTTCAAAATCAGGAACAAATGGTTCACCAAACTTTTCAATTTCCTGGTTCTCACTATCGTCTTTACCAATTGGAACAGATGGATCAATGATATTTGGAATCACATACATTCTCTTTTTGATTTCTTCATTCAATTCAGCTTCTCTCTTTTCGAGAGTCTCCATTTCATCGCCCATTTCTTTTACTTTGGCTTTTACATGTTCTGCTTCTTCTTTTTTTTCATCACGCATCAATAAGCCAATTTCTTTAGACATCTTGTTACGATCAGCACGTAAAGCATCACCTTTTGCTTTTACAGCTCTGACTTCCTTGTCGAATTCAGCTACTTCATCAACCATTGGAAGCTTTTCATCCTGGAACTTCTTTTTAATATTTTCTTTTACAAGTTCTGGATTTTCACGAATTAATTTAATGTCAATCATGTTTATTCTCCTTTACAAAATAAAAACATCATCCACAAAGGGACGATGTGTGTAATCGCGGTGCCACCCTTTTTGTTTATAGATTGTTTCACGTGAAACAATTTATAAGCCTCTTCATTTCCGTATAACGGTCGGAGCCGGAAAGTATTGGTTTCTCTCAAAGGCGGATTCAATCAAACTGCATCAGTTTTCACCAGCCACTGATTCTCTACAATTTACAGTTTTTCATTACTATTCCTTCTCTACGAATTAAAAACATTTAATCATTCAAGATAGCAATTGTCAAGTCATGAATGGGATGATATTATGAAAAAAATTGAGGTATTTTGAAAATGAAAAGTAAAAGTAATTATGAGAAAAGATTAGAATATAACAATACATATAATAGAAATAATTATCGTTCTTTTTCCATGAGATTACATAATGAAAATGAAGCAGATTTAATTGAATGGATTGAATCACAAGATTCAGTAAAAGAATATCTTCTTTCACTAGTGAGAAAAGATATTGAAAAATCTAAAAAGAAAGAAAAGAAAAAGAAAACATCTAAAAAATAGATGTTATGCATGCATGTTACATATGCAATCATCTATTAACTAAAATAAAAAGAATGTCTATGAATTTTAATTTATCATAAACATTCTTTTTTATTTATTCTTTTGTTTCCGATGATTCTTCTACCTGATCTTCTTCAGAATCATCTTCTGGATCTAAGATAGCCACGTTAGAAACGCCTTCTCCATCTTTGATATTAATAAACTTAACACCAATTGTATTTCTACCTACAACAGATACTTGTTTCAAAGAAATACGAATGATAATACCTGCATCAGTCATAATCATACAGTCTTCATCACCATTGATACTTCTCATTGCAACTAGCTCACCAGTTTTATCTGTCAGATTTGCAGTTCTTACACCCTTTGCACCACGACTTGTAATGCGATAATCACTTAAATCAGACTTTTTGCCAAATCCATTCTTTGTGATTGTAAGAATATATTTTCCTTCTTCATTTGTAGCTAAGCCAATGACTTCACCACCATCAACATTGAATCCTTTTACACCCTTTGCTGCTCTACTTAAAGGACGTACTGTTTCTTCATTGAATCTAACAGCTTTGCCATTGCTTCCTGCAATGATAATTTCCGCATGACCACTTGTAGCCTTAACAAATGCTAATGCATCATCATCATTAAACTTGATTGCAATCTTACCGTTTTTATTGATGTTTTCAAATTCTTCTACAGATGTTCTCTTTACAAGACCCTTCTTTGTCGCAAAGAATAGATATTTCTTTTCTTCAGAGTCGCTGTAAGGAACCAAAGCACAAACTTTTTCATCTCTAGAAATAGATAATAAATTAATGATTGGCAATCCCTTAGAGGTTCTAGAGAATTGAGGAATGTTATATCCCTTGATTCTGAATACTCTACCTGAATTAGTGAAAATCAGTAAATTATCATGCGTAGACATATGAATGAATAATTCGATATTGTCATCCTTATTCAAATCCATTCCCTTGATACCTTTACCGCCTCTATTCTGTACTTTATATGTATCAGATGTCATTCTCTTGATATAGCCATTTGAAGACATTGTAATCACGATATCATCCACAGGAATCAGATCTTCATCTTCCATTTCTGCAGAACCTTCAATAATGGTTGTTCTTCTTTCATCAGCATATTTAATCTTCACTTCAGTTAATTCATCTTCAATGATTTTTTCAACGCGCCAATGATTTGCGAGAATATCCTTAAAGTCAGCAATCTTCACTAATAAATCCTGATATTCACTTTCAATTTTTTCACGTGCCAGACCTGTCAATCTTCTAAACTGCATATCTAGAATTGCTTTGCATTGAATATCAGATAAGCTGAATTGTTCCTGCATTTTACTTGTTGCTTCTGCATCATCTCTAGAAGAACGGATAATATGAATGATTTCATCTAAATGATCAACCGCAATTCTTAAGCCTTCTAAGATATGTGCTCTTGCTTCAGCTTTTTTCAAATCATATTTTGTACGATTAACAATAACTTCATCCTGATGATCAATATATCCCTGTATCATCTCTTTCATTGAAGCAGTTCTAGGAACCTTATCAAACAATACAACGTTATTCACACTGAAATTAGACTGTAGAGGAGATAATTTATACAACTGATTTAAAATCACTTCAGGCTGTACATCTTTTCTCAATTCCATAACAACTCTAACACCATTCATGTTAGATTCATCTCTAAGATCAGTGATACCTTCAATTTGCTTTTCACGTGCAAGTGCAGCTATTTTTTCAACCATGCTTGCTTTATTTACAGCGTAAGGAATTTCCGTAATAATAATTCTTCCTTTACCATTAGGCATTCTATCAATTTCAGTTTTCCCACGCATAATGATAGAACCTTTCCCCGTTTCAAATGCTTTACGAATGGCAGATTTTCCTACAATATATCCACCCGTTGGAAAGTCAGGTCCTTTGATATATTCCATCAGTTCTGTCGTTGTAATTTCAGGATTATGCATCTGTGCAATGATGGCATCAATTGTTTCTCCTAAGTTATGAGGAGCAACATTTGTAGCCATACCAACCGCAATACCCATAGAACCGTTAACAAGTAAATTAGGCATTCTTGCAGGCAATACATCAGGTTCAAGATCTTCGCCTTCATAGTTAGGTGTCATCTTAACCGTTTCTTTTTCCAGATCTCTCAGCATTTCCATAGAAATCTTAGATAAACGAGCTTCTGTATAACGCATCGCAGCAGCACCATCACCATCCATAGAACCAAAGTTACCATGTCCATCAATCAGCATTTCTCTCATATTCCATGATTGCGCCATATATACCAATGCACCATAGATAGAAGAGTCACCATGAGGGTGATATTTACCCATTGTCTCACCAACAATACGCGCACATTTACGGTATGGCTTATCTGGTGTGTTATTCATTTCATTCATTGCGAATAAAATTCTTCTTTGAACTGGCTTTAAACCATCTCTAACATCAGGCAATGCACGAGAAACAATAACTGACATAGAATAGTCAATAAAGTCTCTCTTCATTTCTTCCGTTAAATTTTCTTCTGTAATATTTCCTGGGTCAAATTTTGACTCATCAAATTCCATAAAATCATCTCTAGCCATTCTTTGACCTCCTTAAATATCCAATTCTGCGAATCTCGCATTTTCAATAATGTAGTTTTTTCTAGGTTCTACTTCATCACCCATAAAAATACTGAAATATTCATCTGCCCTTTCAGCATCATCAATATTTACACGAATTAATGTACGGTTCTTAGGATCCATTGTTGTTTCCCATAGCTGTTCCGCATTCATTTCACCTAGACCTTTATAACGCTGCGTAGAGATACGATCTCCTAATTCTTCTCTAATACGCTCCATCTGTTGTTCCGTATATGCATAACGTACTGTATTCCCCTTCTGTGCCTTATAGAGAGGAGGCTGTGCAATATATACATGTCCCTGTTCAATAATAGAACGCATATAACGATAGAAGAATGTTAATAATAGAATACGAATATGAGCACCATCGACATCGGCATCGGTCATGATAACAATTTTGTTATATCTCAATTTAGAAGGATCTGTTTCTTCTAAGAAACCACATCCAAAAGCTGTAATCATAGAACGAATTTCATTATTATCAAATACACGTGCCTGTCTAGCTTTTTCTACATTCAAAATCTTACCTCTTAAAGGTAGAATTGCCTGGAAATGAGAATCTCTGCCCTGCTTAGCTGAACCGCCGGCAGAGTCACCTTCGACAATATAGATTTCACAGATACTAGCATCTTTAGAAGAACAATCTGAAAGTTTTCCAGGAAGAGAAGAAATTTCCAATGCAGACTTTCTTCTTGTTGCTTCTCTTGCTTTTTTTGCAGCAACACGTGCTTGTGAAGCTACCATAGCCTTTTCAACGATTGCTTTACCTTGATCAGGATTTTCTAATAAGAATCTTTCCAGCTGTGCTCCAAAAATATCTGAAACGATTTTTCTTACAACTGTATTACCAAGCTTTGTTTTCGTCTGTCCTTCATATTGAGGATCTGGATGCTTGATGGAAATAACTGCAGTAATCCCTTCTCTACAGTCATCTGCAGATAGATTATCATCTTTATCCTTTAGAATCTTTGCATCTCTAGCATACTTGTTAATTGTTCTGCTTAAAGCATTATTAAAGCCTTCTAAGTGTGTTCCACCTTCAACAGTATTGATATTATTACAGAAAGTATAGATTGCTGGATTATAGCCATCGTTATACTGACAAGCTACTTCTACCTGAATGTCTTTTTCATATCCTTCAGCATAGATGACATCTTGATGTACAACTGTTTTAGATTTATTTAAATATTCAATATACTGCTTTAATCCACCTTCAAAATAGAAATCATAATGCTTCTTTTTATCTTCTTCCTGTCTTTCATCATTGAATACAAGACGGATACCTTTATTTAAGAAAGCAAGCTGTCTTAAACGGTCACGAATAATTTCATGGTCATATACAGTTGTTTCAGTGAAAATCGTTGGATCAGCAAGAAATTTAACAACAGAACCATGTTTACTTTCATCACATGTTCCAATCTCTTTTAATTCACCAACAGGATGACCGCCATTTTCAAATCTTAGATAGTATTCTTTACCATCATGATATACATGTACTTCAAGCCAGGAAGAAAGCGCATTCACAACTGACGCGCCTACACCATGTAAACCACCAGAATACTTGTAGGCACCTCCACCAAACTTACCTCCAGCATGTAAAACAGTAAAAATCGTTTCAATTGTAGATTTGCCTGTCTTACTGTTTTTACCCGTAGGCATACCACGACCATCATCTTCAACAGTAACTGCGTTATTTTCATCAATCGTAACTGTCACTGTAGAAGCATATCCCGCCATAGCTTCATCAATACCATTATCAACGATTTCCCATACTAAATGATGCAGACCTTTTGATGATGTAGAAGCAATGTACATACCTGGTCTTTTACGAACTGCTTCTAGACCTTCCAGAACCTGAATTTCAGAGTCATTATATTCCTCAGTTACTTTAGAATCTAAAGTACCGCCAATGACTGCTTCACTTCCATCTTCAGTTTTTATAACGATCCCTTTTTCATCACTCATACATTACCTCCTGTCGTATTTATAATATTTCCATCAGCCACTTTAAATATCTTCATATTCTCATTTCTGAGAAATTCAGGTATTTCTGTCGTAGTGATGATACATTGATAAGATTTACTTACCATTTCTATTAATTTCTTTTGTCTTTCATAATCCAGTTCACTTAATACATCATCCAGCAATAATACTGGCTGCTTATGTGTTTGTTTCGTTATGAAATTTAAAAGAGCCATTTTAAATGAAAGAACTGTCATTCTTTTTTGTCCCTGTGAAGAGATTTGAATCAAAGGCTCATGATTCATTTCAAATAACATATCTTCACGATGAATTCCAAAAGAAGTTACATGATTCTCAATATCCTTCTGGCGATTGTTTCTATGTCCCAATAAGATATTTTCATAAGAAATATCACTGTCTAAACAACATTTATATTTCAAATGTACGTCCACAGGATCATCAGATAACCTGTGATAAATATTTGTAATATAAGAATCTATGCTATCAATAAAATTCTTTCTTTCCTGAATGATCATAAATTCATATTTAGAAATATTTTCATCCAGTGTATCTAACAGTAACTGGTTTACAGTTTGTTGTTTTAAAAGACTGTTTCTTTGTTTTAACGTTGTTTGAAATTTTGATAAAGCTAATAGATACGTATTAGAAATTTTTGATATTTCCTGATCCATTACTTTTCTTCTTTCTTTTGGAAAATCAGAAAAAATATACAGATCATCAGGTGAAAAAAGAACAACATTCAGCATTCCAACAAATTCACTGCTTTTCTTAACTGGTTGATGACGAACCAACAGAGTCTTTCCCTTTAAATGAATCACGCATTCAATTTCATTACTCTTTTCTCCATCAAGAAACGTACATTTAATATCAGAAAATAATTCGCCTTTTTTAATTAACTGTTTATCATCTAAAATACGATGACTTCTAGTAAGAGATAGATAAACAAGACTTTCTAGTAGATTTGTTTTTCCTTGCGCATTCTTTCCAGTAATTACATTCATTCCCTGATAAAAATCAATGGAAGAATATTTATAATTTCTGAAATTACGTAAAGTTACATTCTGAATGATCATCCAACAACAAGTTTTCTTCCTTCTACTGTTACTGTGTCACCAGGATATAATTTTCTACCTCTACGATTTTCTTCAATGCCATTGACGAGAACCTTATTTTCCATTAAATAGATCTTCGCTTCGCCACCAGTAGAAATGATATTAGACATCTTTAAGAACTGATCTAATTTAATGTATTCTTTGTTTAATTTTTCCATAGAATTCTCCTTTATTCAGGCACATAAAAAACCTTATAAATTATATCATAAAACCTCTTAAAAGTCCTTTGTTTATCACACTTTTCTAAAGATATTACGATATATTTACAAGGTTAAAATAATTAAAGAAATCAGTTATAAGTTCTAACTGGAAGAACTAACTGGATCACACTGTCATCATCTAGATTTTTAAGAATAAATGGCTTCATTTCACCAGTGAATTCAATGATGATTTCATCATCTTTTAAAGCTTTAGCAGCATCCATTACATAGTTGCCAGAAAAAGAAATATTCAATGGATCACCTGTCCATTCAGCATTTAATACTTCTCTTGATTCACCAATTTCCTGTGATTTATTTGTAATCACAACTTCATCTACAGAACACTGCAGTTTATTGATTGTCATATTATCATTCTTGATGAATGTTGTACGGTCAATTGCCTTGATCAGATCCTGACGATTCATCTTTAAAGTATATGAGAATGATGAAGGAATCAAACGATCTGTTTCTGGATATCCACCATCTAATAATCTTGATTGTAAGATCATATCATCAATAACAAACTGTACTTTCTTATTATTCTGATAAATAGAAATTGTATCATTGCTTGTTAACATTGTTGTTTTCACTTCATTTAATGATTTAGAAGGAATTGTAATGTTAAATGAATGAGATGTTTCTAAATGAAGCACTTTCTTTGCTAAACGATATGAGTCAGTCGCTGTAATGACTAATTCATTTTCATTCAGCTTGAAGTTAACACCTGTTAATACAGGTCTAGTTTCTTTTAAGCTGGCCGCAAATGCTGTTTCTTCAATAATAGAAGCTAATTCACTCTGCTTCATAACAATAGGTTCTTCAGGTAAAGAGAAATCAATCTTTGGATAATCATAGACGTTCATGCCATTGATCTTAAATACTGCAGAAGCACCAGAGAATCTTGTTAAAGATCCATCAATGATTTCTACCTGTACATTTTCACTGTCGATCTTCTTAACGATATCTAATACATACTTAGAATCAATTAAGATGGATCCTTCTTCTGTAATGTTTAAATTGTTATCTTCATTCTTTAGAATTGTTTTCTGAATTGAAATATCAGAATCACTGCCAGTGAGAATCAAGGAATCATTTTTTGCTTCAATTTTGATACCTCTTAAACTTGCCTGAGGTGAATTTGAGAATACTGCGTGGGATACGATAGATAATGCATTGGATAATTCATTTTTATTAATGTTGAAGTTCATAAGCCTTCCTCCCTGTTATGTATATTTATTAATAATAAGTTTATTGTTATTAAGAGTGTGGAAATTGTGGGAAACTCTAAATTTCAGCTTAATAACAATAAAATTTTAGCATTTTCGTGTGTTGATATAAAGTGGATAAAATTGTGGAAACTATAATAGCTGCTTCTCTATTTCATCAATTGCATTCTTAAATGCAGTATCTTTCTGAAGCTGCTTTTCTACTTTTGTACAAGCAGAGATGATTGTTGAGTGATCTCTTCCACCAAATTCATCACCAATCTTGATATATGGAATATCAAGCAGTTTTCTGCATAGATAGATTGATATCTGTCTAGCATTGCTGATATTCTTTGTACGTGTTTTGGATGTAATCTGTTGTCTTGTCAAACCATAATAGTCTGCAACGACTTTAATGATTTTCTTAGGAGATAAACCAGTTTTATCAGAAACAACAGCCTGGTTTTTCAATGCATTCATGACAGTCTCAAATTTAATGCATCCGCCATCTGGCTGAAATTCAATTGCATAGAATAACACACGGTTCCAAGCCCCTTCTAGATCTCTAACATTTCCAGAAAAATTAGATGCGATATAAGCCAATCCTTCTTGATCGACATCATCGATTCCATATCCATTCTGCTTGATTTTACTTTGTAGAATCGCAAGTGATGTTTCAAATTCAGGGGAATCAATGCCTACAGATAAACCAGAAGAAAATCTAGATATCAGACGATCTTCCAGACCTTTGATTTCACGAGGCTGACGATCAGAAGCAATACATACCTGTTTCTTGTTATTTACAAGCTCGTTATAAATCGTAAAGAAGATTTCATGTGATTTTTCTTTTCCTGCCAGGAATTGAATATCATCGACAAGTAATAAATCAACGTTATACATATAATGTTTGAATTCTTCAATACGATTATCACGTATTGCATTGACTACCGTTTCTACAAACTTCAAAGATTCAGTATAGTACACCTTCTTTGATGGATCGTTCTTTAATACATAATTGGCAATAGACATCAATAAATGTGTTTTACCAAGTCCTGAGTTACCATAAATAAATAATGGGTTAAAGAATTTACCAGGATTCAAAGCACACGCTAAAGCAGCAGCCTGTGATTCTTTATTACAGTCACCAACGATAAAGTTATCGAATGTACGATCCTTCTGAATAGGCATAGATTGAAAATCAATGTCGTTGTATGAAGGAACTGGTGTAAGAATCGATTTTTCATCTGGTAGTTCATGTTCCTGATAGACTTCAAGAATGATCGTATGATCTAAATGAAGTACATCAATAAAACAAGGTACAATGACATCTGACTGACTTTGTAATATCTGTTTAGAGATAATATTAGGTGCAACCAGGATTGCTTTGTCCGTAGTTAATTGATGCAGCGAACAAGGCTTATAAAAGTTATTGATAATTTCGGAATCAACATTCTGATTCGTATGCATGTAATCGAGAACTTTATTCCAAACATCTAAAAGATATTGATCTTTTGTAAAATTCATATAAAAAACTCCAAAATATTTCTTAATAGCCTATATATTCTAATTCTAAAATTGTGGAAAAGATATAAATAATTGTGGATAATTTTTTTGTCCACAATTTACGCACATGTAAAATAATGCATAAAATAAAGGAAATAATGACTTTTCCACAATTTTCCACAAAATTCAAATGTTGATTAATTGTGGAATACTAATCCACAGTGTGGAAAAATCAGAAAATTGTTGAAAATTAGAAAAAAGTTCAAAATAACACACAATAATCAACAACCAAATAATGGCTTATTTATCACAAAATATAAGTTTTCCACAGTTTTCCACAATTGTGGAAAACTGTAATTGTGGATGTGTGGATTAGTTGTGGAAAAATGTTTTTAAAAAATTTGATAAAACTTTAAATTTTGGCATAAATATCATGTATTTTACTTATTGTCGATATTGTTGATAAAAAAAGACTTCATATAATGCAGTAAAAGTAATAAACAATTGTGGAAAAAAATGAGAATGGTCGTTAATTTAGGCAACAATAATAAAAAAGGTAATAATATCGATTCACAGAAGAACTGATAATATTACCTTTCCCTTTTCATGATTTTGAATGTCCGGTTCAAAAAATAAAAGGAGTTTAACATGAATAATGATAACATAATTATTAAAAAAATTTAAAACATGATTGATGATGATTGTGATATAACTGATTTTGAGTAGAAGATCATACCGAATACATTACAGTTGAAAAATACTCTTCTAATAAATACTGTCTTGTATGTTGAAGCAGACTATATTTCAAAGGAAAAATTACACGTCATCAAAACAATCCTGTTCTGCAGGATCGATATGAACTTGATATTCTTTTATTAAGCTTTAATTTTATGAACATATGCTTTCTGATAAGATTCATCAATGACCTTGTTTTTATGTTCTATTTTTTTAGTTGTTATCCTTGTTGCATCGTATTCCTGCACTCCTCCGTGCCATGAACAAGCACCTCTTCCAGTTGCACAGGTCGGAGACCATGTTCCATCTACACATAGTGTACAGCTGTCTTCATAATTTTCATAAGTATATGTAGTTTCAAAATGTGATTTTTCTTCAACTTCTGGATAATATTGATATATCTTATACTTCACACCTTCATACTTGCAATTTTTTGTCACTGAAGTTCCATCACATGTAGGTAAAGTCAAATCTGTTATTTTTTCCATCATGCTGCTAGCGTTTGTACTTAAATACAAGGAAGTTCCAACGGCACTCACAAACAATAAAAGACATAGAAAAACACGGATGCTACTTTGAACTGCAGTTTTACTGGTTTCATTTTTTTGAATAATTTGCTTTGGTTTCACTATTTGTTCTGAATTCACTATATTCTGCTTTTCATTCGCTACATTTTGTTCTGTTTTCACTATATTTTTCTTTTCCAATCTATCAAGAAAATCTGTAGTAATACCATACAATGAAAAATAACCTCGCAAACACTCTTTACTGTTAAATGACAATGAATTAATTGATGATGCCGAAAAACAGTCACAAATTTCCTGTTCAATAAATTCAGCATTACTTGGTTTTTCTTCTATGCTTTTACGTACATGAAATACCTTTTTCAATTCATTTGGATATTTATAATAGAGCCATCTTATTTTATTTTGATTGCTTTCGTTCAATGAAATCAACTCATTCACGTTACTAGCTGAAGAAAGAATTTCTTCTTTAGATTTGAAAGCATAGCAAGATGAACATGGCTCTTTTCCAAGAAATAAAGCTTCTTCAATTTTACCTTTGCATAAATTGTTATTTTTCCGAAAATGTCTGCAGTTTTTTTTATGGTATTTGGTTCCAGTAGGTGTCCAGTAAACAAATTCATTAGACATGTTCAACTTATAACTGATTTTATTACTTTCTGAATTGTCATGAAAAACAAGATTATTTGATGGCTTGTCACAATCGCATGTCAAGAAAAATGAATATACTCCAGAATAGTCCTTTTTACATTGGATGTAAAAATTCTTTTTTTCTTTCAAATATCTGCATACTATACGTTCATATTCTGGTGGAACATACCCAACCAATAGTATAGGAAAGTTAATGATATAAACTTTCATTACTTGCTTATCAGTATAACTGCACTCGCCATATAAAAGTTTAAAATTAAAGATTGAGCTTTGCTGCTGCTGTTTTTCAACAATTTCAGCTACCTCTGAGATTGAATGATGTTTGTAGCATACTTTAGTTATTTTGATATTCCAATCTTTCATGCTTTTATACCTTCCGAAGCCTTCCATTCTTAATATTATTCATAGTAAGTATATCTTTAATATCAAATTCATCATCATATCCCTGCTCTACAATTTCAAAATATCTGGCAACAGCTTTTCTGATGACTTATTCGGAGCTTTTAAAACCGTATGATACATTTCTATAGCTGTCTAAAACAATATCTATTATGCAGTCATCATCTTCACATTTTTTAGAATCTTCTCTCAGCAAATCAAAAAATGGCATGTCATAATTTTCAGAAATCAGACATTCGTCCCCTATTCATCCAACCCTGCATCCTTTCCAGTCCGCAGCCAAAAGTGCATACAGCGCACAGAGCACCTCGCTTTGACGGGTCATTGATTCACGAAATTTATTTCCATAGTCAAAATCATAAGGATCGATATATTCTTTTTTATCAGCATTTACCCAAATAAAATATTCAACCATATGTCTGTCTTCCCTGCATATAAAAATAAATGTATATGAAATGAAATTACTTTTAATACTTTTGTAATTATATCACAGGTAAAAATACAGATGAAAAATAGCTGAAATAATCATCTTTTTTAGGATAAATAATTTTCATAAAAAAACCACTGTTTTCTAACAGTGGTCATTTTCTTATTCACCCATTGTATCGTCAGACATATCTTCGATTTCTTCAGGTTCTTCATCTGGAACATACTTGATAACAAGATGTCTATTTGTTCCTTCCCCTTCAGATTCCGTAGAAATGTTATGCCAGTCATTTAATGTCTGATGAATCACTTTACGTTCATCATTAGGCATTGGATCAAGTTCTACATTTACATGAGATCTTTGAACCTGTTTGGCAATTCTTTTACCCATGGCTCTTAATTTGTAATAACGTTCATCTTTGTAATGATTAACATCAATTAATACATCAATTCTCTTCTTGAATTCAGCATTCACTGCAGCTCTTACTACAGTATTGAAAGCAGATAATGTCTTACCCATCTTACCAATCAATACAGCGTTGTTATCAGCATTTAAGTTAATGATGAATCCATCATTCTTTTCTTCCAGTGCAACTTCAATATCTAAATCAATACCAGTAAAGAAGTCTCCAAGATAATCAAAGATAAATTCCTTTACATCTTCCATTGAAAATACATTCGCTGTAATAGATTTACCAATACCTAATACACCATCTTTTTCTTCTAAGATTGTGTATGAGAGATCTTCAACAGAGCAACCCTTTTCTTCTGCAGCCTGTTCTAAGATTTCTTCAATTGTTTTAGCGGAATAAGAAGTCATTATCTTGCTCCTTTCTTATTTTCATTGTTTTTATCAATAATCTTTTGAACAACTAAAGTCTTAATAATATTAACCAATGAGTTAATAGCCCAGTATAGAGCCATAGCGCTTGGCCACATCAAACCAAACATCATGATCATTGCCATCATATAGATCTGCATGAACTTCATTGACTTGTTTTCAGGAATATCAGGTCTTCTATGATGTTTTGCTGCTTCAGCTTCAGCCTTCTTCTTCTGAATCATCTGAGGAAGCTTCATTGATAAGAACTGACATACTGCCATGAAGATAAATAGTAATAAATACATCCATCCAGCTGCATCACCCTTCAATGCACCCTGGATACCTGTTAATGGAGTAGAATCCATCTTCATTCCTAAGAATGAACCAGTTTGAACAGCTTCACTTCTCTGAACAGCCATATACATAGCCATTAAAATTGGGAACTGAATAAATGTAACTAATAATGTACCAGTTGGAGAAATATTGTACTTCTTGTATAATGCCTGCATTTCAGCAGCTTGACGCATCTTAGAAGTATCATCATCTCTTCCTTCATATTTACGCTGAATTTTTTCAAGTTCAGGCTGAATCAATTGCATCTGTTGTGTCGCAATTGTTGATTTATAAGTAGCTAAAGCAACAATACCATTAACTAAGATTGTAATTGCGATGATAGCTCCACCAACTGTAATCTTAGGAGCTAAGATATTGATCAGCTTACTTAATGGATATACGAAGATTGCGCTGAACCAGTTTTCATCAGCCATAATGCTTGAGAATGTAGTATCGTTTGTGATTAAAATAATATTGTTATTGGCATCTCTTGGAACGGTACAACCTACTGTCATAACCACAAATAACATGAGGCAAGACCACTTCAAGATTTTTTTCATGCGGGGACTTAATTTCATTACCCTTCTCCTTATTCATTTAACTACAACATTGTAGCTTTATTAAATAGTTTTTCCAAGCTATTTTTATTTGTAAGATAATCGTTTTCTTTATATCCAAATCTTACAATAATGACAGCATCGTATTTGCATGTTTCAAAGTCAATTAGATCCTGACACATCATACGAACCTGTCTTTTCAATTTGTTTCTTACTACCGCATTTCCTATCTTTTTAGACAGTGTAATTCCAATACGATTCATTTCTTCTTTTTTAGGTCGATAGTATAAAGCATATTGATGATTTGTAACTTTTTTTCCAGTATGAATCAATTCCTGGAATTCTTGAGATTTCTTGACACGGTTTATTTTTTTCATATGAAAACCTCAAAATTGAAAAAAACCACCTTGTCGGCGGTTTAAGCAGATAAGACCTTTCTTCCCTTAGCACGTCTTCTTGCAAGGACCTTACGTCCGCCGACTGTTGCCATACGGGCCCTAAAGCCATGAGTGGCTTTGTTCTTTTTCTTGCTTGGTTGGTATGTTCTCTTCATTCATGCCACCTCCATTCATAAATTTTTCTACATGTTATAGAAAACAAACGCTATAAAATAATATCTTTTGTGTAGATAATTGTCAATAAACAACAGAAAAAGAATCTATGAATTTTCACAGATTCTTTGATATCATTTTTCAATACTGTAATATTCTTCAAATGTATAGTTTGGATCATTCAACTCAACGCCCTTATTATAGATAGCATTTGCGACATCTACACCGACATATCTATAATGCCAAGGTTCAAAATTAACACCTGTAATACTTTCTTTTCCTTCAGGATATCTTTGAATAAATCCATACTCATGTGCATGTGCAAATAGCCATTGACCAGCTGGTGTATCTTTAAATGAAACTGTGTTATTGATATTTGTTGGATCATCTGTGAAATCAAGTGCTAGACCAGTCTGATGTTCATTGTAGCCAGCCAGGAAACCATTTGCCTTTGCATATTCTTCTCCATTCATAGAAATAATATCCATTGCACGTTCTTCGATTTCTTTGTAATTCATATATCCACTTGTTACTGTCAATGAAATACCTTCACTTTCCGCAGCAGCTTTCATCTGTTTTGCCATTTCACCAGCTTCAGCATTTACTTGAATGACATCAGTTGTACTGTTCAGATAAGGTGTAGCTAAATTTGCAGGAACATAATCTTTACTCAATGCATGCTGGAAATCAACAAGAAGCTGGAAAGAATTTAAATCCGTTAATTCCGCAGGTAATTGATTTTCTGTAACAGAAGTGGATGGTTCAAGTGTTGGAACCAGTGTTGGTTTTGCGGCCTTTTTAATTTCTTCTCTATTTTTGTATGCATACATACTTAAAAATAACAAAGAAATAGATAAAACAAGCAATACAGAAAGGATGATAATAATCGTCGTTTTTTTCTTGGATTTCTGCTGCTTTTTTTCTTCTTTTTCAATTGCTTCATGAATCTTTAGATCAGCAGCTGTTTTTTCCAATTCTCTAAAAACATCATCAACTTTCTTTTCTTCCATCAATTCTTTTGAATCAGGAATATTATCAAATAATGATGTAGAAGTATTCGGTCTAACGATCTTATCATTTATTGTATTATCATCTGTTCCATTCTCTAATTCAAAATCAATATCAGGAAATGGTGCTTTTTTACTTTCAATTTTTATATTTTTCAATTCTTTTTCAAATGTATCTTCTTTATTTGCCATAAAACCATTTTATATGGAAAACAAGAAAAAGAGAAATCATTTCACAAGATTTTCAGATTTTGAAGGAAAATGCGCTATAATTTAAAGCTAAGTTTTGTATAATTTACGAAGAGGTGAAAAAAATGCAAATTATTATTTATCTTATCTTAGTATTAATGATCGTTAGAATGTTTCTAATGAGTAAAAGAACAAATAAAAGTAAAAAATTAATTGATGTAGTTAATTCTGTTGGTGATAAAGAAGAATTCTTTGAAAATATGAAGCAGTTTGAAGAAGAAATGAAGGATGATAATGAATTTTTAAATAAGGGAAGAGTCATTCATCTTTGGGGGTTAGCTTTCCATAATGAATTTGAAGAATTTGATGAAGTAATGAATTCTATTGATGTAGATCGAATGATGACACATGAAAAAGATGGTTCTGTAAAAATTACAGAAAATGAAGATGCGTTCTTTTATTTATACTTAGGAATTCCAAATATTCTTGAAAAAGATGGAAAGCATGACTATCGAAGAAAGCTGAATGAAAAGATGGACCAGTATAAAGATATTTTAAAAAATCAGCTTGTACGTGTAGAAGCTGAAGCTATTAATCAATTCTATGAAAAAGAAGGTGATCAGGGATTAGCTTTCTATGAATCTTTATTAGCTGGTGATTATAGTCAATATCAATATTCCAAATCTTTAATTGGTTTATATAAGAGCATTGCAAATGCAACAGCAGCAGTCATCTATAAAGAAAATGATCAAACTGAAAAGTATGAGGAATGTAAACCAATGCTGGAAAACTTTGCGAAGAGTGGTATTGGTGAAAGATGGATGAAACAGCTTGGCTTAGAAGTGAGTGCTCCAGTAGAAGAAGAGGAATTTGATAACATCGAAGAAAAAGAGGAGGATCAATGAAATTAATTGTAGGTTTGGGAAATCCTGGAAAAGAATATGAAAATACAAGACATAATTCTGGCTTTTTAGCTATGGATCGTCTTTTGGATAAATGTAATGTTGCTTCCACAACAAAAAAATGGAATGCATTGATTGCAAATGTTAAAGTGGATGGTGAATCTGTATTGTTGATGAAACCACTCACATATATGAATGAATCAGGAAATGCGGTTATTCAGGCTGTAAATTATTATCATATTGACCCATCAGATATTCTAGTTATGCATGACGATATGGATTTGCCTACAGGATCAGTAAGAATTCGTAAGAATGGATCAGCAGGTGGTCAAAAAGGAATGAAATCTATTATTGCACATGTAGGTACAACAGATATTCCTAGAATTCGTATTGGTGTAGGGCATTCTGATAAAGGAAATCATAATTTAGTACCTGACTGGGTATTATCTCCAGTTCCAAAAAGTGAAAAAGCTGATTTTGACAATGCACTGCAGAATAGTGCAGATGCGGCATATGCATGGATTACAAAGCCTATGGATAAAGTCATGAATCAGTACAATATTAAAAAGTAATATGTCAAACAATAAAATGCCTCAATGGCTTTTAAAACAGTTAGAAGATAATCCGGCAGTATCATTGTTAGATAAAAATCTATCTGATCTGCCATTAACTTCTACGATCCAGGAAGCTCTTGTCATTGCAACTTCATACAAGCATCGACCAAGATCTATTCTTGTGGTAAAAAAGAATTTGTATCAAGCACAGCGTCTATATGAAAGAATTTCTTCTTTCCTCGAAGATGATGAATGTGCTCTTTTTGCGTCGGATGAGTCATTACGTGTAGAAGCAATTGCATCTTCTCCTGAAATGAGTGCGATCAAAGTTGAAACAATGTCTTCTTTACTGGAAAATCCACATCAGGTCGTTGTGACTTGTCCAAGTGCTTTACTTCGTTTCCTGCCATCTTCTGAAAACTTTAAAGACTGTATTATCAATATTAAAGTGGGGGAAGAAATGGATATGGATCAATTGAAAATGAAATTGATTCATGGAGGCTATTCTCAAACTTCCCATGTCGATCAGCCGCTTTCTTTTGCGGCTAGAGGTGGAATTGTTGATGTGTATTCCATTAACTATGATCATCCAATTCGTATTGAATTTTTTGATACTGAAATTGACAGTATTCGTTTCTTTGATGAAGGCAGTCAAAAAACAATCAAACAGGTAAAAGAAGTTAAGCTTGTTCCAGCATCAGATGTACTTTTTACAGATGCAGAAATTGAAGAAATCAAAACGAAAGCAGCTGCTTTATTAGAAAATAATGCAAATCCTGAAATTGAAGCAGATTTAGATGCACTGGAAAATCATATTTTTGAAAAACGAATGTACCCATATACTGCTTTATTAGATCATGCAAGTGGAATATGGGAATATATGGATACACCAGTCATCATCCTTTCAGATCCATCTGAAGTAACTGCTTCCATTAAACATTTCTTAGAAGATTCTATACAATATGTGCAAGAAATGGTTCAGGAAGGAAAGATGCTTCCAAAGTATTCTTTATTTCATGAATATTCTAGAATTGCATTAGATTGTAAAAGAATCAAAGAAGATCCATTCATTGATAATATTTCTAATATTCATGAAGTAAATATTCCAAATGAAACATTAGATGTTCGCTTAAAGATGATCAATACACCAGAAAAGAATGTATTGGCTTTAAATGAAAAAGAAATTGAACGAGTCATTCATACATGTATGGAAGAACATATTCCATATCAAATGATTGATGCTGAAAATGAAATCAAAGATGGTATCAATATTTATCTTGCAGACTATATGCAAGGATTTCAGATAGGGGATCATTTTCATGTCTATACAGCAAGTGAAATCTTTGAAATTCATCACCATCGCGGAAGATATGAAAATAAGTTTAGAAATGCTGAAGTTCTGCATCACTATGAAGATCTTTCACCAGGAGACTATATCGTTCATGCAACGTATGGTGTAGGACAGTACGTAGGAATTGAAACAAGAGAATTCCAAGGTGTAAAAAGAGATTTTATTAAAGTTATATATCGTGGAAATGCAGAATTACTTGTTCCATTAGAACAGTTCAAACTTGTACGTAAGTTTGTATCTCGTGAAGGTGTTGTTCCTAGATTAAATAAACTCGGCAGTGGGGACTGGGAAAAGACAAAAAAGAGATTACAGGAAAACGTTGCACATATTGCGGATCGTTTAATATCTTTATATGCAAATAGAGAAACACATATTGGTCATGCATTTTCAAAAGATACACCTGATCAGAAAATTTTTGAAGATGCGTTTATGTTTGAATTAACACCAGATCAGAAAAAAGCAGTGGAAGATATTAAAAAAGATATGGAAAGTGATAAACCAATGGATCGACTTGTATGCGGTGATGTTGGTTTTGGTAAAACAGAAGTATCTGTCATTGCTTCTTTTAAAGCTGTCAGTGATAACAAACAGGTTGCGATGCTATGTCCAACAACAATTCTAGCAGAACAGCACTACAAGACATTTACAAAGCGATATAAAGGATATCCTGTTGAAATACGTGTATTGAATCGTTTTGTATCACAAAGTGAAGTGAAGAAAACGTTAAAAGATCTTGAAGAAGGCAGAGTTGATATTGTTATTGGAACACATCGTTTATTAAGTAAAGATATCAAGTTTAAAGATCTTGGTCTTTTAATCATTGATGAAGAACAGCGTTTTGGTGTGGAACATAAAGAAAGAATCAAGGAAATGAAAAATGGAATTGATGTATTGACACTCAGTGCAACGCCAATTCCACGTACATTACAGATGTCTCTTGTTGGAATTCGTCAATTGTCTCAATTAGAAACACCTCCAATGAATCGTTATTCTGTTCAGACATATGTTGTTGAAAAGAATGATGGATTAATTCAGAATGCGATTGAAAAAGAATTGAGTCGAAATGGACAGGTTTTCTATTTATATAACAACATCGAACAAATCTATAACCGTGTCAGAAAACTGCAGCACTTACTTCCAGAAGCAAGAATTGGCTGTGTTCATGGACAGATGGGAAGAGAAGAAATAGAAGATATTATGCTTCAATTTAACCAGCATGAAATTGATGTTCTTGTCTGTACAACAATCGTTGAAAATGGAATTGATGTTCCAAATGCAAATACAATTCTGATTGAAGATGCACAAAACTTTGGTTTAGCACAAATCTATCAGATCAAGGGAAGAGTTGGCAGAAGTGATCGACTTGCCTATGCATATTTAATGATTCCAGAACGACGTCAATTAACAGAAATCGCGCAAAAGAGATTAACTGCAGTCAAAGAATTTGCATCTCTTGGCTCAGGATATAAGATTGCGATGCGAGATTTAACAATTCGAGGTGCAGGGGATCTATTAGGACCATCTCAATCAGGTTTTATTGATACGGTTGGTATTGATATGTATATTGAGATGCTGGAAGAAGCAATTGAAGCCAAAAAGAGTGGAAAAGAAATTGTCCATGAAGAAGTAAAACCTAATCCTAGTATTTCAAAATCCAGCTACATTCCAAATGGGTTTACAAATGATGATTTTGATAAACTGGATATGTATCAAAAGCTAGATAAACTAGATAGCAAGGAACAATTAAAAGCATATCGCAGTGAAATTGAAGATCAGTATGGAAAGCTTCCAAAGGAAGTCAGATCTTTATTTGAAAAGAAAGAGTTAGATATTGCATTGAAAGAGACAATTGTGCAATCTTATCGAGAAGTGAAGAATCAAATGGAAATTACATTCTCTTCTTTATATTCGCAGCATGTTGATGGTGTGAAATTATTTGAATCTTTCACTAAAATTTCAAAAGATATCACAATTCGATATGCAAATCAGTGTATTATAGTGTTACTGCCAAAGGGTAAAAATGATTTAAAAATGGCTGTAGAATGCATTGAAAAGGCAAAGGAATCTGTACATGAGAATCGATAAATTTTTAAAAGTATCAAGAATATTAAAAAGAAGAACAGTATCAAAAGAACTGGCATTGAATCAAAGAATTGAAATCAACGGTAAAGTTGTAAAACCATCTCATGAAGTACTGGTTGGAGATATTGTTGGCGTAACATTTGGAAGCCGTAAAATGGAAGTTCGTGTTTTATCGATTCAGGAAGTAAAGAGGAAGCAGGAAGCTTCTGATATGTATGAAATTGTATCGCAATCATTTGTAGAGAAAGAAGAAAGGAACGAGTAGTATATGGCAAAGAAATTAAAGAAAAAAATTAAAAAGAATTCATATTCTATTTTTCGCAAAGTAATGACTGTTGTTTTAATACCTGTTTCTATTTACATGATTTATACCGTTGTTATTGAGTGTATGACAACTGTGAAATTGCATCAGCAGCTGGCTGAAGTGCAGGCAAAGCTGCAAGAAGTGAAAGACGAGAATACATATCTCACACAACAGAAAGAAAAGTTGCAGGATCCTGATTATGTTGAATCTTATGCAAGAGGCAACTATCAATTATCCAAGGATGGAGAACAGATTTTCTACCTTCCAGAGAAGAATAAATAACATATGAACATAGATACATACATTACAGATAAGATTGAAAAAGAGATTAAGTCTTCTCACACAAAAGCAGTGAGTTATGAAAATACACATAACATTCTGACAATTACAGGGATTGCTTTAAGTGCGTGTGCTGCTGGTGTATTAGCAGTTGGTGCATCTACAGGAATCAATTTAGGAATATTGATTGCTTCTGTTTCGTGTTCACTTGTTTCTTGTGCAACGCTGCTTGTAGATCGTATCTATGACTTTGAAAAGAAATCGATTGTTGCGGAAACTAAATCCAAAAGTTTAGAAAAAGAAAAAACATGCTTTCAGCTAAAAGCTGGAATTTATAAGAATGAAAGTGAATCTATTTTTGTAGAAAGATGTGAAGATCTTTTGAAGTGAAAAATTATGAATGAATTTAAAGTAATTAGAAATGCACATATATATGCACCTGAAGATGCAGGAATCCAGGATGTATTGATCTGTAACGATAAAATGATTGATATACAGCCAAATCTTGTATTTTCATATGATCATGAAGAAATTGATGCAAGCGGAAAGTATTTGATTCCTGGGTTTATTGATCAGCATGTACATATTATTGGTGGCGGGGGAGAAAATGGTTTTTCTTCCTTGATACGTGAAATCCAGATGACAGACTGTATCCAGTATGGAGTAACAACAGTCATTGGCCTTCTTGGTACAGATGCACATGTGAAATCTATTGAACAATTGGTTGCAAAAACAAAAGCATTGAGAGAACAAGGGATGAGTGCCTATTGTTTAACAGGTTCCTATGCAATTCCTACAACAACTCTAACTGGTTCTATTGGAAAAGATATTGCATTTATTGATGAAATCATTGGTGTAAAGGTTGCAATCAGTGATCATCGTTCTAGTGCTCCTTTAAAGCAGGAACTTGCTAGAATGGCAACGGAATGCAGAACTGCAGGATTGCTTGCGAATAAACCTGGTGTTGTTCATATGCATACTGGAAAAGGAAAAGATGGATATAAGAAAATCTTGGAAATCGTAGAGGAAACGGATATTCCGATTACACAATTCAGACCAACACATGTTGCAAACCAATATGAAGATGCATTAGCTTTTGCTTCGAAGGGTGGATATATTGATTTTACAGCAGATGAAAAAACACCATCTTTACTAAAGAAAACATTAGAGATTGTTCCATTGAAGCAGATTACATTATCATCAGATGCAAATGGATCATTTCCAATCTGGGATGAAAATTTAAATATCATTGGTATGGGTGTTGGTAAAATGGAAACATTATATGCATCTATCCGTTCATTGATTCTAGAAGAACACGTAGATATTTCTACAGCGATTTCTATCATTACCAAGAATGTTGCGGATGCATTACTTTTAAAACAAAAGGGAAGTATCGAAAAAGGAAAAGATGCAGATATTGTACTCTTAGATACTGATTTGAATGTAACGGATGTATTTGCATTAGGAAAACAGGTCGTTAAAGAAAAAGCAATTGTTGCGAAAAATTATTATCAGTATTGATAAAAGGAGAACTTCCTATGGAAACAGGTATTGTCTTGTTGTTTGTTATTATCGTGATATGTATGATGGTATGTACGAATTTATTTTCTCACTATCATGATCATAATGATTCCAGCAATATTGAAGTACAGGAAATGTATGGCAAACCCGTAAAAAGTTTATTCATTTCTACTGAGGTATTTTCATTTCATCAGGCAACTGAAGTAACAGATGAAAATGATCAGGTTGTTTATTATTCCAATAGCAAATTTCTTTCTTTTGTGGATGATACAACAGTGTTTGATGCACAAGGAAATGAAATATCTAATATCACGAGGAAGATGTTTTCTTTCCATGGAAGACATTATATTGCAATGCATGATGGAATGCGTTTTGAATTAAGCAATGAATTATTTCATCTGGTCAAAGATATTACAAATATTGAAGGATTAGGATGGAAGATAACAGGTAATGTTTTAAGATTGAATTTCTTATTGAGTGATGAGAATGATCATCCGATTGCTTATGTATGCCAAAAAGCATTCTCACTCCATGATAAATATTCTATTGATATTTATGATGTGTCCAAAGAAAAAGAAATCATTACAATTGTGATTGCATTACAGCATATGATAAGAGATCGAAATGCCAGCAGCAATGCATCAGCTTCATCATCAGCATCATAAAAAGGGGCTTCATTCGAAGTCCCTTTTCAATATGTTTTAGTCTAAATCTTCACCCTGGGAAGCAATACACTTCTTATACCAGAAGAAGGAATCTTTTCTACTTCTAGAGAAGTCACCAGTTCCATCATCATGTCTATTAACAAAGATGAAACCATATCTCTTATACATTTCACCTGTACCTGCAGATACAAGATCAATTGGACCCCAAGTTGTATAACCAATTAAGTTTACATGATCCTTTTCAATGGCATCTTTCATAGCCTTTACATGATCTCTTAAGTAATCAATTCTATAAGAGTCATGGATAGAACCATCTTCTTCAACCTTATCAATCATACCCATACCATTTTCAACAATCATCAATGGTACATTTGGATATCTTCCAGCAAGTTCATTTAATGTATAGCGAAGTCCAAGTGGGTCAATCTGCCATCCCCATGGAGTTGCTTCAAGATATGGATTCTTGCATCCTAAGAATACATTTCCTTTTGCTAATTCATCTTCATGTGTTGTTACACAGTTTGTCATGTAGTAAGAGAAAGTGTACATGTCAACAACACCTTCTTTTAAGATCTTCTTATCTTCTTCATTATCCATGAAAGATGTATCAGTAACACCTTGTTCTTTCATGAATGATTCTGCAAAGAATGGATATTCACCTCTTACCATGACATCACCACAGAAGTTATTCATACGGTCATCAGACTGTAAATTCTTGAACTGATCCTTTGGATCTGGTGTTAAACCATAAGAAGACATATGAGCAATCATTAAACCAATCATGAAATCAGGATTGATTTTATGTCCTTCAATAACAGTTTTAGCACTTGCAACAAATTCATTGTGTAATGCTTCAAAACGCTTCTGAGGGTTATCAATGAGCTGATCAACTGGACGCTGTGCTGTATTATCTAGATCTTCCTGACATACATAGCCAACGCCATTATATGCACCACCACCAGGCATTAAGCCACAGTTGATTTCATTAAATGTGAGCCAGTACTTAACTTTATCTTTATATCTTTCAAAGCAAGTTGTAGCGTATTTAACAAATAAATCAATGACTCTACGGTCAGCAAAACCATGATACTTTGTAACAATTCCCCAAGGAATTTCATAGTGTGATAATGTAACTAATGGTTCAATACCATATTTCTTACATTCATCAAATACTTCATCATAGAATTTTAAGCCAGCTTCATTTGGCTGTTCATCATCACCATTTGGATAAATTCTAGACCAGTTGATAGATAGTCTGAATACAGTCCATCCCATTTCTGCAAATAATGCGATGTCTTCTTTAAAGTGATGATAAAAATCAATTGCTTCATGAGAAGGATAATAAACACCTTCTTCAATCACAGGAGAGAACATTCTAGGTGTAGAAACGTTACCTCCTTTTAACATGTCAGCGCAGGATAATCCTTTGCCATCTGTAAGATAAGCACCTTCGCACTGATTTGCTGCGACTGCGCCACCCCATAAAAAACTTTTTGGAAATGCCATATATATTTCCTCATCCTTTCAATATCTATTTTATACAAATTGAAAACGCATTCAAAGAGCATTGCTTTAAGTTTGACCACAAATTATAATTGTAAAGAATTGAGGGGTAAAAAATGCGTAAAGAAAGTGTAAAAGGATCTGTGGATTTATTACATGGACCTATCTTGAAGAATCTGATTATATTCATGATTCCTATTTTTATTTCAAACTGTTTCCAGCAATTGTATAACGCAGTAGATACGGCAATCGTTGGACATGTTCTTGGAGAAAATTCATTGGCAGCAGTGGGTGCGACTGCTTCTATCTTTGAATTGCTTGTTGGTTTTTCGATGAGCTTAGGTGCTGGTTTTTCAATTGTAATTGCTAGAGCGTTTGGCTCTGGTGAAACACATAAGATGAAAAAAGCAGTTGCTGGATCCATTGAAATTGGTGTTTTCACAACGTTAATATTAACAATCTTATCCATGTTTTTATTAAAACCATTGCTTGTATTAATTGACACACCGCAGGAAATCATGGACCAGGCATTGGCTTATATTTCCGTGATTGGTTACTTTGTATTTGTAATGTTTGCCTATAATCTTTGCTCCGGTATTTTAAGATCGATTGGCAACTCTTTTATGCCACTTGTATTCCTGGTGTTTTCTTCAATATTGAATATCTTTTTAGACTATGCATGTATGGCATGGTTCAATATGGGCGTTGCAGGTGCAGCAATTGCGACTGTTATTTCCCAGGGAATCAGTGCAGTGCTTTGTATCATTTATATGATTACAAAAGTGAAAGAAGTGGTTCCACAAAAAGAAGACTTTGCATGGGATAGTGAAATGATGAAAGATCTGGCAGGACAAGGATATGCAATGGCACTAATGGGATCTATTGTATCTGTTGGCAGTATTATCTTACAGTCCGGTATTAATGGTTTAGGAACGAAGATTATTGCAGGTCACGTTGCAGCTAGAAAAGTATATGCATTAATGAATCTTCCGTTTATTTCTATTGGTGTTGCTTTATCTACATTTATTGGACAGAATAAGGGTAGTAATCAAGGTGAAAGAATCTTACGCGCAATGAAGGATGCTTATCTATTTGATGTTGTATTTGCGGCAGTTTGTTCTTTAATTCTCTGGTTTGGTGCACCTAGTCTAATTCATTTGATTTCTGGAAGTAATGATCCAACAATTATAGGAAATGGTTCAAAGTTCTTATATGTTGTTGGTCCATTCTATGCGATATTAGGTATGCTCATGCAGACAAGATTTGCTTTACAAGGACTTGGTTCAAAAATCCTGCCTTTATTTTCATCTGTGATTGAATGTGTTGGCAAGATCTTATTTACAATGTTTTTGATTCCTGTGTTCCAGTATAATGCCGTTATCTGGTGTGAACCAATTATCTGGTGTTTGATGTTAATTGAATTACTCATCAGTTTTGAATGTAATTCTTATATCAAGGATGTAAAAAAACAAATGAAGCTAAAAGTGTAGGTCATCTGACTTACATTTTTTTAATATCTGAATGCATATTTGTTTGCGTATATTCATATTCAAAAATAAAATATAAAAAATACTGGACATACAGAATAATATTCATATACTATAAATGAACATTGTTCAGCTTGAGGTGATTATGAATAAAGTTGTAACGTCAAAAGAAGAAATCCTACAGACAAGTCGTAAATTGATTCAAAAGAAAGGATGGGCTGCGGTAAGCATTCGATCTGTTGCATCAGCTTGCAACGTTTCTATTGGATCTATCTATAACTACTTTGATTCTAAGACAGATCTAGTTGGCGCTACAATTGAAAGTGTGTGGAATGAAATCTTTCATACACCAGAAGATGATTCTGTATTTCAGGATATTCAAAGCTGTGTGCAGTGGATTTATCAAAGAATGGCATATGGAAATGAAAAATATCCAGGATTCTTCACATTACATTCCATCAGCTATATGAAGGAAGATAAATCTGACGGTATTCATCGTATGCATCACACATGGCAGCATATCCTTGATGGTATCTGTGGTGTCTTGAAAAATGATCCAAAAGTACGCAAAGATGCATTTACAGATGAATTCACTGCAGAGAAGTTTTCAGGAATATTATTTTCTTTGATACTTTCTGCTTTATTGAAACAAGACTTTGATTCATCTGCAGTATGTGAAGTAGTACGCAGAACAGTATATTGATCCCATCTATGTATGGGATTCTATTTTGAGTCAAAATGAACAACGTTCACTATAAAAGGAGAAATTTATGCAGGCAATAATTGAAACACTCTTCGATGTATGTTATCTGTTATCCGTAATTACGATTGGTATTCGTATGGTTAAATCAAGCAAGAACAGCCGTCAGTTTAAACTGTTTGGATGGATGGCAATTGTTCTAGGTGCAGGAGATTCCTTCCATTTGATTCCACGTATGATTGCATTATGTACAACTGGTTTAGAAAACTTTACAGTTGCTCTTGGACTAGGAAAATGGATTACTTCCGTAACAATGACACTTTTCTATGTTCTTCTCTACTATGTATGGCGTGAAAGATATGAAATCAAGGGGCAGAAGAATCTGACTATTGCAGTATATCTGTTTGCCGCAATTCGTATTGCATTATGCATGATGCCGCAGAATAACTGGCTCAGTGCGGATGCTCCACGCAGCTGGGGAATCTATAGAAATATTCCATTCGCAGTCATTGGTCTGATCACAATTGTATTGTTCTACGCCAGTGCTAAGCAAAACAACGATACAGCATTCAAATGGATGTGGGTGACAATTGTATTAAGCTTTGGTTTCTATATTCCAGTAGTATTATGGGCGGATACAATTCCAATGATTGGCATGCTGATGATTCCTAAGACATGTGCATATGTATGGACAGTTGTCATTGGATATAATGCGATGAAGAAAGAATTGAACTAATATTACGATAATCACATGCAAAACAAAAAATAGCTATAAAGTGCATATTTATGCCTTATATAGCTATTTTATCTTTCTATAACTTCAAAAGTTAAAATGCTTTAAGAATTGCATCTAATTTCTGGAATAATTCTTCTTTGGAAGTATATGTATCAATATGAAAGTATGGATCTCCTTTTAACATTGCGGAAAGTTTAGTTCTTTCATTTTGATAGAAGATATACACAGGCTTATTAAATTTCTCAGCATAAGCCATTTCATAGCCAACGCCTAAAGAAGGGTGCGTACATTCCGCAATCACTAAATCACATTCTCTAAGCCATGAAGTATCTTGATCATAAATCAAAGCATCTTCACTTCTAGACTGTTCAGAAATGGAACGTGTCATATCTCCAATATGTTCTGTTAAAACGATATCTGTTTTCTTAATGTATTCAATCATATCGTGATATAGCTGAATATCATCTTGTCCTCCGCGAATACTGCCCGCAAAATAAACTTTTTGATTCATACTAAAGTTTCTCCTTGATTTGTTATAATTATAGGCAAAGGAAAAATGATATGGAAGAAAAAACACTTGCGAAAAGCTATGTATATGAAGGTAATGTCGTTAATTTGAGAGAAGATAAAGCACAAATTGATGATGGACAAATCGTTGATCGTGTTGTGGTTGAACATCCAGGTGGTGTTGGTATTGCATTAGAAGATGAAGATGGAAAGTTCTTTTTTGTAAAACAATACCGTTATGCACAATCTGAAGTTACACTTGAATATCCTGCAGGAAAAAGAGAGGCAGGAGAAGATGATCTCAATACCGCAAAAAGAGAAATCGTGGAAGAAGTTGGCTATGAAGGTAGTGAATGGAAGTATCTTGGCTTGATGTATCCAACACCTGCGTATGATAGTGAAACGATTGGTATGTACTATGCAAAAAAAGGTGCATATAAAGGTCAGCATTTAGACAGTGATGAAAATATTAATGTATATAAATATACATTGGATGAAATTACAGATATGATCGTTAAGGGTGAAATCCATGATGCGAAAACAATAGGGATGACATTCTTAGTAAAAGAGAATAAAAGAAGAGGTGTTATTTGATTATGGAAAGAATTGCTAGTTTTACAATCAATCATTTACTACTTGAACCAGGTGTTTACGTCAGCCGTAAAGATTATGCTGGTGAAGAAGTACTGACAACATTTGACTTAAGATTTACGACACCAAATAAAGAACCTGTCATGTCTACTGCAGAAGTTCATACAATTGAACATCTTGGAGCTACATTCTTAAGAAATCATCCAACAATGAAAGAACGTGTTGTTTATTTTGGACCAATGGGTTGCAGAACAGGTTTTTATATGATTTTACATGGAGATTATGAAAGTAAAGATGTCGTATCTCTTGTGAAGGAAATGTGTGAATTTATTGTTTCGTTTGAAGGAGAGATTCCAGGAGCAACACCAGTAGAATGTGGTAACTATTCTGATCAGAATTTAACAATGGCAAAATACTGGGCAAATAGATATCTTGAAAATACATTAAAAAATATTGATGAAAATCATCTTGTATACCCAAAGTAATAAGGAGAGAAAAAGAATGAAAATTGGAATTATTGGTGCAATGGATGTGGAAGTAGCACATCTAAAAGAAGTTATGCAGATTACAAATACAACAACAGTTGCAAAGCAGGAATATTGTGAAGGCAAGATTGGCGATATGGATGTTGTTGTGGTGAAATGTGGTGTTGGTAAAGTTAGAGCAGGTATGTCTGTACAGGTTCTTTGTGATGTATTCCATGTAACACATGTATTGAATACTGGTGTTGCGGGATCTTTGAATAACGATATCAATGTTGGTGATGTTGTTGTATCTACAGATGCAGTCTTCCATGATGTTAATGCAACAAACTTTGGATATGCAATTGGAGAAGTTCCTAGTCTTGGAAAAGTATTTTTTGAAGCTGATCTATACTTAAGAAAACTTGCAAAGGAAGCAGTTGAAAAAGCTGCACCTGAAGTATCTGTATATGAAGGTAGAGTTACAACAGGTGATCAGTTTATCTGTGAAAAAGATAAGAAAAACTGGATCAAGGACACATTCAATGCTGAGTGTGTTGAAATGGAAGGCTGTGCAATTGCAGAAGCAGCATATTTAAATGATATTCCATTTGTTATTATTCGTGCGATTTCTGATAAAGCAGATGAAGAAACAGTTGTCTCTTATGAAGAATTTGAAGGAAAAGCTGCCATGCATTGTGCAAAGATCGTAGAATATATGATTTCTAACATGCATGAATAGGATCATGAGAATAATTAACATGACAAAAAAACTATTAGTAACATTTGTGGTAATGTTTGTAGCATTACTGACAATTATCGGATTTATATTGATCAAAGATAGTGGAAAAGACATTCGACCAATTACAAGTACTGTAGAACCAACTGAAACACCTGAAGCTACAGTTGAACCAACGGTAGAGCCAACGATGGATCCAGAATCGGATCCAAGATTTACAAGTACAGACAGTGTACTTGTATTTGCAAACAAAAAACATAAACTGCCAGATGGATATGTCCCAGGTGATCTTGTTTCTTTAAGTGTCTCTACGGCGTATGGTGATGTTCAGATGAGACAAGAAGCTGCGGATGCGATTGCAAACATGTTTAATGCGGCAAATGCAGAAGGTATTTATCCAGTTGTTACCACAGCGTATCGTGGCGAAGATTTCCAGCGACAGCTCTATGATAACTATGTTAACAGGGATGGACAGGAAGCTGCAGATACATATTCTTCTAGACCAGGCTATTCAGATCATCAGACTGGTTTAGCAGCAGATATTTCATGTGAAGCAAATGGATATAACTTAAATCGTGATTTTGAAAATACTGCAGAAGGACAATGGCTTGCACAACATGCTCATGAATATGGATTTGTAATGCGTTATCCAGATGGAAAGCAAGATATTACAGGATATATGTATGAACCATGGCATTTTAGATATATTGGTGTTGAAGAAGCAACAGCTTTATATAATGTTGATCCAAATATGACAATGGAAGAGTATTACGGTATATCCGGAGGAAACTATGCCGAGTAGAAGAAAGAGAAAACTTAAAATCGGTAATTTGATCATTGTTATAGTTAGCTTGCTTGTTGTATGTGCTGGTGGCTTTTCTTTGATTCATATGATTGCAAATAAAAAAGATAAAACAGTCATAAGAAAGGATCCAGGTGCTATTTCAACAAATGAGCCAGTAGAAACAGAAGAACCAAAAGAAAATAAAGTTTCTTTATTTCTGACGGGAGATGGGCTATTACACGATTCTGTTTATACAGATGCTGAAAATGAAGATGGCACATTTGATTTTGGAAAACAGCTTGATGAAGTATTAAATGCTGTTGGAAATTATGATTTAGCTTATTACAATCAAGAAACATTGCTTGGTGGTACTGAATTAGGATTAAGTGGCTATCCAACGTTTAATTCTCCTAAAGAATTTGGAAGCTATATGGTTTCAAAAGGATTTAATTTAATTTCTACCGCAAATAATCATTGCCTGGATAAGGGATTTAGAGGCGTACAAAGTTCAAGAGAATTCTGGAACAGTCAGCCAAATGTTTTAATGAGTGGAACGAACAGTACAGAAGATGAATATAATGCTATTCCTTCAATGGAAGTGAATGGTATTAAAATTGCTTTTCTTGCCTATTGTGAACATACAAATGGAATTAATCCTGATTATTCATGGGAAGTGAACTACTATCCAGGACATGAAGAAGAAATGCTTGAAAAAGTCAGACAGGCAAAGAGTGAAAATGATGTTGTCATTGTATCTATGCATTGGGGTACAGAATATTCACATGAAGTGAATAGTACACAGACAACTTTAGCGGATCAATTGACATCCGCAGGTGCAGATGTTGTGGTTGGAAATCATCCACATGTGATTCAACCATTCCAATGGGTAAATAATAAACCAGTTTTCTATGCAATGGGAAACTTGATTTCAACACAATTAAATCAAGAAAATTTAGTGGGATTATGTGCAGGTTTAGATATCACAAAAAAAGAAGATGGTTCTATTGTCATTGATAACGTTAAAGCAGATCTAATGTATACAACAATGGAAGGTACATATCCTGCTTTGCGATATCATATCCAGGTTCATCCAATGAAAAATGTAAGTGATGAAACATTACAGGCACAACAATGTAATAAAGATTACACTACAGTGAATGAATTGTATGAAGCATCGAAAGCAATCGTTACTTCATTAGATTCAAACATAACAATTGGTGGAATATTTGAGTAAAGTAAAAGGGGCTGTAAAAAAATAAATAGCCTCTAAAGAGAAAAATAAAACCTATCAATTGTATTACAATTTGGAACTATGATTCACATAAGATTGTGGTAGAATATTACGCACTTGACTTTTAGGGGAGGTATTATGTCAGAAAATAAAAGCAGTGTTTTAAATATGACTACAGGAAATCCTGTTAGCTTAATCTTAAAGTTCACTTTACCATTACTTGTTGGTAACATTTTCCAACAACTATATAACATGGTAGATACAATTATCGTTGGTAACTTCGTAGGTACAACAGCACTAGCTGCTGTAGGTTCTACAGGAACAATTATGTTTATGTTATTCTCACTATCTGTTGGTTTAACAAGTGGATTTACTGTATTAACTTCACAAAGATTTGGGGCAGATGATTACGAAGGTACACGTCGTTCTTTCAGTAATGGTGTGATTCTTTCAATGATTATCTCCATCTTACTTACAATTGGTTCCTTACTTGTATTAAATCCTGTATTACAAATGATGAATACTCCAAGTGATATGTATTCAGATGCCTATAACTATATTAGTGTCATTTGTTTAGGAACAATTGCTTCGGTATTCTATAACTTATTCTCTTCTTACTTAAGAGCGATTGGAAATAGTAAAATTCCTCTATATGTCCTCGTTTTCTCTTCAATCTTAAATGTCATTTTAGACTTATTGTTCATTATTGTATTTAAGATGGGAACTGCAGGTGCTGCTTGGGCTACAGATATTGCTCAAGGTATTTCTGCTATTCTATGTTTGATTTATATTTATAAGAATGTACCAATTCTTGTCCCTACTAAAGAGATGTGGAAATTGGATATGGATTATTCTAAAAGACAACTATCCATTGGTTTACCAATGTGTGTTCAATTTGCGATTACAGCTAGTGGTACGATGATTATGCAAACTGCAATTAATATGTTTGGTTCTGTAGCAGTAGCTGCCTTCACTGCTACAAGTAAGATTGGTAACATATTAACCCAAGGCTTTACTTCTGTAGGTCAAACAATCACTACGTATTGTGGTCAAAATGCAGGCAAGGATGATATAGATCGTATTCAAAGTGGTACTAGATCGGCAATGTTAATTTCTGGCATTTATGCGGTTGCAATTGGTGGTATTGCAGTACTTGCTTTACCATTATTAATTCAGTTATTCTTTGAATCTGGTGCTGATTTAACTACAATGATGCCATACGCAAGAACGTATATGTATTTGTGTGCATCATTCTATATTCCACTTGCGATGATCTTTGTATATCGTAATGCCATTCAAGGTTGTGGATATGGTGCTCCAAGTATGATTCTTGGTTTTGCGGAATTAGTTGCTAGACTTGTCATGGCCTTTATTTCCATGAAAGTTGGAAGTTATTTATTAGCTGTTGCTTGTGATCCTGCAGCTTGGTTAGTAGCAGGTATCTTAGCTTATATCATCTTTAGAGTTATCCTAAAGGATATGAGAAGTAGAAGAATGTCATTATAAAAGAAGCTGTAACATTTCAAGAGATGAATTCTTGATTTGTTACAGTTTTTGTTTATTCTTTTGAAATCACTTGAGCAATTGTTTGATATAGCTTATCTACATTAATTGGTTTATCTAAATGACCATTCATACCACTATTGATGGCATTTGAAATATCTTCGCTTGAAGTATTTGCACTCATGGCAAAGATTGTAAACATAAATTAAACTACCAACCATGTTAAAAAGACTGACAAAAGCAAGAAACATCTTTTCATAATGCCCAAAACCCGATTAAATTGTGAACTAATACTAGTAAATACACAAAGACACTAAAAAAGGAGCTGCTTTAGCTCCAAATAAAATCTAGAATCAATCTAAAATTTTATTTTTTTACAGCCCCTTTTAAATTAGTCTAGTTTTGTTCCACATTTTCTGCAGAAATGTGCATCTTTTTCAGCATGTTCACCACAATTTGGACATACTTTTTCATTCATTTCTGTTTCTGCATTTTCTTCTACAGTCTTTTCGTCTGCTGTTGAAGTTTCTTCTACAGGAGCATCAACAACTTCTGCAGGTTCTTCTTTTACCTCTTCAACAGGTTCTTCTGTTTGCTTTTCAGGTGTTGCTTTTACAACAGGTTCTGTTTGAATGTTGTGTAATGTTTGATGCATTTTTTCAGGTACTTCGATTTTTTCAGCAGTTTTATCACCACTTGGAATACCACCATTTAAACGAACAAGTTCATCTGAGTTTTCTACTAGTGTTCCAAATGCATATAATGTTAAGACTGCCAGCCAGGAAATCAATGTTCCAATGGCAACAGTCAAAATGCCGCCAAGAATACCTAATAAAATAGTACCAAAAGAACCTTGATAGCTATATGCAGCAGCTACAAAGCTGGAACCTATCTCAATCACTCCAATAATAATGCTGATTACAACACCAATCCAAAATAATACTTTTGCGTAAGACTTAATTTTTCCACCAGGATTTCTAAACATGATAAAATCCTCCTTCATCTATTATAATATATTGAATGTGTGAAATTAAAAATGTCTTTCTCTGAAATTTATGTGAATCAATCTTGATATTTATTGAGTAAGTGTTAATCTAAATCGTAGAGAGGAAGTGTTTGTATGAAATATAAATGTACAATTTGCGGTCATATTTATGACGAAGAAAAAGAAGGCGTAAAGTGGGAAGATCTTCCAGAAGACTGGAAATGTCCACTATGCAAAGCTGGAAAGGATAAGTTTGTTCCAGTAGAAGAAGATGAAAAGCTAGAATGGGCTAGTGAACATGTTGTTGGTGTCGCAAAAGACTTGCCAGAAGACATGAAAGAATTCTTGAGAAATGAATTTGCTGGTGAATGCAGTGAAGTTGGTATGTATTTAGCTATGAGTAGAGTCGCAATGAGAGAAGGCTATCCAGAAGTTGGTATGTACTATAGACAGGCAGCATTTGAAGAAGCAGATCATGCCAGCAGATATGCTGAAATGCTAGGTGAAGTTGTTTCTGCTTCAACAAAGGAAAATCTTGAAGCTAGAGTTGCTGCTGAAAATGGCGCATCTAAGGGCAAGACAGCATTTGCTAAGAAGTGCAAGGAAATGAATCTAGATGCATTACATGATTCCATTCATGAAATGGCTAGAGATGAATCTAGACATGGACAGGCATTCTTAGGAATGTTAAATCGTTATTTCAAGAAGTAATGAAAAAGGATATTGGAAGAGTTCCAATATCCTTTTTTCTAGGACTGTTTTATTGTTATATCTGATGAGTGCAGGATTGCACGAATGGCATTGAATAAATATGGTTTGTATTCTTCTATTGGTAGAGGAATATCGTGTAATATTGCATCGTAACAGGTACTTCCTGCTAATTCTATGATCATATATAAAATCGTATAAGGATTATCATAATGGTAGCCAGCTTCTAGAGATCTCTTTTTGAAGTCATCAATGATAGAGAATGTATCCTCTGTAATAGCGTTTTTTAAAGTTGTCTGGAAGACACCAATTGATAAGTTTCTTTGGATGAATCGAAGAATACTTTGATTGTTTTCTAAATTAATTAATACATGATTGATGACATATATAATTGCATCATCAAAGTTTCGAATATCATTTTTATTGAGTTCATCTAAAGCATTTTTAAATAGATGTTCTGATTCCTGTTGAATCAATACATCTCGAATATTGTATTTATCTTTAAAGTAAAGATAGAAAGTGCCTTTTGCTAATCCAGACATATTCACAATATCACTGACAGATACTTCAGTGATATCTTTTTGTGTTAGTAATTCAAATGCTGAATTTAATAAGCTTTCTTTCTTTTTCTTTTTGTTTTCGAGAACTTTACTTTTCATGCTTTCATTATAGACATAAAGTTTTGAATTTGCATCTAAAAATGACTCTGTGCCTATTTTTTTTACACTTTACATCATTTGTATATATAAGAGTATACAAAAATATTGACTTATGGTCATTTTGCAATATACTTTTCAGCGTAGTAAAAAGAAAGGATTAAAAAAGTGGGATTCATATGGAAAAACTGTCAAAATGGATCGTCAAATTCCGTAATGTTATCTTAGTAGTCGCAATATTATTGTTGATTCCAAGTGTATACGGATATTTGAAGACAGATATAAATTATGACCTGTTGTCATATTTACCAGCTAGTTCAGAATCAATGAAAGCGCAGGATATACTTGGAGATGAATTCAATCTTTCCAGTGTAGATTTTCTTGTCTTGAATAACAAAACTGAACATGAAGCAGCAGAGATCAAAAATCAGATTAACAAGATCGATGGTGTTGAAAAATGTATTTGGAGAGATGATGTTATGGACATCACAATTCCAAAGGAAGCAATTCCAGATAACATTCAGGAAATGCTTTATTCTGGTGATAGTACGATGATGATCGTTACATTCGAAGAACCAACATCATCTACTAGAACGATGAATGCAATTGCTGAAATTAAAAAGTTATCAAATGAAGATTGTTATCTAGGTGGTATTTCTGCAATCTCTGAAGATACAAAGGATCAAACGGAACATGATACGCCAATCTATGCAGGTATCGCAGTTATCTTATGTATGGTTGTATTGTTCTTAGGTCTAGAAAGTACAGTTGCTCCTATCGTATTCATGCTAGGAATGATCTTCCCAATTGTATATAACTTTGGAACAAACGTCTTCTTAGGACAAATCAGTTACATTACAAAAGCGTTGGCGGTCGTATTACAGCTCGCCGTAACATTGGACTATTCTATCTTCTTATTACATAGATATGTAGAAGAAAAGAAACATTTAGATAATGAAGAAGCAATGGCAAAAGCCATTCAGGCAACATTTACATCTATTACTTCTTCCTCTGTTACAACAATTGCTGGTTTCGTAGCCTTATGTGTTATGCAGCTGACATTAGGTAGAGATATTGGTATCGTTATGGCAAAAGGTGTTGTATTTGGTGTATTGTCTACGATATTTATCTTGCCAAGCTTACTGATGTTCTTTGATAAGCCAATTGAAAAATATACACATAAGACAATCATTCATGAATTAAAGCATCAGCCATTATTCGTAACAAAACATTACAAGAAAATCTTAATTGTCTTCATTCTTGTATTTATTCCATTTATTTATGCACAGTCTCATACGACGCAATACTATGATCTGATTTCTGGTATGCCTGAAGACTTTGCAAGTATTATTGGAACAAATCAGCTAAAAGATAAGTTTGATATGACAACAACACACTTTGTAATCGTAGATGATTCTTTAACAACATCCCAGATTCAGGAAATGTCAAATAAAATCAAGGATTTAGATGGTATTCATAACATTATCAGTTACGAAGAATTTGTTGGACCTGGTATTCCAGATTCCTTCAAACCATCTATTGTAAAAGAAGTTTGTCAAAGTGATGATCACAAGCTTCTTGTGGTGAACAGTGATTATAAATCTGCAACAACAGAACTTAACAAACAGTTAGATCAGATGGATAAAATCATTCATAAATATGATCCAAATGCATTGATTGGCGGGGAAGGAAGCATGACACGTGACTTAATTAATACAACAAATGTTGACTTCGCATTTGTAAATGTATTGTCCGTAGCATTGATCTTCTTGATCGTTGCATTAACATTTAAATCATTTGCATTACCAGTCATCCTTGTATTAACAATTGAATTTGCGATTTCCATTAACATGGGTATTCCATTCTTCACAAAGACAACATTGCCATTTATCGCAAGTATGGTTATTGGAACAATCCAGTTGGGTGCAACGGTTGACTACGCAATCTTATTAACAACACGATTTAGAGAAGAGCTGGAAGCTGGTAAAGATCTGAAAGAAGCAGCACGTATTGCGACAAAGCGTTCAAGTATTTCTATTATGACAAGTGGTTTCTCATTCTTTGCAGCATGTATCGGTGTTTCATTCTTCGCAAAGATGGATTTGATCAAGAGTCTTGTTGTATTGCTTGCACGTGGTGCATTGATCTCAGTAATTAGTATCTTGTTTGTATTGCCATCCTTGTTGATCTTCTTCCATAAGTTTATTGAAAAGACAACAAAAGGCTGGCCAAAAGAAAGGAAAGTTGAATTATGAATCTAAAACATATTTTAAAAGTTACAGGTAGTGTTGCACTGAGTGCAGTAATGGCAACAGCTTCTATTCCTGTTACTGTATACGCTGAAGAAAATACTTCTAAAACAAATGAATCTAGTGACAAACAGACTGCTTCTTCTACAAAGAAGACAGAAACAGTTTACGCTGTATTGAATGGAGATGGATCTCTTTCTGACATTGTTGTATCTGGATGGCTGCACAATGATTCTGGCATCAAAAACTTAAAAGAAAAGCTGAACTTAACAGATGTAAAGAATGTTAAAACTGATGAAGTACCAGAAGATAACAATGGTGAATATACATGGAATAGTGATAGTAATGATATTTACTATCAGGGAAATTCTACAGAACAGCTTCCAGTAACAATGCAGATTACTTATGAATTAGATGGTCAGAAATTATCTCAGGAAGAGTTAAAAGGCAAGAGTGGTCATTTGAAAATCAATATTCATTTAACAAATGTTAATTCTGAAACAAAGACAATCAATGGCAAGAATGTCATTATTCATCCATTCTTTGTTGCAGGTGGTATGTTGTCATTGGATAATGATCATTACTCTAATACAACATGTGATCAAGGTAAGATCGTTACAGATGGTTCTAAACAGATGCTTGTATTTGCAGCTGTTCCTGGATTAAAGGATACATTAGATTCTGCAGATCTTTCTAAAGTGAGTGATCAATTAAGTGTTGGTGATGATATCAATATTGAATGTGATGTTACGGATTGTGATGAATTAAATCTCATGATGGGTATGTCTAATGAAGAAGATATTTCTGATATTCTTGATGAAGGTGATTCCATTGAAGAATTAACAAATGGTATTACAAAGTTAATGGATGCGGATGATCAGTTAGTTGATGGTTCTCAGCAATTAGCAGATGGTACACAACAGTTAATTACAGAATCTGAACCATTAACAAGTTCTTCAGGAAGTATTCGTACATTAAGTAACGGGGCATTAACATTAAATAGTGGTGCACTTCGCTTGAAAGCTGCATTAGCACAATATACAGATGGTGTTGGTCAGTTGAATGATGGTGTAAATGCTTTATATGCAATTCCTGATGGAGCAAATCAGATTTCTCTTGGCATGACAACACCGGTAGAAGAAGGTAAACCTGAATCTTCATTGACAGGTGGTGCTGCAGCTTTAACTGCTGGTCTACAGAATATGAAACAACAGGTAGATGCTGGATTATCTTCTGAAAATGTAACTGCAATGATGACACAGCTAGATACAGCAATCACAACACTCAATGGCTTAAAAGATACATTAACAAAAGATGCAGAAACATTAAATGAATTGAAGACAACACTTTCTACAGCAACAAGTCAATTAGATGGACTTAAGACAGTAATGACTACATTTGTTGGATCATCAACGGATTCATTACAAGCATCTATTAATGCAATTGATGCTTCTATCGCAAGTATTAATTCTGCATTAGAAAGAATTCCGAATGATGAAGTAAATGCAACTGCAAAAAAAGATTTGAATGATTCCAAAGCAGCACTTGAAACACAAAGAGCAACTTTAGCTGCACAGGCACAGGCATTAAGTGGTAATGCTAGTGGTTTACCAGCACAGTTACAACAGACAGCTCAATCATTGAGTGGTATGAATGATACAATTACTTCATCTTTAGGTGCATTACAAGGACTTGGTAGAGATGTAGATGATGCAATAAAAAAACTTGAAGGAATGAATAAAATGCTTTCTGGATCTACAAGTCAATTAGGTACTCTAGCTAACATGAAAGGTAAAATGGATGCTGGATTTGATCAATTGATTGCTGGATCTAAGAAGATTTCTGCTGGTATTGATCAAATCAATACGGGTGTACAGGCTCTTGCTGAACAGTCTAAGACAGGTATTGATAAGGTAAAGACAGCGACTTCACAATTAGCTTCTAATAATGAAGCACTCAATGAAGGTATGGCTTCATTACAGACAGGTACACAGACAGTAGCTAACCAGAGTGATTCCTTTAACCAGATGGCTGATGGTCTTGATTCTCTCAAGGATGCATTCGTTACATTGAACGATGGTGCACAACAGTTAGCTGATGGACAAAAACAGTTTAGACAGGATGGATTGGATCAGTTAAAAGAAAAGGTTGATCTATCTGTTGATGAAGTTGAAATGTTGAAAGAAATCATGGATGATATCAAGTCTATGAACATGCAGTACAAAGAATACGCTGGTAATAACCCAGATATGGATGTTACTACACGTTATGTATTCCGTACAAAGACAAGTGAATAATTGAAGAAACAGGCTATAGTAGATGATCTCTGCTATAGCTTTTTCTTTCTATTTTGGAAAAAGCGTAAAGAATACTTTAAAAATTATCTTGAAACAATGTGAATGCTATCTTACAACAACGTACAGGTGTGAATCTTTGAGCAGTGTGTGAAACTGTGGTAGCACAGGAATTATACGCACATGGATATAAGAATTATTACTACAATAGAAAAAAATTGGTGAAGTGGATTTTCTAGTAGATGATTTTGAAAAATTAAATGTTCTTCCAATAGAAGTGAAATCGGGTAAAGAAAGCTTTTTTTTCTTAACGCTCTTTTTAAAGAATTAGTTGATAGTCCACAAAAACGGACAGAGAAAACAGAA